>Ga0214545_1004197_pt1 | contig 27065 bp, 15 predicted proteins | sample CNSS4metaG_FD_160064 | JGI IMG/M metagenome (GOLD analysis project Ga0214545, IMG submission 160064) | Root nodule microbial communities from cowpea collected in UCLA plant growth center, Los Angeles, California, USA - CNSS4 | ecosystem: Host-associated > Plants > Roots > Nodule | place: USA... | reverse complement strand
TACTCTGGTTTCTAAAATTGAAGTCCTAGTATCAATTATGTTTTTATCTTTTATGTTTTCTTTTTGTTCTAAAAAGATTGGTATTTCTTGTATTTTTAGATGTGTTGTAATACATTTTATACAAAAATTTTTGTAGCATAAAGGACAATGAGCCCTTTGTGATTTATGAAAATACCTATCACAATACTAGCAGGGAATGAATGTTGGTCCTGAAAAGTATTGTAATGTATGATGACATATATTTGTTTCAGTTATATTCATTAGATAATATCCCGAATCATCTAATATTTCACCTAATTCATTATATTTGTCATTTAATTCGAAATTGTATTAATAAATTCATTATTTGTGAAATCATTTATTAAGTCATAATTTTTGGCTGATAATATTTCAGAATCAGTAGATACGTCTTCATCGATCAAAAGAAAATTCATATGGCAAGATTTGATGAGTTCTGCTTCTTTTATATAAAGATTTGCTATGTTTGGACAATCTCTTGAGAAATATCCAATTTAACTACAAGCATAACATTTTATCTTTTCCGACCCCCCCTTGGGACTCCATGTTCATGTTATATTATTATTAAATATGTTAAAACATATCTTTTATCGATTAAAAACAAACATTTTCATTTCGATATATATTTTGATATTGCGCAGTGTATTATGCAGGGAATCATAAAACTTCACATTATGAAACAAGTTTCTGAAACACAAACACTGCTATAACATTTCAGTAGTATCTGACACTCCTTTAACTCAATTCAAGCACATACATTTATTCAACTCTGTCAGACCGAGACAGATAAAGAGTAAAAAAAGAAAAACCATACAGAAAAGACACAACATCATCGTTTCATTCCGAGCACATAGGTAAGATTGGGGAGCCTAGCCAGTGATCTGAACGGGTTTCACATCGGGCTTCTTCACTTCCTCCTTGGGAACAGTGACTGTGAGCACTCCGTTCTCCATAGCAGCCTTAACCTCATTGACTTTGGCGTTCTCCGGCAGCCGGAAGCGGCGGAGGAAGCTGCCGCTGCTACGCTCCACGCGGTGCCACTTGTCGTTCTTGTCCTCCTTCTCCTTCGTCCTCTGGCCGCTGATCTGAAGCACCCTCCCCTCCTCGATCTCCACCTTCACCTCTTCCTTCTTCAGCCCCGGGAGATCCGCTTTGAACACGTGCGCCTCCGGCGTCTCCTTCCAGTCGATGCGCGTGTTGGCGATCGCCGCCGTCTCGCTCGAGACCTCGGAGCGCGGAAAGGAGAGTGCGGTTTCGAATGGGTCCCACACGTCAAGGGAGAAGGGGTCGAAGACGTTGGTCCTTCGCCCTGTGCCGAAGAAACTTGGAATGAGCGACATCGTTTTGCGAGAGTTGTTGATGGGTAGAACTAAGCTTTGTTATTGCGATGAGATTTTGCTGAGTGATGAGAAAGTGGAGAAGAAGAAGCGTATTTATATGGAGTGAGGATGGTGTTCGCGAGGTTTCATGATGGGTCGAGTGATGGCAGAAAAGAGAAGAAGTGTTTAGACGGTTCTGAAGAATGTATGTATGTAACTTCTGATTGATGAATGAAGGAGATGCCAGCGTGGACGTAAAGAACCATGAAGATGTTTCGGGAACAAACAAAGAGTATTTTAACACACCACTGCCACGTGTACGGCTGCATTCACATCACCGATCACCATATTTGCTATAAAAATATTATTTTTCGGAGTCAGGTATTAAATTTTTAAGTATCATTAAGTAATTAATATTTTTATTTAAAATTACAATATTATTAATTAATAAGCTAAGATCAAGATTTAAAAGCATGCAATAGTCATAACTATGCATAACTATTGGTTTTTTAAAAGATCAACCACTTAAAATGAAAATAGAAAAATAATTAATTTCAAAAATATTTTTTCTACAGATTTTATAATTAATAATTAAATTAGCCAATTTTTTTTAGTAGTACCCAAATATAATCATTTTATAAATAAATTAATACTAAAATCGCATATTAAAAGAGAAAAAAGTACCCAAAATTAGTATATGTCTGTTCATTATCACATCGAACAATACTTCTAACATTCAAACCGTTCAATCAGAATAATTGAAAAGTAGACGCGTGAAATGACGTGATCGACCCAATGATAAATCAACGACTCTGACTCATCTCTTTACACATTTAATTAATTCATATTTGAGTTTGCAAATATCATTTAAATTATACTAAACCAATTTACTCAATTCGTATTAACAGAAAAGATATATCCTGCACCAAGTTCCCTTTAAAGAATGTAACATATGCACAAAAATTTAATTTTACTGAAAATATATTTTAATTTTATTTGTTATATTCTTAAAAGAGTAATAAATATTTATCAATATATAAATATTTTTATTTGTCTTAAGAAATCGCCCAACAAATATGTATAATTATGCAAAACATATTTTTTTTATAATTTTGCATTACGAAAATCAAGTTATACTTCCCAAAAATTTTAACAGATACAATCCAGTCACAAACACCAATTCATCCTGAATACATACATCAATACATCTCAAATGCACAACTAAAACATTAGTTATTCTCAAGTAAGTAGATAAAAATTCCATTTTTCATAACTATCATACAACATTTCTTAGTTTGAATTTCATATTTCAAAATATAAATCATTCTTTATATAATTCTAATATGTTTGAGTTTTAAAATAACACAATTAATTTCTCTTATCCGTAAATTAATACAGACGACCCAATTTGAGTATCAAATCCTTTTTAAACTTAACAGAGATCACAACTTAACCCTTAACCTAAGAATAATAAAAACATGATCAGAGAACATCATCAGGATCACTAACGAGTGGAAAAACATGAAAGAAGCTCAAAGAACACATGCGGTTTGAAATTCTCCACATGCATTGGAATCTAAACTAAACCAGAGAAAATAAGATCAACTTACTCTGTTTGAGAAATTAATTGAACAAAAATAGAGAGCTCACCTCAAGGATCCCCTAACTATCTCTGATTGACGTGAGATTTTTTAGAGATAATATAAAAGATGCTAAAAGAATAGTTTCTAGAGAGATAAAGTGTTTATAACTAATAATACTTGTTTTTAGATTTTCTATTTATACTTAAGCAATTTAATAATAAAATTATTAAATTTTATTATTTTAAAACACTTACCCCTTCTAAACTACCATTTTCTAAGTTTTCACACTTTTTGTGCTAAAATTAAAATTTAAAAATCTATAAAAAAAATTATTTCAAATTTTCTTACCTATCATTAATTAGAAACAATTTTTTATTTTAAAAATAAATTTATTTATACAAACGAAATTGGATGAATATTTACAATTAATATATCACTATAAGAAAAAGATTTTATAATGGTAGATATTTGCTGGCCTTTAAAGAAAACCAACATTCTCTTTTTGAAAAAAAAAATATAATGTATTTAGAGTCTTTTTACAACTGATGGGAAGTTTTAGGTATTTTTTTTTCTCTTTCTCATTACATCTTCATTCCTGCTATAGAAGAAGAACTGTTTTCACTCTTCCCTTTAGGTAAACATTTTCGTTGTAGAAGAGCTCATTCATTGTATTGTCCTCTGATTTCTTTTTTTAATGCTCATTAATGGTTAATGGAAGTTATTCCCAGCTCCCAATTAAAGTCATCTTCGGAGCCATCTTCTTCTCCTTTAAGTAAGTATGCTTCATTTGTCTTTATTCTTCATGTAAATTATTTTAAGTTTCATAAATCCTAATCCCATCTTCAATTCTTGAACCCTAACTTCCTTTAAAATACTTTAAATTTATAGACTAAGTGGATGTTACAACTGTCATGAAATTTTTTAAATTCCTAGATTTATTGGCCGTTATAACCGCCACGAAAATATTTAAATTTTTAATCTTATTGACGGTTTAAAGTGTCGCTAAGTTTTTTTTTTAAATTAAAAAGTCTTTAGAGGTGGTTAAAATTGATGTTTCAAAATTTTAGTAACAATTGTCCGACGATTACATTAAATTAATGTTATGATGACTTTGTAGCGTTAAATTTGGTGACAGTTAATTAACTGACGGTGGAGAAAATAATAACAGTTATAGCCGTCACTAAATAACACATTAAATTGACACAAAAGTTCAAAATTTTAGTTGTGGTATCCGTATTCCATCTCAAATATACCACTTCGATTCTTATTATTTTCTATATCCTTATTATTTAAATATGTCCAAAAGTACACATTAAGGAAGTAAAAAATCATATTACATATATAATAAATAATTAGTTCAAGCGCAACAGGATTTAATTTCTTTTTAAGTTGTGTTTTTGAGAAAAAAAACATTTTATATTGATATATACTTTCCATAAGTAATATATATATATATATATATATATATATATATATATATATATATATATATATATATATATATATATATATATATATATATATATATATAAGTACGTTTTTATTTTATTTTATGGTGAACAGAACTCAGTGTATCCTATGAGATTGTAAATGATGATTCAGAAAGCCTACTATATGGTAAGTGAACATTTTCTCATGCATGAAAAAAAGAACTTTGGGACGTGTCTGCACTTTTGCATAACACTTAATACAGCTAAACATTTGCTCTTGCAACACCTCGAATGTCCCCTTTCCCTTCTCAACGCCAGATCATGCACACATGTTCAAACCACAGCCATGCCCTCAATTTGTTCCTATATAAAAGTTCCTCAGTTTCTTCTTCACAACAAAGAAAGTGTGGAATTGAAAATCCTGTAATAGCCATGGCTCTCATCCCAAACATCTTCGGTAGTCGACGAAGCAACGTGTACGATCCTTTGTTTGAGGATATATTTGACCCTTGGGGAGGGTTCCCCTTGGCTTCGTTGGGTGGAGAAGGCAATGCCATGGTCAACACTCGCGTGGATTGGAAAGAGAGTGCAGAGGCTCACGTGTTCAGCGTGGATCTTCCTGGGTTGAAGAAGGAGGAGGTGAAGGTGGAAGTGGAAGATGGGAGGGTGCTGCAGATTAGTGGAGAGAGAAGCAGAGAGAAGGAAGAGAAGGATGATAAGTGGCACCGCGTTGAGAGAAGCTCTGGGAAGTTCGTGAGGAGGTTCAGGCTTCCCGAGAATGCAAAAATGGAAGAGATCAAGGCTGCTATGGAAAATGGGGTGCTCACTGTTACTGTACCTAAAGAGGAAGAGAACAAACCTCAGATGAAGTCGATTCAAATCTCTGGCTAGATCTATGTCTCTTTCTTCTATATTCTGTGTTCTGTTTGTGTTCCTATGTATCATCATGCATTGCAGTTATGTGAAGTTCTAATGTTGTGGTTGTGATGTTTTCCGTTACATGTTTCAATTAACTGTCACTTTTGAAGAAGAATTTTCAATAAAAGGTTAACTCAAATCACTTATGTTAGCCTCTGTTTATCTTTTATTGCAGTATATATATATATATATATATATATATATATATATATATATATATATATATATATAGGTTGAATATGATGAAATAGTTTAATTTATTAATTTATTATTTGATACTTTGAATAAGATTAAACGGTCTCCTTAATCTTCATGGAGAGAAACAGAAACTTGAGTAAAAGTTATGTACACTGAGACATAATGGTGCCTAAAATAATTTATCCTCAATTCAAACCCCTTTTAAAGAAAAAGATAATCATTCAAGCTAATTAAAAAATATTAAAACCTTAGTGAAAAAACATTAATATGAAAAAATGGAGAGAAAGAAAACTCCATTTTGAAAATAAAAACAAAACAGAGACCTTCTCTCATGAGTAAACTTAAAATGAATAAAAGAAATAATAAAAAACTTAAATAGGACATTGTATAGGTAATTATAAGATAATTAAGACGAAGAAAATATAGCTTCTAAGATTAATGCGTCTTGTTCAAAACTATATACACATACACATGTCACTTGTTAGTTTATTTATAACGTGATTTTACAGATTAAAATGAATGTTTTGTATATATTTTTACAAATGTGTTTCTTTAATTAAATAAACAAATTTCTATTTTTCTTTTGTGTCTGTATAATCTAAATATTTATTTCAAAAGAATATTTTTAAGTTTAAATAAATGTTTATTATTTATATTTGTAATTAAATTTTTTAATTTAGATTAATTTTATGAAATAAAAAGCTTAAGTTGTGAATCCGACCCTGTATTTCATGATTTCCGTTGAAAAGTACTTATACAGTAGGCCGAATTGTTAAACTGTGCAAGGACCTGGGCCAACCTAGTCCATTTTTTTATGATTTGTTTTTTGGACTTTTTTATGCATAACTTTTAGTCCAAGAGGGAGTAAGGCTAATCCTCTCTAATCTTAAAACAAATAGGAATTTACTTTGATGGAAACCATTTCCATTCACGATTTCAAAGTAGTTTTTAAAGAATTTATCTTTCACTTTCTATATTTATTTATTTTTTTAAATTTGACTGTGTTTTACTTTTTTTTTTGAAGTATTTGAACGTTTTAATGTAATGAGTGTTTTCTGATAGGATTGTTGAAGATCCATTACATCATTCAGTGCTTATAGTAAGTTTTGTTACATATGATCTAATATACAATACAAGTTCTTAACACAAATTTAACTTATAAACAAGCTGCAACAATAAAGTATTTTTTAGATAAATACCGAGTGTTTGAAACATTATCTCTCGATGTGTATTACTTCTATGTGTTTTATTTCTAGTTCACATATAGACATCAACATAGGTATTACTATAACTTAGTATTCATATAAATAGATTCTTCATTTGAGAACCAGTAATTACTCAAATATTTAATATTAGACTGAACCATGTTTTAGTTTTTTAGAAACGATTTTAGTCTCATACTGATGTTATTTGACATACACTATATATATATATATATATATTTCCTACATGCTTGACCAAGCTCCACAAATGAAATGGTGTGCTCTTACAAAATGGAAGGTACTGATTTACATGTCTTCTTCTTCATCATCATCATCATCACTTTCACTACCACTTGAATCATCCACATTAACAGCAGCTACTTTGGAAACACTAATCTTAAAAGAAGCAGATTGAATCTTGTAAGGTAACTTTGTATTATTGCTTGCAGGCACCCTACACTCTTCCACCACTTTTTCTTCCTCTTTCTTCAAATCACTCGGTGGTAGGAAGCAATCAATGGACAACCCTTTGATGTTAAAATCCACTTCTTCAATCTTCCAAACCTCTTTTACTCTGGTTTTGGAATGGCCCTCAGGGCCTTCACCAAACCTAGACAATGTCACCCATGTTTTTCCTGCATGTGCTATGTTAATTCCATCTACAAATTTGTAGTCTTGTATCAGAGACTCCATGTTGGTTTCCCAGAATATAGAATCACTTGCTGTGGTTTTGAGTTTCAGCAAGTGAGAGTCTTCTAATTGGACCAAAAGACCTGTTCTTTGGCTGAAGTAGCCCCACACAGTGTGGCGTATAATCTCTACGTTGCTGCTACTTCTTGTTTGAAGTGAATTGGAATCTGCTTCAAGTTTTAATATGAAACATTCTTCGTCATTCACCGTCTTCTCTCCAATGCATATGGAGTTGTTGAACAAATTGGCCGTGGACCTTGGATCAAGACCCTGTTTAAAGGCATTAACTGTCAAAAAATTGCAGAATAGATGACAGTGTTTATGCAGAATTCATAAACACGAAGTAATGCGTCTGTGATTTGACACCAGCTAGTAGTGTTTAGTTTATTAGCACAATCCTTGGTTTGAAGGATTGATTGATAAGGCTTAAGAAGCATGGAATGGTCGTGTAATTATGATACGTCAATCATGGCTATTGATAATGCATATGATGGTTATTGTTAGTCATACTTCACGTCATGTTTAAATGCGATTACGTGTTGAAAGGCTTGAAGGACTTGAAAAAATGGATAAACCAGTTGTCATGCACTGAAGAATGAAGATAGATGTTGTTGACTTCTGGAATGAGGTAGGTATTGTTAACCACCTAAGTGGAGGAGTATTATACTTTTGGGTTCAGACTATATAAGAAGAAATTTTTTTGTATTACATATTAAATTGTTGACTTTTGTTAATAAATGTAGACGCCATTGCGTTCTGGGAGGGGTAGGTTATTAATTTCTGTGCAAAAAAATGAGGAAAGTAATTTGACTTTTCTGAGAAAAAGTTCTGGTGTTCTTTTTTGAAAAGGAAGCACCTGGTTTTGGGAGAGTAACATTTGGTTAGGCAGCGGTTGAAAACATGTTCAAACTAGCTTTTCTGTTCTAGGGAGCTAGAAGAACAAAATACAAAATGCAACGTATTTGGGAACACATTCAATTCAGATTCACACTCACACTTGAGTGACTCATGAAATCAAAGAGGAAACAACTCTTAGTGCAAGAACACGGTTCAGAATATAACACATCAAATCCTAATCATAATTTAAGAACTCAAATTAAAGGGGAAAAAACTGAAAAAGATAAAGATATTGGTGAACTTTAAAGAGAAATTACCTGAAGTAAACGCCTGAGTGGTCTTGGTGGGCCACGAGAAGCATGAGAATGGTGCCAAGGTGTTTGCCTCCATGCCACTTTTCCATCACTCCCGGCACTGATTTTGTAACCGGAAACAACCAGCTCCAAACACCACAGTTCTGGCTTCTTCTGCCACACCACAAACCCTCCCACTTCACCTTTCTTCTGCATCTTCTTCACCTTCACCATCTTCTTCTTACTCGCACATTCTTCCCCTCCTGAAAACTCTGTTGCCCCTACTCTCACCTCCCCCATCGCGTACATGCTTTCCACCCAATTCAAAGCTCTCTCTCCTCCCACAGCCGCCACGTACTGTTTCACTATGTATTTCGCCATCGAAGCCTCCTTCACAATGAAAGATTCAAACTTTAGATACATATACACTAGTACTTCTTCAGATGCTTTCTGGGGTAGCTTTTCCATGGGAATTCGAGTTTCATATCAGTAATCGGCATAATAGTAAATTTTTGCGTTAAAAAATAACATCGATTACTGAAGTGAAACTCCAAATTGAAAAACAGTATTAAAAACATATAAAAACTGCGTGGAAAACAGAGAGAATGTTGTGTTGGTAACTAGTGTACTAACAATGTTATGGGATTTAATGGTGATGGGTTGGTTGTGAGAGGTGATGGGAAGAGGGATCAATGGTGCGCCAACAACACCAAGCAAGAGTTGCATATCAGTATTTTGGTCTCCATAGAGTGATGATGATGTAGAAGATTCAACGTTTGGCTTCATCCATGACTTCATGTTATGCCAAGCTCTGCTGGTTCCGCTTTTGATGGTGAAAATCTCTTCTGGGATGGGAACCTCCAGCACCGTTTGGAGCCCATCCTCGCGAGCAAGATTGGGACAGAGCTTCTTCATTGCAGAGAGAGATATAGGAAGCAGAAATCAAAGAAAATGTGGTTTGATTTTGATGAGCATGAAATGAAGAAAATGTTTATGGGTTGATTGAGAAAGCTTATGAGATGAGGAAGTGACGAAAGAGAAGAGAAAAGAGAGGGTTGGAGTCTTGAACTGAAAGGGAGAAGGATATAGTTATACGAGTGTTGTTGAGTATTGAGTATGTTACTTTGGAAAAAGATTAACAACCAAACTATGGGGACCCTCACTTGTTTTTTCTCGTCGTGTTCGCACGCCTCTCGTACTATTCTTAATAACTTAAGGTTTCCCTTTAAATTTAATGTACATGTTTGAATAATTTTAAGGTTTTCATCTCTAACTTTTTTATTTTTTCTAAAGGGAACATGCTAAGTTAGGTTGTAGCTGCTTATCTTTATTTACTCTGTCACAAAATGAAAGGCCAAATCCTCATAAAAGTCCTCCGGTTCATACCTTATAGTCTTTCTAAACTCCAAATTGCAAATATTTATTGCATCGCATTTTAGCTAAATTATTAACCCAAATGTGTCCCATATATTTAATTAGGGATATTTCTGACACAGAAATAAAATATACAATATCAATACAACATTAAATTTAACCTACACATAAAAAATTAACATCTTCTTAAGATAATGATTTTACGAGTTTGTATGATTCTTCACATTTTTATTTTTACCCGTTTAATCTCCAAACTACCAAGATTTCACCAAAGTGTTTGATATTAAATTTTGCAAAATTTGACCAAATTTTATATTGTGTCTGTCAGACTTAATATAAAACTGGAAGGTAAGTGAAAGAATCAATTCTAAAAATCCGTAATAAAATTATATAGTTTTTTTTGTTGTTGTTCCTTTTGAGTAAAAACGTAAATGGAAATTCAATGATGTAACAATCTGGTGTTCTTTCTCTTTCGCATAGTAATATTATAATTAATTAAGTACACAACTTGTGAGGAAGTGAAATATGTATATACTTAGTGTGGCCGCTACACAATTGGGATAGTTTCTCTTGAGACACACACATACACAATAAGTGAATTTGATTCAGAGGTAAACAACTTAAAATAAAAGTGAAATTGAAGAAAAGAAAAAAGAGAAGCTCAATTGGGAGAAAAGAGAGTAATTACCCCACAATTCAAACTTTGTTACCTCCTACAATGGCATGAATACTTTTATGTAAGCTTTGTCTTTTTTTACCTAATAATTGCAAACTAGTTAAAAGGATAAGATGATGGTTATTGAAGATACGATACCTTTTAAGTTGAGATAATGTCGGGGGCAACACATGATGCATACGAAGAACATAAAGATTCATGTTTGGAACAAGAATGCAAGATATGAAAGATGCGACCAACATTCTAAAATTGTAATTGTAATTGAGAATGGTAGCCCATGGCCCTGGCAATTGGTGGTTGCTGGTTATAGGTTAGGCTCACATGAATTTGTTCATGTCTCCGGTGAACAGGGCCACATGAGCTGTGGTTGGATCCTATTTCTGATTATTGGTGACAAGAACCTGTTATGCGACAAAACATAACTTGTCGTTTCTCGATTCTGAATCATTTCATTCACGTTCATGAAAATGCTGCACCAATTAACTATGTATGATGTTGTTACAACCATCGAGAGTTTTGTTATTTATGAATTTTTTTTGTGTGTATAAGTTTTATATAATTAAGAAGGAAAGTGTCTGTTCAATATATCACAATTAGTTTAACTGGATATTCATGACAATGATTTTTGTTTGATATTATATTGTATTGATATGTTCCATTCGATATTTGATACCAAGTACTGAAAGGGGCTTGCCTTATAGGTTGAGTTTGGAGTGAATAGTTTTCTTAAGGAGATAGAAAGAGGAAAAAGTTTTAATATATGAACGGTGTTGATTGAGTTGTAAGTATTTTATAAATTTTGAGATATTTTTAACTGGGTATTTATTAAAGGATTATATATATATATATATATATATATATATATATATATATATATATATATATTAGTACTCAATAATTTTTATATTTTTGAATTAAATTACTGTTATTTAATTAAATGATATGGTCGTTATTTTATTTATTTATTTTTAATGTCTTAAAATAATATTGTGATTAATGTAAATTACTGTTTTTATTCAAAAGTGTTAAGTAATGTGAGATTCATCTATATATAATGATTATATGAAAGTTGTGATAAAGTATGTCTACTTTATTACTTAATACAATTTTAATAAAATAATAAAAATAATTTGTTATTAATATTACTCTATATTAATCACTAAATATCATGTTTGTTAATAGGTATATATTAAAAATTAAGACCACGGAACATTTTCATAGTCACACGCCCATTAACATAACAATTAAATAATGCAGAATTAAAATATATAAAAAACATATTTACTCAATATAACAAACAAATCTGATAAGAAATTAAAAAAATACTTAAATTACAAATTAAGACAATAAAACTATTATTAGTTTATATATACATTCATCTTAAAGGTATGTTTTTGGGGTGTATTCACTTGAAAAGATTGATTTGGGAGAGAGATAAAATGGATTTGAGTGGATTAGAAAGTGGAGTTTGTGTTATTATTTTAAAGGAATTTGAATGGTGAAATTGAATGAATTTAGAGGTAAAGTTTATAAAATTTTGTAAATAATTTGATTGTTATGATTGATTAAAAATTAATTTTAATTGAAAGAAAAATAATATTATCAAATTGTCTTTGATGTTAAAAATAATATAAAATTATATTTAAATGAGTTAGATTTATTTTATAAAATTATTTAAATGAATAAAGTAGAAAAAAAATAATAAAAGTACAATACATTTATACGTTGAAAAAAAGATATATAAAAGTTTTAAAAATTAAAATATTAATTATTGTTGTAAACATTAGTAAACATAAACGAGAAATACACATATTTATGAATAAAAACTATAGATGAGTGAAGAGTATAATAATATTTTATTACTAATCACTAAACGCATGTTAGGAAAAATGTAAAAATTAGATAATCTTGAGATTCCTTATTACCCTAAAAGCATTCCTCAGTAAATAAAAAAATTCAAATGAGAGTCAATAAAATATATTAAAAAGATTAATCATCCACACTAATTAATATCATAGTAAGTCCAAAAGTATCTGGAGGTAATTTTTGCTTGAGAAATAACTGGACATTATTTCAAACAAATTCGAATCTCCTTAACTGCAGTGGAAAAACTTTTAAAATGGGTATTATTAAAACAAAAAGTAAGTATTCTTTTTTTATTTCGAGAGAATTAGCATTTTGGTATGAAAAAGGAGCAAATGCTGAAGAAAGTATTTGACACTGAGAAGGAAATTCATTTTTCTAAAGACAGAAGTTCATTTTATTTTATAAAAATTACAACCAGGCTTCTATGTTATTACTTATTACAACAGTTCAGTGTTTTTGTACCTTTTAACTAATTAATTAATTAATATATTTAATCACATTGAGTTCAAAGTTTACGTTGCTCTATAGGGATCAACGGCATTTTAGCAACAATAAGTAATTAATTAATGATTTTATAAAAAGTAGAAAATACAATATATATATATATATATATATACTAAAATTAAAATAAAAAATATATAAATACATTAAAATTAAAAGAAAATATTTTTATTTATATTAATTTAAATATATTGATAAGTGTCAAGAATAATTAAAATTTTCATTTGAAATTGACATATATCCGATGATATTATTTGTGTATAAAACAAACCACCTAAGACACATAATGGTGTAGTGAAAATTAAAGTTTTATGAATTGTTATGATATTTTGTTGTTTTGCAATAAATATGAGATAAAATAACAAGTATGCAGCTGAGCTACGGTCACTAGTGTTGAGCCATGGAAGTAGAAAAGACAAAACAACATATTTTGACATTTTGGCTGAGTACAACAAATGGAGTTGAACCTCATGAGGAAACCTTCTTTGCAAGAAAATTTGAAGAACAAATCCATAAGGCTGAACAGTCGAGAAAATTCTCCCAAGAGAAAAAGGTCAAGTGCTAAGCACCAGGATAAAGGAGTTGAGAAGGAAACCCACTTATGAAGAAATTGAGTGGAGTGTTAGAAATGTAGCTATAGGAGAGAATACGATATGTGAGGCTTGAGGGAAATGCTCTTAGTGTAAATCTTATGTGTAGATGCTATTGAAATTTCATTATAATATTCTATGAGTAGTTGAACTCCCTCGTATCCAGGTTTGATGTACTCAATTCTGATTTTATACACTTCTACTTCTTAGGTATTTATCTATGCTTTCATTCAATTGTTTGTGGTTTGATTTATGCTTAATGATGACCTGATCACTCATCTCTTTAACTGGTTTGGATTGAGTTGGGAAAATGTTCTCAAACTAAGGTCCAATCAAATCACCATACATGTACTAGTGCTTTTTTGGTACTTAGAGGGGATGCTGGATGAAAGAGTCTTGCACATGAAAGCAAGGATTTATTCAACGAGTCTTGCATATTAAAGCAAGGATTCATTCTACCAAGAGTTGAGGAATTGTACTAGTTTGAAGTCCTTAGGTTTTAGTTTTGCAGGGATGAACCTAGATCTACAGAGAAGGAGTACTCCCAGGATATTGACATTGAATGATTTGCATAGTAAGTAAACAAGATGGTAATGGTGTAGTAGAAGAAGATGAGATGAAATCAAATCATAGCCCATACTCCACTCAATCTATATAATTATGACTATCTATCTACATATACTCTATCACAATCAAAAATCCCAACAACAAACTATCAATACACTTGTTAAATCCTTGTGGATACGATACTTGTTGATACTACTAGTGCACTTGCTAGGAAATGGTTAAGATATAATTATCAAGTTTTTAGCGTCGTTGCTTGGGATTTAGTTTAAGTATTTGGTAGTTTTAACCATTCTTTTTGTGAATCTATGCATACTATGTAAAAACCATATTTGTATAGTTAGTTTGAGTTTTGTATTTTGTAAAGTGTTAATTTTCATTTCTAAATTGCTTTCACATATATCTCAAACAAGAGGCGAGTTTAAGATATACATATTCCTTTTACTTGTTTGAAAATGTGTTTTGTGCCATTGGAATGAGATCTCAGAGGGGAGACAATAGATGCATCAATCATTTGAAAATATGCAAAATAATTTTGTTGTTATTGTTGCTGATCGAAGGAAAAAATTTTCTGCATAAAATCTGCTGATTGTGTAAATTTCAAATTTGACAACTCTGACCACTTTGCTTGTTTGATGCATAACTTTGACCACAATTATACAATTGAGCTGATTAATTTTTCTTTATATTCTTGATTCAATTATCTTTAATTTGAATGTACAAACATAATTTTTGGAGGTCTATGGAAGATGTAGTTTAATTTTGAAATTACCAGACGAACCGTATAGGACAACTTTGACCTTTATTGCTTGTTTAACGCATAACTTTCTCCACAGTGATCCAATTTAGCTGATTCTTTTCTCTATACATTCTAGATTCAATTGATCTTTAGTTTGAGTGTAAGAACATAATTTTTGGAGGTCTATGGAATGTGTAGTTTAATTTCGAAAATTCCAGACGAATTGTAGAGGACGTCTTGACCTTTGTTGTTTGTTTGATGCATAACTTTCTCCGCAATTATGCAATTGGGTTGATTCTTTCTTTCATTGCACTTTTTATTAAATGATATTCAATTTGAATGTTAGAACATACTTTTTGGATCTATGTGGTGAAAGGTGCAGTTTTGAAAAAAACAGACAGGTTGTAGGAATGCTTATTCTAATTTATGATTTTAAGTGTTTTTTTTTTTAATTTTAGCTTGTGAAATCAAGTGCTGTGATTTTTAGTCCATTTTTAAGCATTTAATTTAAAGAAAAAAGATTGAATGAAAGCTCGAGAGAATATAATAATTGCTGCAATCAACAAAGACAAGAGCATATCAACGCTAAGCTTGGTGCAGAGTAAAATTTTGTAGAAAACTTTGAACTTATACTTTTTTGTTTAATTGTTTTGCACAAATTTTATCTTTGAAGAATTTAAAAAACATAAGCAAGAACAAGCCTAAAAAAAATTTAAAGAAATCACTTGTTTAACATGTGAGATGACTGATAAAATAGATAGAGAAGATGACATAATCATCATTTGAGATTTGTCATGCACCTAAGATCCAATTTTTTTTTTCAGATTTGTCATGCCCCTAATATCCAAAAAAGTTTCCACATATTTATGAATAAAAACTATAGATGACATAATCTTCACATTTATTTACGGGCGAAGATCATGAAAATCATTAAGTTCACTTATGGATGTTGTGCAACAAAAGGAATTGGACGGACTATAGAAGTTTTGAATAGTTGACTAGTGTTTAAAAGACACAACTAACTAATACTGAAGCTGGTCAAACAAATCAAGGATTTGAACCATAGGCATAATTTGTCAATACTAAAGCTGACCAAACTGTCCCAATTAATCTTTCTTGAGACATTGATGTCCCACCTATATTTTTTAATTCATTTTTCTTGTCTATTTTTCTAGATTATTTGCAACTCCTTCGTCTAATGCAATTAAAACTTCAATTCTATTTTTCTATAAAAAAGACACATTTTTGTTAATGTATTATTTTATTTATTTTTCTTTAACATGGTATTAATAATATTCAAAATTTATTTTTATTAAGATTTGGATCTATGAAATTTGTCATTATATTTTTCTCGCTTTTCATCATGGTTAATTATATGGGACACAAAAATATCATATTAATTATAAATAAAACAAAATTAGACTACATAAAGAGAAATAAATTTTCTTTTCTATTTTTTTAAAATTAAATTAAACTTAAATTTCATCATATTTGTAAAAGTTAACCATAGGATATTATTTCACAATTGATACACATGTAAAAGATTTACTATAAATATCTAAATAAATAAATATAGAACTATATTAATTAAAATAGAATATTAATTGTAATTTTATATATATATATATATATATATATATATATATATATATATATATATATATATATTTAAACAACAAGTAAATTAAGCATAGTAAAAATCACTTATCTTAAAATTAATTTCTATTGTAATTATAAACATTAATTAGTATTAATTTTTTTATTAATATTTTTTAATGATTATGTAAGTTGTGTTGTACAGTAGTTTACAAAGAATAATAATAATAATAATAATAATAATAATAATATAAACTTATAAACATGAAAATAAAACTATAGTCTAATATGAGGAAATGATGGGTGTATGTGTTTTTTTATTGCATAAATAAACTCCAAAAACGAGTAAATTCAAAAAAAAATCCAATAAATAAATAATTAGTATCTTGAAAACAAAAAATTTAAAATAGTGTTCGTGATTTACTTTATTTATTTATTATTAAAATCTATTTTAATTGTGCGGGGTCAAATCTATTTTTAGCTTAATTTTAATCTTCCTTTATTTATTTATTTATTTATTTATATATATATATATATATATATATATATATATATTTTAAATTCAAACCTTCTCAACACACTTATTAACTTATTAGATAGTCAATAAAAAGGGATCTATTCTAGAAATAAGTCAGGATAGATACGTATATTTTATGTCAAGATAAGTCTACCTACACATCACTAACCTTTCAGACACGGAAAAAAATACCCTCCTAAAATTGATAAATTAAAATTTATCAAAATAATTGTTAAAAGAATATAATTTATACTAAAAAAATTACATATAACTATAAATTTTATTAACATCCCACCTAATGATCATAATATTGTCACATCATTACTTACCAAAATCCTAATCCAAAAAACATCGGTAAAAAATTATAAAGTAGCACGAAACAAATATAATATTATACTAAACTCTATTTCTAATATATTTGTAAATGTTATGACTAAAGTAACATTTAGTAATTAAGCTATTTTAAAATATATAACATATAAAACTCATATACATATATTATGAATGAAATGTTTTTTTTTTCGCACATTCACATATATGGGTACAGGTGGAATTTCCAATAGCATAATAAATAACATAATAGAATAATGAAAGAAAAAATAATAAAAAAGAAGTTGAGAGGTGTACATGAAGGAAGATTTAGGTGAAAAAAGAAGGAGCGTTGATCGCGGCGAGTTAGCGGCAGCAACTCGTGCATCCACTCAACAAATTTCTTTCCAATTTATTACCATTAATCATAGCATTCTAATTATTCTGCTTCAACCTTTATTATCATCTCATTCATGTTTTTGTTTTTTCTTCTAAACCTAACTTCTTTCTCATTTTACACACCTTTTTTTGTCCTTTTTTGTGTAAACTTACAATTCCTGTATTTAGGATAACAAAAACCTTAAGACTTTTTTATTATTATTATTATTATTATTATTATTATTATTATTATCAATTATTGCTATAATTTTATCCAATAACAACTTATAAAAAAAGTATACTATTTAAACTAGTTATCCTAAAAATTAATAGACTTAATAATATATTTTTAATATATTTTCAAAATTAACGTTTTTATTTACAGGAAAATGTTAGTTTATATAAATTATATTAATATATTTGAAAGATAAAACTGTGATGAAAACGTTAAACTTGTGACGAAAATATTAAATTTTAGAAAAGAACAATATCTAAATATATAATTACATTAATTTTAATTGTATTAACCTAATAAATTTGAAGTTCGAAGATTGAAACTTTGATGGGACAAAAGAAAAAGGCTTTAAATAATTTATTAGGTATTTATTTTAATATGTCTAATAATTTCACTTAATTTATAAGTTAAAATTTATTATACTTTACATTATTCTCTCTTATGATGCACAAATACGATGATACGATACGTATATAATATGTCGATACATTTATTTTCAAAATAATAGGATATGATACGTGATAGATACACGATATATGAATAATGAAACATGTACAATAATTATTACAAATATAATAAATATATGTTTATTAATGTGTGAATCCAAAATTCATAATTAGAGACCAATTATTTTAGTAGTCAAAACCTAGTAGCTAATGTTAGTGACCAATTTAAAAATCAATTCATGATTGAAATTATTTTAATTATCAATTTAGAGACTAATTATAATTTTTTAGAACTATTTTAATTGTCAATTTGGTTACTATATAGTGACTAATTATTTTTTGTCACTAAAATTATTCACTATTCTTTGAATTTTATTGTAGTGCATTACGACCTTATAAAGTAGATACTTTATTGATAAGTATGGTTAAAATATCATAAAGGATCGGACACCATACGTGTCGGATACGGATACGTGACCCAAATTGAAGTATCGGTGCATCATAGCTCTCAACCCATTAGTTATTGGACAAAATCAAAATCATTATTATTATTACTTTTATGTGTAGAGATAAGATCTTAATTAATTATATGCTAACAATTATATTATTATGATTCAATGTTGGGATACAAAATTAATATATAGAAAATAAATCATAAGTTATACATAAATTATTATTATTTTAAATAAAAACACGTCAAAAGTAAATTATATATATATATATATATATATATATATATAATATTTGTAAGCATAATACTTAATTAAATTATGTGGTTAAAAATATAATAATTTTGATCTGAAATAATATTTATTACTTTAATTACACTATTAACATTCTTATTTTTGGGAGTAAACTAACGACACTTAATAATAAAAAGTAAAAAAGTAAAGGTTAAAAATGTCAGAAATTTAAAGCTAAAATATTTTTGTTAGGATTAGGAACATATTTAAATTAATATTAAAACAATACTTATGTTGAATATGTTAAAAAACTTTATAATGATATTTGGAGCACTAGAGAAAATAAAGCATTATATCATGAAATGATTAGGATACAATATTAATGCAACAATCATTCAAGACATCATTATACACTATTTTTGGAATAAAATTTTCGATTCACTAGATCGAATCTCACCTTTTAAAAATTCATTGTTCACCAATGTTCCTTTCTTAGTCCTACTAATTAAGATGAGAATAAAATCATTGTACGAATCTTGGAGGATAAAGTCTCAATCAAAATCTATTTTCCCTTCTTTCTAAGTCTTTATCAATGCTAAACATAATTATTAATGCACAATTTTTTCATTCGGGCTAAGGAACAATTCTTGTCCCTACTATAATCTAAATTTGGTTGAATTTACTTTAGTTGCATATAAGCAATTTGGTGCATGGTAAGGAAAGTGTACTTTTAAGAAATGACCAAGATCTTAAAACACTACTCTCATTCATTATCTATTGTTGTTTTAATTTTTTTTCCCTAAATAATAAGAAAAAAAATAATTGTTTGATGTTAAAGCAAACTCAAACTTTCTATCTTTAGACTGACCATAGTAGTTCAATATAGGAACAGTTTGATTTAATGTTAGAGTATAATCAGGAAAAGAAAAACGCCCATTTAAAAAAAAATGGAAAAATATTATTTGTTCTAACCATAAAACAAACTGGTTAAATATATTTTTGGTCTCTTAAGTTTAAGTGAAATTTAGAATTAGTCCATCTCTAAATTTTTTTAACAATTTAATCCTTTATCTTTTAAAATACGTGAATTTAGTCCTTTTAATTAAATTTTATTAAGTTTATCTGATGTTTCAAGCGCATTTCTTGATAGTATTTGAATTACTTACACCGTTTGACCCATTTTCGCTTCAATGTTAACTCAAATATTATCATAAAATACGTTTAAAATGTCAATTAAATTTAACAAAATTTGATAAAAAAGATTAAATTCACACATTTTTTAAAATGAATGACTAAATTGATATAAAGTTTCGAAAATGGACTAATTCCAAAATTCACTGAAACTTGAGTAACCAAAAATATATTTAACCCAAACAAATCAAACCAAAACCAATTTGTAAAATAAAGTTTGCATTCACTTATATATTATAAATTAACTTTATCTCTAATCAATGTGATACTTTCAACTACAATGCAGCAAAATAAAAGTAAAAATAAACGTGTATAAACATATGGAAAGAAAGAGAGTTACAAGGAAGTATGCAGACACAGGTATTGAGTTTGATACCTGTGTTAAGAGGAATTGAAGAGGGTCTAATAACCCCCCATCATCTTAACCTGCTTCATCCTCAATTCAAGAGGGTACATTAAAGTGAAAGAGCCAGGATATGACAAAGGCAAACACCATACATGCTAGCAGGAAATTCAAAAAACGATGACCCTGCCAGAAATTTCGAGTTTCTGTGGGTGCTGCTGCTCCAGATGCTGCTGCCGCGGAACTATCATTTCCCTCATTCCATTGTTCTGTCATTTGAATTTCAATAGCTCCAGCTACATTGTGTGCAATTGATCCACAGATCTCACATGTTCTGTTAATCATACAGATCAATACTTAGTACAACTTACAAAGTCTATAGAAGTATGGAAGTTTTGATATCATGTTCCCATAATATGATAGAAGCAAGTTTTACACTTGCAGCAGTTTAAATGAAGGATAAACAAGAGCAACAATTTTCTTCTTCTTTGTTTAGTTTATTGAAATTCTTTATTTGCAATTCACAGAATTACATTCCAAACTTCAAACTGAAATTAACCTCAACTGTTTCTGCATCATATATACCCACTCTTCACTCATTCTATTGAAAATTACAGGATCCTGTCAAGAATAGGTGATTATTAATTCATGAAATTCAGGTGTCAATGGGTCACGAAAGTCCTCTTGAATAATACACTTGTTCATGATTTCTTTTAAAGAAAGAAAAAGGAATCAATAAATAAAGGGACGGTTATACTAATCTCCCTTGAGGTTAACATTAATTACCTTACATCTTTATTGATTGGGAAACCACACCCACCTCCATAAATGTACTGTTTTCACAAAATCCTTCTTTTACAAGAAATTTCTCATATCACATCAACTTTTGCTTATGGACCATACATGCTGTCTCATTAAAAATAACAAAGCATTGAAGGCAAGTTTAGTTTTTCAAAAAATAAAGCTTTCAAAACTTCAACAAGTGAGGTTTAAAAATTTTGTTGTTTTTTAATCAAAAGTTCTATATTGTTCATTCAAATAAACAAAAGGTTATGATATCATAACAGTTATTTATTTCAAAATTACCAAAATTGGAAAATATTTATTTAAAACGAAAATTCATTGTTTGTTTTCCTCCAAAACCTCACTCTCTCATCGAACATACTTTTGAAATTCAATTCGTTCACAATCAACTGGACACAGAGGTACAGAAGCAAATCAATCATGCTTGAACAGTCCAACCTGCATAATATGATATTTTCATCTCCTCAACCAACATTTTTCTTTAAGCATTTAATCTTTACCTAAACCATTTTGTGAACAATGTGGCCTAATTTAGCTCACACAAGGACCTTCTTACAGCAAAAGAAGAACCTGCATTATTATCCCAAATCCTCTTGGTATCATAAGCATATGCTAAATTTCTATAGGGCAAGTAAGCAACAAAAACAGAGAAGTCAACTCAAAGCACCAGATTTGGGGAAAAAAAATAGATTATCCATATCTCAAACTAAAGCAAGACCACCAGATACCTTGTTCATAACTTCACTCCAAAAGAAAAACACCAAGAACTTAAAAGTGGAGTGTTGATCAATCTTAGAATTTCACAATACTTTGCCAGGAACCAAGCCATTTCAAAGCCATAAAAGTGTACTTACTTGTTGCCCTTGATCTTGAACCAAGCCTCTGCACACTGCTTGTGAGCAGCAGCCAAATCATCCTTGCAAGAGCATCCCAGCTCAATGGGAGTTCCAGATTCATGGTTGGTCATATCCATACTGAGATGGCAAATCCTACAATCCCTCTCCACATTATCCAAATGCACCTTAACTTCAGGGACTGAACCCTCTTCCAGATCCACCTCCACCGAACACTCTGAAGCAGAGGATCCTCTCTCCTTCTCACACACTCCCACTATCTCAGTGCCAGGATCATGGGAAGACCTTTGCTCCTCATGCGACCGGTCGGCGGCGTCAGAACACCCCTCGTCGGCGGCGGAGCTCCGTTGACAACAGCCATTACTGTCTATGTCAACGACAACAACATGAGACTTGTCTTCAGTAGTGACCAACATTTTGAGCACCCAAGTTGAGAATCTTCATGTAATGACCCAGTGAGGCAAAGATCATTAATACCCACAAGTTTTTAGGGACAAAGTTTCAGTCTTTCTGAAGCCCAGCACGAGTTGTGTGACTTGTGTGCAAGGTATTTGATCTCTCTCTTCTGAGACCCTGACACAGGAGGACCTTTGAGAGAGAGAGAGAGAGAGAAAAATGGATCAGAAGAGATGATATGAGAGAAACAGCATTATGATTATGCAGTGATCTGATGGGAGAAATATAGCAAAAAAATAAAAATTCCCTATTGTTTTGTTTGTTTGTGTGTAAAAAAAGAGGGGTCTTGGAAATCTAACAGTGTCTCCCTCTCAACACAAAGACCCAAAGCATACACAGTTTTTAACATGTCTGATTATTATTATTATTATTTTCTGTGTCTATACCATGTCGTTACCATTATAACAAGCAAAAGAAACCTTAAAACAAAGAGAGATTGTTGAACACGGGTCACTCACGGTGAAGTGACATGGTGTGATGAGCTGTGGGATAAGTGGGGCCCATGTTTCTTTTTCCCTTGTGAAGTATGGTGAGAAACCAGTGTGGTTTTTCACTGTGGCTGCAAATCATGAGTTCAACTGAGGAGAGAATGCACGAAAGAAGGAAAAGGGAAAGGAAAACGAAAAGAGAAGAGAATGAATTTTTGAAGAGTGAGAGGTTATGATTGACAGATAGAGAGAAGACACCTAAAAAAGCTCTTTCTTTTGGCGCTGCCATCATCAGATCAAACTGTGAAAAGCACAAAATTCTTTGTCCTCTTTGCCATTCACCGCTTTCACTTTTCTCTTTCTTCCTCTTGTCTTTTATGTTTATGGTTTTTCTCATTCTCTTAACTTCAAGAAATATGAAAATCAGAAGTAGTTTCCATGTTTCTACTGCCGCATGCTTAAAGTGGCAGAAGCAACAACATGTGATAATATTCGGTGATAAAGATGATTGATATGCCATGCTGAATATAAAAAATATCTGCAAGTGCAGATTCTGTAAGAAATTTAGTAGGAAAATAAAGAGATAAAAGTTTAAATAATTTTTGGGAATAATAATTCTTCGCTTTATATTTTACCATGTAATTTTGTTAAACTCAATCATAGAGGAAGCAAATACCATATTCCAAGACATAGGTTTTAGCATCCATTGTCTGTTTGCATTATGAGACAGAACTGGTATCCACAGCTGAAAAAGAAGACATAAAAAGGAAAAAAGAAAACCTCAATGCATCCAAGCAAAGTAGCAAACAGTGCAGGTCTTGATGGCTACATCAACCTTACACATTCAGCTACTTTACCACCAAACCCTATAAAATCACCAGACACAATTCAGCACAAATTTTTCAGATTGGAGGGACTTTAGTATTCTTTTTTAACCAATGCTTTTCAATATAATATTGTAAGAGTTTCCCGTGATTTTATTAAAAAATAAAATAAAATTTAAGTTTACTCCTCTTTCTATAGAAACCCAGCTAAAATTTGCATTCGGGTTATTAGATGGGTCAAAAAGTGAGCTCTAACCTAAATAGAAAAATCTGCCATTGGGCTCACCATTCCCAAATCAAGTCCAACCAACCCATTTCTTTCTATATAATGTCCTTCTCTTTATAGTAGATAGTGAAAAAGTGAAAAAAAAAAAAGGAGAAATGAATGAAAAATGTATTACTAAATAAGTGAATTAAACTAGAACATGAAAATGAATAATGAAAAATAAGCTTTATATATATTTAAAAACAAACTTGACAAGCTTATGTTAATGGTGGAATCAGGTTTCTCTTGTGGAAACTTTTGGTTGTGTTCCTAAACAATGAAACCTTGTTTAATTATGTGGCAAAAACTTGTATTAGAGGTTTATATAGTTGGGCCATCCCTACTTATAGAGCCTTTTATGAGCCCATTTACAATGGTAGCATAGCGACTATTTCTTCTTGCACTCCCTTTTCTTCTGCTCCATCCCATAAAAGTTGTAAATCTCAAATTATCCTTTATTAAAATTATAATAAAACGTAAAAGTTACTCATACACCTCATCTTATAAATATATTTTGGATTATATAATTCAAAAGTTATTTTCAAATTTAGAAATATACATTCATAATGCATTTAAAAAACATATTTTGAAATGTATTTCAAAATCTGGAAATATTTTTCGGATGGTAGAATTTAGAATAAATTAAAAAAATTAATTTTAAATCGTGTAATCTGAAATATATTTTAAAATAAAAAATACTTTTTAAAATGTATAATTTGATATCTGTACTTTTATATAAAGGGATTCATTATTTTGGTGTGCAATTTTTTTTTTCAATTTTACCTTTTAATAAATAATAATTATTTTAAATTAAAATAATTTTATACTAATTCTATGATTTAACTAACTCTTCTTTTAGGGTGACAATGTAGGAGTTAGTCCGTTGTAAATAATACAAGGTGGATCTAAATCTTAAATTCGTTAGCATGTATTAGTTCCACTCATATAACTTTTGGTCTGTTCAGACCTGTAACAAGATTAAATGAACTGACTCACGTTAAATTTTTCCTAAATTTTTTTCTAAATGAAAACTTAATTAATAGGTGTTATTTTTTTAAAAATAAATGACATTAGTATAAAATGAATAGGTTGTTTTTTTTACTAAAATCTGTAAAGTTCAATTTGAAAACATATTACCATTTGATTTGGTAGATAGAACAACTTTTAAATTGGACCATTTGATTTATGGTGCAGCAGATAGAATAACTATTAAATTTTGACCACAATTAAATGCATGATGCAATAGAATTTTTTTAAAATTTATAATTTTTTAAATTTATGATAAAGCAAAAATGTGGACCACCTCGCTAGCCATAACAAATGTAGGGTGAGCCACAACTTTCAACCTGTTTTTGCACACTCGGCGGACCAATTCAGTCTGCATTTTGTGAACATAGTGTAGAACAGGCCTCAACGGTCGAATCAACTTATACTGTCGCCTCTAATTTTTTTTTTTTTAAATTTAACCTTTTTTTTAACATTTTTTTAAAATTTAACTATTTTTTAAACTAAATAATTATCTATGATAAAAAACTACTTAAAAAGTAAATAAATAGAATATGTATAATAAAATTATAAAAAATATTTATATTTATTTTATTTATTTTTAGAGTTAAATATGTCTTTAGTCCCTTAATTTTCATTAAATTTTAGAATTAGTTCATTTTGAAATTTTGAACTAGTTTAGTCATTTATCTCTCGAAATACGTAGATTTCGTAATTTTAATTAAATTTTGTTAAGTTTATTTGACATTTCAAGTATATTTCATAATAGTATTTGACTTAATATTATAACAAAAATAAAAATGTGTCAAACAATCTAAATAACTTAAATACAATTCTAAAATGCGTACGAAAGATCAAATAAACCTAACAAAATTTGATTAAAGAATAAATTCACGTATTTAGAAAGATGAAGAACTAAATTAGTCTAAAATTTCGAAATAAACTAATTACAAAATTGACCGAAAATGAAAAGACCAAAAACATTTATTTTTATAATTACAATTCCATTATTTTTTATTATCATAAAAAAGTGAATATTGCGAAATGCATTTTTTAAAATATATTTTCGAATTCAAAAAATATATTCCAGAATATAATTTAAAAAAATAAAACTTTCGAAAATAGATATTGGGAAAGATATTTCCTACTTCCCCCATCCTATGTTTTTTCTTTCCTTTCCCATTCTTCTTCTCCTTGCTCCCATTTTTCTTCTTTTTCTTTCCCTTTCCCCTTTGTTCTTTCATCCCTACCCACCCCACGTTTCTTGTTCTTCTTCTTCCCCATGCTTTTCTTCTTTTTCTCCTTTCTGGTGGTGACAACGGAGATGAAGAGGTTCGCTCCCACTGGTACAAGACTAAGCACAGGAGAAGAAAGCAAGGATAAGTTTGTCATTTCATAACCTCTATGGGGTGCAAAAGGAAAAAGAGTAGGTGCAGAAAGAAAACCCAAAATAGCCTTGTTATTGAGCGAAAACACCCCAAACATTAAAAGCAAAATCGTAAGAGATTAAATTTTGTGAGCCAGCATATTTAATTAATTTGTTGGACATTAATTGTGAATGTAATGCACTCTGTCATGTAGTACAGATGCAGATGGCTGTTTTAAAATGTTTCATTTTTTGTACTAACACCTTATTATTCTCGCTCCTTTTTTTTTTTTCATTTTATTGAAAAGAAAACTTCAAACAAGTGATAATGTATCTCGTTTCTTTTTGTGATTTATTTGAATGTTGATTTTCTCCTGAATAAAATTAATTAGCGACATTTATCGGATTATTATGAGTTGATAATAATCAACACCATATTATACAACATAAATGAATACAAAAAAAAAAAAAAAAAAAAAAAAAAAAAAAAAAAAAAAAAAAAAAAAAAAAAAATAAAAATTAAGAAAAAAAAAAATAATAAAAAAATTTTATATTTTTTTTGGTGCT
>Ga0214545_1004196_pt1 | contig 27067 bp, 13 predicted proteins | sample CNSS4metaG_FD_160064 | JGI IMG/M metagenome (GOLD analysis project Ga0214545, IMG submission 160064) | Root nodule microbial communities from cowpea collected in UCLA plant growth center, Los Angeles, California, USA - CNSS4 | ecosystem: Host-associated > Plants > Roots > Nodule | place: USA... | reverse complement strand
TTGATCCGAACCAGTATAAATACTCTGTGCAATTTTCTCTTCTCTACTCTCTTTATTTTATTGTGTTTATTAAAATAAAGGAGATAATTTTAATTGATCTTTGATTTTAAAAGGGAAAATTTTAAAAACACAATTTTTATTAAGAACTCAATTCACCTCCTCTTGGTTTTTGTCCACACGCTAAGACATTCCGCTGCGCGATACCAACATCTTATTATTCTTCTTCTTCTCCTCCTTCTCTTTCTTCTTCTTCTTCTCCTTCTTCTTTGTCTTGTTCTCCTTCTTCTTCTCCTTCTTCTTATTCTTCTTCTTCTCCTTCTTCTTCTTGTTCTTATTCTTCTTCTTCTCCTTTTTCTTTGTCTTGTTCTCCTTCTTCTTCTTCTTCTTTTTTTTCCCTCTCTTTCTCCTTTTTATTGTTTTCTTTTAAGGTAAGTTTTAGTGGAAAATTTTCCGCCATTTTACCGATGGATTAATCCGTTAGTAAATTTGTCGATAAAAAAATTTTAAATTATCGACGGATTTTATTAACGGAATAATTCGTCGGCAATACAAATTTGGGTGAGAAATTTTTCGCTCCTTTTACCGACAGATAAATTCGTCGATAAAAAAATTAAAATTATCAACGGATTCTACCGACAGAATAATTCGTCGACAATACAAATTTTGGTAGAAAATTTCCCGTTCCTTTTACCTACAGATTCATCCGTCGATAAATTTGTCGATAAAAATAATTTTAAATTATCGACAAATTTTTTCATCGATAAATAAAATTTGTGTTATCGACAAATTTTCCTTCGATAATTCAAATTTATTGACTAAAATATATCCATCAATAATTTAAATTTATTGACTAAAACATATCTATCGATAATTCCATTATCTTTTGTTGTGTATTAAATTAGTGTTAATATCATGTGAGTATGTATCGATCACTTTAACCTTTTACTCTTTTTATGTTTTACTCACAGAACCTCTAAAGCCATTTTAAAAAAAATGAAGAATTAGAAAACTTAAAATTAATGACGAGTAATTACCTTTCAAAAGTGTCAATATCAATTTAACAGAAAATATCTTATTAAATTTTAAAAATTAAATAGAAAATAAGTTTAAAAAAATCACATTAAATAAACTCCTCAAATATAATAACAAAAAAAAGTTATTAAACGTAAACATAAAAAAATGAAAAATAAAAATATATTACATATTGAGTTAGTAATTTGTAATAAGTCTACGGATCCCACTTATGTATGAACTTTCCAAATAAAAAAATTATTTGATGTAATGTACTAATAATTAAAATTTTAATTAAACTTGAATGTAAAATTAAGAAATATATTTTTTAAAGAATAAAAAATCAAAATTTAATGTAAATGTAAAGCACATCTATCACATTGATCTATTTTTATTTTCATGTAGAAAACATTATGCTTAACATTTACTAATATATTAATACTAATTTCATTATCATTACACTTCTAAAAAGAGATATTTTCTAATTAAAAAATAGAATAATGAAATCCTACAAAATCAATCTTAAAGTAAAATTTTCACTCACACGTAGTAAATTTATCATGTTTAATTGTTATAAAATTTTTAATAATATAAAAAATATAGCTCAGGAAATAGCAGTATAATTCAGTCTATTATATATCATTTGACAAAGGTAAAAAAAAACATAAATGTAATAATTGAAAGAGGAATAGAGATTGAGTAAGACAGGGAAGAGTAACCAAAGTTTTCAAAAACATACAAGGATTTCACGTTGTAAGTGTCTTGATTTATTGGCACCATAAAAACAAGAAAGTTGAATTTAACATCTTTTTGAACCCTAACCACTGGGCAGGTGAATAATCGCTTTCAGTCCACAACACCTGCATTTCCCTTCTTCATTTCTTCCTTTATTCTGCAAAACTGAAGCTGTAGATGCATGCAGACACACGTGTGGTCCCACATGCTTCAAAATATCAATCCCATTCCACACTCATCGTTATACCTTAGCAACCAATGTTGTTACTTCTTATCAAACACTACACGTGAGAGTTTTATATTATGCATCTTATTCAACGTTATTAAACTAGGCTTTCTTTCTATTTATTCTAACAAATGCCCACGTTAAAATAAAATAAAATCGTATAATATATATAGTTAATTCGTTATTCTGTGATTTGTTTTCCGCAGAACATGGGAAGTGCAATGATGCAGCATGTGTGACACATAATGCCTCAAACAATTACATCAACGCAGCACTTCTAATACTTTCCCCTTTCCATTTGACGTATTGCTAATGCATATATAAGCATCAACATGTGTTTGTCCGGATAATGTTTCTTTTATTTCTGGTCGGAACATATCTGCATAGGTGACTATCATTAAATTTTCTAAACAAATTAGTACAACATTAATGACATATAGGATGAAAGAGTGATAAGATGACTATAAGAGAAGGGAAAAAAATAAGGTTAAATATGTTTTTGGTCCCCCAAGTTTCAGTCAATTTTGGAATTAGTCAATTTTTGAAACTTTATACAAATTTAGTCATTCATTTTTAGAAATGCGTGAATTTAGTCCTTCTTACCAAATTTTGTTAAGTTTATTTGACATTTTAAACGCATTTTATGATAATATTTCAGTTAACATTGAAGCAAAAATGTATCAAATGGTGTAAATAATTCAAATACTATCATGAGATGTGCTTGAAACGTCAGATAAACTTAACAAAATTTTGTTAAAAGAACTAAATTCACACATTTTTAAAGATGAAGGGCTAAATTGGTAAAAAATTTTGAAGAGGGACAAATCTCAAATTTCACTCAAACTTGAAAAATAAAAACATATTTAATCAAAAAAAATATTATTTTGGTGGATTTAGAAAGAGAAGACGAATGAGATTGTGAAATTAACTTTTTCACTAACAAAAATTAACGATTAATATGTATTATAATTTTCAGTTAATCATTATAAAGTTTTACTCTTAACATGAGGCTATGTGCTTCCACTATGTGTAAAGTTTCAAGATTTTCCCTTTTTTTCTTATCCAATAAATGACAAAGCAAAATAGAAAGAAAAAAGCAATAGCAATAAGCCAAACATCCACTGGCAATTGGATAGATTAATGGAATTTGGAAAACATATAACGCACGATGCTTGTTTCAACCATTTTTTTTTTGTTGCATAAATAAATAATGCAATATATATTTGTAGTTAGGAGAGTGAGAAATCTCCATTTTAATAATGTGATGATGAAATAGAATCTTTACTGATTCAACTGTGTACTATATGAAATAATTCATGAAATAAACAAGTAATACAAATGAAAGCATATGTGGAATGTGGGCAACTATACGATATATGATATTTTTTTGCAGTTGCCATCCTTCCACACATTGAAGTTTGTTTTTTCTTTTCTTTTTTATACGTCACATTATTAATGAAGTTTAACGAAAGAGTCTTTATCCAAAAGTTATGGGGACATTTGAAAAAAGATTCAGTGATTCAACATCCTACATGGGTGAGAAAGAAGGCGACAAGAAGAGAGAACAAGAGAAGCATAAAAAAATTGTTCGTTCTATTTTTAGTTAGAGATTTTTGGTGTTACAATCGTGCTTCACGACATGCACATGGTTACATGGATAATATAAGTGGATTCACACTGTACCAATGACAACCATGGAATTATGAGAACCAAGAAACTTATGATGTCAAATTCGTATAGCTATAGTCAATGTCACTGTGCACTGCATTTAACCATGCATATATAGGGAGAGATATACACTGCATATAGCCACATAGGCACGTTTTTATTTAATCATATATTACAGTGTGTTACTATGTATGGTTTCTAAGATTACATCATTCACATATATATACCATATTTGCTGATAAAAAAAATCATATATTTATATCATTAACTTATGTTTTTGATGTGATGATGATGATGATGAGTACGACATCATTATGAGTAGGAATTAAAAATACAAAGTCTGGATAACAATCTTTGATCAAATTGCAGTAGAACTCACAAAAACAATTCTGATAGATGTGAAATAAAAGATGGTTTTGAATATATGGGTTGAGAGGAAATGATAATTATTAAAATTAATAAATTTAGCAATGAAGAGTGTTTTTCTTTCAGAAAAAGCACACAAATAATTGCAGCTAGAAAATAAGCTTATGAAAGTAAGAAAGTTGCTAAGATAGGGTTTCTATCAATTTCATAAAATTCCCAAAATATGTTTTAATTTAATTCCATTTTTAACTGTTCACCGGATTGTATAATTTATTGAAATTTAAATGCTTAAGATTATTTAATCTTAATTATTCTTTTGCGACAATTTGTAATCTTAGAATTAAGAACTTTAATGTCTCTGAGTGAAATTACATAGGACTAAGTCTTGATAATAAAAATTCCTATCTGTGGTGATGTCCAATGGCTATATGATATTTATATCTATATAACCATAAAATAAATTTTCATTCAATATATAAGTAAAATATTATTTCTAATTATGGGTAGTGAAGTCGTAAAAATGAAAAACGTTCAACACAAAAAACACAAGGAATAAGAGTACAAAACCAAATTTTATAAATAAATCAATTCAAGAAACGTATTGAAATTCAAGTGACTCCTACAACAGAAGGGAATTTAACAAGAAATGAAGAAAATACAAAATGAAAGAGAAAAGAAGTTTATAAATCCTTGAAGATTTTTTTCTTACTCTTAGCAAGAGAGGGAGAGTAAAAGAGAACAAATATCTAACTATTTTGTTTATGCTAACTCCTTTTATATGTGGGCTGGATGTCAAAGAGAGTGAGAAGGCCCAATACATCTAACTTGACCTAGGTTTTCTTCTTGCACTCTCATACTTTCGACCTGCACGTCCCATAAATTTTTGTTTTTCGAATGCACATTTTAAAATATAAAATAAAAAGTATATTGTGAATTATATATTCTAAAATACAAAATTTACATTCGGAACTATAGGTATCCTTGAAAAGGGCAACTTTAATGTGTTTTGGGGTTGCCTATGTTTTTTTTTTTTAATTTTTAATTATCTAATCTAATATCATTGTAGATGGAATAAATAAATTGGGTTTAAATTTTAGTTTTTCTTTTATTCATAAATTAATCATTGATTGGATATTCTTATATCATAGTTATGAGATTAAACCACAGTCCATTTTTTTTTACCGCATGTAACAATCGTTGGTGAGTATGCTCGTTTTTGTCACACTTTAACTTGAATGCAATGCAATAAAAGAATATGAATGCAAATGCAAAACAAAAAGGTGTACACATTAATATTCAATGAAAGAAATGCCAATTTGTATTATATCATATATTTAAAGGATACAATAAAAGAATATGAATATATGAACGCATAAGAAAAAAAAAAAGATACAACGGAAAAACTGATGAACACTATCGGTAACTAAGAAGCACTTAAAAACATCACAAACTGCTAGAATAACTCTATAAAATGGTGCCCTTATGGCACGCATTTAGGTTCAGAAGGGGAAGAAAATGCATATTTATCTTGCCATTCTACACATTAATTTATTCACTTTATACTGTTTTCATTTTCCAGTGCCTTCAAGCCATGAACTTAGAACAAGTCATTGAGCCTTCCGAGCATTCTTCAGGTTTCTTACAGTCATAACAAGTTTTTGTCTTTCACCTTCTACCTCTGCAAATTTCAGACTCATTTCTGAGTATCTTTGTTGTAACTCTTTAAGCTCACTTTCCATTAAGTTGTTTCTTTCCTTCAACACCGATAATTCAGCTAAACTTTCACAAAGATTGCCATCTCCATTATCATCATCATCCATTCTGGATCTTTCTGCTTCTTTCCCCGACAAAGATAAATTACTGCAATGGACAGAAAGTGATCAATAATGAAACAAATTAATACAACATTTCAATGTGATTTTCAGAAACTATTAGTAACATATTCCAAATGTGATTCCCCCATCTTCATGGGTTTTTTCTAAACACACTCATAGATACACTATGTAATCGTAACTGATGTTAAATTATGTGTACTACACCTCTTGAACAATGCCAATGCAACACCATTTTCCTCAGCCACGCTTGTAGTATCATTTGAAGTAGAAATACCCTTATCCTCATCAACCTGTTTGATGTGTAAGACAGTTATATTTATTACTGATATATGATCCAATAAGGTTATAGACCAACAATGCAATAAGTATACCTTTTGCAAAGCAATGCTCTGATTGAATTCCTCCACTTTGTTTTCCAATTCCTCAATTTTGGATTGGAGCTCCCTTTCCTTCTCCAAAAATGAAGAAGCTGATATTTCCAAAGCAGTTTCCTTGGACTTTATCATGCCCTGCCATATATAACTCTTTTGTTAATATACTTCCCTCAACTGCTAGAGAAAAACAAACTATCATAAGAAAATGCATGCCAATAGAAGAATCAGGTTTTGGGGATCAAACTTGTGAAGTTATTACCTCAAGAGTTTTTATTTTCTCCCTCAGATTTGATATTTCTTTTGCACTTTGAGGATTTGAAGCACCTTTTTTGTTCTTTAAATTGGGTTTAGTTCCATCTGAAAGTTGTGTGCGTCCATTGCTATCCTTGAACCTCTTCTCTATGTTGGTTAATGCGTCGTCCTTCTTCTTAAGTTCACCCTTTAGCTGGAAAACATGCTTTCTTAGATTTTCTTTCTCAGCTTCATCCTCAAAACAGGCTCTTTTCAAGTCACTGTATTGAGCTCTGAGTTCTTCTAACTCTGACTGCAAAACTCTAGTCTCAATCTCTTTTTCATCATTGAGATGCTTCATCCCATTTAGCTCATCAAGTGACCTTTCTGCTTCCTTTTTCAACAGAGCAATTTCACTCACCAGCTCATTTCTTTCCACTGTTCTACTATTCAACCGAGCCTCAGACTCCTCAAGCGATTTCTTCACAAGTTCCAAGTCATTTCTTAAGATATCTTTTTGTTCTACTTTCTCAGAGAGGCGTGAAATCTCCACTTTAAGCCTTTCATTTTCAGCTTTTAGCATCTGGATCTCTTCAAAGAAATCCCTACTAACTTTTTCCTCACGCTTCTTCTGATTTTCGAGCAGCTTGGTCTTGTCGTCAATTTCCAACAACATCTGTTGTTTCTGAGCTGCCATCATGTCTATTTTGTTGGAAAGTTCATCCAGTTTTACCTCATAATCAGCTTTGGCTGACTGAAGCTCGTCACTGACTTTGTGCAGCATTGCTTCCACTAGTCTTTTCTGTGCACGAAGTTCACTTGCTTCGGTCAATGCCCTCATGGCAGCTTTCTCGTTGGCATCAAATGTAGACGCCATTTGCATTGAGAGCCTTCTAAACTCTTCCTGAAGCCTCTCAGCAGTGTTAGCGTTTTTAAGTCTGGTGCTTCGCAAAGCTTCTTCTGCTTGAATGGCTCTTTGCTCCTGCTCAACTTTGGCACGTGTCACGGCATCTAGATCAGCTTCAAATCCTTGGGCTTGTTTCTCCAATTCTTCTTCTAATCTGCTGATTTGGTTTTCAAGATCCTTGACCGTAGCCAGAGAATTTGAGAGTTCTTCTGACTGTTGCTTGAGTTGATTTTCCAGATTCTGAATATGGGCATCGATTTCATCAACAGCAGGAGGAGAAGAACATTCATACTGCAATTTTAATTGTTCTTGAAGTTCACTCTGTTCCAGCTTATATGCAATATCATGGTTTTCCTGTTTCAATATTTCATAATCTAGTGCAAGCTGCTCCATCTGCATCTCTAACTCATCTTTGTCTCTCCTATACATCTCTATTTCCCCATAGAGATCTATAATCTTTTGCTCAAGTAGGTGAGTCTCCTGAGCATTGCTGTGCTCCTTAACCAGCTCTTCCAACTCTTTCTGTTCATCATCCGTTTCAGAATTACAGAGCTTTCCCTCTGACTCACGGGAGATTTTACCCTCTTCGTTCTTATTGGAAAGACTACACATTTCCCTATTTTTCTGCTCCAGCATTTCATCCAGGTCCTGCACAGCAAGAACTAGATCAGCGTTCGACTCTTGTGTCTTCTTTAACTGTAATTGAAGATTTGCGTTCAGCTCCTTCTCATACTTCAATTCTTGTTTAATTTCTTCAACAAGAGTACAAAGATCCCCACTATCCAAGGGTGGCCTATTACTCAATTTGGCCTCCTCCATTCGTTTATGAAAAGATCTGAGATTGTCACATTCAACCTTGAGTGCATCTCTTTCCTCTCTCACGCAAATGATTTCCTTTGAGAGCTCCTGTGTTCTTTTGCTTTCCTTCACAATTTGCTTCCTTAGTGTCTGCAGTTCCAAGTCTGACACATCCACTTGCCTGGCCAAAGCAGCAAGTTCAGCCTTGAGTCTTCCAATTTCCACATCAGATGTTTGATGGGAACTATTTGTTGACCCATCTGTACTCAAACTGTGTTCTGAACCACCAGACCAGTCCCAGTGTGATCTCTGATGAATATCATTTATAGCAGGTTTCTGGGAATCAGATGTGTGGCTAACATCTGAAACAAAACCGTTGTTGTTGGGGTGGATGCCACCACCATTTCTCACTCCTACTTCTCTGGGTGTGTCGAGTCCAGAGCTTCCATCAGAACTTAACGTTGTAATGTCAGATCCACTGGATGTCCTACAATCAGCACTCAATTCAGCTCCATTGCCATTTTCTTTGGCAGACACATCCTGTGAAAACAGAGAAATTTAGTTTTGATTTTATAAACAAGCCAAAGTGATTCCTAGGCTTCTAGCCCCAACGAGTGAAACCTTACTTCAGAAGAATCACTTTTCAAGCTTGCATCTATCTCTCCATTGCTCAAGTAGGTCCTCAAACTTCTATCATTGGGTTTTAGTTCGGTACCTTCACAATCCTCTTGCGGTCTGCAAATGTTATTTGACAAGAAGAAACTCACCATCCGAAACAATTTAGAGACAAATTCTATAACCTGAAAATAAAAATATCCACAGTAATCTACCTTACCTTTTATCATTGTTTTCTTGCAGCCTCTGGATTGACACCTGTCCATTAAGCAACAAATCAGAATCACAGAAATCAGCATTGCAGTGAAAAACATTCTACACAACTTTGTTATTAGAAAAAGGGAGAGACCAAATACTAACATGCAAGACTGCTTCACAATGAGAATTCTTGATGGGAAGAGAGACAGTGGAGGGTTTCGTAGCCTCAGCGTACTCAGAAAAGTCTACAGAGACTTCACCAAAGGAGCTAACTTTTGATAACCCCTATACAGAAACCAGATCACAATCTGAAACACATAACAAGGAACCAGAAACAGAAAATTTCAAACTCCTTACCGTTGAAACCACGAAATAATATACTCTCTCACTGAATTTCCCAGTCTTAGGCTCCTGAAAAAGCTTGATTGTTTCATAGACAGGATTCTCCCATCTACAAACTCCACCACGAATTGCTGCTTTCTCTAACCTCGTAGTTACCTTTCCAATGTCCCCTGGAACTATAGACAGCACCAGAGATTCCACCCCAGATTGCACCATCTGAAAATCACACCAACCACAAAGTCAAAATCTCCAGTTTGACCCTCTCATTGCCAAACCCACTTGCATTGCTCCCCCATCATCAAAATCAAAATCAAACAGGACCAAGAGAGATGAACTCAAAATATTTCTTTTTCAGTTCTCACATTCATCTCATCTTCCTTGCGGAACAATCCTGAACGTGGGCATTCTCTGGCGAAATTCGAACTTTGGTTCGCCATGAGAAATTGACCCTTACAAAATTAAACGAATAAAAATGCCCAATTTAATCAACAAAATACTTTCATTGCGAAATGAAACCAAGTTTAACTACCTGGGTGACATGGAAGTGGAGTTTGAAAACAGCTTTGACTTTGTGTTTCTCACTCCTCCATCTGAACATCTTCGCTCACAAGCCACACCACTCCACCGACTCAGCTCCTCATGTCACTGATCCCACAACCCAGATAGATCTCGCTCACCGGAAATCCACGTCATCAACCGGAACTCACAACACCGCCGGAAAATGCTTCTCCGGTGGTCCACGTGGAAAAAGCTCGCTGAGCACAGTCTTAGCAGTTCTGAACACAATGGTGAAGTGAAGTGACGTTGAAACGAAAACCGGTTAAGGAAGGAAAGTGAGTGGAGCGACCTCCGAAAAATCGAAAGCAAACAGAGTCAGTAGATCTCATCTCCTACGTGATGTTCTTGTCTTGTGTCTTTGGAACAGTTTTCAAGAAACCAGGTGACACATGCCTCTAACAATTTAATATTTAATTCGAACCTTCTGTGTTTTATTTACTTTATTAATCAAATTTTTATTCCATTTCAAGAAATAAATATGTGTATTGCGCTCTCTCTATATGTTTTTCTGACAGGAGGTAAAAAATTTATTCAATAATTAATCCGTATATATGGTCTTCGTTTTAGGAGAGGTGTCATTATTGTTGAATAATGATGGTCTTCTACGTTGTCTCTTTTCCTTATATTAAAATTATCGTAACAATTTACCTGCCCCTGGGATATATAAAAAAAATGATTTTTCCACATTCCTGCGAGGTATTTGTTTTACATTGTTAACAATGATGGATGAAAGGGAATTTCGAACCAAACAAAAAAGAAATTATTGAAGTGGGTCGTTGGAATAGTGACCATATCTTTAAATAAAATAAAATAAAAAATCAATTTTTGCTGGGTTTATATGCACAAGTTACCCTCTTTTCTTCCATGGAAGATGAATTCATAAATTAGAGACATTGAATCTAAAATTTCTAAGATTAATATCTAAAAAAAATCATGCTGAGTAATTCGAAGACATTGCGATTGTGTGGGTGTTCTTGGAAAACTTTAAAAAAGAATACCACGTGCAAGATTAAACCGTGGAATTTTTCTTCATCTTTATCGAATTGTACAAGTGTCGGAATATGACTTTTCACAGGAAAATTAGCAATTGTCCTTTTGAAAATAACAATGTTACTTTCTTTTTTGCTTCTTCTGAGTTTGGTACATGAGAAGAAGAAGAAGAATAAGAGCTTTGATGCTAATGCTGATAAATGTGTCAAAACATCTTCAACCAATTACTTACTATAAATAACCACAAATTCAATGAAAATGTTTATGTACGATCGTCCTTGTTGAGGCCACCACTTAATTGGGCTAAGTTGTTTTATATTCAGACAATAGTGAATAGTCAATGTTCTTCATAAAATGCTGGAACTAGTTATGATGTAAATAAAGTTCATAATCCACCAAACAAAAGAAAAAGGTTAAAGTTTCTTATGAAAACCAAGGAAATAGCTTTTTTTTTTAAATATTGATTGAAAATCCAAACTAATATACAAGTTAATAATGTCATTGATACAAGTTTTTCTTACTGTCTTATTGGATTCCTTTTTATTTAGTCATTATCATATTATTTATTATATTGGATGCTTGAATTAAGAGGACCCACTTAAGTGTGTACTTTTGTGTATTTTCTTAGCTTAATTTCTTGTGGAATTTGACATCTGGACCCCCAAAAATGATCACAATAAGCAACCCATCTTTCACTGCATGTGTGACTTTTTTTTTTTGTGAATAAAAACAAATTGGTTTATAATTATATTCTCAGTACAACATTTTCCAAATAAAAAAAAATCTATATATATCAGGTCAGAATTTTATGAGATATTACCAATTTGTTTCTGTGGAGGTCAGAAAATAATAAATAGCTTGATTATTCTATACCATGTGTATAATCTGTCAGCTGCCGACAAAAATACATGCATATTTGGGTGGGAATTTATGAAAATAATTGCGAGGGAAAAAAAAAACCAACAATCAATATTTTTTGTGTTCTTTTTCTATGTTGTGAAAATGACATCTTAACTAAAAAATTTTGGAGATAGCTTACGAATCCTATAGGCACTCGAAATATTATTATGTTATTGGCACTTTCTATGTTTCAATTAAAATTCATGATAATAATTTTCAGATTATTCTCTTACCAAGTGTTAACCACAAATTTGAATATTGGTGAGAATGGGCGCGTGGGATAAGTTTATTATCGGTTTTATTGAACCAAATGTCTATCAAACTAATTATTTATTTTTTTCTATTAAAAATAGAATTATTATTAATACGCAGTGTTAAAAAAATTATATGTACTTTCAAAAGAATCTTAAGACTAGATTAGATGATATAAAATACAATCTCAACCTGTTTTAAATTCATATAAATTAACTTGGACGGAATCAAACAAGTAAATGAGGTTAAATCATGCTCATTCCTAACTTTAAGAATAGAGATAAAGATATAACTTTAATTGTGAAGTCAGAATCTAATGCTTTTACATATTAAAATCCAATTTTCGTGGATTGGTTAGACTTTTGAAAGCTTCACGTACTAAAAAAATTACTTACTTAAAAATGAAAGTATTTGAAATAAAAAAACTATTAATGATTATAATTTTATGTTTTGTATAAGATATCGTTTGATATTTAAGGAAATTTTGACTATGAACAAGTAAATTCAACCCTACATTATTCACGTAGAAAATAACTCAAAACATTATATTAGTGAGTGATTTATTATTATTAAAGTGTCAAATTTTATTTAATATAACATTCACACTTTTATTTCAATAATTATGTGTAATAACCGATGGTTTTAAGACCTAATTGGGCACTAAATCAATTAAGATACTATAGGTCAATATTTAATATAGTTTAACTGAGATAAATTTGATATTAATAGAAACAATTTTAATATTGTAAAATATTTTAATTTGAATACTAAAAACTAAAACAAAACATTAATTTACGTGTTCTAAATTTTTAAAGCGCGCATAAAGTTTAAATAAAAGTTATGATTCATTTAAAAAATTGAAATTTCAATCATATAAGTAAATATTTATTATAGTACAAAAAATTACATGAAATAAAAAAATGTTCATATTTTAGGTTATTTTTATTTTTTAAGAAAAAATATATTATAATTTATTACTTTATTAAATTGGATTTTACCAATTTGATTATCGGACCAATTTTTACTGATGTAATACCAGTTTTTTATAGCACCCTTACAGCTAGAAGTTGCAGATATTTTCTTTTTCTTTTCAAAATTATATATATAAGAAAAAATAATTAAAATTAAAATAAGAATAATAATCTATATTTAGAATTAGATAGTAATATTTACAACTATTTGTTTTTTATAAAGCATTTTGTTATTGCTGTTTATTATTTTTAGATCAATATTTTCTTTCTTTCTGACATTATATAGTGCATCATATAATTATTTTTCTCTTTTCAAAAATCCAAAATATTCAACAATATCTTTTATCATTCGTTATTCTATTTTAAATGTTATGAATAATTATAATTTACATTTTATGTTAACAATACTTTAAAATTTATTTGATTATTATTTACAATTCAACATTCTTTGACATTATACAAGAAATGGAGATGTTATAACATGAAATTCATTAGAAAATTATTTTCTTTAAGTTTCTTATTTCCTTTCCTTATTATCTTCTCTTATTTTTTATTTTGTCAGAGATGGCGGGGTTTTAACATCGTACATCAAGTACTATATAAATAAATACATGATTATACAAATCTTTAAAAAAAACAAATAAAAAACATTTTTTTTTAAATTCTTAAAATTCGTTTTCAATTCGTAATCATTGCCGTATATATAATAGAATCTGAAATCATATAATTGTTTTGAATGGACCATTGACTAATTTTGTCTAATAAGTAAAAGACCAACATGCATAAATGGTAATATTCTGAATAAACCTGTGTAAGTTTTCTTGTAGCATATGAAATTGAGGAATTGTTTTTGTAGAAAAAGAAATACTTAGTTTATCAATGTGAATATAATTTATTAATATTTAAATAAATACTAATGTAAAACACTATAAATGTTTATATGGAATGAATTTGAGAAACATAATAAAAACTAGTTTTCCTTTTAGCAAATTTTGTTCATAATCTATTTCTTCATAAAGAACTTAATAAAAAAAAATGTTGATGTTAGTAATAAAGACTTAAAAATGAATATTGTACAAAACTTTGATATTCACACATCTTTACCTAGGTTTCCAGTTTTAGTTGAGCATTACATTAGAATACTGAAAAAAACAGAAGAGTAGTTAAGATTTCAGCACTGTGAATAAACAAATAGTTGTGTAGGTGAAGTTTTCGAGTACATTTATTTCATACATTTAAGAGTTGAGAAATCGAGGTGAAAAACGTTGAAGTGGGTGCAATAGTCCTCTTATAAAAATAGCCCTGTGTCTATAATTAATAATATGTTTTGATCATTAAACTAATGAAGCAGTAGTCAAACATTGTTAAATCATTTAGGTCACATGGTTGTGAGGTTTATCATAAGTTGATGAGTAAGATCAAAATAGTTGTACAGACAAAAAAATTAATAAACGTCGATTTGTGTCTAAATCATAACATAATTATTCATGGATATTGTTCATTGAACAACTAACGAGAGAGGTAATCCATGTTTGATTATGTTATTTTTATTTTTGAAAGGAAAAATTAATTTTTAATCTTATCATTATATTTTATGGGATTATGTGAAGGAGGATATCGAAAAGATTTGGTACCCACGAGAATAAGTTTACATGAAAATATTAAAACACCGCACTTTCAATTTCAAATCCATTTATAGTCATTTTACTTATATATTTATCATTTTACTTAATTTTATTAATGTGGAAATCCACCTCGATAATATAAAAAATTTTTGTTCTTCTTATCCTAGTTCAGAGAATGGATATATTCATATAAACTCATTTATTATTCTAAATATATATTAAATATTATTCTATAAACAATAAAAGTCACAGTAAAAAATATCTGAAAAAATATTTAATGTCAAAACAATACACATATTTTTCTTTAATATCAAATATTAATAAATAATAATTATATACATGTAAATTTTTTTATTAAATAACACTTAGATATATGTCAAATAATTATAGAAACAATTAAAAATAATTAAATGTGTGTTTAAAAATAAGTTATTTACAGAACTGAGGAATAAAAAAAGTTAATATAAGTCTTTTAAATTGTTTAATAAATTAAAGATGTTTTGGTATTTTATAACAAAGACGGAGATCATTGGTATTTTAAAACAAAAACGGAGATTGTATTAAGATGAGTATGGATATGTTATGTGTAGGATATATGTAGTCGGTTTCATGCATTCTACTCATTAGATAAATATTTGTCTCGTGTTTGTTTGTATATCTGTGTGAGTATTCATTATACAAATACCCATATATTATTTAATATTCATGGGTACTCACGTGTATTTACAAAAAAAATATATTTATCTACATATTTTAACCATAAATTCAAATAAAATACAATACATATCATTCATAAATTTTAAATAAAGTTTAAATAAATCATTTAAACAGTGATGGATGACAATTTAAGAAAAAATGATTTTTTTTTTAAATCAATTAAAAAAATAACACATTTAAAATCAATGTATTAATATTTTAATAATGTTTTTTTTAATTTAAATTATAGTAGATATGAGTATCTATAAGTACAAATATTATGATATCTGTACTCATCCCGTCAATATACAGATTTAAAAAATACTCATACCTATTATCCGTAAATATCTATTTAAAATATATATCTAACATTCTTACATGTGCGTCTTTTGTTTTCAAAAAAAATCAAATATTACTCGTTATTCATATTGAGTTAATAAAAAATTTCTGGTGAAGTGGGGATAAATTCCAATAATATCCACATTTACGAATTCATTTGTTACACATCCTTTATGGAAGGTATATATAGGAGAGTAGATTAACTGAAACCTAAGGGACCAGTGAACAGACATTAAAGATGTGCACCCACCAACACGAAGCCCTGAAAAAATAATTGTGAAGATTCCATCATTTAAAGGATGAAGAATACGTGGGGGAATGAAGAAGGTGAAGGGTGTGAGGTATAAGTACTTTTCCTTTTCATTCTGCTTTCAATTATAACTTCGCTTAAAACCTCACAACCTTTTACTTCACCCGTTACCAAGTCCATTCAATTTCAACTTCCTACAAACTACGTATATATCATGCAACTTTTTTCTAAATCACTTTTTTCTAACCAGAATGGTTTTACATTAAAAAGGATTTCTCATTTTTGAATTAATGTCCAAGACAAGACATTTAATGTTTTGAATTGATAACTAAAAATGACACTCCTAATAAGAAGTGAGAAACATCTCCATTGGAGGGACCTAAGTCCAGCTATGAAGTTTCAATACACACCACAACTGCCAAACCTAACCACAGTCCACACCTCTTTAAACTGGGTCCATCTTCTACTCTTATCTTCACCATCACTTCACACATACTGTGTATCGTTAAAAAAAAAAAAAAATTTAACAAATTTTTGATAATATAAATCGTTAGGAATCAAAGTGTGAGTTTAAGTTTCATATTGACTAGAAATGAGAAAGTAGAGCATTATGTAAAAATAAAAACCTATAAACCCATTATTTTAAGGTTTTGGGTTGATTGTGATATCAATACTGTATGAGATTAGGCTCAGGTCTTATTGATATAAACCTCTTATGTAAATCTAACGAATGAGACAAATATTTAATATACGAATTAGAAAGAAAAAAAAAATTAAATATGTTAAAAAATAAACTTCGTCAAATTTTATAAAAAAAAAAAAGTTTGTCAAATTAAACCCTGTTCAAAGAAACAATCAAATCACAAGGTAGAACCTATGTTAATGTTTTCCTCTTTCACCCTCATTCACCAAAGGCAAACACAACCTTTTTGTTTCTACGTTACCTCTCTCTTGGCTGCGTACCAGGTATAACCTTATCTCCCATATTAAACCCTAAAATAACTCCGCTGATCATCAAATATTCCTTCATTTCACCATCTCCACACCAATTTCAATGTTCAAGTTCCTGTCATGCCTTCCTTTCAATTATACATGTCTGCTTCTTTTTAAGAAAATAAACACTATTCAGGAAGATCTTGTAAAAGGCTTAATTATGTAATTTCACTTAGTTAAGATATGAGTGATTGTGACTTAATATATTTTTTAATAAAAATTAAAGATTGAAACATTGAATAAAAGAAAAGGCTTATATTCTTTTAAGGCAAAATGATTTTCCTTTAGAACATACATATCCAACAATCACGCTTTCCTTCGATCGCTAATTAACTTCAATAGTTGAGTTAGGTTTTGAAGTGTAATCCAAAGGTCCAATCCCACAACCAAAGAGGCAAAGTCACAATAAAGTTGGGGTTTTCCCAAAGACCAAGGCTACTTAAACTCACTATGAAATGTGATTGTGATTGTGATTGTGATGAAGTTAGGGTTTATTATTAGTTGCCACAAAATTAAACTAAAGATGCATGGTAACTAATTGCGACTTGACTGTTGCAGAGACACAGGTCCATCTTGTGAGACACAAAAGTGGGAACCATAAAGATGTTGATGTTTCTACCTTATATAATGATGTTTTTTTTCAGAGCATCATCATCGCTGGCAACCCAGTTGGTCCCATTCCACATTTTCAACGAGAGGGACCCTTAATCCACTTTATTCATTATGATTTCCACTTTTAAACTTTGCCAAAAAATTAAGGATTGCAAAACATTAGTATTATATATCGGTTCATTTCATACGAACATTTTGTATATTTACCTCCCTCAAATCAGAAAAAGGAAACCTTTTGGGGTTTATTATTGGCCAATGATCTTCAGAATGAAGAAGCAATGAAACGAAAGTGCTTAATTAGGATATGGGTAAGGGTAAGGGTAATTTCATAGTTTCCACCTACCTCCATTGCCTCCATTGCCTCCATAGACATGCCAACTAATTTGTTATTAATGTTGTAATTCCACCGTTGCTTTCTTCTTCCTTTTCCAACTCATGAATTCACATCGATGGTACTCTGCCATAGGGAAGGTATATTCACTGTCACGCTCTAACGTGGCCATTTCAGAGATGCAATGGCTCAACACTCGAAGTGAGTTATGAACAAGATCATACAATTTCTTACATGTGAAATTTCGCCACTTTTTTCATCATATCAAGGATACGGTCATGCGGGAATCATTGACTACGTTTGGATCCCTTGCTTCAACTACAAGAGAATTCAACCTACCAACTATAAGGGAACATTTCTATTATTAATTTTCTTCAACAATTATTGATCTGTTTGTGTGTTCAAAGTTATAATTAAGTATGGGCAAATTGCAATTTCGAATTGGAAAATTATCCCTTGTACTTAATTGTTGTTCAATTATTGTAAACAGGGTTTAATTGTAAGGGGGGAAACATATAAAAGAAAACATAAGCACCTGGCTTTGGCACTTGGAGGAAACAAACAAACGTGTGTGTATACAATGTGGTCCGAGAGAAGTGTTTTTGATTTTGCTTTTGTTGTTTCTCACGTGAATTTGGTTAAGTGATCAGTTTTATCTACTTCACTTTATCACTGTCCGTAATGTGACAACAATGTGAGATGCGAAATCTTTACTCAGTTAAGAAACTGGTCATTATTTTCGCTGAAACTACTAAAACACTTTTGTTTTAGCTTTATTTCTTTTCAGTTGGATAAAGACAAGGTGCATGATGATGAGGTTGTGCGCACACACACACACATGAGAAGCATGAAGGGCAACATAGTGAAGGTGGTCACGTGAAGGTGGTCGACCCCATGATCCATGATGGATCATCCAGCACACTAAAACTCACAAGACACCCCATTTTGCAATAAAAGATCATAGTGTGTGAGTGGGCCCACCAACACTTCTATCTCACACCACCATTTTCGTTGGCCCATTTGCACCCTTTAGAATTGGAAACACCTTATGGCGCTCAAAAATGTAATAAAGAAAGCCAGAATAAGAATAGATGCCATATAGTTGTGCAAAAGAAATGAAACAAAGAAAAAGAAAAACATCATGTGCTTACACAGCAAAGGTTTATAGATCTCACGTGATCAAACAAAACTTCCGCTTCTGCTTTCCTTTATTTTTCATCACACAGAATCAAAAGGGTATGGGTCCGGAGCTACATATTCAAACAACTCTTTCATAAACCATATAACGTGCCTTCACTGTGAGAATGATCCACCAATTAATGCTATACAGATAAAATGATGTATTTCAAATTTGAATTTTGAAATACCCAAACGTAGAACAAGGTTAAATGTTGAATTGAAGATGGAGTTACTAAGGAAAATAGAAAGTGTTTTGTACTATAAATGATTATTGAAAAAGTAGTAATGATTTTAACTCTGGTGAATGTTGTCCCCTAGAGATTTAATTTGTGAAAGGACGTGATTTGTGTTGATTGAGAAATACTATGAAGTACTTGTGGCTTCGGAGTTTATTTATTTCACATGGGAAGCTTGTTGTTCCCAGGATACCAATACAAAATCAAAAAACATGACTTGAGTCGATGTGGGACTATTGTCAGTGGACACTGGGCCCACCTCAAAGGCCCAACTTGTATTCAACTCACATTCTTTCTTTATTATTTCAATGAAAAAAGTTGTTTCATTTTAAATAAGCTTTTCTCTCTGCAATTAAATAAGTAACTTAAATTTGTTGTTTTCTATTTGTTTGTTTATTAAAAATTAAGATCATATTTATAAAACATGGTTGGGCATAATGGATGGCGTTTTAAGGTTTCTTTTTTTTATTTGTTTGGTCCGGGAGTAAATACTTTTGGGTTCGATCTATAATCTAGATCCAGTTTAGCAAAGTCCAGTTCGGTTTAATATGGGCCATAGATGTTACTCTTAATTCATTGCACTTAGATTTACTGGCATGTTACTCCTAATTCATCGTCAATCACACGAACTTCAAAAAACTTATTGTCTAAACTTATTTCCAGAAGGATAATATGATATTTTAAAAAATACTGGGGTGCGGATGGAAAACATGGGACTGCGAGAAGAATTTGACTAATTTGATTCATCTCAATTTTTTTCTTCTCACACCTCTTTCTTTCTTTTTTGTTTTTACATTTCTCCAAATACCACCATTGCAAAACCAAACCACTCTAACTTCTTTGGTCCTTTCTCTCTTCCGATAACAAACCAATAACATTAAGAAAGAAAAAAAAGAAAAAAACTAAATGTACCATCTTTTGTTGATCTAATTCTCCAATCAAACTGGAATTTCATCATGTATAAATAAAGAGATATTCCAAACTCAAATAAATAATATCTTAAATAATATTTATAATATTAAATCTAAATAAAAAAAAGTTTATATTTGCTTAGCGTTTTCAATTCCCTAATTCACTACTGTTTTAATGAACAATCATCACCGAATTCAACAATAAAATTTTCAAAAGGTAACACAACATATTTGGAAATTATTTTCGGATCACATTAGATTACAACTATCAAAATGAGTTACCCGACCTAATCCACCACGAGTTGGTCATTTAGTAAGTCAATCCAATCCGACTCACTTATAATTTACATATAAAAATGTGACCGTTTAAGAAATGACGATTAAAAACGTCATATTTTACCTGCAAAATATGACAGTTCAACAATTATCGTATTATACTGCAAAAAACGACGATTTTAAATAACTGCCATATTAAAACCGTCATAATTTTCATGATTTTTTGTAGTGTTATTAGTGAGTAAAAAAAATTTGAATATGACTCGGTCCACCATGAATTTGTAGGTTAAACAGATTGACTCATTTACTCAATTACGAAAAATAAAATTCTTCAATCCCAAAAAAACTATATATAATTGTGATTAAAACATAAATAAACTTTAATACAATCCCAAATAATATTTGACCCCAAAGACAAACCAATATATATATATATATATATATATATATATATATATATATATATATATATATATATATATATATATATATATATATATATATATAGGTTTACATTTGTCAACCCAATATGTGGCTAAAGAAAAACAACCTAAACCAATCCAAACACAAGAAAATTTTGGGGCACCCTTTATCTGCAGGTGGGTTGGTGATCCAATCTCACTCACCACCGGTTCAACCCAAGTGAGCCAAATTCTTGGTTGGTCAGGTCCAAAATTAATCTGTAATGTAATTTGTAAAATAAATTTAACCTACCTCGGCCCAAACCATAGTAGGTTAAGTTGGCTCACAAGTTTTGACTCACTTTGACAACTCTACATTATATCATTATTTGCATTGTAGAAACAAATAAGCGAGATACTTCCAAATTCATAAAGTGGATTCTTCAATATTTTAAGAAAAAAAAATCTTTCTTGAGAAAAAATCTTTCGAATTAAAGTCTTAAATTTAATATTTTTTTTCATACAGCTGACAATAATGCACAATCCACACAATCCACACACACACACACACACACACACACACACACACACACACACACACACACACAAACACACACACACACACACATATATAAACATTTATGTAAAACTCTTTTCTTTTAAAACTCTAAACTAGCAATTGTAAAATCACAAACATAAAGCTTTTCTTCCAAAACATATTATTCTCTATAGAACTCCATCTTCTTCATCCAATTTCTCATTCATATTTCACATTTTTTGTAATCAAAGATTGGGGTTACGATCGTCGCAAAGCCCTCTTCAAATCCAACCGCATAAAATTTTCGTTCGGGTAGGTCAAAATTGTTGCCTCCTTCTATGTTCAATTTGTTTTAGCAGTGCATGCAACCTTTATTGGTTTTGCATGTGTTCCTAGAATCGTTGTTTTCACTCTTTGTTAACCAATGGCCTTCTGGTCCGATCCAATCGTTGTTGAGGATAAAGGTTTCATGAGTTTGAAGGCAACTTAAGGAATCTTGAGTTTTAGGTTGTTTTTGGAGGTGGGGGGAGCTAAAAGTTCTTACAAATTTCATGATTGATTTTTTGGAATTTTAGTTGTGTGCATGTTGATTTTGTGATTCTTTTTGTCGGTGAAAATTGTGAACTGTTATGAGTTGTGGCATGTTATTAAGTTGAATTTTCTTTATTTGTTTTGTTACTTGAGCTTCTTTGATGATTGGTATGATAGTAGATGTTAGATGATACCCTTGTATGTGAGACTGATTTTTAAATTGTGAGTTGTTGTAATTTTAAGTTGCTTGGAGTTAAAATTGGTGAATATTGGTGCATAAGTGAATGTGAGAATTAAACTTAGAAAAATGGTCGAATTGGTACAATTGATGACATGTTTTAAAATTGATTTATGAGTTGTTGAGAATGCCTATGTAAGATTTTAATTGGCTATGACCTTGGTTGAGCTAAGAAACACGAAACTTATGATCATAAAAATATTTAAACACTAATAATTGACTCAAAGAGTGTCAAATTACACAAATCAAACTTAACGTGAAGTCTAAGTTTTCTGATAACGTTGGGTGCTACTATCATGTTGTCGGGCACCACTTAGTTGGTGTTGGACGAAACCCGTTTTTCAACTCTAAGTCATTTTAGAAAAAAATTGAGTTCACGTTTAGTTAACTGTTGGATCAACTAAAATTTTAACACAGGGTACTACAAAGGGTACTAGACACATATCTCTTTACTTTGATTGGTGTGATCTTTAATTACAGGTCTATAGTGAGAGCAATTTTTCTTGTAAGGTTCCCATACACTAGGTTGTTGGCAACTTCGACCTTTGTCACTAGTTTAGTGCATAACTTTTTCAATAAATATCCTTTTGGGTTTTTGCATTGGGTTCTTGATTCAATTATCTTTAATTTGAATTTAAGAATATAATTTTTGGAATTTTGTACAAACTGCAATTTTATTTTTTAAGCCCTCAACCAATTTGTATATTGTGTTGTTAAGTTATTGTGTAATATACTTGGTGCTTATGGGATGATATGAGCTTTTGGAATATAATGATGTATGAAAATGCAATGACGATGATGATGATGGGGGCAAAAAAAAAGATATAGGGACGACCCAAATGAGGGGGCCAAAAAAACTCTCAGTCCTCAAAGCCCTTTCTTAAGTGGATTAGGATGATAGTTAAGGTGGACTTGACCCCGTACAAAGAATACTCAAATTATTTTAGTTTTTACACTCCACCTAAATACTCAAATTTTTGAAATTTATATGGAGTGATTTGATGTATAAATTCTAACAATAAATTACTAATCTTGTTTTAAATTGGAAAGGACAAAATTAAATTATTTTAAAAAATAAAAAGACTAAATTAAATCAAAATTTTAAATAAAGAGACTGAATTGGAAATTTTGACAAGATTAAACCTTGTTAAACAGTTAGAAGACCAAATTAAACCTTTTTAACAAATTAAATGACTTAATTGAATGTAAAAATAATAGAGGACAAAATAAATCTATCAATAAATTAGAGAACTAAACTACTAATTAAATATATTTTATTTTTAAGAAGAAAGCTCATTGACTCATAGAACTTTTATAAGATTTTTGACTTTGTAAATTTTTTAATGGAGAGCTTTTTCACCCTATGATTTTTTTTTCTCCAACCCATGTAGATCGGAGTCTAAGTCCTCTGAGCTGGACTAAATTACCAACTTTATTACTAGTATGATTTTTTGGATGGATGATTGTAAAAGTGCAGTTATATATCTTGATGTAACTGCTCATGAATTATATTAAATGAGATGTTATAATTTATGTTCTTTTTATCATATTAGTAATCACAGTTCTGTTTATCAAATTTAATTTAAATTTACTTATAACGTGAATATATTATATTTCTTAATCCAGTTTCCGAGAAAACAATAATATACAATTATGAATAAATTCAGAACTAGAATTTACGTTACTGTTCTTTTATGACAGCGAAAAAAGTTCGGTGGAAAGAAATTGTATAGTTGAAAAAATCGAGAGGAAAAATAATTTTATTTATTATTACTCAATAATATTAATATGTTCTTGTAATTATTCACGCCATGTAATTAGTACTCCTCTGTTTTAAAAGTTTTCTAAGATACATATTAAAATATTCACTTTTTATAATTTTCGTCACTATAATATTTAATAAATACACAAACACAGGCAACATCTGTACCTTCATTAATTATCATAACTAAATATGGACAACAAATATTACCATATAAAACATATTTTTCCCACTTTTCCACACAAAATTCCCTTTCCTACTTTTGTTTTAGTTTTACATATTCATTCATTTAACCAGTGACATCTCTCTGTATATATAAAATACCTGACACTAAAATATGTCTTCTCACTCTGTTCTTCATGCAGGAAACACATATTTTATTGTGGACTCATAACAAAGGCACGGAACATTCACCCAACTTTTTAGTTTTTTCATAATAAAAAATATACAAGCAGAATATAATGTAATAAATAATTTTCCACTGTTTTACTAAACTAATCTATCAACATCTCCTTAAAATAATACAAGCTATTACTATAATCTTACAACAGTTAACATAAAATTATCAATATATATATATATATATATATATATATATATATATAATTATTTATGTTAGAAAGTGATTTTATTCCATCTAGAAATAACTTATCACCTCTTCCACCCAAAACCAAAATTGATGTTTACTCACAGTCAGTGAAAATGTAAGCTAAAAGAAACAGAGAAACAGAAAAAAACCAGAAAAAGTAGAAAAGAAGAAACAAATGCAGCAATTAAGTTAAGTTGAGGCTGATACAGCAATTAGAAGGTGTATGGTAGTACAAAATTTTGACAAAAAGTAGTAAAAAAGAAAGGTATAGTAGTGATTATAAACTAAGCAGAGAGACAAGCGAAAACAACGTTGTCACCAACAAGAGAAAAACCATTGGAGATTGAGGGAGGGTTGGGTGGATCAGAGACATTGGTGGTACTCCTATGCGAGTGCGAACGTGAGTTTAACCTTTTCCCGTGTTCTGAGGCCGAGGTTGTTTCTGCTTTTGCCTTTTTTTCAAGCCTTCGCTTGGTAACATAATCTTCTGGAATAAATACATCCATGGTGGAAATGGTGGTTGAGGGAGAATGAATGAATGTGGAAGACGAAGTGGTTGAAAGGGTTATTAATGTTGAGAGAGAAAGGGATACCATGGGCTATGGTCCCATGTTTTGAATTAAACTAGCTTCTGCTGTTTTTGTGGGACTTCGGAAAGGGAGAATAAAAGTGCATGAGACATGTGGAAATTCATGGTTTCAAAAGAAGGGTTTTTTTCACATGTGGCTATCATCACATACCCACATCAACTAACAGCTTTTCGATTATCTGATTTCGGATCAGAAGATCTCTAAACATTTGTGTAGTTCCGACCACACCGATTCAACGGATATGATTTAATTTACAAATTTATCTAATTTATGAATTTTAATGTCAAATAAGTTATAATGAATTTTAGTTTGTTTGGTTTGATTTTACTGAATTCATTTAAAAGTTAAATATTTAAATTAATTTATTTAAGTAGGTGCTGAGGTCCCAGTTTTTACTGTCATTTACTTACATGAATTTCCTGGAGCCAGTTGTTTTCAAAGAATTTTTTATTTTATTTTTAATTATACAAAAATAAAAACCGTTTTTCAGACATACTATATTTTTATGAAAGTTACGGTACAATAAGTTATTTACTATGAAAATGGAGAAAATTAATCTCTATTGTGATTTTCATTTTATTTTTTGTTCTTTTAGTTTCATAAAATTTAAAATTTACAAATTATTTTAAAACATATAATACCAATGTGTGCTAATAACCAAAAGCATCACAATTTTACTTGTCATTTTCCATTTTATGATAGTTTGGAATAAAAGTAGATTATAACAGTTTTTATTTAAAATAAATTATACATAGTCAACGAAATAATGTTACAACTAAATATAATTTATTATCATCGAAGACTTCTAATGATCCAATGATAAATTTGTAATTTTATATTATATTTTATGATAGAATTATGATATTAAAGACCATTATATTATAATAATAATAATAATTATTATTATTATTAAATTGTATCGTAGAATAGTATAGTTTATGCACTTTTATTATTATTATTATTATTATTATTATTATTATTATTTAAATCATAGAGAAACAGTGTAATTATATGATATAGCTTGTAATTTTGTCTTGCATAAAAAACTTATATTCACTTATAAGTTTTGGTAAACATTATAATAGATTTTGAAAACTATACTTATACTAAATTCAACTTATAACTCTTATACAAATAATTGATCAGAGAGAATAATTTGGTCTTTGAAAGATTTGTTGGAACTTGTATTTTGAATAAATTGGGATGAGATTTTTATTTTTACTTTTTTAAATTCACTTATAACAATAATTATCATTTTTGTATTAATATGATATCATATGAAATTCTTTTGTTGTTAGTATGATAGTACATCTTTTTTGTTTACGATTACTATATTATAGTATAAGATTTATACACATATTACCTTTAATAGTTTTTATTTGAAATTTAAATTAATTAGATCTGTTAAATGTTAATCATGTTATTATTCATTCCGATAAATTTAAGGATGCTATAATGTATGGAAAGTAAATATTAGAGTTATAATCTATGATAACTATATACTATATGTATGCTATAAGTATTGATAAAAAAAATAAAAATACTACTAAGTTGATAGTTTTTGTGTGAATATTAAATTATAAAATTTGATAGGATTTTAAGTTTTAATAATACATGAGTCAACTAGATAAATTACATGGTTAGAATTTATAAGGGATTTTGACATTAAATTAGAGTGAATAATTACTAATATTTAAAATTTATAAGAAATTATTTTGTCATAATATACTAAGTTATTAGGCAGGATTAATTTAAGAGCGATTAGATGGTTAGGTAAACAAAAATTATTATATCTATCAGTCTCTAAATTTAAATAGAGTAGGTAATGCGAGTACTTAATGTAGTCAAACATGCTTTGTTATATTTCTTATGACCTTTAATAAATTCACATTGTGATTATCTATATTTTGATGTTATTTATTATATATTTATTTAAATAATTAACTTTTTCCTATATTTTTATAATTTTACTATCGTAAAATATATATATATA
>Ga0214545_1004195_pt1 | contig 27071 bp, 7 predicted proteins | sample CNSS4metaG_FD_160064 | JGI IMG/M metagenome (GOLD analysis project Ga0214545, IMG submission 160064) | Root nodule microbial communities from cowpea collected in UCLA plant growth center, Los Angeles, California, USA - CNSS4 | ecosystem: Host-associated > Plants > Roots > Nodule | place: USA... | reverse complement strand
TTACCCGGTGGGGATGGGGATGGGAAAAAAGTTTGATACCCGTTGGGTTTGGGTATGGGGATGGGGATGAATTTTTTATGCGGGGATGGGTATGGGATAGCGAAACCCGTCCCCGCCCCGCCCCGTTACCATCCCTAGCGACCATGTTGTGCATAACCACTTTAGGATTTAGGTTCCTTATCTAGAAGGCTATGTTCTTAAACTTGTTCATGAACATTTGAAGGGATTCATCTTTTTCATGCTTGATGTTGACAAGTGTTATGGAGATCATATTATGCGGTTGACTAGTGGCAAATTGAGCACCAAACTTCGTTCCAATGGTGGTGAAGCAATTGATGGAATTGGTTGACAGGCTCATGAAGTACTCGAGGTTTGCTCCTTTCAAAGATGTTGGGAACACCTTGCACCAAACGACATCGTTCAACATAAAAAACTCCATGTATGTTACAAAGATACTAAGGTGCTCGTCTGGATTAGTTGATCTATCGTACTTATTGATGAGTGATTATTTTCCCTTATTCCGTTGCCTTTTTGTGCCTATCTTGATGGTTGTTTAGTTCTTAATTGTCTTTTGTTAGTGTATTTTCCTCAATTGGGCTTCATTGGATCATTATTCTGAATTTTGAGTAAGTTGACATTAATTGGTCTAATTTTTGTTTCTAATTATTTTTAGGTACTCTATGAAGCGAATTTCAGAGCTTGGATGCTAATCATAAGGTCAAGAGAGAGTTGCCACATGACTTCCACATCATTGCCATGTTTACACATGTCAATGAGCCTGTTCATGTCATTAGGCTAACATTTTCAACTCATAGTGGCATTTTTGTAATTTTGCTAACCAGAATGGTATTTTTGTAAGTTTGCTGACCATAATGGTATTTTTGTAAATATGTTGGTCTGTGGTGATGTGACCACGAGCTTTAGGTTTTCTTTGTAGTGGCAACCACCATCATTGTAACATCCTAGCCGGAAATTACTTATTAAAATAAATAAGAAAAATAAATATGACACAACCTCATTTATTAAACCTCGATTTCCCAAAAACACGCGAGGAAAATTTAAATATCGATGTTCAACGCGCCACATGAATAAAAATAGTCGTAAAATGCGTAATACGATTAAAATTGTTTGTATAATTATTACAAAAAAAACCATGGTCCAACATGAAAACTAGTGATAACAAAATCCCTGAAAGATCCCCACTCCGTCTCTAAGTACCAGTCGCCTCACCTGCATCAACATCTGCTCCCATGTAACAAGTTACATGATCATTGCCACACACACAGATAGGGTGAGCTCATTTAAATAAAAACAACAATATCATATTCAATACCATATTAACAAAAGTAAACCCAGGTTAGTACACTCTCCCCTTTTTCCTTTTGACTACTTCACTTCCATCCCTTGCCTTTAGTCGTCTATCATTTCTATACCCTTTAGGTGAGATGAATGATCGATCTTTGCTGCACGAGTGTCTACTCGCCCCTCCGACTACAGGCCACCACCTGATAGTCCACACGTGGGAATAACTTTGCCACAGCATCTCACCGTGACACCAAGTGGAGTTCCCCAAAACAAACTTAAGTTTGTAGTTGTTTCCAGACTACCAAATCTCTATCAGAATCAACTGAAGAGGGCAATCATCTGAAACCTCGATGTACGAGCCACAACCCGCACACTCCACTAGACTTCCTAAACCACCAAGCTACTACCTAGAATGGTCACGTGTTACCCCAATACAAGATACACTCGTAACTGGGCCTCTAGCCAAAGCATCGCATCACAACACCCCCTAAAGTGGTGTAGAAACCTTTCCTCGCGCACCATCGCTGGACCAAAACCGCCTAGCGCGCATCACACGCCGCTAGGCGGAACTTAGCTCCAGAACGCCTGGCGGGCATCACACACCGCTAGGCACCACGCGCCCGCAATACCCTCACAGTACCGTCACCGCCTGGCGGGCACCACCACACCGCCAGGCACCACGTGCCCGTAGTACCCTCACAGTACCGTCACCGCCTGGCAGGCACCACCACACCGCTAGGTGCTCTGCCTCGTCGTCACCGCCTGGCGCATCCATCACCCGACGCCAGGTACCTCGCTTCCGCTGTGATCACTGTCCCTAAATTAATTCCCGTCCGCTTGGCGGCTCGCTCACGCCGCCAGGTGCTACACCAGTAGCACAATGCTACTGGTTTTTAGCACTAAAACAGATCCCTAAGGATCCTAAACCACTCAACATATGGAATCACAACATAATATGATTTTCCAGACATAAATCTTCAACTAGATTATATCACCATGCACACATGCTCACATTCTTTTGGTCATACCATCCAAGGACCATATAATTCATACCTTATACATTCCACATACCCCTATTCATATAATCATACATTCTGGTGTTTTTATTAAATCATGACACTACACTTTGATCCATATTGCAGATGTGCCACAACAATAATTCATATTCACAAAATGTGTCAAAGAAAAGTTCACACCACCTATGCCATTTCATTTACCTCCACCTCACTCTTACTATCAAATTTACATATTTCCTGAATTGTACTCACCACATACACCCAAACATTACAAGAAATTCATACTAACTATACCATGATTCACACTTCCGTTTATTTCAATTCCCCCCCCTTTTAGTCTCATTTAAGTCTAATTCTCCTTATCTATTACCTTTTCTTTATAATAAACACGCCTTACGTGTTAAACACCCAATGGCCAGAAACCCAACAGAGCTGCACAACCCCCCCACTGCACTGTCAGACCGCCTGACGGCAATTCATGCACCGCCAGGCGGTACATACATATATGGAAATCTCCAGATTTTTCCTACACGAAACACACCCAAACCTTCCTATCCCAGTTCCTCCCTTTTTATACGAACATAATTTTTTATCACATCATCATCCCATATTCATACATCCTACATTTTAATCTCGATTTTTGTAAAACCAACCCATCAACCATTATCATGATATGCGTTATTTCCCGCTGATTTCATCATAAACCCCAATCCCTCAAATTCATATCAAAAGTCATGCCTTCCAACATAATCAGCATATGCATAGACTATAAAAACATTAAAAATTCACATCCGAGCATACAAACATCATGGTCACATAACAGATACTTTAAAACTCAAAAAATGACCAAAACTGTAAAAACTGGGTTCGTGTCGCCTGGCAAGTCTTCTTCGACCGCACGACAATTCAAAAAAACAACGTAACCTGGTGCAACTACAATGTGCCACCTGGCGGCAGGTCATGCGCTGCCAGGCGATTTCTGGAAAGTCCAGAAAAATACAAACAGAACATGAATTTTACAGATTATGCAGTTCAATCATGAATCATAACTCATCCTTATATGATAACAGATTTAAAACACACAAATAGGAACTCCCCTAACTTGAATTTCCTTAGCTTAGCCTTGACTCCTGCAAGCTCTCCCTATATCACCAATGCCCTTCTTCTCCCTTCTCTCAAGACAGCTCTCAAGCTTCACTCAAACTCACCCAAAACTCTCCAATTCGCGCTCTCTACTGCACCCACACAAATAATCTCACCAAAGCCTCTCTCCTTCTCCTAATTAGCTTTTTATTGGGTTCTTAAAATGGTTAAATTGCCTTAAAACGAATTTTGCCATTAATCTCTCATTAATCTCCCTTAATGGCCTATTACCTTCTGTTTTCCCAGCCACCCTTGCTGCCATACACCCTAGGGTTTACGTGCCTTTTCATGTGCATGCTAGAGTAAATTTTAGCAAAAAGAAAATACTTTGTTCAAACCAAGGTTTAAACCCATCACCACACAATTCCACTTTAAATGTACAACCAATTCAACCAAGTCATATTACGTGATAATATCCACACATCAAATATTATATCCTTACCTATCACACCTAAGCATATAAAAAAAATATACTAAGAATTAAATAACACACAATTGGCATACTTAAGACTCGAACCCAAGTCCTCTCACACAAAAAAAGTACTCTAAACCATTTGAGCTAGTATTATTCCACGTCATGAAGGTTAGTATTTAATGCCATAAAGGCTTCTCCTAGCTGCATTTATTAAATAATTATTTATTTAATTATTTAAATTTCGTGGATCTTACAATCATCTCTCATATTCTCTATTTTCATGTCCTTAAGCTTTGGTTGGTGACCCATGGAGGTGCCTTCATTTTTCACGTTTTAGCACTAGTTTTTAATGTTTTTATGCATTGTTGGCAGTACCCAATGTGGGTTTTACGTTTTTAGCTCATTTGGTAGCTTGAGCATTTTGTTTTCTGGATTGTATTGACTTGGAACAACACCCATGTACGGGGTTTTCAGTTTTTTATCACAACGATAATTTTTGTTCATTAAAGCTTTAGAATTCTCATTTGATCTTGAATTTGCATTCAATAAGACCCAACTTAGGGTTTAATGTTCTATTTTGGTCATTTCTATTTTGAAGTGCTTAATTGCTCCATTTCAATGGCTTTCTAAATTCGTGTATTGACTCCTTGACGAAGAATGCAATCAAGCTTTGAGGTTCTGCTGGTTTTGTGAATTATGCCACCTCTTTATCTTGAATTCGTGGAGTGTATGTGGTTCATCTGTTTATGCATAATTTATAGATTAAGTGCATATGTTTGGGTTGGGTTATGTCCATGCTTAATGATGCAGCTTGGTTGTCACGAATTCATGGATGTATGCATTACTTAATTGCATAATGAAATTGGATTGTAACTTTCGCTTAGTGGGTTATTGTCTAGTGGATGGAGAGTAGGCATAGGTGTTAATTTGGTGGCCTATGATAAGTGGAATTGTATGTGAATCAAGGAAGTGAGTACGTTTTAATCACTGTTGCATTTCATTTAATCTGTTGTAAGCGTTTGAATCTGTCAAACCCCCCTCCCTTTTGTATTGAATTGCAATGTGGTAAACTTTGAATGAAAGGTTTGGTCACTGGGAGACGACCTTGGGTTAACTCCTAAGTATTGCATTTATATGTTTATATTTGGTTGGGTACGACCTCAATCACTTATCAAATGTTGGCATCTTCTAGTTATTTGGAAAACGAGTCTCCTTCATTCCGTTGGTGAACGAGTGCATTCTAGAGGTCTTTACTATGATAGTGAAAGATAGGTTGTGATCCCAACTGGGCCCAAAGCTTCTTTCTTGGACCGTTCGGGTTTGCTTAATTCATTGTTGTTTGATGGGTCCAGGTTTAGTCAAGGTAGATGGTACTGGTCCCTTCATTTCCATCTTTTTCTTCATGAATACATTTTTGGCACACAAAGCTTTTATCTCTTATTCATGCTTCCTTCTCATCAACTCCATTTCCTTTCTCATCTCTTGCATCATATGAGATCCATATGTTGTTCCTCTGATATTTCTTTCACAACTATGTTGTTTGTCATATTCCTCGTGATTACCATGAGAGTAATCAAGTGCTTGCTTGTCCCCACGGTGGGCGCCAAAATGCTTCTACGAGACCGACCAAGTACGTTTAACTCCTTGATGTTAGTCTTCAGGTCACTTCAATCCTCTTCCAATCCAATGCTAAGGGGTTTTGATTGTCCAAACTGCTCGGGAGAAGATACTTTGATGCTTAAGTCAGTAATTATCTGAATACATGTATATTAAATATTGTAATGAATGTAATCTAACTACCTTGCATGGGTCCTATATTTACACTATTGGTAATGGACTTTTACTTATCATCGGCCTAATTACGATCCAATTATACCTAAATATTATTGTTTAGTTGATTTATGGTAAATCGTGTTTAATGTGGTTAACTGTGTCAAGCAATGAATCAAGCATAAGTGTCAAGAATCAATGTAACCAATTAGTCCGTATGTTGATCAATTGCTTATGAATGTTTGACCCATGTCTATACTATACATTCTTTAACATGGTTATTTCTTTAGAAATTAGAACAAGATAAAAACTTGCATTTTCTTAGAAGAATATTCAGTTTTTCCTTTTGTTGTTTGAAGATTGTGGAAAGTTTTCCATTATGTATTGCTTTGGAGGAACTTTCAATTATTTCTACAACCGTGATATCTTGGCTTCCAACTTTTTAGGCATCAAAACCATAATTTCTCAACAACTTATTTTATTAGTAAATTATAGATGCATTTGATTTACAACCTCCATCAACCTACCAAAATAATATTTGATACATTTATTGTTCTTCATTTTCATTAGTTCAAATTCTCTCATCAATGTGAGAAGCCTAACAAAATTGACTCGATTCCCCTCAAATCTGTAGAACAAAATCCCATAAATTTTGAGATCTTAAAATAAATTCATGCGAACCTCCTAAATATGATAATTTTGACCATTTAACATTGGAATGATAAGGCACTGTTGGCACACGTATTTGCACCAGAATTACTTAAAAATTTCTCAATTTAATATTTTCACTCAACCGCAGTGCATGAAAAACTCCTACACTCTCTTTAGTACTTTGAATACTTAAACTCCCAAAGAAAAGACAGGTGGCTTACAACCAATTTCTAAATTATTAAAATATCGATTCTACAATATTTACGCAAACAAACAAATTATAAAAGACGCAACATTTAATATAGTAACAAAATAACTATTTTAAAATTCATTTAAAATTCATCATTGAAATAAAGAAAAATCTCATAATTCTAACCGGTTTAAATTGTTAGAATTTGTGCTTCTCTAGTGTTGTATATAGTAGTAGCACATGCATAAATCTCCTTTGTTGAGGGAGTAGTTTTTTGTTTTACTGGTCAATTATAAAAATAAAAAAAATAAAACATATTGTTTTTGGTTCGGAAGTGGGTACACATTGAGTAATATGAGATAAGAAAAAGAGTAAAAAGTTAATATTAAAGTCAAGAGTTAATTTAAGAGTTATTATCAATATTAAATGTTTTTTTTAACTATATAGGAGTATTTAAAGTTGTTCGAAAGAATTTGTAATTTTTGCTAGGAAAAATATACACAAGGAATTGTAACTTTTGTTAGAAAAGTTATAATTATTATTTTTATTTAAATTTTATACTTTTATTTGTGAGTTTTTTTGTAAAAAATTAGTTTCTATTATATTATCTCCATCTACAACATCTTGTTGTAATACTTCCTTGCCAAATCTCAAATTACCCTACTGAATGTACAAGAGTAAAATTCATCATAAATGTCTGGATAGGAGCTTAAAAAATATCTTCTGAAAATATATAGAAAGGGAAAAAAAAATATATAGGCTCTTGGTTTCCATTTTATTCATTAACTATTATTAGTAATAATTATTAATTTCGTCTTGGCTTGAATTGTTAAGTTGCTTTCTTACACAACATATGTTCCAGTATCAGAAACCAACACATAGCTATCCGACATTATCTTACTCCTGTGGGTTTGTATGGATTCATGGTCGTTGTAACCACTCCCTTTCGAGCGGGCCATTTATGTTTGTGTCATTACGAAGCACCTACCCATATTTTTTTCCCCTCTCATTTGTCATGCAACAAGGTAATTCTTGGGTTACTTACACCGGCAATGGATCGGGCGAAAACGAGATTCATTATCACATATCTATCTTTAAAGAACGACAATAAGACAAATTTTGTTATCTCATAATCATTCCAGAGAAAAAATTGATTCCCATACTCATAAATAAACTTAATGGGTATCAAATTTTTGTTTCATCTTCATTTTCACTGGACGGGTATACACTCGTACCGTACCCGTACCCGTTTTTTATTGTTTCAATGTCAATTAATTAATTTTTATAAAATAATAAAAGAAACATAATATTATCAAGTATTTAATATTAGAACGAAGTTTTTTTTAATATCAAATATTTAGAAAGATATCATATTATATATACATTTCAAATTAGAATACCAAATAAAACCTCATGAGAACTAAAACATTTATTAAATTTGCAAACCCTAGTGATTCCTAATTGATAAAATTTAAAATATTTTTAAAAAGTTATAAAAGGGAAAAATATTCATATTAAAAAATATTTTAAATGTATGTTTACTTCAATTTTTTAAATTCTAATGAAATCTTTTTTTTTATACACCAATAAAAGTTATAATACATTACTTGATCAAAATCACACAAGGAACATAGATTAAACCAATAATAATAGAATTTAGCATAAATATTTTAATCTTTTGAACATCAATATATGTTGGATGGTGATAAAAGAGATTCATAGCAATTGCATTAAATTATTATATTATAGCAAATAAATTTTATTTATACAATTTATAGTGATAAAATTACATATACAATAATGAATTAGAAAATAAAAAAAATTATATAAAAAATAACAAAATAGTATTTTACATGAGAAAAATAAACAACAATAAAAGTATTAAAAAAACGATTAAATGTGTATCTTAGAAACAATTTGAGAGACCATTAAATGAAATAACACAAAAATGTATAATTAAGGTTAAGATAAAATGAAAAATACCTTAGAGATCTAAGAAATCTTTTCGAATATCAATCAAGTCGATGATTGAGAGATAAGAAAATTGTTTTAGAGAAACAAAAAATTCTTCTAATGAAACAAAAATTAATGATAACAGAATAAATAAGATAAATTTTTAATATAATCTAGTAAATGAAAGAAAATATACAATAAATAAAAATATTAAAAAAGAGTAGAAATATTCAAATGTGAGACATACAAAATATTTAATTGACATACATAATTTGAACATAATTGCATACAAGTTGTGATAAGACGAAAAATAGCTTTGAGATGCGAAAATTTTTATTACAAGCCAAAAAATTATAAGACATAAAAAATAGAAAGTGTGTAGTGTGTAGTGTGTGTGTGTGTGTCTATATATATATATATATATATATATATATATATATATATATATATATATAGATATATATATATATATATATAAAGTTACTTAACACACTATAAATATTTTAATAATTAAAACGGGGACAGAGATATGGTGGGGATGAGTATTATGGCGGGTATGGGGACAAGGACAGGGCGATATGTACATTCTCATCCCTATACCTAATTAAAAAACTTGGGTATTCTGCATACACATATCCATACCTAGTCAATGCAGGAATTCCTGTAAAATTGGGGATGAGTTCGGACAATAGTCACAAGACGAGTTTAGTTGCCATCCCTAACTTACATTAGTTTTAATTATGAAAATTAAAACTTCGTCAAATTTCAAAATTTGAAAAGTTTTGTATGGAAAATTTACGACAGAGGGTCTATTAAAAGTAGGGGTTGGCAAAAAATCTAATTCTCTTGATCTGATACACTTTTGCTCCAATATGATCCATTTAATATCCATTTTATAAAAAACTCAATCCATTTAAAATCCATTTTATTCAATCTGGTCTACATTTTATATATTTTTTAGATTGCATATGCATTCTTTAAATCCATATTTTCAAATATAGAAAATCCAAAATATCCAATTCAAATTTTTAGTTGGGTTGGACTAAAGGTTGAGATGACCTACCCCGATTCAAAGGTCGAGACGGACCGGTCTAGGCTGAAGGTCGAGATGGGTCAACCCAGATTGGAATTCGGTCGAGTCGACCCTAGTCCAATTTCGAATAAGTCAGTCCAACTGAATTCGACCCCGACCAAAATATGGTTGTATTCGGCAAAGTCGGCCTAGGACAAGATTTGGCTGTATTAAGCCAAATTTGGTCAAGTCAGTCCTAGTCAAAAATTGGTCATATTCAGTCGGTCGGCTCCGGCCGTATTCGGCATTGTATTTAGGTCAAGTTGGCCCCAGCTAAAATTTGTTTTGGCCTCGTCGGACCTGGCACAAATTTGGCCAAATTCGGCCCCAAACAAAATTTTGCTATATTAGGCAAAATTCAGTTGATTCACCCTTAGTCGAAATTTGGCCATATACTGGTCAAGTTCGCTCTGATCGAAATTTAACTGAATTCAATCGACTCGGTCCTGACTAATATTTGGCGAAGTTGTCTAGGGTGAAATTCGGCTTTATTTTAGCTTCGCCCTAATAGAATTTTTGCTATATTTGGTTGAGTTAGCCCTAGCCGAAATTTGGCTGAATTTAGTTGAGTCGAACCCGATTGAAATTTGGTCATATTTTGCTAACATTAGCAAGGACTACTCTAAAGGATTAGACAATTTTCGGCCAAATTTGGTCAAGTCAACCTCAACTGAAATTAGGCTAAGTCAATCTCGAATGAAATTTGGTCGTATTTGGTCAAGTCAGTTGAGGCCGAGCATACCTCATTCGTAATTTGGGTGAATTTATCAAGTCGGCTCAAGCCGAAATTTGGTCAAATTAGACCTGGTATAAATTTGGTCGTAATTCGGCCACAATTTGGTCGTATGCAACTAACTCCGATAAGTCGACCCCATAAAAAATTGGACCATTTTTTACCAAATTCCGATTGAGGCTGACTCGACCGAATTTAGTCGAGTCAGTCCTGCCTAAAATTTGGTCATATTCAGCCGAGTCGGCTAGGGCCGAGTAGGCCTCATTCAAAATTTGGTTGAATTCAATCTGCTACTCTTGGCCGAAATTTGGTTGAGTCGGCTCTGGTCCAAATTTGGCGCTATTCGACAACTTCGATCTTGGTTGAAATTTGGCCATAATCGGTCGAGTCAGCCTAAGTCAAAATTTGTTTGATTCAGTTGCAGCAAAATTTTGGCTGAATACGGGCAAGTTGGCCCCAACCAAAATTCGCCCGAGTAGGCCATGACCGTGTTCAGACGGGTCTCTCTCAGTTGAATTCGGTCGAGATGGTCCTATCCACAATTCGTCCATGTTAGCCTTGGTCGAAATTCGACCGAGTCAGCTCTGATTGAAAGTTTACCAAATTCGACCCAACCAAAATTCTATTGAGTCGGCCTTTCTCGAAATTTTGCCAAATTTGACCATGCGTACCTTGATGACACAAGCTTTAGATAATTGAATTTAATTTTTTTTTATAAAAAATAGATTATGAATTTTGAACTTGATTTAAATATTTGAATCTGGATTTAAATCCTGACTAAATATTTGAGTCTGAGTTTTAAAAAAAATCTAAACTAATTTAAAAAAAAAACGAAAAAAAGAATTTGGATTTACAATTTAATCCAATTATTTGGATATGGATTGAGTTATTAAAAGTTTAATCTATGATCAATCTTAACTAAAAAGCTAAGTTATACCATTGAAGTAAGTTCTTCCTTTCGATTATTGAAAATAAAAGATATAATTAGGAAAGAAGGTTTGATAAAAAGTAGTAAGCTATATTTCTTATCAACGAAGATTAATCATCCAAAGAAATATGGATATTTCATATTAGTAAAATAACTGCCTATACAAAATATGCACATCAATTAAAACCATTAAAGAAATAGTTATGTATCTGAAAAATTGTTTAACTATTTCATAATAAGCTGATTTCGATACATTCATTATCTTAGTTACTAAAATGTCACTATTTTGAAGAAAAAATTATTATTGATTTTTAAAACTTAGCTACCAAAAAAAATTAGTCGCTAAAAATTAGTTTTCAAGATTTTTGTAACCGAAGAAATTAGTTTCTAAATTATTCTCTAATTAATTAGTGACCAATTTAATAACTAATTATAGTTTTTTATTCATAATATTAACTATTTTAATAACCAATAATTTATTATTTTGTAAGTTGGTATTTAAATTTGTCGCTATAACGACTAACCATTTTTTGTCACTAAAATTGATTGTTAATAAGACTTTTCTTCTAATCTCCTTAGTGATTTTTTAAGCATAGTAGCAACAACTATCTGAAATAATCAATTGTAACACGTGCTAATTAATTAAACACGTTCCTCCTCGTTAATTGTAGAAACACATTTAATCCAACATTTTAATCAATGATGATAATACTAAAAACTCTAAAAATCACTTTAAAATGTTAACTAGTTTAATCTAAATCGATTTTTGAAAAATAGTTACAACGTTTCTCTAAAATAATAAATTATAACACGTGCTCGTCAATTAAACACGTCCTCATTGATTACACAAACAAATTTATTCAATTGAAAAAGACTTACTAAAATAAAATACTGGTCAAAATCCTAAAAATAGTTTGATATTTTTTTGACATAATATCCACTAATGACACATTCATTAGTGCTTATCCATTTTTCGTTAACTTGTGTGATAAACTGTGTTGTAGAGGCTCACACCCTCTAAAGAGTAAAATAGAAACAAATCATAATACTAGAGAAAAACTGTCTTAAACAATAAGAGATTATAGTATTGCAATACCATCTTGATTCTTGTAAAATCAATTATGAATTGATTTAAAGATATTTATAATAATATTATTATTATGGTAACAATAACAATAGAGGTAAATGAAATAGTAACACTATACCTTTTTAAAACTAAAAACCAAATTCACACATTTTTTAAAATAATTTGAAAGTAAAATAAAAGAAATAAAACTATTTAAAAGTTCAAATTGGTAGGACAGTTTAATTAAAATATTATATTTATAAGCCAAATAGGAAAAGTGAAAGACTGAATACAAACAAGTTTTGATTTATTGAGGTTGTAGAGCGAAAATAAAATATAAATGAGGGTAGTAAAAACTTAGGTTGTTGGTATCACATTTGTGGAAGGTATTGAAAGCGCCATATCTGAGAATGATAACCCTTGAAATACGCAGTTGGTCCTTAAAAGTAAATGAAAGAAAAAGAAATGTTGTACGTAGCTATCTGTAGAGAATATAGAGCCAAAGTGTTGGATCGTAACAATCTACCATTGAGAGCCAAAAAGGGAAGAGATGCGTCAAAAGCTGCGTGGTCCCCCGACACAGTCCTATATAGATATCATCACTGTTATCGTAACCCTGTTCGACCACCCTACCCTGCCTTGCTTTTTTTTTCTTTTTTCTTTTTTCTCTGAATTGTCAAATAACAATCACCAAACGCCATACCCACTCTCCTACATTTTTAACCTTCAATTAATAAGACATTATGTAGTTTTTGAAATATGAAATAATGTAAGGTAGACACTGAATTAAGATCCTCTTCCATTTATCCTTTTAATTATCTTAAACAATTTGTTTGCTTGATCATCTAATACTCTTTGCTTGCTTGCTCATTAGAAGATGTGTTTGATTGTTAATTGCCGACATTCTGATGGTTTATGACCTTCTTAGACAGTTCGGATAAAACTAGAAGTGGAAATTGAAAAATAATACAAACCTCTAGCTATTGTGAAAGTCATGTAAATTCCTTACTATGTTCTTCCGGTTTCAAACCCTCTCTCTATGTTCTTATGGCGTAGCATATTGTAAAAAAGAACATATTTGGTGATCCAACGCAGAGAGCATATGTGGAACTTATAAAACTTTGTTTATCACAAAGTAATTGCTCTAATAAAATGGTTGCAACATTTGTAGCGTCACGTTACCAAAATCCATGTAATGGTTATGAAAGTTGATTGAAGAAATGAATCATATTTATGAAAATAATTGATTCAATTTGAATATATCATATTATCTCATATGTTTGGGTAACTTTCAACATTCTCCTACTTAGTCCATTTATCTCATTATCAATCAATGCAATAAACTAAATATACTAAATATAAGAATATGGTGTCTGATCCTCTAAATTTGAGTGTTATCTCTCATGTATCACAATCTATCAAACTTCTCATTAAATATTCTTAACTATAATGAGTAAATCACATGTTTATTCTAGGTCAATTAAATGAAATTTCTCAAAATAAATAAATATGAGCACAACAAATAAGAAAAAAAAAATAAGAGTTTTATCAAAGTAAAATTAATGATTGTCACAACATGGAACCAAATTCCATTAGTGCTATGTGATCCTTAAAATTCTTTAGTGGCATGTCTTTAATCAAAGGATTAGAGATCATCAACTCAATTCTAACATGATCAATGACCACTTTCTTTTCTTTAACACATTCTCTTGTGGCTAAACATTTATTGTTAATGTACTTCCACTTTTATTATTCTTAGCAATAGATACCCCAACAAAGTTATCACACTATAACTTCAATGGCCTAACAATTGAATCCACAACTCTAAGCTTAGATATAAAACTCTTCAACAATATGTCATGTGAGGTAGCCTTAAAACAAGAAACAAACTCAACCTCTATAGTAGAAATTGTATTCAATGTTTCCTTTTTGTTGCTCCAAGATAAACTTTACAAGCTAGCATAGAAATATAATCAGATGTTGATTTTCTAGTATCAGTGTAACCAACAAAGTCTGAATCAAAGTAGCCTATCACCTCTAAATTATCAGTTCGTTTGTATATGTGTAAGAAATCATGTGTTCCTTGAAGGTATCTTATTCTTTGCATCTTTCTAATGGTCAACATTTGGATTTCTATGATATTTTCTCAAAATTTCAACTATGAATTCTCTTATGAAGACTTGAGCATACGTTAGACTTCCAACATCTAAAGCATGTGGAACATTTTTCATCTATTCTTGTTCAAGATTATTTTTTGGGAATTGGTCCAACTCAATGTTATCACCCTTTAAGATAGGAGCTACACTCAGTGAACCATTTTTCATATTAAACCTCTTTAAAACTTTGTTGATATAGGTCCCTTGAGATAAACCTAAAATACCTCAAAAATTTTCTCTACAAATCTTAATGTTTATGAAATAAGATGCCTCACATATATCTTCATATCAAATTTCTTTGAGAGAAGCGTTTCACCTCATATAACATTTCCTTCTCATTAGTTGCAAGCAAAATGCCATCCACACATAAAACAAGAAAGCAAATTTTTGCTCTTATAACCTTCTAGTATATACATTAATCCATGATATTTTCTACAAAACCAAATGAAGAAATAACCTCATGAAATTTTAAATACCATTGAAGCAAAGTTGTTTTTTAAACCATAGATGGACTAATTAACCTTACAAACTATGTGCTCACCACTACGAGAGAGAAATCCTTCACTTTGTTTCATGTAAACCTTTTCCTCTAAATCATATTTAAGGAAAGTTGTATTCACATCCATTTGATGTAACACAAAATAAAAATGAGCTATTAATGCCATGATTATTCGTAAAAATTATTTTCAAGACATAGGAGAAAAGGTCTCCTTGTAACTGATTATTGCCCTTTGAGTTAACTTTTTGTCTTGATTCTTGCTTTTTATCTCTTAATGTTACCTTGTGAGTCTCTCAATTTTAAAGGCCCATCTACATCCAATGAATTTTACACCATGATGTAACTTAACAAGATCCCAAACTTAATTAGACGACATTGAATTCATCTCATCTTTCATAGCATCATACCACAAATTTGAGTCCTTAGAACTCATGGCTTGTGAGAACATTTCAAGATCATTTCAAGTTCTTTGGTTCAATGATAACACAACAAGGTCGTATTCACATAGATTTGGTTTGGATAAAACAATGACTTGTTATCTATTCGAATATGTAATAAAATAGTGATAAGAGTATACATGTTTGAATATAGAGCTTTGCTTAATGATTGAAGTGATTGATATAAGAACGTTGGGATTGAACTTGGCTAATCTTCTTCTACTACATTATTATCTACTTGCTTATAAGTTATGTTCATAACTTTAGTGTTCCTAAAAGTGCTCTATTTTGTAATCCTAAATCCATTCCTGGCATCTAAGATCTAAGGTTATCAAAATCAGTGTGATTTTTTTAACCTCCTGATTGAATGACTCCTTGCATTAAGAATAAGAATATATATTCAGCTAAAGCAGATAAATCTAATCCTAGCATCTAGCAGCATTAGAAAATTTGATTAGATCTAAACTTAAAGCAGTTTCCACTCAATTTAAGTTGATGAAATAATATGAATGATCAAGTCATCAAAACAATAAGCATAAATCAAATAACTAACATGTAAATCAATAACATAAGATATATTTGAATAAATAGTAGTTCAGAGAATTATAAAAGTTAGATTCAATCCCAACAAAGAAGAGTTTAGTTGCTCACAATAATGATTCCAAATACAAGCACATCGAGTTGTCCTCCTCCTCCTATTGTTCGTCTAAACTCTATTACAAAAAGTATATAAAATATCTTAGAACTGAAGTAGACAGGTAACATACAATTTGTGTTTATAGAAATTAACGTGCAGCTCCAACTTCAAAAGTGTTGGTCAAAATGTTCCATGCCTAGGTGAGTTTTCTCCTAGCTTGAGCCTTTGATTTGATGGTTGACAATGAAACTTTTCTTCCCTAGAGGGTTTCTTTTGAAGCTTAGTTGTCATTTATGGTGCTTGAGATTTCTTTGCAGAAGGTTTCCTCGTTGAGGCTTAGCACAAACATTTGATGGTCAATAGTTGAACTTTTCTCCTTAGAGGGTTTCTTTTAAAGCTTAGCTTTCATTTCCAGTGCTTGAGATTTCTTTGCGGTGAAGGTTTCTTAATTGAGGCTTCGCACCAATATCGTCGCTCAAGTGTAGGGCTTATATTTGAATCTTTACTAAACCGCCTTTCGGTTCTCAACATCAACTTAGCACCAAACACTGGATTTCCTTGAAAACATTTGTATTAACATCACAAACACATTAGTTTTCTTATTTTCTTACTTCTATATTCTTCATTCTGTAATTTAAAGTAAATAAGGGCTTGTTTTACCTAAAATTATATTAATTCCATATATGATAAGTTTAAAAAGCATATGAAATATTAAGTAAACTAGACACTTACCATGAATTGATATATTGATCTAAGTATTCAAAATAGAGAATTCATTATACGAGTTATAAGGTTCAAGAAAATTATTTTGGATAATTAAATTCTAGAAGAAGAAAGTATTTGAATCAAATGTTTAAATCAAATAAAAATTAGGAAATGATTAATGAATGAACTATTTGATTGATTCTGAAATATTATTGCTTTAACAATTCAAATGCAAAATATTATTGCACAAAGTTTCCTTAACAGGACAATTATGAACAATCAAGCAAGAGCAAAATTCAAATCAAGTTTAAGCTCATTCGTAAAAGGAAAGAAGATATCTTAAAAAGCATCAACATATTTAGAATTGAAGTCTTGAAGACTCACTTTGAAGATTCAAACTGAAAAATCAAATTAAAGAATTTATCGAGTCATTCCATATCAAGAAGAATATGATGAAGCGCTACAATTTGAATTCTCAATAGCTAGCAAATTCTGCAACTATATAAAGGATTCGAAGTCATACAAAGTTATTTAAAAAAGATCAAACTGCTAATAGTTGTGCACTAATGTGAGCTTATGTTGTGAGAGTTTTTTTTTATTGTGCATTGTAATTGAGAGTTCATGATGTCAGGGGGAGATTGAGAAGGATACTTAGAGAGGTTCATATTCAGTGTATCTAGAGAGGTTTGTTTGTAAGTTTATTGTTCAAATTTTTTAAAGGTTATATTCATCCCCCATCCCTCCTTTCTAGAGTCAAATTACACCAGCAAGATATTTTTGTCGTCTTTATCTTTTTTACAACAAAGAAAAACATTTGTAAATCTTATGATTTAGTTTTGACTCAATTTGTTTGTAGTACTTTGGATGTTGATATTTGACACTATCTCATGGGTCATTTGTCGTATGATAAGGTGATTCTTATAAGACAAAGTTTTGTAGATATGCAAAGTAAGAAAGATTATATTTGTTGTGCTTATCATTATGCTAAGCAAAAGAGACTTTGTTTTGCTCTTAATTGTTCTCTTACATCTAAACGTTTTGGTGCCTTACATTTAAATACTTTAGGTCATTGCAATATCACTTATTTTCAAGGATATAAATACTTTATTACCATAGTAGGCCATAACAGTAGATTCACTCACATAAATCTTTTAACTACAAAATCCAAAACCAAACACAACATAAAGAATTTTGTTGATGTAACCGAAATACAATTAGAGACGAATTTTAAAATCCTTTGCACAGATAACGAAGTAGAACTTTGTATGAATGATTTTTATGCGTCTAAGGGAATTATTTACCAAAGATCCTATGTAGAAACTAAAAAAATGACACTATTGAAAGAAAACCCTAGCATATATTGTTTATTACTCATGCCATCCTTTTCCAAAGTAATTTAACCAAAAGATTTTGGAGTTTTGTTGTTACTCATGTTGTTTATCTTGGCACCCAAATGCCTAGCTTTGTGCTAAATGATCAAACCCCTTTTGAAAAATTTATAATAAATCTTATAATCTTTGCATGTTTCATGAGTTAGGTTGTCTTTGTTACCCAATATTAAAGGACGCACAATTTATTATTTACACAAACATAATTTTTTTATATATATTGTGATGTTTTTCATCAAAAATATTTTCCAAACATCTTTACTACATTAATCTTAACTCTCCTATCAATATTTACACCCACAGACATATTAATTCTATTGAAGATGGAAATAATGTTGATCTTGTTAAACAATCTACACCTATAAAGGAACCTGTCTAGTCATATGATAAAATGCATGACAAATAAGACACTTATCTTAAGCTTTAAAGTTGTTTTCTTAATAAAAAATGGCCCTATTTTGTTAAATCATTAAGCATACCTTGTGGGAAGATAAATAAAGAAACTAATGAAATAAAAATCTTTTGCAGAAGAACATGAGAAAAATGAATAATCGGGCTAAGACACACCCGAGCAGCTCAACTACAATAGTTAAAAATACATGACACACTCAAAGGTCTTTTGGTTGACCTAAAAAATGTTGTTGAGCCATACGTTTGAGCTTGAACTAGTGATGAGAAATAGTTCATGAAGAATTTGAGGCTGACATTGGTCTAAGCACAAAAGCAAATTCAAGAATGAAGATTGTGTGGTTGAGCCTAGAAAATGTGGCTGAGCATTGCCATATCAGCCTATAAAACAATGGTTTCCTCCTCAAGTTGAAATCATCAAATCTATAGAGAATAGGCCTTCATTCTCTGTAACTTTCTTTAGAAAAATTATTAGGGAGATAAACTAGAGAGAGCAAAAGGATTTATGTGTAATTATGGGTTACTCTCCACCATGAGTGGCTAACTCTCAAGGCAAGGTTGTTTACAATTGAATTTTCCCTTTCATGTTTCAATTTCTTTCTTGATTTATCTTTTGTTGTCCATAATTATTAGTTGCAAATTGTTTTGTTTATTATTGACATTTTAACTAGTTCAAATTAAGTTGGAAAACTAGTTTGAATTGTGGTCTAAATAGTTTGCCATACCTGTACTGATGCTGATTCAGTAGTCAAAGGGGATGCTGGGTAGAAAATTCTAAAGTAGTAATGTAGGGATTTATTCTACCAAGAGTTGAGGGATCACCTTGGGTCTAAATTTCCCTAGGTTCTAGATAACAGGGATACATCTAGATCTACTTAAAATAATACTTCCAGGGCAATAATTTTGGTAGACTCTAGATAAAAGAAGAGTAGTCAAAATTGAATTTGGGGAAATATAAGAGCATTCAACCTTGTTTTCTAATTATCATTACTAGCATACAATTATAAGTGAAATATAAACTTAAACGTGTAATAGTTGTGATCTAATCATTGGTAATCTTTAACAAGTCTATGTGGATACGACTTTTGAATAATACTTCAATACAATAGCACACTTGCTATGAAAGATTGTTAATAAATATTCATCAAGTTTTTGGCGCCATTGCCAGGGATTTCTTCAAAAGATTAATTAGTATTTAGATAGAACAACAAGACTACACTTAATTTGTTTGATTTTTTTTCTACTATGATTATGTTTGCTTTGTTTGCCAAGAAAAACAGGACATATCTTGCTCTTTGATCCATAAATTGAAAACATAGCAAGAAGAAATAACAGTAGGAGTATAAGGCAAAAGTATATTACAAAATTGCAGCAGCGGCAAAAGGAACACGATGAATTCTACTGCAATTCCTCAAAATTATTCAATCACCATGGCAGAAGGAGTGTAGTAGAGGAGAGTACTAGGAAACTATGCAATGCAGCAAGAGCCTCAACATTTTTCTAGTATTGTAAGGCCCACAAAAGTCATAGAAATGAAACCAATAGTGTTGTCCCTAATTTCATCCAACTAATTTGCAGGCTTAGATAATGAGGATCCTTATAACCACCACTTAACTACTTTTTATGAGTTATGTAGAACCATGGGGGATCATAGAAGAGAACAAGGAATCTGCATATTTAAGGCTCTTTCCATTCTCTCTAACAGGAAAAGCTAAGATTTGGTTACAATCACAACCAAATCAAAGCTTGACTAGTTGGGAAGATGTAGAAAGAAATTTCCTAACCAGATTTTTTCCTCCTTCCAAGTACTTGGTGGCAAAATATGCTATTGCCATATTCTCTCAAACAACTGATGAACCATTGTGTGAGGCCTGGGAAAGATTCAAATCCTTGCTAAGGAAATGTCCAAACCATGGTTTTGATATATTAGCACAACTTAACATGTTCTGCAATGGACTACGTCCACAAGAAAAAATGCTACTAGATGCATCAATAGGAGGCTCAATGATGACAAAAAGCGCTGAAGAAGTAATGGAAATCATAGAGGCAATTACTGCCAATGCTATCAAGCACATCATAACAAAAGTCTACCTGCAAAAAAAAAAAGGAATCCTTAAGCTTGACATACAATCTGCTATACTAAACAAGCTCATACCACAACAAATGGAAGGGCTAAAGAAACAAATGACAAAAATGTAGATTGGAATAGCCATAGTGCCCCTTCACTACAGCTTCTAAAATGTGATTTTTGCTTAGGAAACCGCCCTAATGGTCATTCTTCAAATGTGGAGCAAGAAGAACAACTGAACTATATGAATACTCAAAAAGGCCCAGAAAACTTCAACAACAATTACAACCAAAATACAGGGTGGAAAAACAACTAAAATCCATATCATAATTGAAGGCCAGACGCAGGATCAAATCAAAGGCAAGTCAACCCTCACACTGAAAAATTGACCAAAATGGAGGAAACATTGGCACAATTCATCCAAGTATCAACCACTAATCAAAGAACACTAAATCCTCAATAAAAAATCTTAAACTACAAATTGGACAACTTGCTAAACAAATGGCAAAACAACATGATGGTCAATTTTCAGCAAACACAAAGGTAAATCCAAAAGAACATTGTCAATCCATTACCACTAGGAGAGGAACTATTATAGATAGGAGAAGGAATTGGGGATAACTTGGAGAAAAATGAAACAGGAAAAGAGAGCAAAAAAGAAAAAATTAAGTGTGAAAAGAGTGAGGAAGAAAAAGAATTGAGAATGAAAGAGAAAAAAAAGTAGAGAAAACCCCTATAGTGAATCGGCCATACCCTCATGCTCCAACAAGGAAAGATCGTGAAAGACAATTCACCAGTTTTTTTGGAGATGATCAAGAAGCTATAAATCAAAATTCCTTTCACATAGGCTCTATAACAAATGCCTACCTATGCCAAGTTCATGAAAGAATTATTGACTAAGAAAAGAAGAATAATGGAGCAAGAAACAATAGATTTGAATGCTTGTTGCAGTGCCATCATTCAAAGAACGTTGCCTAAAAAATTCAGTGATCTTAGCAGTTTTACTTTGCCTGTAGCAATTGGAGACTTAATTGTGGGAAAAACACTACTGGATTTAGGTGCAAGCATTAACTTGATGCCCTTATCCATGCTTAAGAAGATTGGACAACAGATCTTCAACCAACACGACTGACTCTATAGTTAGTAGCCAAGTCTGTCAAACACCCATGTTACAAGTGCATTTAGTTTCGCATTTGTTTATCATGCATTTCCTGGGAAGATTGCTACGATATCAGCAAATAAGGGGTCAGGCATATTAGGAGTAGCCATCTATGATGAGGTTATAGAATTTTATTTTTCATACATAATCCTAAAATGGGGAAGTGAGACAAAATATCACATAAAAATATAACATATCTAAATAAAATAAAAATTCTTTCAAATCCATAAACTTCATTTTTATCATACTTTATTTAGACTTGGATTAACTTTGTAGTGAACAGTTAGGATAATGAGTCTCATCATGGTCAACAAAGTAACCCAAGGACATCTCATCTTGAGTAATACTTACACATTTAAATCCCCAAGGTCATACCTCAAATTACAATAATCAAGTCTTTATTTATCATAAATTTTATTTTGATATTAAACCATATAATTCTATCAATAAATAAATAGAATCAGTGCATAACTAAAAATAAATATAAATAAATAAAGAGGACTAGTATGTGATAAAAGATAAATACAAATGAATAAATGAGAATAAATATAAATTGAATAAATAAGACTAGTGCACAACTGAAGATGAATATAAATAATAAGAATGAGAACTAAATGTAAATTAGAATAAGGTTAGAGACACCTCACTTAAGGTAAATATAGAAATAAAAATAATTATGAACAGATAAAAGATAATAAAAGTAAAAAGATAAAATGATAGATGTCTCCTCCCCTTACCTTAGTTATTGTGGAATATACCAAGGTTTTATTAGGACTTCGATGATATAAATTTTTTTCTTCGTTGCTATCTTATACTCATACTACCTATCCTCTCTCTTTTCTTTTTATTTTCTTCTCTCTTATCTTAGATTGGATGAACTTACACCATCAATTCTTTTTCTGTTTTTTTCTTCCACCTAATACCTTCACCCTTTTACTCTTATTTATAAGACCTTGATTAGTATTAGTTTAATTTTAACTATATTTTACCAATGTAACATCCCATTTAACATTTATAAACTATTAAACAAAATATGGTATTTTTGATAAGAGCATAGAGTAAGATACTAATGAATAACATTAGATTACAGTTATCCCAAAATGTAAGATCAATTAAGTATAAAAGTTATACATGGTTATCTATAACTACCAAAAGGTTTCTCAAAAGAAAACCATTAAACTCCGAAGGAAACAAAAGTCTGTGCAGCAGAATCAACCATATCCTACACTAATCCTGACACAAAATCTTCAACTGCTAACACCATCCAGGTGATCATGGAAAGAGAAAAGAAACACAAGACAAAAAGAAAAGGGTAAGCTGGTGAATTTTAAAGAATCATATTAATTCACAATATAAGCGTTCAAGTCATACACAATCATGCAGATATTCACCAACAATTATTTAGAACTATGACTCAATTGATCCGGATACAAGCATTGATGTCGAGTCCTGGTAAGTTGTGCACTTGTTGTGGCATCCAATGCTCTGCAAAGTGGTAGGCAGTACCACACACAAAGAAAGTCCGTTAACACCTTTGTTCAAGGTAAAACCCATAGGCTAGGACCTCCTGCTCCTCTTACCACATGTCCCATCTTCTCTATTTGAGAAATTGATGGTCATTAGAGCGTCAGGATAACTTTTCAACCGAACTCCCACATCAAGGCTTACACTACCATAACCATAACTAATTCTCCTTGAATTAGTATCCTCATATACTCATTCATTAACTAGTTATCAACATAACATCAACAATAGTCAAAATCTTATTTAAATTAACTTAATAAACAACAGTTTAGGTTCTGATATACTCGCCTAGCGAGCACATTTTCTCACTCGGCGAAACATGCAAAAATTTCCCTTTTCGACCAACGACCAAATGGCTTGCCTAATGAGTTAATTGTTGGGACTCCAATAGAAAAATCAATTAAATAATTCACCCAACGAGAATTACTCGCCTAACGACTTCCAATTCACGAAGCCCCTGACTCTGAAATTTGCCCAACGAGAAGACTCGACTAGCGACTTGTAAAGTTTGGGAACTTCTGACTTGGAAACTCGGCTATCGAATAAAGGCTCGTCCAACTAGTCTACATAATTATGCAAAACCTATTTTCTGCATAATTCTCCAATACGAAAATCAAGCCACAACTCCAAGGAACCTTAACTAATACCAATCAAATATCAAACATTAATTCCATCATTAATATTCACACCAATTGAACTCAGATGCACATATAAAATAACAGTTATTCTCAAGTAGCAACTAAAAACCTCAATTTTCATAGCTTTCGCACAACATTTCTCAATTTAGAATTTATGTATCAAAATGCACTACAGAATAATCATTCATTTCATAATTCTAACATGTATTAGTTTTAAAAAAAAGGGATAACTAGTTTTCCTTACTTGTGAAATAGCACAAACGACCTAACTCGACTATCAACCCCTTTTAAAACTTAATAGAAACCACAATTCAACCTAAGAACAATAATAACATGATCGAATGACGTCATTAGTATCACTGATCAATAGAGAATCATGTGAAAAACTAAGATGACACATGCGAGGGAAAAATTCTCCCATGCACAAAAGATTCAATTAAACGATTGTTAAAAGCAGAAAATCAACTTACTCTATTGGAGAAATTGATCGGACAGAAATATAGAGCGCACCTTAGGGATCTCCCTAGCAGTCTCTAATCGTTAGACAGATGAACACATAAGTGAGAAATCTAGAGAGAAGGCAAAGAGTATTAGAAGAACAACTTCTAGAGAGATGAAGTGTTTATAATTAATGAAACTCGTTTTTAGATTTTGTATTTATACTTAAGTAATTTAATAATAAAATAATCGAGTTTCAATATTTTAAACATTTACTCATTCTTAGCTACTACTTTTTACGTTCTCGCAACCAACGCAATTCTGATTACGTTCATAACCAACTCTTCATTCCAAATTTTTTCTTTTTATTGATGGACATAAGGGATAAGGCTATGTGAAGCTTTATCTACTTATAACTGATATGCATATCTATAATACATATGCATATCTAAAATAAATCCTTTTAAAAAATTTGACGCAACATAATAAACATTGTAAAACTAAAAAGTAATATTACATAAGATTTTAAAATATAAAAAATAAGTTAATACCGATATTTATATTTATTATATTAATTTTAATATTTTAATTACATTTTAAGTTACGAAAAACTTTAATATAAATAAAAAATTATAAAAATGTTAATTGGTGTATTGAAGTATGATGCATATTTCAAGTATTATTTCCTAAGCACTTTCAAATTATAAACTTTAGATTATTATTACGTAGTACAATCATATGTAATTAGTGCAATTCGATTCAAAATAGTGTAATTAAGTTCAAAAATAGTGCAATTCAGTTCAAAATCAATGCAATCCGGTTCAAAAATAGTACATTTTAGTTCAAAAATAGTGAAGTTTATTCAAAATCAGTGCAATTCGGTTCAAAATAGTTCAAAAATAGTGTAGTTAAGTTAAAAATTAGTGCAGTTCAGTTCAAAAATAATGCAGTTCAGTTCTGACGTAGTGTAGTTCATAAAATAATTTAGTTTATAATAGTTCAGTTCAGTTTATATTATAGTGCAGTGCATTTCATTCCAGTTTATTTTTAAGAATAACAGTTCAGTTCATCTGAACTGTTTTTCAGTTCAGTGCAACTCATGCAAACAATTTTAGTTCAGTGCAGTTTTTGGTAGTGCAGTGCAGTTTGGTTTATTTTGCCCAGCCCTAATTGTGATACTCTTACTTCATGGAATAAACAAGATTGTGATTTATCACGTGTGACCCAACTCAGAAGAATCAAGAATTCTATAATTATGAAGAACCTTGTGTTGCTCAACTTTATGAGATAAGTATAGAGATTTCTACTTGTGACCCAGCTCGCAAGATAAGAAATTCCAAGAGAAAACTCTCTAGTTCCATAACTTTAATTAACCCTAATGTGTCACAATATAAGAGAAAAAGGAACACTCTAAGATAAGAAAAGAAGAGACAGGTTCACCGCTCGATATATGATGAACTCATGATAAGAACACAATTATATTTAACCAAAGTTATCAAAATGAGTACAACGACTCTGCTTATATAAAGAGTGTGGTGGGAAGGTATTAGGCAATCACGATGCTTCCCTAATGTTATGTCTAAACAAAACATAAAGTAAATTAAAACAAGGGCTAAGTAGTTTATTCTTGCATTGTTAAAAGCATAAATAAAATATACTCTTCTCTTTTCTTATCCCATAACATCTAGAGGGTTCTGGATGGAATTCTTTTTGTTCTTCAATTTCTAGGTGATTCTATTCCATTTTTATTTATTCTAATTGTTAGCACTCCATTTTGTAGTATTTTTTCTTTCTAACATTTAGTTTTAGTTTAATTAAATATGTTTGAGTCTTTAATTAATTAGTTTTTGTTGAGTGTTTAGGAAAATAGAGTTTTCATAAAATCGTGTTAAAAAGGTTAATTTTAAGAGTATTTTAATGCATTTAGTTTATCCTTTTTAGAGCTTCTTTTTTAATAAAACTTTGTTTGCCAGGAAACCCTTTATTTTGGATGAATTGCTTGTGAGCCCTTAACCCAATTTCTTTTTCTTTTGTAGAGAGTCCTCTCGTCAATATTTTGGTTGATGACCAAATTTATTCCCCAAATGCTTTATTAACAAAGCGCAGATGCTTGGTTTGATGTCTGATCCAAAGGCAGGCATTACAAGAAAAATCGCTATTACCTACTGCAAAAATTCGTAGATAAGTCAAAAAATTCATAGGTAATGTAATTTTACCTACGGATTTTCTACGGACAAAAATTTGTAGGTAAAATAGTCGTAGCTAACTTTACCTACGAATAAATTCGTAGGTAATTAAAACCTGGTGAGTCAAAAGACCTATTTTTGAAAATTCGTATGAAACTTCAGTAGGTACTACATATTTACGTACAAATATATATCGGTAGGTAATTGATATCGCTGTCGTTAGGCGATCAAATTACCACTACTTAACTTTAGCAACTTCAGTATTGTCAAGTTAGTAGTGAACAAAATAGTTAGGGTTAAGATAACCCTGAGTCGTCTCACAACGAATACAAAATTGATCTCAAATATTTGATTCTTAAATATGCAATTAAAACTAGCAACTATAAAAATAAGGGGGTTTTGATATGCAAAGAAAATGACATGGAAGATTGTAAACACAATAATAGTAAATAGGTCAATTCCACACTATTAATGACCAAAAATAAATTCCAGCTGCATTAACAAACGTTAGAATATCCAATAATATTTTATGCAACTAAAATCAATTTTTACGCCACTTTTACCAAACTTACTCAATAAATCCAAT
>Ga0214545_1004194_pt1 | contig 27076 bp, 20 predicted proteins | sample CNSS4metaG_FD_160064 | JGI IMG/M metagenome (GOLD analysis project Ga0214545, IMG submission 160064) | Root nodule microbial communities from cowpea collected in UCLA plant growth center, Los Angeles, California, USA - CNSS4 | ecosystem: Host-associated > Plants > Roots > Nodule | place: USA... | reverse complement strand
ACTCTTGTGTCTCAACCATTTGTGAGAGTTTCCTCCCTTGGGAGTGAATACTTTTAAGCCTTATCTTGCATAGCAAGTGGCGGCACACATCCACTTATCTTCAAGGTTGCCATGGCTTCTAGCCTAGTCTTGTAGTGGCGTGCTTCTCACATTTTTACCATTTCTTTCCTTTCCATTTTATGTTTTCTTCTTCCTTTAATTTTTCTTGGTTTTCTATGATTAATGTGCTTTCCATTTCCTTTTCATTTTGAATCAATCCATCATCTTCTCCTCTTGAGCTTTGTGAAAGGAACCTTCACATCTAGATAGCTTGCTATCTTAATGTCCAGTGGGGATTTCACTTAGCTTTCTTAATCAACTTAGACCATATTCAATAATCTTAAAAAGGAACAAGATAATCCTTCATCAGATAAAAAGCTCACGAAATTCTTCATAGGTTTGGGATTCAAACACATAACAAGTTCCATGGAACATCCGTAAACGAATAGACAGGCAGAAGCCGCCAACAAGGTCATTCTAATAGAACTTCGAAAAAGATTAGACGAGGCAAAGGGGAAATGGCCAGAAGAATTTCCTTAAGTTCTGTTGGCCTACAAATGCATGCCTCAATCAACCACCAACGAATCCCCCTTCAGCCTAGTTTACGGAACCGATGCTATGTTATCAGTCGAGATCGGAGAACCATCCTTGAGAAGGCAAACGTATGACGAAAACATGAACCAAACAACCTGTGTGACAACCTTGAATTACTAGTTGAACTCCGAGATAAGACGTAAATAAGGAACATGGCAGCCAAACAAAGAGCTTCAAGAAGATACAATTGAAAACTTCACCCACGGACGTTTACAAAAGGGGACCTGGTATGGAGAATGACCAGCACCGCTAGAAAGAAAGACGAAAAGTTCTCAGCCAACTAGAAAGGACCCTTTAGAATCCGTGAAGACACAAAAGGAGACGCTTACAAGTTAGAACAACTATCAGGAGATGAGATACAGAACACGTGGAATGTGTCTCACTTGAAATTTTACTTTAGTTAAATTCGCTAATGTAATCATGACAAACAACTAGTAACCCTGGGTGTACTCCTTTTCCTCACCTTGCATTTTTTCCCTAATGAGGCACCCCAATGTTATCCATAAAAATAAGGGTTCGTTACAGATTCATTTGTCGATCACAATTTTCTTAAGTTCCCCACCACTTACTAAACTAAGCGGCCTAGGTCAAACACTCGCTCTCAATGAATAAAATTTCTTAAGTTCCCCACCACTTACCAAAGTAAGCGACCTGAGTCGAACACCCGCTCTCAATGAATAAATTTTCTTAAGTTCCCCACTACTTACCAAAGTAAGCGGGCTGGGTTGAACACTTGCTCTCAATGAATAAAATTTCTTAAGTTCCCCACTAACTTACCAAACTAAGCGGCCTGGGTCAAACACTCGTTCTCAATAAATTATTTTCTTAAGTCTCCCACCACTTACCAAAATAAGCGACCTGAGTTGAACACTCGCTCTCAATGAATAAATTTTCTTAAGTTTCCCATCACTTGCCAAAGTAAGCAGCTTGGGTCGAACACTCACTCTCAATGAATAAAATTTCTTAAGTTCCCCACCATTTACCAAAGTAAGCGGCCTAGGTCAAACAGTCGCTCTCAATGAATAAATTTTCTAAAGTTCCCCACCACTTACAAAAGTAAGCGGTCTGGATCGAACACTCGCTCTCAATGAATAAAATTTCTTAAGTTTCCCACCACTTACCAAAGTTAGCGGCCTGGGTCGAATAATCGCTCTTGAATGAATAAATTTTCTTAAGTTCCCCACCACTTACCAAAATAAGCGGCCTGAATCGAACACTCGCTCTCAATGAATAAAATTTCTTAAGTTTCCCACAACTTACCAAAGTAAGCGGCCTGGGTCAACCACATTACATAATCACATCTAACGAAATGCACAATCAATAAATCATAAGCATTCTACATATAATCAAAGTAAAACAATAAATGGTATCAAACAATATGATAGACGTAACAAAGCAACCATCAAATTATAATATCAAAGACGAATAAAGTCTTGTTCGAAAGAAAAATCAATGTGCAAATTATTACAGACTTATACTGAATGAAAATCAAAATATAAAAACGATCCTAAGCAACAGGATCAACATCCACATCCACCACCTCGTTCCTATCACCCACATGATTCGTGTTATTAGTATCGGCCACCTTCTCAACCTCCTCTTCTGGACTTGAGTCCAATTCATTCACCAAACGGTCGTCCACCACATCTTGGTTAACATCATATTTGGAATTGGAAACGTCCAATTCTTTGCAAAAAAAAGTCGTTTGCCATAAACCCTTCTGGAAGCCATTTATGTGCTCTAGAATGATGTGGCCCTTTAGATCTTCAAGTTCACTCTCAAGCCCATCATTCTTTTCTTTCAACTCATCATAGTTTGTCTCCATATCAGAAAGTTTTTCGTTGAGCTTTTTCTTAGAGTCGAGACACTTAACCTTCCACGAGCTCAATCGCTTCCTCTCCACCAACTACTCTTCATGTTCTTTTTCCCAGGGCCGCTTTCTTTTCAGCATGCTTGGCAACATGCACCATCAACTCCTCTTGAAGCTCCTCCACCTTGGCGCGTCCACCTTCCTTTATCTCTCTCTGCAAAAGAGTGTCTACCTTGCGACCCAAAATCAAGGCCTTACTGTGGAATTCCAACATGGCTTTTATCATTGAATTGGGCTCCATATTGTCTGTGGAGGAAACTAAGGATTCAGCCAAGGAAATTTCGATGTCTCGGCACATGGTAGTCTCCGACAACTTGGTAAGGTAAGCTTTAGGTTTCTTAGCCCTAGAAGTGGATCTTGATCCCAACAAAGTGGCCTTGGCTCGCTTCAGGTCTTGTTTTCTTTTAGAATTATGAATATGGTGAAGTTGTTTAAGAAAGCTTTTTGAAAATTCCCATTGGACATTAAGATAACATGCTATCTAGATGTGAAGGTTCATTTCTCAAGCTCATAAAAGGAAGAAGAGAGTTGGATTCAAGTTAACACACACACACGAATTCAACAACACTTAAAGAACAAAATGAAAGAAGAAACATTAAAAATGGAAAGCATAGAAGATGAGCAATGGGTGAAGCACACCACTCATAGGGGGGATCTAAGCCAACCAAACCCTAGAGATGAGTGATGGTGCCGCCACTTGCAAGCAAGATAAGGAAAAGGTGAGTTCACTTCTAGGAAGGAGAGCTCACGGAATTTGGTGGTTGAATACACAAGGTTTATAACAAAATGATCAACCCTTTTACAAGACAAGGAGCACCCTTTAAATAGGAGTTCATAAGGGTCCTTTAGCAAATACAAAACATGAAAAAGGATTAACTAGCAAACCCTAAACCTAAAGTAAGAGTCATTCTCGGCCAAATGAAGGGAGGTGATTAGTGGATGCATTCCCATGAGGATTCTAGGCCAAAAGAGGAAGGAGACCAAGTAGCATTCTAAGGAATAAACCAAAAAGGTAAAAGGAGACAAGGTACATGTCTACTTTTGCTTTTACTTTTTGCTTTTTGCTTTCCTCTCTCTTCCACTTCATCCATGTGCTCCAATCACCATGTGCCACCTAGCCATGCTCTACTTTCTCTTAATTACCTACAAAACAAGACAAACAAGGATTAGCATGTTGATTTAAGTTAATCTAATCTTGGTCAAAGGTCAACTTTGGGTCAAAGTCAACAAGTCAACCAAAATAAGTCAACTAGAATCCAACTTAGGGAATTCAAACTAAAGTAATGCAAAACAAAGATAAAGATGATGGAATAGAAGACTCCCCTCTAGACATGCTTCTAGTGATCCTTCTTGAGGGAGCTTCTGAGGAGGTGGTCACGCCTTTATTACTCTTAGATCCCCCGTGAATGTGAACCTCAACCAGTGGTTCTTGAAGATTGGGAACATCAACATTCCCGGCAGTCTTGGCCTTTTCGGCTTGCTCCTTGCGTAAAGCCTTGAACAAATTTAAGTTCTTCTTTCCTAGCTAAGCCATGTGACCTGCAACATAAACAATACAAGTTTTCTCTCTTGAATAAAACATGGCGGTGAAAATACTAAAAGATACCTTCGAAATCAACAAGTGGGTGCATGGATAAACAAACCCTAACTAGACCCATAGTGGGCATTTTATTGCTAAATCTCATCAAAACCTCCACCACTTCTCTATCAACCACCGACAACTCTTCCCTTTTCATATCCTTATACCGCCACGGGTTGTCAGTCCAACTGAATGGAAATTTTGTACTTTCATCTTCATTATAAAAAAGTGAACGACCTATCTCCTTTACTACCACTTTGAAAAACCCGTCTTTGAAATGCTTGAAAGACTGGGAAAAGGCATCCAACTTACTTATCCCTGGGCGGCTTATTAATGATAGCCAGGTAATTGGACTCTTAGGCGAGTATCGTAAAAGTATAGGAAACATCGCAAGAGAGGCTGAAGGTATAGAGACCCGCACAACACCCGAAATGGTTAAAGATAACCCCAACTATTAGGATGTAGCTGGATGGGGGCAACGTTTTGTAAGCCAAGTACCCCCATCGTGAAGTCATCGAATGGCACCCGCATATGTAGTTGGGAGAAATGGCACATGTACATGTAAAAGAATCCTTCCTTGGCCCCCTCCTGACCGTTACTAAAACAATCAACGACGCTCACTCTTTCCAATGATACTATGTTCAGCCGGGTACCCCTCTCGAGGATAGGTATGCAATTCAACCATGCGTTCAGAATGCGAGACCATCTGAAGAGTGAGTACGGGGTTCGCACATCAGTGGCCACCCATTCATACCCACCTTTCCCCAACTGTTCTCATCTATCTCTTCTACCAGATCCTCTCTAGTTTCGAGAGTAACCTCCATTGGAATTCCCCCCTCACCGGCCAGATGGCCACTACCTTCATCCCCTGACCTTTCACTCCCACTACCCGAATCATACGAAGACATGCTATCGCTATCACTAAACATACCTTTTTGTAAAATAAAGATGGTGGTAGAAATAGGGAATATATCGGACAAGACACAAATGCAAATAAGGCACTTTTCTCATATATAAGCAAATGAAGCAGAATAAACAAATCCTATTCTTGCCCTCTATTTATAAGAACATCTATGCTCCAATAAATTTTTTCCCGCCTAAACGTTTTCAATGCGAAACATCACAAATAAAAGGTAACTGCACAAACCCTTTTGATGAGACCCCTGAAAAAATACGTCTCTTCGACTACTCCCATCACTTTTGATAGAGTTTTAGCGACGTTCCCACTTCTCAAGACTGGGGGACTACTATACCCCAATGAATATCAAGAAAGGAGTAATTTGCAAAAGCCGCCAGAACAACATATAAACTTCGACGTGACCTATCCCGCCAAAGGTTGGGAGACTAATGTACTATACCTAGGTGGTCATAACCGATATGGCTAACTACTTGGTCCGAACCGCCCATGACTATTCCTATCATAAAAAGAATAGATGGTTAACTAATTGCATAAAATAACGACACATACATAACGGCTAACACCGCCTACTCCAAAGAATAACACACAAGTAAAAGCCGCCAACTCCAAATTTAGGAAATCACAGTGGGACTTCTAGTGTCGGATCACAAACATGGAACTTGGGCCTGACCCAAGCCCAGTCAAAGCCTGAACATTGGCCCAACTCAATAAAGAGGGGCCCAGTCCATAAAGGGGGTAAAACATAGCTAATATCTCTATAAATACTTGTGGACCCCAACAATTAAAGTTATTCTTTCATTAATTCACTAATCTGTGATTTGACTTTTGAGAGTTTTTTCTGACTTGATCGTTAGAGTCATTTTCGCAGGTAACCCTCTAAGGGTACAACCAAGGAACAACCAGTCCGATAAGTCAACGATTGGGGTAATATATGATTTGTACTCCCTGATACTCTATTATTGTTTTCGCAGGAACAAATATTTATTTATTAAAGGGTAGCGTCGGCCAAACCCACAATGAAGAATAAAAAATAAATTTAACTTATAAAGGAATCTTAAACTCTTTAATCACGCTTAGATTTAGCAAACAATCTAAAATCCCCCTAATGAAGTATACGGAAATCCTAGGTATCAAATCTAAAGAAACGGTGCGTGTTAAGCCTAGCTTGCACTATTTAATCTTACTTGAAGATGAAATAAAACTAATTCAAATAGGGGAAAAGAAGTTAAATCCAAAAGTGCAGAATTAACACAATAAAAAACTAATTTAAAGCATGATGACAACTAAACATGATATGCATGAGTGGAATGCAAAACTTGAAATGTAATATAATGGGATAGTGAATTGGAAAGTGGAATGAAAAAAAGTCTAGATTAATGATTCATGCGTGAACATATAATGGACCCACTAATGTGGGAACATGATACATGATGATAGAAGTTTTGAAACTGCGAAAAAGATAAATTAATGCAATTTATTTATTTGGTTGCATCACAAGCTGCCCTGAGAATCATCCTACCTAAAACAAAAATTGCTTAATGAAATTGGACTATGAAGCTCAATTATAAAATAAAGGACGGAGATATGAGTGCAAATTAGATAATATGGATTAATTATAAATGAGAATGCAGAAAACATATGAAATCTTGAAACATGACAACATGGTCACTTTACCTATCTGAATGCAGGATGACAAAGGTGAATGTAATTTGGATGCTTATGCACAACTAACCATAGATCAAATGGAGACCCCTTATAGGAAATCTTAAGTGTTGTTGTTTAATGAAAATAACCATGAAACAATGTGGCAGTAGAAAACAAAATATGCTTGCAATAATGCGACAGCAAACCAGTGTGCATTGATGTAAATTTGTGAAGATCAATGCTACTTTAGATGTTCAATCTAGATATTATATGTTATAACCACTAGAAAAAATTGATATTCAAAATAAAGAACCAACACACCCAATTCAAATAAATTATATTCAAATTCTTATCAAATAGTTATGCAAATGCCAAGGATAAGTTTAGGGCATTATGCACAGTAGCAACGTAATTCAAATCATTTTCATGTGTGATACACTTGACTAGGATACAGTTCTCATCACGCTAGAAAAATCAATTCAAGGAATATAATTGAAACAAATCATGCAATGTTGATCAAGGATGAAATGGGAAAATAAACGACTAGGAATATATGACTCCAAATAACAAGTATGAACTAGAATGCATGAAATGGAACAAAATGAGAAGATATGTGAACTGTGACAATAGAGAAAAAACATCAGCAAAATAGTAGAGTACCAATACAATATAGTAGTAGAATTATCAGTTAGATTCTCATCAAATTGACTTTAGACACAAAAGTAAGTTCCAAATGAGAATGCTAAGCACTCAAGCATAGACAACCACCATATGTAAGGCAAGCTCTCTGGATAGAATTGAGTTCCCAAAAGCAACTCAATCAATTAGGTTCCTATCCAAGTACAATGCAGATGTGGTATATAAATTATGTATGCATATGCAAGTGCGCAATTGAATATGCATGTAGACTAGCAATTTAAAGTATTATGCAACCATAAGAAATTGAAATAGGAATGCAATGTAGAGGCCAAATTATTATGAAAAATGACTATAGAGTGCTAATCAACGACTTCAAAAAGTTTGGAATGCTACACTAAAATCATGAATCTTATGCATGAGTTGAGACAGGTCTATGTTCTAAAAATAATTAGTATACTACGCACTTCTACTATGAATAAGGAAACTAACATGGCTGAGTTATTTCAAATGCATGGAAATAAAATTCCCTACCACAACCACTAACATAATGCATGATCCTAAAACACTTACTACAGTATATTAAAGTTGAGATATGGACAGTGAATTGATGTAGGATCATAAGACAACAAAATAGAAATGGTAACCACAAATTATGTCAGGACAAATATTAATAACGCAAGGCAAATTTTAAACTCAAAATTGATTCAGTGATTGGAATATGCTTCCTTTACCTTCGAGAAAACATCTCGAAAGATTGTGCCCACTTTAGGGTCACATGGGTTCTCAAAAGGAACCAAAACTGTGTGCAGATTTGTGAACCATACTCAAACACTAACTCAACACCAAATTGGAACACAAGAATGAAAAATGACAGTACGTAACTCAAGAAAAATGAAAAATGTGGGTAGTGGGAGCCTTTATGGTATTTAATTTTGACATGTATGATGTGAAAAAGCACTACCTCAAACGATTGAGAGTACTTTATTGTGAGAAAGGACTTGGGTTCAAGTCTTATGTATGCCATTATGTGTTATTTAAATTATTGTTTTTGTTTTAATAATGCGATGGATCATGAGGAGTGATAAAATAATCCTATATTTATAGGAATTATCATGAAACATGAATTGGTTAAATGGTTGAGCATTGATTTGGACATAGGTATGGCTATGGGTTCAAACCTTGGTAGTTTCACATTAAACTTTATTTTTGCTAGAATTAGTTTTGACATGAATATGAAAAGCCAGAAACCCTAGCAGCTAAAGGAGGGCTGCAAAACCATCATAAGACAACCATTGAATGACAATTAAACTTAGTTTAATGATATTTTAGTTTTCCATCATTTAACCCACATTAAGACACCATTTAGTGACAAATTAAGGGAAAAAGATAATGGTTTTGTGGCTGACATTGTTGCATAGGAAGAAGAGAACGAATTCAGAGAGTGTGTGCTGAGAAGTGAGTGAAATTGGGAGCTGAATTGAAGGGAAGTGCTAGGTGGCCTATTGATCAAAGAGGAACTCTAAAAACTCTCCAATTTTAAGCAAAGGAAGGTAGGTTAGGGGAGCTTTACGCATTAAGTTTGTGTTTAAGATTGAATGGCATGTGAAAGATAGTATGATTATTCATGAAATCCTTTTATTTTGTTGAATCTCGTGTTTCTAGAAATTTCCAGAAACCGCCTGGTGGGAGATGAACTGCCGTGAGGCAACTCATTCCATTTCTATGCAAATTTTGGGTTTTTGTAGAGGAACCACCTGGCAGCATAACCTTGGCCGCCAAGCGACGCATGCTTCGCTACCCAGTTTTCTGGGTTTTGTTGAACTGCCTAGCGGTGATGAACACGCACTAGGCGACACGAACCAATTTTGGTTCGATTTTGGTGTTCTGTGTGTTTTGGGAGACTCTGATTGGAAGGAAAGTCAATTTTAAGTGTTAAGGGGTGATTTGATGTCAAACTTCATTGAAATTTATGTAATTGATGGCCAGATTGCATGGAATAGTGTAAATAGGCTCTTAGGGTTTGGAAATCTTTGGTTTTGAATGTCATGAGATTGATTGGTTTTGAATTGCTTTGGAAAAAGCTAATGGACATGTTTAGACTGTGAATTATTATAACCATAAGTGAGATCAAACGAGAATTGATGGAAATTTGCAAGGAAGGGAAAATTGGGAAGGGTTGGGGTTTCGCAGGTGCATGACAACATTCTGGGTTTCCCAAAACTGATGCATCGCTTGGCGGCAGGTTAGAGCCGCCAGGCACCAGTCTAGAAGGAGGGCATGTGTGTTGGACGTGCAGTGGGAAAAATATTGGGAAATTGACCTAGCACAATTGTTATATCAAAAGAAATTTCGGATTAGTTGAATAGGGTCTAATAAGAGAGGTAATACATGAGAAGGATAATGCAAAGATGTTAACCCATGAATGTTGAATATAATTGGATGTCATGACAGTGGATTTCAGGTTAACCAAACCCAAGTGAGTTTTGACAGGTAGGCATATTACTATTTAAGAAGGCAATATAAATTGAAGTGGTTAAGCTAGAAATGTAGTGCAAATACGAGTAAACTATAATGGGTATATTGGTTGAGGATTTTAGAGGCCAGGTACTATGTGGAGTAATCGATAGAGTATAAGTCTATGAGATGAACTATGGCAAAATATATTGTGTGGGATGCTCTATGGAAGTGGCAGGCCGCATGTTCAAGGTGAATCTCATATGCTTGCCAATGGAAGGTCTGGATGTGATTCTAGGGATGGACTGGCTGTCCAGCAACCATATTGTCATTGATTGTGGATGACGCAAAATAGTGTTCCCAGATATAGAGGGACTAGAGATGATATCGTCTAACCAGGCGATGAAGGAGATTGAAGTTGGAGCTACTTGCTTCATGATAGTGGCTCAGATGGAAAATAATAGCACAGATGAACAGATTCACATGATTCCAAAGGTCGAGGAATATGCATATGTCTTCACATATGAGATTCCTGAACTACCGCCAAGCAGGTATATGGATTTCACCATTGATCTCATCACTGGAGCTGGCCCAATATCGATGGCACCGTATCGGATGGCGCCAACAGAGTTAGCTGAACTGAAGAAGCAAATAGAGGATCTGCTTGAGAAGAAATTCATTCGACTGAGTGCATCACCATGGGGAGCACTGATGTTGTTAGTGAAAAAGAAAGACAACAACTCCAGATTGTGTGTTGACTACCGTCAATTGAACAAGCTGACCATTAAAAACAAGTATCCACTATCGAGGATTGATGAATTGTTGGATCAGTTGAGGGGAGCAACGGTGTTTTAAAAGATTGACTTGAGATCTGGATATCATCAGATCTTAGTCAAATTGGTGGATGTACAGAAAACAGCTTTCAGGACACAATATGGACATTATGAGTATGTGGTGATGTCATTTGGGGTGACAAATGCTCCTGCAATCTTCATAGACTACATGAACAAAAATTTTTAGCCGTATCTGAATCAGTTTGTCATAGTATTCATTGATGACATACTGATATATTCTAAGAGTCGGGAAGAACATGCAAATCATCTGAAAGCGATGCTGGTAATTCTCAAAGAGCATCAATTGTATGGAAAGCTGTCAAAGTGTGTATTTTGGTTGGATGAGGTGCAATTCTTGGGTCATGTAATCTTAGCCTAAGGAATAGTAGTGGACCCAGCTAAGATTGAGATAGTGGTGAAGTGGGAGAGCCACAAATAGTTACAGAGGTAAGAAGTTTTCTGGGTTGAGCAGGCTATTATCAGAGATTTGTGGAAGGATTCTCCAAGATGGTGCAGCCATTGACACAACTCACCAGAAAGGACCAACCTTTCTCTTGGACGGATGAGTGCGAAGCTTGCTTCGAGGATATGAAGAGGAGGTTGACAACCGCAACAGTGTTAGCCATTCCAGACACGACCAAGACTTTTGAGGTGTATTGCGATGCTTCGTATCAAGGACTGGGTTGTGTGCTGATGCATGATAAAAGACCAGTAGCCTATGCGTCGAGACAGTTAAAAGTGCATGAGAAGACTTACCCGACACATGACCTAGAGTTAGCTGTAATAGTATTTTCCCTCAAGACTTAGAGGCACTACTTATATGGTTCTCAATTCCAGGTGTTCAAGGATCATAAGGGTTTGAAATACTTATTTGATAAGAAAGAGCTGAATATGAGACAGAGGCGCTGAATGGAATATTTGAAAGACTACGACTTTAAACTTTTATACCACTCGGGTAAAGCCAATGTCGTTGTAGACGCCCTGAGCAGAAAAAGAGTGCATATGTCTGCTATGATGATGAAAGAACTTGAGTTGATCGAGAAGTTGCGGGATATGAACTTGGGGCTGAATATGGGTGCAGTTCATATAAGGTGCAACATGTTGAAAATCACCAATGAGTTCCTGGACGAGATTTAGGTGGAGTAGGGAAATGATCAGGAGTTGCAGCAGATCATTGGATGGTTAGGCACTAATAAAGGAAATGACTTTAGGATGGGCAAAGACGACATCCTACGTGTGTGTGTACCCAGACAACCTACACTAAGAATGATGCTCTTGGAGGAAGGGCATAAGAGTTACCTTAGCATACACCTAGGTATGACTAAGATGGATAAAGATCTAAAAGCAACTTTTTGGTGGACTAGTATGAAGATGGATGTGGCAGATTATGTAGTATCGTGTTTAATCTGTCAGAAGGCGAAAATTGAACATCAGAGGTCGGGATGGTATGTTGGAGCCTCTTGACATTCCTTAGTGGAAATGGGACAACATTTCCATGGACTTTGTGACACATCTGCCAAGGTCAGTGAGAGGGCATGACTCCATCTGGGTAATAGTAGACATGTTGACAAAGTGTGCGCACTTTCTACCAATTAATCAGAAGATGTCCCTAGACAAACTGGCGGAGTTGTACGTCAGAGAGGTGGTCAGGTTGCATGGAGTACCAGCAAGTATTGTATCTGATCGAGATCTGAGATTCACATCGAGATTCTAGCAGTCGCTACAGGCAGCACTAGGCACTCAGTTGAAGATGAGTTAAGCTTATCACCCTCTGACAGATGGCCAGTTTGAGAGAACTATACAATCAATAGAGGACTTTCTGAGGACTTGTGTGCTGGATCACCTGGGGACTTGGAGTGATATATTTTTATTGGTGGAGTTCACTTATAATAATAGCTATCATTCCAGCATAGGAATGGCACCATACGAGGCTTTGTATGGTAGGAGATGCAGGACACTATTGTGTTGGCAGTAGGATGGAGAGTCAATGGTGCTTGGACCAAAATTCTTGCAGCAGACCACTGAGAAAGTGAAGGTGATACAGGATCGAATGCATGCAACTCAGAGTCAGCAGAAGACTTATGCAGATAAGAGGAGAAGACCACTTGGGTTTGAAGCTGGTGATCATGTGTTCCTCAAGGTTACCCCAGTGACAGGAATTGGGAGGGCTCTCAAGTCGAAGAAGCTGACTCCTGTAACATCCCTAAGGAATATTTTAAATAAATAAATAATTATCGAAAATAAATTCAAACGACGCAATATTATTATTCTCAAACGCGGGAAAATTTAAAACATAGTTTAGCATGCCATCATTTATATAAAGCCAAATAGTAATGTCAATACAACTTCCAAAATCTGACAAAAACAATGAAAAACATAATAAAGCCCCTAGTTCTAGTCCCAAGCTAGCCCTCACTCCGTTGTCTGTGCATCCACAACATCACCTGTATCATTATCTGCTCCCGTGTAACGAATCACACGATCATCGCCAATTACAAACAGAAAGGGTGAGCTTATACACAAAAATAAAATATATGTCAATAATATAAAAGTAATTCACCCATCTTATTCATTCTAGTTAGTTCTTGGCCAAGACCTTAAAACCTCAAGGCTTTTCAACCTTAAAACACACAAATGGTTAGCCTCGGATTCAGGGTTTTGCGATGCTCACATGAACCTGCCTGCTCGTGGTCCTGCCTCTACAAATCTCCCCGCTCATAGTCCTACTCTACGAACCTCCCCGTTCGTAGTCCTGCTCTACGGACTTGCTCGCCTGTAGTCATCCACATGTGATCCACCAGCTATGTACCTCCTCGCACACAGCATCTCTCAAGTGTGAGCACGGAACATACTAACCTACCTCGCTCATATCCCCACACGAGAGTAAATGGATATGAACCTCCCTGCTCATATTATCACATGTTCACCACCATCCATGAACCTACCCGCTCATGGAACAACATCCCCTGATCCAAGTATCACGTCACTACATAAAAGAATTCCACACAAGCCATTATCCGCAACATTATCGCCTGGCGCAGCTTAAGCACCGTCAGGCGAAACCTGTACAAACCGTCTGGCAGGTCATCGCTGTCACCAAGCGCCAGACCACTCCCAGACCCACTGTTTCATGGACATCGCCTGGCGGAGCACACCTTGTCGCCAAGCGCCACACGTCGCAGTACACATCCCTGATAGTCTATCGCTTGGCACACACACCTTGGGCCGCCAGGCGCTAACCAGTAGTGAAAATTCTACTGGTTTTTGCACCCAAATTAGTTGGTTCCACAATCCTGTTACTCAAGACTACTATTGCACACTTGCTTATCATACCCAAGTTTAATTATCCCGTCACAGCTAGTTCAATTACTCACAACCCATATTCCCCATTTCCACATTTGAGATGAGTGATTTATCAAACATTCTTACCAATTCTTCATGACTTAATCAACTCCTACGATTGATATTCTATGCCTTGATCTCATCATCACACATATACACTTGATATACTACAACAACCCCACACTTTCCTTTCACGTTGCTTAATCACATATGCAACATCACAAATTGAAAACTGACCCTGGTATTTCGTATTCTCTTTGCAGTTCACAGTACCTGCCTAATCAACTATATATTTTTCCAGAAATCCATTCTCCAATAGCATAAGTCATATCCTATTGCATTATATTCCACACCTTTCCAATCTCATACTTAACCAATTTGATCTACTCTCTAACCATTGAATTATTATCCATTTACTTGACAAACCAATACCCACCTAACCCACCATAAAATTAAGTTATTCTCTTTCTCCATAGATTTCCTCTCATATCAGTTGGTTTTTCACTTCTAGAAATCCTTGAACTATTCAACATAGATGCATCTTACGCACCCTCACTCCTCATTACATTGCCTGTATCTTCACTAACCCTATTCTTCTATTTCTTATCCTTCTCTCACCCTAACTTTGATCTTGACTCATTTCACGATCCATCTCTCTCGTAGCCAACTAACCAATTTCCATAACAGGATTGGTTCACCGTTATCGCCTGGCGGCCAATACGATGCCGCTAGGCGGCACATCAGTTCATGGGTATAAGCCCAGGTTTTCTACATTCGCGTGACCCCTTTCCATTTCTCATGGTTTCTGTAGTCTCAAGCACTATAACCCGAAATTCTCAATTCCAAATTCCTATAATCAAACTCTTCCAATCACATCTCGAAAGGCCAATACTTTCCCTTGTTAAAGGAATTACCACTTCTAACATGAACCCTTCATGTTCACATCTCCATTGATAATTACAAACACACAATATGAACAATATCATAGCATAATTCAATCAAACAGACGTAAAAGTCTAACTGGAATATCAACATATTAAGAAATTCATGAAATCCAGCAAAAACGACATCAAACCTCATGCATCGCTTGACGGATTTCAACCCACCTCCAGGCAGCTCGTGACAGAACCTAGAAACTGGGTTAAAGCTGATGCGTCGCTTGGCAGCACCATCATCACTTCCAAGCGGTTTCTGGGCGGAAACCCAGAAACCTCAAAAATCAGCGCGCGACAAAGTGGTTATCATGCAATTTGATCATAGTAAAGCACCATACATGATACACAAATAAAACACATAAGAAAACAGCTCCCCTTGCTTGCAATTCGTACCCCAATTGGTCTTCCAAGATTATTCTTTCAAGAGGTCCAAAAACCTTTCTTTCCTACTCCAAGATTCTTAGCTTTTGCCCTTCCAATAACACTATTGACGCCTTTGGAAACCTCAATTTTCAGTACCACGAAATTACAGTCCAAAATTTTTGTCCTAACTCTCCTCTCTCTCAAAGTTAATACCCCAATTAATTGTGCTTAACCCCAAAACCGAAAATGCCATAAAGTCTTATGTTAATGGTTAATCATGGACCATTAGTTGGTTGTCTTGAGCCCATTAGGCTGCCTCTCTTGGCTGCTAGGGTTCCTAAACCCTTTCATATCCATGCCAAATGAAAATTTGGCAAAAAAGAAATTTAGTTTTGTTCTTAGCAAGGTTTGAATCCACAATCACTCAATCACAAAGCAAGTGCTCAACCAATTCAACAAATAATGTTTCATGATAATTCCTATAAAGGTAGGATTACATTATTACAACTCATATTCAAATATATCATTAAAATAATGCACAAGTCAAAATAACATACAATTGGCATACATAGGACTCGAACCCAAGTCCTCTCACACAATTAAAGTACTCTTGACAATTTGAGCTAATACTTTTCCACGTCATAATAATCCGCATTAAATGCCTTAAAGGCTCCTATTACCCGCATTTATTAAATAATTATTTAATTAATTATTTAAATTTCTCGGGTCTTACACCTCCTAGATTCATCGGGCCATACCAGATCACGAGGAGGATTAAACCAGCGATATACGGGATTGCTTTGCCACCTCACCTAGCAAATCTGCACAATGTCTTCCACGTATCGCAGTTGAGGAAGTACATTGTAGATCTTACACATGTACTGGAGCAGGATAATGTCAAGTGCGTGAAGATCTGACAATTGGAGTTGGACCAGTGAGAATTCTGAATTCTCAGGTCAAACAACTCAGAGTGAAGGAGATCTGGACTGTGAAGGTCCTTTGGGACGAGGCAACTCAGGAGATGACGTGGGAGATGGAGGATCTCATGAGGAAGTCGTACCCTCATTTATTTCCTGGTAAGTCCTATTTTCCAAGACGAAAATTTTTAAGGAGGAGGAATGTAAGACTCGTGAAAATTAATTAATTAAATTGATAATTAATTAATAAATGCGGGTAGTGGGAGTCTTTATGACATTTAATTTTGACATGTATGAAATGGAAAAGTACTAGCTCCAGTGGTTGAGACTACTTTATTATGTGAAAGGACTTGGGTTCAAGTCCTATGTAGGCCACTGTGTGTTATTTAAATTAATATTATTGTTTTAATAATATGCTGGATCATGAGGAGTGATAAAATAATCCTATATTTATAGGAATTATCATGAAACATGAATTGGTTAAATGGTTGAGCATTGATTTAGACATAGGCATGATTATGGGTTCAAACCTTGGTAATTTCACATTAAACTTCATTTTTGCTAGAATTAGTTTTGGCATAAATATGAAAGCCAGAAACCCTAGCAGCCAAGGGAGGGCTGGAAAACCATCATAAGACAACCATTGAATGATAATTAAACTTAGTTTAATGATATTTTAGTTTTCCATCATTTAACCCACATTAAGACACCATTTAGTGACAAATTAAGGGAAAAAGATAATGGTTTTGTGGCTGACATTGTTGCATAGGAAGAAGAGAACGAATTCAGAGAGTGTGTGCTGAGAAGTGAGTGAAATTGGGAGCTGAATTGAAGGGAAGTGCTAGTTGGCCTAGTGATCAAAGAGGAACTCTAAAAAATCTCCAATTTTAAGCAAAGGAATGTAGGTTAGGGGAGCTTTACGCATTAATTTTGTGTTTAAGATTGAATGGCATGTGAAAGATAGTATGATTATTCATGAAATCCTTTTATTTTGTTGAATCTCGCGTTTCTAGAAATTTCCAGAAACCGCCTGGCGGATGATGAACTGCCACCAGGCGACTCATCACATTTCTGTGCAAATTTTGGGTTTCTACAGAGGAACCGCCTAGAAGCATAACCCTGGCTGCCAGGCGACGCATGTTTGGCTACCCAGTTTTCTAGGTTTTGTTGAAATGCCTAACAGTGATGAACATCCGCAAAACGACGCGAACCAATTTTGGTTCGATTTTGGTGTTCTGTGTGTTTTGGGATGACTCTAATTGGAAGAAAAGTCAGTGTTAAGGGATGATTTGATGTCAAACTTCATTGAAATTCATGTAATTGATGGCTAGAATTGATGTATCGCCTGACAGTAGGTTAGGAGCCGCCAAGCGCCAGTCCAGAAGTAGGGCATATGTGTTGGACGTGCACAGTTGTTGTATCAAAAGAAATTTCGAATTAGTTGAATAGGCCTAGTAGGAGACGTAATACATGAGAACGATAGTACAAGGATGTTAACCTATGAATGTTAAATATAATTGGATGTCATGACAGTGGATTTCAGGTTAACCAAACCCAAGTGGGGTTTGATAGGTAGGCATATTATGATTTAAGAAGGCAATATAAATTGAAGCGGTTAAGCTAGAAGTGTAGTGCAAATACAAGTAAATTATAATGGGTATATTGGTTGAGGATTTTAGAGGCTAGGTACTATGTGGAGTAATCGATAGAGTATAAGTCTGTGAGATGAACTGTGGCAGAATATGAGTTTGGCAGGTTGAATCTTAAGTAAGTCTAAGAATGGTAAATCTTGAAATTATGAACTTAAAGTGGCATAGGTACTTTGGTGACGTGATAAACACGTTAGAATTTATATAATTCACTTAAGGAAATGCAATGCGGACTTTGATAACCAGTTTAAAATGTGCAACCTAACTTGTGTGATTAGAAAACTAGTGATGCGCAACTACTGGTATATCGCTTAGCAGCGAACTACGCTTCGCTAGGCGATAGCGTCAAAATAGAGAAGACCCGGAGCTCGTGGCGCTTGGCGGCAGGGATAGTTCCGCCAGGCGATAGATGCAGAGTCAATATGTGCAGAAGCGCTTGGCGCCTGGCGATACGCGTCCCTCGCCAGGCGGTTTAGAAGCCTGTTGCATTTGGCGCCTCGTGTGTAGTGCCAAGGGATATTGCTACAACAAAATTGTGTTTTTGCTTGCTTGATGTGCGTGGTCTACAAGGTTGCTATGATATCTTGAAGGTTGACATGCTAGTGTTCTAATGTTTTATGATTTGGAAGAATTTTGTAAACTCGTATTACTAGACTTTGACTTTTGTAATGGGGTTTGTTTATGATTTTAGAGTTTATTATACAAAGAATTAAAGTTTTAAATTTCCCGTGTTTTTGGGAAATGACATTTTAATAAATGAGGTTTATTCATTAATTCTTTATTTTATTACTTAAATCCGTAATATCCGGTCGGGATGTTACACCAACATGTGGTTATATGGCATAAATATATAAATGATCGTGATATTGTAACACCAAAATTTGACTCACTTTTGACAGCATTGACATGACATTTTCAAAAGTAGTTTTCATTTTTTTAACTGTTCATCGGTGCATTTTTATCCATTATGGCAAAACGCAAAATTGAAATGCTTGAATCCATGGTACCTTTTCGTTCATGTTTTCGAAGTGTTTAATTGGGTAGGTTTCAAATTGAAGAAGGAAAAACCTAGATGACGATACTCCTCTTCCACCATTATACCTCTATGTTCGTTCAAATTGAAGGAAGTAGAGGAAAAAGGAGAGGTTCCTGAATCTAGTAATGAGACGAATGTATGTGTGTTTGATAGTCACTAGTTTTTGTAGGAATGTAAGATAGTCAATGTTGTTTTTATTTTGCAAACATAGAAAAATAGGCCAAAGTGGGGGACAATGAACTAATAAGTGGAGCACTAAGGATAAATTTTTGTACAATGTTTTAAAATTTTTACCAATCAATTTTTTTAGTCATTCAATAGGATGTTCTTGTTATGTACCATCAATTTTATTACAATTCACGAAAATTATCCCTTTTTGGTAGCATTCAGGTGACTGACTTGGAGAAAAAAGATCAAACCACATATGCAACATAAGTAAGGGACAATTATCAAATAAGTGGGGTGCTAGGAATAAATTTTTGTACAATGTTTTAAAACTTTTACAAATCAATTTTTTAGTCATCCAACGGGATGTCCTTGTTGTGTACCACCATTTTTATTACAATTCGCGAAAATGATCCCTTATTGGTAGCATTTGGGTGACTAGCAGAGAAGAAAAGAAGGTCAAACCATATATGCAACATAAGTGGGGGATAATGACTAATTAAGTGAGGCATTGGAGATAAATTTTTGTACAATGTTTTAAAACCTCTACCAATAATAAATCTTTTTTGATCACTCAATGGGATGTCCTTGTTATGTACGACCAATTTTATTACAATTCACGAAATTGATCCCTTTTTTGTAGCATTTGGGTGACTGACTTGGAAAAAAAAAATCAAACCACATTTGTAACATAAGTGAGAAACAATGATTAAATTTGATTGGTAAAAGTTTTAAAACCATCGAATACATAATAAGGACATCCCATTAGATGACAAAAAAAGTTTGATTGGTAAAAGTTTTAAAACATAATACAAATATTTATCCCGAGTGGTGCAGATTTTTTATTTAAGAAAAAATAAAACTAATTTTAATTCAGTGATTTGATGGAAATTGTGGTAAGAATTGAAATTAACTTGATTTCTAAAATCAAGCAACTTGGTGCAATTTTATTCTTTGATTTTAGCACTGAATCACTTATATTTGGTACAAGCGGCTGGTGGCATCGGTGATCTAATCAATGTAATTCTTTGAATTTTGTGAATATGCACATAAATTGAAATCAAAGGATTAATAAAAAATTGAAGAAAAACATTTGAAGCACGTGGATTATGTAACTGTTGATTTCCTTGATTGAATTCTTGCAGTGATAAAAAATTTAATTTCATTTGTTGTGTGTGGTAAATTCTTGTACATTAAAAATTGAGCATTGAATATACTCTGATTGAATCTAATTTAGGTAACAATAATATGTCGATAGTACTTTTTTATAAACGTTGTCTATTAACAGAGATCACTCTATTGACAGCGTCTAAAAAGTCGTATCTATTAGAAAAATAAAAAGAAAAAAAAAAGTCTTTTGAAATATTTAATCATTACATCACTAAATTAAATTAAATGTTAAATGAAATTTTAGATAGAAAATTATAATTGTATCAATGTATATTGATTTTTTAAGGTTAAAATACTCTTTGGACTATGTTTTTATTGAAAAATCTTAAATAGATTTTAAGATTTTTTTAGTCTCAATTAGGTTCATATTTTTAAAAATGTGTAACAATTAAGCTCATTCCGTTAGTATGATTAACGGTGTTAAGGATATGCCACATATAGCTCCTCATTTTTTTGAATTTTTTTGAATTTTTTTTGAATTTTTTGAATTTTTTGAATTTTTTTTTTAAAATTATTCATGCCACATGTCACATCAATATTGTACCACGTGTCAAGGTGACACGTGTCAAGTCATTGTTTGAATCTCAATTTGGTCCATATATTTATTATCTTAATTATATTTCAGTCCATTTTTTTTAATTTTCAATTTCATCCTCTCCAAATTGAGATCAAATTTAACTTTTATATAAATTTTATAATGATATTTTTATTAAACATTTTAATAATATTAAGTTTATTTTATATTTTGTTTTAAAATTTTAAAATATTTATTTTAACTTGTTACAAAATTGTTTTAAATAATTTATAGACAAATGTTAGAGTTGGTTTAAAAATAACAATTTCATAAATTTAAATATAAAATTTTAAAACAATTTTGTAAAAGGTGAAAATAAATATATTTAAAATTTTTTAAAAAATTGACTAAAATATAATAAAAATAACAAATATATGGACCAAATTGAGATTTGCATGTGTCACCTTACTGACTTGACACGTGGTACAATATTGATGTGACATGTGACATGAATAATTTTCAAAAAAAATAAAAATAAAAATAAAAATAAAAAAATGTGGAGCGTGGCACATCCTTAACACCGTTATCATATGGATCTAATTGTTACACATTTTCAAAAATATGGATCTAATTAAGATAAAAAAAATCTTATGACCTATTTGAAAATTTTCAATAAAAACATGGACTAAGAGAGTATTTTAACCATTTTTTAATACATTATTTTATTGCTATGTTATTATTGACATATACATGTGCAACAATACTGTTGGTGTAATCTACGAATCATAATAGACCAAAATATGCCTCTGAAGTTTGTTCATCAACTTCCACATGATTTATGCATATACTACACTCATTTTGCTCATATTCTTGCTCTCATGGCTGAACTTTATTCTTCCCATTTACCTTATATATTTCAACATCAATTTTTCTCTATATAGTTTCCTCTTTCATTCAATATATCAGTATATATACATGCATTCTCTGTCTTCTGTATTGCATGACCACCTCTCCCATACCAAGCTATGTTCCTCCTTATATAGCATTCTATTGCAGCGATTTCATCTCAACTCTTATATTTTTAATGTTTGTCATGAAGACATATTCAAAGTAAGCCTTGCTCTTTAGCCACAATGGGTTTCTTTAGCTTCAGAAATCGCCTTGTCAAGATAATCGATAGTTTTCTGGTATTTTAAGAAACCCATAAACCAAAACTCAAAATTGTCTTCTGTAAATATCTCTAAATACTTCTGCGTTGGCTTCTCAACATTTCTACTTGGCTTCATGTACTTAATCCTCTTCAGGGGAATTGAAACCTGTGACAGGACATAATCATTTTCGAATGTAAATAATGTGAATGACATATTTCGATTAATCAGGAAACTAGAATGAAACATTTATTTATTTTCTTTATCATGTCTTTAATTATAGCTACTGAAATTTGAGCTCAATAATGTTAATTCTTATATAGATTGTAATCATACGTGATTGGTGTTGCATTTTCCATCGAAATTCTTATAAAACACGATCACAAACTTACTAGAAAAATTAAATATATTTTTCTTATTTATTAATTGGTACGTGTCCAAAAATGATAAGTGACATCATATAAATAAAAGATATGAAATAATATGATAGAACAAAAAGATAGATAAAGACAAATATAGAGATTGATTAGGTGCTTGAGAATAAAGATGATTGCTTTATGATTAGTTATTAATAGTTATCACCTTATAACGAATCCTGCACATGTGGCCTTTACTAGAAAAAACTTTGATTGATCTCTCACTGCAGAAGGAAACCTTGTCTGTGGAAATGAAGAGAAGACCTGCTAAAGGACCTGATGTGGTTGACAGATAGCACTGTGAAGCTTTCAACAGTTTCTCCCCATTTCTCACAGTGAAGAAATGGTTGAACACTTTCTTCACTCCACCAACTTGAACAATTTCAGCACCCAGACTCAACTTTCCCATAACAGTCTCACTTATAGTTGGCCCTAGTCTCACTGAAATTTCATCAATGTCAAAATCTCAAAATGATTGAAAACTACAATCTAATCAACACTCTTCTAAGTGCATGCATGTTTACTCACCATGTTCACGTACTTCTTGCGAAAAGCTATCAACTTTCCCTCCAATAACAAGCTTGTTTATGAGAGAATATATTCTACCTGAAACATAACGTCCATCAAAGCATTACACATGATAAAATTTAACGTTGTACACATGTGGGTTCATTAAGAAAAGAAGGTTTTTACGTACTTTGCTTGGGTGTCGTGGTAGACAAATGGCATTCATTGGCTGGGTCAGGTAAGTAGTATCTGGTGAATGAGTTTTTGAGTTGATCACAGATAGCTAAGGTGAGTGGAGTTCCAAGAAGTGTGGTGTTCATGGCTAAAATCTATAGCTACTAGATTTTCCAAAGGAATGACTCCATTGACTCTATTGAGAAGAGGTATTTAAAGAGATGAATATTTTCACCTTTTTCTTTGGTTACATCATCAATTGTGATCATATACGGATACAACTGGCATGGCACCTTCATGATGGTATAAAAGCCACATGGACCAGTTAATTGGTTGCTTTTAGGGGAAAAATATGCTGAAGAAAGATCCATGCCATCTTTTAATCTCTATGGGTTTTTTTTTTTTTTTTAAAGGAGTTGCTTTTGGAATTTAGAGAGGTTTTGTACCTTAATGAGCAAGCTTCCATTTGATCAATTGACCAATATATATTTAAGGAATATATATTTTTTAAGTAATTAGTTCTTTATGTACATGCATCATTGTCCAACCCTTAACTTTGCCACAAGCTGAATTGTTAAATTTTCATATCTCCGAGAGCTTATTAGGATTTCAATATTAAGTTCAGGTTAATAATCAGTGTGTTTAAAGTATTAGTTTTTCCTTTTTGAGTTTTGTTGGATTTTATTTTTAAGAGATATCTCATATGGTTTTAGAGAGGAAAATATATTTATATTGTTTATAAAATTGATTCTTATGTAATGTGTAATTATTAAATGTATTGGAATTATATTCTCATCATTAACTTGATCTCTATCCTCTGACTATGAAATATTGCAAGTTTTAATATAAACAATAGACGAAAACCTTGTGATTTTTCGGCATTTGTTTTTTTGTTTTATTTGTCAGATTTTAATATTGTATATGATTTTTGACTATATTTTGTTTCTTATTTTAGGGAAATTTTGTAGGTGGTAGGTACGTAAAGTGGAAGAAAGTATTGTGATGAAAAAAAGTGCAGCTATTATGTTTTACACTTTTAAATCACTCTTTGCTTAATAGGATCGTTAGATTAGAATGGCTTATTAATTAATGTGAGAAGATGATGCTGCATGATCCAAGCTTTTTCCAGCTGGAATTTTCAAACTTTTATACACTACCGTTCTTTAATTTCTCTAACGATAAGATAAGAAAAAGTAATGATAAAAATGTTCTTTATTAGAGTGCACAACTTATTACAACTTTCATTCATCATCACCCTTTAGTCATGCCCAACTGGTAAATATATACATATATATATATATATATATATATATATATATATATATATATATATATATATATATATATATATATTAACCTTACTTATATTTTGATTCACTATAACGTGATATATTTTTTTGAGAACAATTATATGGGAGAAAAGCAAAGAACTAGACTAATTAATAAATCATGACTAATAATGTAAGAGAATTTGACGGTACCCAATACCTTAATCTTCATTTGCAATGAAAATTTTATAATTTTAAAAAAATTAAATATATTAATTTTGAATAATTGGATATTTTACCTGTTTTGTTTAAATAAAATAATTTAAAGTTATTGGGTTTTAATATATTTATTTAGATAGAATATTTCAATTATCATTAAATATAAAAATTTAATTTAATGTTAAATAGTATTTAATAAATAAATACATAACTAATTATATTTTTAAGTCAATGTTGAGCGAAATAATTTTTCGGTCAAAGTCCATTAAATTTTTTTTAACTAATGCTTGTCAAAGTTATTATTCATTAACATAAAATAAGGTTAATGAAATTCTTTTTGGATCATGTTGGCCACACACGTTAACATGGATTGAATAATAACTTTAACCAACATTAACAAAAACAATAAACCAACAAATGATGACTAAAAACCAGTTTTTATTAATATTAATTCAAAAAAATCTTGATGTATATATACTAAAAAATAATCTGCTACTATCAACAAAAAAATTCTGTGATATTGATAGCAAAAAAATAACCCTGCCAACATTAGTAAGTAAAATCTCGATTAATGTCAGTAAAAAAAGTAATTTTGAACAACATTGCCTTAATCAATGTAAGTGAAATAAATTGATTCACATGAATTGAAAATTAACTTCTATATAAAAAAAATGGACATATAAACAAAACATGACTTATATTAACTGAAAAAACACTTACTAACATTAGTTAATAAATAACATTAATCAACATTGAAGACAAAAATAACTATAATTAACTTTGATATAAAAGAAACCTTTGATTATTGGGATGACAAACAAAATGGTATCCATAGATATTTGCAGGTAAAATTCATGAGAGACATTAAATAGATGCTTCTAGGTAATGAATAGAGATATTTTATTATCTATTTGTTGATTGGAAAGGTACTATAGATACTGGTCATAATTATTAAAATTAGTAATGAAAGAAATATTAATTATTTTGAATAATTATTTAAAATTTGACTCTATATATTTCTAATTTTTATTTAGGACTATAAAATTGAATTTATTTTTAAAAATTTTATGTTTTTAAATTTATATTTTGATATTACTCATTCAAATTTGCATTGTATTAATATTTTAATGAGTAATTTAATTTAATTATAATCTACATTTAATTTCTTTAATATCATATTTTAAATATTTTTTAAATAATTTTATTTAAAATTAGAAATATACATAAAATTATGAAAACTCACAAGTATGTTTTTACGTATATCGTGACAAATAACAGAACAAATAGCAGGAAAAACATTTTTAAACAGAAATAAAAACGGGTAGACTTCTATTCATATTCAACCTCTTACCATCCTCGTTGATGATGCTAGTAAAAGAGTACCGTAAAGTTGACAACATTCTAACTTTGATCGAACCAATAATAAATAAGGCTCATAATGCACCAATAAAGAGTAAGCATGAAAAAAAAAATAGATGTTGAAGGAAGGGATGATAAAATATAAAAAAACTTTGTTTGATAAATTTTAAAATGTGGAAAATTTAAATATTCAAATTAGTCTTATAAATTTCTAGAATTTAAATATATGTAAAAGTTCTACATCCAAATAGTACAATTTATAATAAAATATTTCAAATTTTCGGTCAAAATAAATTTATCTGCAAAATTTCTTATGAAAACAATAGGTTTGAAGGTATTTTCCGATGAACTTGAAATAATGTAAAGTCATTACAAATAAAGTGCAATAAAATATATATAAACTCGTTACTAATAGGTGATGAAACTTAATTACAAATAGGATCTCATCACCTATAAATTAAATTGGCTTCTACACAATTTTAAAATTAAAGAAGTCATATTATGACACGGAAGGGATTATTCATTTTAAGGGTTGTGTTTAAGGAAACCGAAAGTGATAGTTATTGTTTCTGCTAATCACTAATTCAGTGTAATTCTATGATTAATAAAAACATAACGCAAAAGTGAATTTTAAGAGAACAAGAAGCTGAGGATGGATTTGCCTGTGCTTTTACTTCTTGTTTTAAGAGAAAACTTGTTTTTTGTACTTATTGTAAAGGGAATTTGGCCAAGAATTCCTTTGTTAACTTTTTGCTTTTCTACTTTATGGAATGGAATGATTGATCATAATCTAATTAATTTCGATTGGCTTTGTACTTTCTACAATATTCGAAGTGAACAACAGTTGGATTTGCTAATCATCACTTGGCTTATATGTGAATATTTGTTTTCAATTATTTTTACTTTCAAGAAAGGGGTAGGTGTGTTCATGGGATACGATTGCATATTATTATACTAACCAGTCTTTCTACCCGTGCAACGTACGGGTTTTTTTAAATGTAATATTTTTGATAATAGGAATTGATTTTGTAATATTTATTAACCTCTAAGGTTATAATATAGTGTCTTCAAAAAAATAACAATAAAAGAAGACCAAATTACATACCTATAATCTGTTTTTGGTTAATCAACTTTATAACTTCCTTTGGTACACAAATTTGATTACTTGTTAAATCAACATGATGTTCATTGTAAGTCTTGGACTTTACGCAATAGATCCTGCATTGAACAACAAAATTATAACAAATATTTTAATTATAACAATAGATCATGCATCTATATTTATACAAACTTTCAAATTAAAAGAAAATTAGAAATGACATA
>Ga0214545_1004186_pt1 | contig 27103 bp, 13 predicted proteins | sample CNSS4metaG_FD_160064 | JGI IMG/M metagenome (GOLD analysis project Ga0214545, IMG submission 160064) | Root nodule microbial communities from cowpea collected in UCLA plant growth center, Los Angeles, California, USA - CNSS4 | ecosystem: Host-associated > Plants > Roots > Nodule | place: USA... | reverse complement strand
AGTGGGCGGCAGCGAAGTTTCTCTTTTCTTCCATGGCCAAGATCTAGACTTCACATCAAAAAAACTTCATAGCGCAGAATGCCAGAGAGAAAATGAAAATGAGCTAAGTCGCAGAGAGAGACGAGGGCGAGGGAGTGAAAATGAGTTAAGCGGGAAAGAAAAGGCGAATAGATAAAAAATTTTAAATCAATAAATTTTACTGGGGTTTTTAGAAGCCCCCGACACTTTCTGAGGGTTTCTTGAAAAACCCTTGACACTTTCCAGAGGTTTTTAAAACTTCCATTATGTTTATGTTTACTTGGGTTTCTTTAAACCTCCACCAATAAACCTCCATTAAAATTAAATATTTTGGTAGTGAGTTTATAAAGCAATACGGAAAAAGAAAAGAAAGAATGTATTAACAATATGATTATAAAGCAATACTAGAACAAATGCTCTAATATAAAGTGTAAAACACATTTTATAAAGAAGAATTCAAATGCAATCAATATATTGACAATGTGATCCATAAAGAAATGCAATTAATCTATAACAATATATATATATGGATATTATAAATATTATTATTTATAACAATATATGAAGATATTCTCTCTTTTGTGTCCATATTTCATAATATCAATTCTACCCTTTATAATATAATTATTTATTAAATTTTGTAAAATTAATGGTTATTTTTACCTATTTTCTATAAAATTGTTTTTCTTTTTTTCTTTTCTTTTATTCATCAACAATTAATTTTTCTATTCATTTCACTTTATTTTTAACATTTCACTTCATTTTTAATAAATATAAATTTATTTTATATATGAACTTAATAACATTACACTATTATCACCTACTAAGATACTATCATTTATATTTAAAAAATACGTATACACAGGCGCGACAACGCTTATGAGGATTCCATCTTTTGTGTTCACATTTCATAATACCAATTATACCCTTTACAATATAATTATTTATTAAATTTTTACCTATTTTGTATAAAACGGTTTATGTTTTTTTCCTTTTTTTTTATTTATCAACAATTATTTTCTCTATTCATTTCATTTTACTGTTAATAAATATACATTTATTTATATATTAACTTAATAAAATTACACTATTATCATTATTTTATATATTAATTTAATAATATTACACTATTATCATTTACTAATATAATATCATTCATATTTAAAAAATACGTATATACAAGCACGATAGAGTCTGTATTTACTATTTAAAAGTAATCACATGAAATAGAGGTGTGGGAGAAAAATAAGATGGTGCAATTAGTGTAAAAACGTGTTGGGCTAATTAGCTCTTTAAAATAGGGTGTAAAAGTGAGGTGGATTGTATAATTAATGTAACAACACGGGCTAGTTGGCCCATTGAAAAAGGGTGTTGAAATAAAATGGAGGGCTTAATCAATGTAAAAACATGTTGGGCTAGTTAGCCCATTGAAAAAGGGTGTGAAAAGAAAACAATAGAGGTGTAGGTAGAAAACATGTTGGGTTTGTTAGTACATTGGAAAGGGTGTGAAAATAAAATGAATGAAGTATAAGTATAAAACATGTTAGACTTGTTAGCCCGTTGGAAAAGAATTGTGAAAAGAAAATGAGAAAGGTGTATGTAGAAAATGTGTTGGGCTTGTTGGCTCAATGAAGGAGGGGTGTGAAAAGAAAATGAGGTAATTGTAGGTAGAAAATATGTTAGGCTTTTCAGCCCATTGGAAAAAGGATGTGAAAAGAAGGTCATTCCTTCTTATACTACAATATTTTCTTCTTGCACCCACTATATTTTTTAAAATTCCAAAAATACTCCTACTCCTAAGATATACAATACGAGAATATGATGAATAATTAGGGTTTTAGGCAGGTGGTATTCATTGTTGAGTTCATCTTGCACATGTGATGGTGTGAGTTTCATGTGGTTACTGATTTTGGGTGTTGTTTGGTAGGCAGTTGGGTGTGTGCGGAGGTGATTGGTCATTAAACTTCTTTTATCATTATAATTTCAAATTTTGTAATCCATAAATGTTACGAATTACATAATCCATAAGTAATAAATGATAATTTTATAAAGACCAAATTACAAAATCAAAAAGTGAACTGAGTTGAGATTGCGAATTGTAGGATGTATAATGTATTTTCACATACTGGATTATATCGTCTATAACATTAATTGACATGTAAGTATGGAATTGTTGTACAATCTGGTATGTAAACATACATACAGGATTGTACAGTCCAAAATGTAAATCTGCATATCAAAATAGACAATCTGTAATGCATATTTACATGTCAGATTATATAATATGTTATGCATATTTACATGCCAGATTATACAATTCAATATATGTATTATGTTGTTTGTGTGTGTTAAGTGAAATTTATTGTTATTTCAAACTAACTTTACATAAATGGATCATTGGAGAAATATATTGAATGTGGCAAATCAATTGTCTAAGATAAGAGTACAATATAACAAAGTATCGAGAAAATAAAGATGAATTAGTTGGAGAGGATTGTCTTTTGCCGTTTACAATTGATGAGGTTAGTTGAAATTAATTTGTGTGTTTGAAACAGTAGTGACATGAAATGTACTAATATTGCAATTTATATGTGCATGTATTTGGGACTCAAGATGATTTAATTGAATGGGTGTGTAGAGTTGACCTTGGTATTAGTTTTGTAATAGTAATTTTAAAGTTCGACGTAAAAAGATGGACAATAGAGAATGAATACTTATGTGTTGTTAGGCTGTGAAAGAGGAGGCAAGTATAAGAAATACAAACAAATGTGAGTATAATTGAAACAAGAAAGTGTAATTGTCCCTTTAAATTGTGTGGTAAACCGAATCAAAATGGAGGAGGTTGGGTTTTGAAGGTATTATGTGGTAGCCATAATCATGAATTGTATGATACATTAGTTGGTCCCCCGTATGTATAGTAGTCCATGGTTATTGACATGACCAAAAGTCTAGTGAAGTCGGCTAACATATTAGTGACATTAAAAGAAAAAAAATGACAATAATGTGGCAATGATCAAGAAATTATACAAGGTTAGATATTCAAACAAGAGATCAGTGAGATAATGCAAAATTGAATTGCAACAATTAATGTTTTTGTTGGGACGTGATACTTATATTAATTAAAGTAGGTGTAATGAGTTTTCTCAAGATGTCTTTTGAACACATCCTCATTCAATTAAATTGGTAAACACTTTTATCATTATATTAATGATGTCAAATAAACTTAAGAATAAAATTTAATTAAAAAGACTAAATTTACGTATTTCGAGAAATGAATAACTAAATTGATTTAAAGTTTCGAACTAGACTAATTATAAAATTCACTGAAAGTTAAGAAACTAAAACATATTTAATCTTATCTTTACAAATAATTTTAAAAAACACAAAAAAATAAAAATTTAATGTTTTGATTTAAATTTGTGTTTAAAAAGCGAGTACTCTTTATCCCAATCACAACTCACCTAATTTCTTAAAATATTTTGAATTTACCGAATGGTTTAATATGGTTCTGATTTGGTAAAAGAAAAACATATATGGGGTGTTGCCATTTTGTCCGTACACATGTAGGTGAATTAAGGGTTTGCATAGTGAATCACACCAATGTTCCATGCTTTCTCTTCGCAAATCGTTGCCAACTCGCTATTTCAGGCCAATTTCCACGGTGTTCCCATTGCAACGGTGGATTCACCGCATTTTTTCATCAGCAACAGTTTCTTTCCAACAGGTATCACATGACCGTGAGAACAAGATCAACGTTGTATTCCATTCTTGCACCGAGATTGGTACTGCCAAGCAGCTTCACGCGCTTCTTACGGTGTTGGGTAAGGCTCAAAATGTCGTTTTGTTCACCCAGCTTGTTACTTTGTATGCCACTCTTGGGGACCTCTCATTGTCTCGCAACACTTTTAAGCACATTCAGAGGAAGAACATTTTCACATGGAACTCAATGGTGGCTGCTTATGTTCGGTGCGGGAGATACCGTGATGCTATGGATTGTGCCAGTAAGTTGTTATCTAATTCTGGTGTAAGACCTGACTTTTACACTTTCCCCCCAGTGTTGAAGGCGTGCATGAGTGTGGTTGATGGGGAGAAGATGCATTGCTGGGTTTTGAAGATGGGTTTTGAGCATGATGTGTATGTGGCTGCTTCCTTGATCCATCTGTATTCAAGGTTTAGTGCTGTGGATGTTGCCCACAAGGTATTTGATGATATGCTCGTACGGGATATAGGGTCTTGGAACGCGATGATTTCGGGGTTTCTTCAGAATGGGAAAGCAACCAGGGCGTTGGGTGTTTTGGGTAGGATGAAGGTTGAAGGGGTGGAGATGGATACAGTTACGGTGGCTAGTGTGCTTCCTGTTTGTGCGCAAGTGAATGATGTTGTTTGTGGGATGTTGGTTCATTTGTACGTGATAAAGCATGGGTTGGAAAGTGATGTTTTTGTTTGCAATGCTTTGATTAATATGTATTCGAAGTTTGGTAGGCTGCAGGATGCACAGAGGATTTTTGATGGCATGAAGGTGAGAGATGTGGTGTCTTGGAATTCTATAATAGCTGCATATGAGCAGAATGATGATCCAGTTACTGCACTTGGTTTCTTTAAAGAGATGCAGTTTGTGGCAATGGGACCTGACTTATTGACAGTTGTGAGTTTGATCTCAATTTTTGTTCAGTTAAGTGATCTGAGGATTGGCAGGGCTGTTCATGGATTTGTTGTGAGGCGTGGTTGGCTTGAGGAAGATGTTGTTATTGGTAATGCTCTTGTGAATATGTATGCCAAATTGGGTTTGATAGATTGTGCACTTGCAGTTTTCGAACAGCTTCCTAGAAGAGATGTAATTTCATGGAACACTTTGATCACAGGTTACGCTCAAAATGGTCTTGCAAGTGAGGCAATTGATGCTTACAACATGATGGGAGAATGCAGAGCGATAATCCCCAACCAAGGAACATGGGTGAGCATTCTCCCAGCATATTCCCATATTGGAGCTTTGCAACAAGGAATGAAAATTCATGGGAGGCTAATCAAGAATTCTCTTTACTTGGATGTATTTGTGGCTACCTGCCTAATTGACATGTATGGGGAATGTGGGAAGTTAGAGGATGCAATGTCCCTATTCTATGAAATTCCCCGGGAAACTTCAGTCCCTTGGAATGCAATAATATCTTCTCTCGGGATTCACGGGCATGGAAAAGAAGCTGTGCAACTTTTCAAGGATATGCAAGCTGAAGGGGTAAAGGCTGACCATATAACTTTTGTATCATTGTTGTCGGCTTGTAGCCATTCGGGTTTAGTTGATGAGGGTCAATGGTGCTTTGATTTGATGCAGAAAGATTGTGGGGTCAAGCCCAATTTGAAACATTATGGCTGCATGGTGGATTTATTTGGAAGAGCTGGGTATTTGGAGAAGGCATATAATTTAGTAAACAATATGCCCATACAAGCAGATGCATCCATTTGGGGTACTCTCCTTGCTGCTTGTAGAATACATGGAAATGCTGAATTGGGTACTTTTGCTTTAGATCGCTTGTTGGAAGTTGATTCAGAGAACGTTGGCTATTATGTTTTGCTGTCAAATATCTATGCAAATGTTGGGAAATGGGAAGGAGCAGTTAAAGTAAGATCCTTAGCCAAAGATAGAGGATTGAGGAAAACTCCTGGATGGAGCTCTGTTGTAGTAGGTAGTGTAGTTGAAGTCTTTTATGCAGGGAACCAAACTCATCCACAATGTACAGAGATATACAATGAAATAAGGGTTTTGAATGCTAAAATGAAAAGCCTCGGTTATGTTCCAGACTATAGTTTTGTCCTACAAGACGTTGAGGAGGATGAGAAAGAGCAAATTTTGACAAGTCACAGTGAGAGGTTGGCCATTGCATTTGGACTTATCAGCACCCCACCAAAAAGTCCCATTAGGATATTTAAAAACTTGCGTGTTTGTGGTGATTGCCACAATGCTACCAAGTACATATCCAAAATTACTGAAAGGGAAATTATTGTGAGGGATTCTAACCGTTTTCATCACTTTAAAGACGGGTTTTGTTCATGTGGTGATTACTGGTGACTGATGAATTTCCATTTGTTAATATTTTTCTAGACTAATTATTTTCTTATTTTAGATTAGATTTGATTTTTTCAAAAATAAAAATTCTGTTATTCCAAATATGTGTTAATATGAGCTTATTAGATAGAATTTAGTTTAGTCTAGTTTTCTTTCATATTCATTAGTTTAGCTCAATTAAGTTTTCCTTAGTTACATTTGCGGGTTTTGTTATTTTTCAGAGTTAGTACTAGTTTGTAGCTTTTAGGCCATATCAGTTTCTGTTTTTAGACTTGAGTTCTGATATTCTCTTGTTCTTGAATTTTCGCGTTTACTTATTTTTGTTTCTGAACCTGATGTGTTTTTTTCTTCTTTTTTTTTCGTGTCTTGAATTAGGAATTAGTATAGTTCATTGTCATTTGTTGTTTCACAGTTTCAGTCACTTCATTTTAGTTTTATTTTCACTGCATTTTAGCTTATCACTGCATTTTCGATTCTGCTGTGCCTGGCCATTCACTGCATTCACTCTCAAATGTTGTTTCTAGTTTCTGTCCAATTTACATGCATTGCATTTGTGTTTCTGCTGCCAGTCACTGTTTGCATTTTAATTTCACGGTTCCAGCCACTGTCCAGTTCTTCCCAACCACAATATCATTTCAGCTTAGCCACCCCATTTTAGCTTTAGCCCATATCACTTTTGACTACTAGTACTATTTTGCAAAATTTACTAAAAATAGGCAGACATTGATTTTTGAGTCAATTTTCTTTGTGCTGACTTCTATTAGTGTATATTTGTTTGTAGAGTCTTTGCATTCCGCATATTAGTCGTAGATTCTGTTTTGCCAAAATTTGGTGGTGTAAAAGCTTGAAATGATCGCAGCTCAAAATGTGTTGAACTGTAGAATGGCCGGAAGTTGTGTTTCAATTCGGCTGGCCAACTTCCAAAGGAGTTTGAGGTCCCAAATTTTCAAAATTCTACCATCTACTATATCTTTTCTATTTTCTTAGTATTTTTGCCCCATGTTACTAGATTTCAGAAATTTATTTCACTTACCTATACTATTCAGAAAATTCTAAAACTTTTTTGTGGTATTTTCTAGCTGTAAATAGAGATTCAAACTAGCTGTATATGGTGTTTTCTAGACCCTATATTTTAGATCCTTTTTTTTTTATACTTTGATATGTAGAACATTCCATTTAGTGTTTCACCCATTTCTCTGTATATGGTGTTTTCTAGACCCTATATTTTAGATCTTTTTTTTTTTATACTTTGATATGTAGAACATTCCACTTGGTGTTTCACCCATTTCTTTTCTACTGTATTGATTTGTTTCTGCTTTTTGTGAGTACATATTTTGCATCCTCTTTCTTACTAATATTCATAGGACATTCCATAGAATTCATATAAAAATCGCATAATTTTTTTTCCATGCATTGCATATAGTTAGTCATTTCTCACAGCATAGTTCATTTTGTTGTTTCAATCTATTTCACTGTTTACTGCTGCAGTTTTCAATATGTTTCTGTTCTCAGCCAAATGTTACTCCTCATGGTGCAATGGAAATTAAAGATGAAGTTTCCAGTACAAAGCCTTCAAGTAGACCTGTCGAGACAATTTTTGGATTTAGATGGAACAACATTCATGAAACCTGTGTTGGAGGAGGAGAGCAGCAGAAGGGATTTGATTCATCAGCACACTGGAAACATCTTTTTTTTTTTTTCTGTTCTTTCTCACATTGAGGACAATGTTTGGCTCAAGGGTGGTGGGAGGTTTTATTTCTCTTTTGCTGATTGATAGTTATTCTCTGGTTTTCATTTTATATTTGAGCTCATTTCTGTTTGTTGTTTCTGATTTCATTCATTGCATTTTCCGGTTTTCCTTGAGAGTTTTAGTTTGTTGCTTTTAAACTCTACTGAATTTAGTTATTTGCTGTTTTAAGAATACCGATTCTGTTTTCTGTTTTAGTTCTTCTAGGTTGTTGTTTCTGTTTCCTATTCCAACAGCTGCTGTTCTAATTTTCTTTGTCTTGCTGTTTTCAATTTTTTCTGCTGTTTTATTTAGTTTAAACATTTGGTTTGCTGTTTTTTTTTTAAGTAGCTATTGTTTTTGCTGATTTAAACTAGTTTTTTCTTTCACTGATTTTTTTGAGTTTGCTGTTTTAAGGTAGTTCCTTTTGCTGTTCTATGTTTTTTTTTCTGAACTGTTTTGATAGTTTTGCTGTTTTCATATTTTTTTCATTGAATAAAAAGCTATTATTCATCATTCTTATTTAGAGGTCTTAAACTTGATTGACATGCTGATTCATTGAATTTGGGCAGTTTTTCATGAAAATTGGATGGTGGATCAGTTTTAATAACAATTGACCTTTGTGAGAGACTTGAGCTTATTTCTTTCTCGTGTGATTCACTCATGTTTTATAAATGTTCCAGAACTTGCATTGACTATTTTTGATACACTTGCTTTAAGATGCACTCTTGAGATGATCTAGGCCATTTTTGTTATGAAGCTACTTAGCCAAACAAACAGCCTACCTTGCACTATTTTTCTATTGCACCTATTTTGAGCCTTTTTAGCCTTTTCTTGATGATTTTTAACTCATTACAAGCCCTGGACCTGAAAAATTATATTTGACCCAACCTTTGAGATGTGAGGGGCTTTGGAATTGTTTTGGGAAAGTATTGTGAAGTTCCAAGTGTGGGAAATGTGCTGAGTCAATACTGAATTTTATGATGCACTGAAAAAGTTTGGAAAGTAGTATGAAAGAATGAAAAAGAGAAAAATCTGAAAATCTGAATATATTTGTGGTCTGTGCTGAATTTGAAAAGAGAAAAACAGAGAGAAGAAAGAAAATTGAAAAATAAAATGTGAAAGAAAAGTGTGAAGTGTGGGATGATTGATAATTCTTGATTGAAACAGAACCTTGCACTTATACTTCCAATCTTTTCCCTATTGTTTCCTTACTTCTCTCTGGTTTTAGCCTTGATCCTTTCTTGTACCCTACCTTCACTTTGACCACATTGCAAGCCATATAAGTCCTTTTGATCTTGAGTTGTATTTTTTTCAAGTGGTGGAAATTAGAGGCTTTTCAAGCATATGGTAATGCTTGTATTCATGATGTGATGTGTGTTAACACTAACCTTAAACATTTGAGAATGAGTGATACACTTCCTGAAGAGATTATTATTTTTGATCCATGGCCTGATTTGAGTCAAATTCTTCTTGACTTTGATGTTTGAAACATGCTCTTGACTGGTTTTAGCTCTTAAAACTTTGATGGATGAAATTTTTCTCTGCTCACTATTTTTCTCACAATTTCACAGCTTTCCATTGTTTTCTTCACAGTTTGGCTGTCACAGTTTTAGTTATAGCTTTTCACTGTTTTCACAAAGTTTACATTTGTTGTGCTCACTGTTTCGATTTATGTTTCTTTTCAGTTTGGATAGTTTGTACAGTTTCTAAAAATCAATAAAAAGTTTGTATAGTTTTTCATTGTTATTTGTCTATGAGTGCAAAAGTCTAAGTGTGGGAGTGTGATGAGTCTCCATTTGTTAGTATTTTTCTAGACTAATTGTGTTTACTTGAGGTTTCTTTTGTCCTTATTTTGGATTAGATTTGATTTTTCTTATATAAAATGCTGATTTTCCAAATGTGTTAATATGAGCTTACTGGATAGAACTTTTGCTGAATAAGAATAAAAGTGCATTTCTGCAGCTTTGACCTTTGCTGATTGATTGACTAATAACTTTTTTCACAGAAATTAGATTGAGCTGAAATTTGTTGCATGGAATCCTGACTCAAAAAGCTTTAATTAGAGTACAAGAACATGAATTTTGGATGATTGCAGTTATTTCCGAAATGTTGCAACAGAGAAGAGCCAACACTATTTCAGCATTGCTTTAGATATTCTTTTCTTGTAAGGAAAGATTTGTAGTTTGCTTATGCTGTCAAGTTAGTTAGTTAAGAAGTTTGTTTCTGAAAATACTCAATTATTTTTAGTTCTATCAATAGAACTCTCAGACACAGAACACCACCACACGTTATTTTCAGTTTTCCAGTTTTTAACTTTTCTAATTTCTGACGTTTGGAGCTTTTTCTTCAGTGGGTTTTCTCTTCAATGTGCACCGTTCTTTCTTTTCTTTAATTCCATTCAATTCTCTCTGCTGTTATGCTTCATTCAATTCAAATTTACATTTCTGCACTGTTTTTCCATTTCTTTTACTGTTCTTGATTCAGTTTTCAATTCCAATGCACTTTCTCCGATTGTTAAGTGGTTATCTAATATAGTGAAAAGAAAGGAAATGACTCTGATGCTGAGAAAGAAGCAAAGCACTTGATCAAATCAATAAAATGTACAAACAAAGAATATGCAAATGTAATTTTTGTAGTTTTTTTATATGGGAGGATTTTTCACATAGATTGCAAATTTTAAATCTTCAGACAAGATGTAAAAGTATCACTTTTCAGGTAGGAATTCATTTGTAAACTCATTTCAAATAATGTTCCAACGCAATGGTTATGCAAAGAATTGACCAAAGAAATGTATTTCTTCACCAACATTCATTCTCTCTGTTTTTTTTTTTCAAGGTTTTTGTATCTCTTTAGTCTATTGTCTTTTTTTTTATGTTTCTTGTTGTATACTTTTGATTCACTTATTTCAAAAACTCAAATTTGTTTATGTTTATTATATGTATTATTAAATTGTAATAAAGTTATTTTTGTAAACAAGTGATAACTTGTTTAAACTCAAATATTTGTACAATCTGAAATATTTATTTGAGTTTTAATGACAAAATCATAAATTTATATATAAAAAAAGGTTAGTCATCTTTAAAGAATCCATAATAATATATTTTAAAAAAATAACTTCATCAAAGAGATTGTGTTTTTTTTTTATTAAAAAGTATCTATTAAATGGTAAACTAATGTAAAGTTAGATAAAAAATATTTAAACAAAAATGATTTACTGAATCAATACAAAATGAAATTTTAATCGAGAAAATTTAATTTTTGTAGTATTTTAAATAACGAAAAGAAATTTAAATAAACTTTTCTTATCACCAATCAAATTTTGAATCTCAAAACGGAAGGAAGGAATAAAGTTTCTTTCTTAAAAAATTTCCTCCTAAAATGAATATAAAAATAAAAATAAAATGTACCTATCAACATGAAGAGTGGAGTTAAAAAATAAATTCATCAGGAATCAGGAATATTATCTCAACTCGTCTCAATAGATAGAAATCGATATTTTAAATCAAGTATGAGAAAATATATATATATATATATATATATATATATATATATATATAAATTCTCATTTTCATCTTCTTACTCGTATCTTGGTTTTAAATTATTAAAACAGATTTAATTTATCTCAGTAATCAAAACAGGATACTTTTCGTCTCATCATAATCTTAATTATACTTTCTTTTTTGATGTGTTTTTTTTCCAAATGATTTTGTTGCATTTTAGGAAATATAAATCTTAATTTTATTACATTAAATAGTTTTTAGGATACATATTATATTATTTATATTTGTTTTAATATTTTTATTTAGTATTTACTTTTGTGCTTGAGAATGTCCATCAATTTCAATTAGCTAACCTAAAAACTTTATCTCCTCTCTTTAATTCTTACTTTTGCTTCTTTTGAAAAATTCTTTTTTGCTACACAATGTTTCATTACTCACTCAATCATCAATTAGTTTCATATCCACTAAATTCACTCAAATAAAATGTATTTTCCTTCTAAGAATTTGAAAATTTTTTTGATATTATAGTTGTCATAAAATTTCAATTATGTGTATTATAATTATTTAACACTTATTCAATTGTTATTTGTTACTCTATTTTTTTTTCCATGCAATTGTAGTTTTTTTCAAATTAATTCTTAAAAACATTATTTAACACTTAATCAATTTCATTCAAATTAATTCTTAAAAAATATTTAACATTTTATAAATAGTTTTATTCTAACATATTGAAGGTAAATCATTTACATTAAATGCTAATAATTCATTAATATTTTGCTTCTTCTATTGTCATTCATATTTTTACTATTAAAGTATCATAAAATAAGGGTTAAATTTGTTTTTGTCCCTCAACTTTCGGTCACAAACTTTGGCCCAAATCTAGTTCCCAAACTTTAGAACTTCGTCATTTAGTCTTTATAATTAAATTTTGTTAAGTTTATTTAACATTTTAAACGCATCTCATGATAAAATTTAAGTTGTTTATACCGTTTGACACATTTTTGCTTCAACGTTAGTTAAGAAACTAGTATGAAACATATTTGAAACGTCAAATAAATTTAATAAAATTTGGTTAAAATGACTAAATTCATACAATTCTAAAGTTGGGGGACTAAATTTGGTCAAAGGATTGAAGTGGAACTAATTTCTATTTTCACTGAAAGTTAAGGGACAAAAAACATATTTAACCCTAAAAATATAACAATTGTCAAACCTGAATTAGCTAAATATATTTACTGGAAAATTTCATTAACAATCAGAGTGGCGCAGCGGAAGTGTGGTGGGTCCATGACGCACAAGTTACAGATATGAAATTAATTTTTTAATAATTAATAATATAATTGATAAAGTTATGAATGATCAAATAGTCATATTTGGGGAAAGGATTAGAAGAGTAAATATGTTACTTACTGAAGAACGAAGAATTCAGAAAAAAAAAATTTAAATAAAGTTATAAGAACATCTTGGAAGATTTTTTCAATTTGTTTATTAGATGTTTAAAAGGGGCATCTAATGGTTTTTTAAAAGAAGTTACATTATAAAAAGCTCTCTAAAATATTTTATTAATAGTTAAGAGAAGTAATATGCAAGTAACACAAATACACAATAACCTTGTATTTGGATAAAATATTTCAACAATGTTGAGAAATTGAGATGTACTATATTTATATTGCTTGTAATTAAATTTCCTTCATTTTTTAAATAACTTGTTTGGATAAAGAAATTAAAATACCTTATATTTTAATTTTATGTTTGGGTAAAGCAATTGAATTTCTTGTGAAATAAAATTTCATTTTAACAATATTTATTTTAAGCTTAATTATATTTTAAGTCCCAAATAAATTTGAAAACTTTCGATTGAATAGATTTGTGTGCTCTATTGAGTCCTTAAAATTCTAAATCTTTTCAATTGAGACCCTACAATTAAGTCTTGTGGTTAACATTGTGATGTGACTGTTACTCTGCATAATTTCATTCCTATGCATCCAAATGGTCCATACAATAGCAACCCACATACATCTCCAGATTGTATTACCCTTTTTACTCAACCCTAGTAGACAAAAATGGAGAAAGTGGTTTTTTGGTATATTGTGGTGTACTATAGAAATGCCTACCCAAATTCACATAACTTCCAAATACTCCAAGTAACTGAACAAGTAAAGAATAAATGACACACTGACTTTTCACACCTCCCACACATAACACCCGCACTATTACTCAAAGTCACCCCACCCCTTTTAGGCTAAGATTATCACACATTGCAACTCTATAAATAAGTATTTTCCATGCAAAGTGCAAAGCACGTGGTAAGGCTCTAATATTCCAAAGTTATCCAAACAAGTCATCTTCAAGTATTGTTCTTGTTCTGATTTTGTTATTAGTTTATTTGACTATGTATATACTAGTTTCATTATCTTTCCACACCCAACCATCTTCCTTTCCTATATCTAGAACGCAATTGGACAACTCATGCAATAAATTGTTAACTTGATGTTTCTTCCATTCAAACCACTTTCTTCGCCATTGCAATTTCCATTCCCATACTCCGTTATTCCAATTTCCTACCTCATATATTTTAGCCTCTTATGTAGTAGAGTTAATGATGATTGTTTCACAACAACTATTTCCCAACAGGTGCACTGGTGCATAGTAGTATCAACAAGTGTCGTATCCACAGGGATTTAGCAAGTATATAGTTTTTGGGTTTTCTGGTTTGTGATAAAGAGTGCATGTAAAAATAGATAGTAGTAATTAGATTAAGTGAAGTAGGGACTATGAATTTATTTCATCTCATCTTTTTCTATTACATCACTACCATCTTGTTAACTTACAAATCATTTAATGTCCTGGAGTACTATTTCTTTGTAGATCTAGTTTCATCCCTGAATCACTAGAACCTAAGAACTTTAAACCCAATGTGATTCCTCAACTCCTGGTAGAATGAATCTTTGCTTTAATGTGAAAGACTCGTTGAATGAATCCTTGCCATGTGCAGGACTCTTTCATCTAGCATCCCCTCTAGCATCTAATGAAGAATCTAGAACATGTATGGAGGTTTGATTGGACCACAGTTTGAGACCAGTTTTCCAACTCACGCAATAATTTGTTGGCAAAGTTATCAAGTCATCACTAAGCATAAATCAAACCACAACCAATTGAATGAAAGCAAATATAAATACCTAAGAAGTAGAAGTATATAAAATTAGAAATGATTACATCAAACCTGGACATGAGGAAGTTTAGTTACTCATAGAATATTACAATGCAATTCCAGCAACATCTACACATAAGATTTACACTAAGAGCATTTCTCCAATGCCTCACAAACCCTATTTTATCCTACTTCTACATTTTTTAGCCTTCATTCAATTCCTAGAATGAAGACATGAAGTATTTATTTATAGGAAATTTTAGGCGATGCTTAACCAAACTTTTGGTGCTCAGCCACAAGGGTTTCTTCACAAGTGGGTTTCCTTCTCAGTTCAACCCCTTGCCTTGGTGCTTAACATGTGACCTTTCCCTCTTGTTAGGGTATTCTTGACTGCTCAACCTCATGGATTTGTGCTCTAGGTTTTCTTGCAAAGAAGGTTTCCTCACGAGGCTCAACTTCATTTGTTGTGCTCAACTTCATTTGTTCTACTTCCATAGTTTAGCTCCAATACTGTGGCTCATTTGCTACTTGATAATTTCTTTTATATTCACTGCAAAATAGCAAAATATCACTATAATTCATAAAAATCAAATTCTCAATACTTCATTATGTATCTTAAGCTAAGGAGATTTGTTTTATACAAAAATAGCACCATTTGATACATGGTAAATGTCAATTTCAAATAAAAAATTTACTTATTCTTGAAACTTATCAGTTAACATACATCCTTGGAAATCTTTCTAAGAGAGGAGACTCACTTGACCAGTTATGTACCCAAAACATAATCTTATTATCACTTCATATCTTCTAAGATATGTTCTTATTGAACTGGTTCTCTCTTTGTCCCTTGCCATAAACTTTCCTAAGGTATCTCCACCACTAAGGTTCATGTTTATTTTCATTTAATCTATTTAGTGGCCTCCAAGATCCATTTTTTATTCCAAAATTTCTTTTCATAGGCCATCTTTATCTATTTCCATTCTCCACTTCCATTTTCTTAGTAAGGCTGTGTTGAAAGTTTCTAGGTCTCTAACACATAAACGACCTTCATGATTTGGCTTACTTAATTTATCCCAATTTACCCATGTTATCTTCCTATGATCATGTCCCCAACCCCACAGAAAATCCATCTTAATACTTTTGATTTCCTTCATTACTTCTATTGGGATCTTAAACAAGGAATGGTAAAATAGAGGTAGGGATGTAATGACTAATTTTATAAGTACAACTTTGCCACCAAATGATAAAATTTTCCCTCTCCACTTAGATAATTTCTTTTTAATCTTTTGCACCATACCTTTCCAAAATTCTATCTTCCTATGATTACCCCCTACTAGAAAGCCTAAATAAGTGAAAGGTATCATCATTTCATAAGGGTTGCAAATATGTCAATCATAAAATTATCTACTCCAATTTCCCCGACTTTGGATTTTTGAAAATTTACCTTCAACCCTGATCCCAATTCAAAAAATCGTAGAATGGTCTTAGTAGTCACAATATTTTTAGTTTAACCTGACCAAGGAACAATGTATCATCTACAAATTGAAGCATGTTTGCATCTATTTCCTTTTTTCCCACCTTAATCCCTTTTTAAAAAGGTTTCTTCCTACAACCTGCTTAACTAATCTTGATAGACCTTCTACAATAATTAAGAATAAAAAGTGTGTCAATGGATCACCTTGTCTTAATCCTTTAGTTGGTTTAAATTACTTTGTTGGGCTTCCTTTATCCAATACTAAGATATATAGATACTAATTCCAGGCAACCCTTTATCCATTGAATTCATTTTTAACAAAATCCTAACTTTTCCATCATATAAAAAAGAAATTCTCAATTTACTAAATCATAAGCCTTTTCAAAATCTACTTTAACGATCATTCCACTTTACTTTTTCCTTTTGATTTTGTCAACCACTTCATTTTCAACTACAACATAATCAAGTAACCATCTACCTTTAATGAACATTGACTGTTTTTTTATCTATCACCTTATGTAAAACTCTCTTCAGCCTATTTGATAAAATTTTCGATATTATCTTACATACAACATTCACTAACAATATAGGCCTAAATTCGTTCAAATGTTGTGGGTTGTCCACCTTTATTATTAATGAAATAAAGGACGCATTACTTCCTCTCGACCATTTCACCCATGCATGAAAATCTAATTGTGTTCCCCACATCCTCCTTAATAATATCCCAAGCCAACTTTATGAAACTAAGATTGAAAACATCAAGTCTAGGACTTTTAGAGCTTTCACAATCCCATATTGCATCCTTATTTTCTTCCTTAGTAAAACTTTTGGTTGCATTACATTATCATGTTCATTGATTGATGGGAATGATGCATTGTGCAACCTTATCTTCACCTCATTCCTTTATTGGAATCCATTGTGAAAATATTCTTTAACCTGGCTCTTTACTACTCTTGGATCCTCACACCACTCATTTTGAAATTTTATTCCTTTAAGCATATTTTGCATTGATCTCCATCTATTCCTTTAACCGACTTTTAGCCATCCCATTTGTTTATACCATACATATTTTCTTCTAATCATTGTTATATCAAGTAAATCTAGATTTTCAATAAACTCATTAAATTCATGTATATCTCTGATACCCGTACATCCTTAGCTTAAAACTTTTCTTTCTTCTACATTCCTTACTGCATTAAATTCACCTAGCATGCACCACACTTTATTGTTATTTGTACTTCTAATTTTAATTATTTCCTTCCGCGTTTTCCTATTTTATTTTTCACAATAGATGAGTTTACATTAACAAAAGATATTAGATGATTGTTCTCACCCTATTTACCTTGTATTACCAAGAGGCTCTTATTTATTATAGAATCATCTAAAGCGAACTTGCTTTTACATCATATACATAAGACTCTACTTGCCATGTTGTTTGTAGTTGATTGTGCCCATTCTATATTATTATCCCCCCACAAATCGTAGCATTTAGGACTGTTTATTAGCTTAGTTTTTGTTTCGTGTATGCATACAAGGTTTGCACCTTTTTTAGCTATTATCTCCCTAAGATATCTTCTTTTAGTTGTCCCCCTTTTTCCTCTAATGTTAGAACATATAATCTTCATGTATCACCATTTCAATTCCGTTCATTTATCTTATGCTTCAATTTTTTATCTCTTTATTCCATTTCCTCCAATTTATTTAATATATTGTTTTCCTCAACAGAATATGTGACCCTTATTTCTTTAGTTATGTTCCAAAATTTTAAAGCGTCTATGGGTCCATTCTTTAACCAAAAAATTCTATTACAATTTACTGTCCATATCAGAAATAGAGTTACTCAAAGATTTGATAGCCAACCTTAATTCCCTTCAATCCATATATGTGTTGTTGCAAAAGTGTACATCGTTAAATATTGTTCCATTATTTCATGTTTGTGCGTGCTTGACTCTCCTGGGTACATCTTCCATCCTTTAAAAGTTGTATCTGGGTTTGTATTAGTGAATTGAACTAGCTTCATTCAACCTTCAATTCCAATTTGAGTTTCGACGCGGTCTAAGTTAGCACAACCACTGATTTTGGATTTTTCATCCATGGTCGGGCCACCTGGCTCTCTAAGCACGACTATTGTTAAGGAGCATCCATGTTGTGTTGATCATTGTTGTAATGGCCCCTGGTTTAGGCTTTTGGATTGATCCCCTTCATGTTGTTTTTCATTGCTATCGTGTTATGCCCTTCGTTCACCGTTATTTGTGCACTTTTGTATTGTTGGTAGGTTAGATGTGTTAGAGAGTGACTTTTCTCTTTTGGGTTCTTCAACATTTTTATTTTTGCCAAACCCATATCTCCTTCAAAAAATAATAATAGGCTACCATGGGTCTTGCTTCTTTCCTTTATATCCTCAATCTTACACTTATTGTTAAGCCTTTCGATATAGCTTCGCTAAAGCCATTTCTTTTGCTCTTCATTCCCTTTAATCTCCACACCCTTCCAATTTTCCCTACTATCTTCAAATTTTGATCCTCCTTTTACCATTTGAGCACATATTTGATTCATTTTCTCTTTCCACAGTTTTTTACATATTAGTGGTACCCTTCTTGATTCCCCTTCATCTTAGTGGTACATTTTAGTTGGTTTTCAAGGGCCACCAAATTAGAAATTTCGTCAAAACTCACAAAGCCAAATCTTTGACCCCTCTGATTCAGTCTCTTTGATATAAAAACTTCTTAGACCTTTCTCCATATTTCTGAAATATTCTCCACATTTCATACTCATTGTGATTGGTTGGGAAATGAGAAAATAGGAATGATGTTGTCAACATTGTCTTATGCTTATTCAACTTGTATGTTTCATATAACTAGACCCTACACAACGATATTAATAACTACAAAGCACATGATCATGATTTATACTTGTAGGGCAACCCCAATTCCTATAAGTTGTCTAGAATACAATATTTCTTAAGCATTATAAGATATTAAAGAACGACTAAATGTGTATGAACTTAATATTTTTCTTTTATTTGTCATCAAGTTTTCATGTGCATGAAAAACTCCTATTTATAAGCATCACAAAAAATTCATTATACCCTATATTTTTGCTTTGGCTTTGGTTTCAAAGCTTTTGAGCATGTATGTTTGAATTTAGACTCACACCACACTATAATACTCTTTTTGTTGAGGAAAAGAATATATTTTATTTGAACAACTATGTTGATCGTGCTAACTACACTAACTTAAAATCACAAATCACTCAGAGAGTAACTTTTGTATGTGTCATGATCTTCTTTGGAGAGTGTGAGGCTACTTTTTCAAACAAGCGAATAAACCTCTTAATAGGGGTGACAAAATAGGCCAACCCAACCCGTTTTGACCTGCCTACTCTTGGTCCGTCAAAAATGGGTCGGGTTAGGCTAACCTACCACAAAAAAAAAAGGTCTAGAAACTACAACATGTCCTACCATAAGATGAGTTGGTAGGCTGTCCCATCACTTTTTTTTTTTAATTTTTTAATTTTTAATTTTTTGTATTTTAGTTTTAAAATTTGTTTGTATATATACTTATTAAAAAATATTTAGAGAATATTAAATCATATAAATATTTTATATGTTTTATTGATTAATTAATATTTTTAATTAAATAAATTAAAATAATCATCACATTTACATATTAAATTATTCTATTATAACTAATAATTGGAACTTAAGTCGTAAGTGTTAATGATTTAAATTATAATAATATTTCATATTTACATCTTTACAAAAATATAATATATCTTGTTTTAATTTTTAATTTTAAAAAAATACAAAATAAAAAACAAAACAGGCACGTGGACCAATGACTGGTTGGTTTACCTTTGGTCCGCTAATTTGACGAGCTAAGCAAGCTGAACCAAAAGAGACTAATGAGTTGAAAATTCCAACTCTTAGCCATCTAACGTTTTATTGGAGTCAACACTAGAAATCAAGGTTATTTAACTTTTCATTCATCTATTACTTCTTCATTTGACTTTGCATGCTTCTTTCACAAGTCTTTGATGTTTCTTCATAAAACGTCAATAACTTAAAATGATTCACACTTAACAAACTAGTTAGATATATCAAAACTTAATATTACTTTTTATGATAAAAAATCTTCCGTGACTTGTTGGAAAACATGTAGAATTGCCTATAGTTGTGTATGCCTTAGTAGAATAAAGGTATGAGCAAATGAAAATTGTCAATTGAATGTAAAAGATTTAGTATAAGATTCAAAGAGAGTTGTTCATCTATGAAATTCCGATACGGCTCAAAGCGTTTTCACACTTCCACTACGTAGCGAATACAAACATGTAGCAAATGTGTCAACAATACAGTGTCAGATATTTTGGACCACCTCTTGGACACAAGACCAAAAACGCATATCTATTTTAATTAAAATAAAATAAAAAAGAAACGAGGAATAAAATCTTCACGTAACCTCTAAAAATTTTAAAAATTGAATTTTTTTTTTCAATAACGTTTGAAGTGTTCCGTTGTTTCAAACACGTTTCAACGTAAACTGTACACTGATTAAAGCCTTTGTATGCAAGCAAACATAAAAAAATTAGAAATGTTAACAAACATCCTTATTCAAAAGAAATCCTCAAGAATAAATTACAAGGGCCAATTGTTTGGTAAGAGCAAAGACCATTTGCTCCTTTACACTGATCAATCTCTCTAGTTATTAACTAAATAAACACAACATTCAATAATTCATCCAATTGCTAACAGTAGCAGTTGGCCCCCCTCATCAAAAAACTAGTTGAATGAAGGTTTATTGTGAAAATATTCAATTTCAAATAGTAAAATTTCTCACAAAACCCTCTTTCAGCAATGTGGCTAAAAATTTGGAGAAGCATTACCGGCGCTGAAAACTACCTACTCCAGCTACCTCATTGTCATGGAACTAAAGAAATATTGAGGGAACACAGAGATGTGGAATGAAAAATTATACTCAGAATGCAATGTCATCATCAGCTACAAACGGTGGAACAAATCTGCAATTTTCAAGAGTTTGCTCAAAGATGTGTCCCACTCTCAGCAGTTCTCCCTGCAATTTAATTCCAAGCCAAAGGATGATTGTGTTGCTCAATTTCAAACATATACTCTTGCAGAACATTTTCCTCAAATATATATATGTTATTCAACAAAAGTGTCCAATCAGAATACCAGTAGGACCACATTAGTTAACTTTGGCTGTATGGGAACTTTCAATACGATACAACTAACAGCCATATGCCAAATCCGATACATGATATCAATGTGATTTGTATTTACCAAATATCTCATTGAGGCAAAAAGTGAATCAAATTATTTTTTAATTTTAAATTAGCCCAAAAGTTTTCTATGTTTTTATCATTTTCAACTTAAAGTTCAAAAAATCTAAAACTTATCAGCATCTTATATTTAATATTTGGTATAAATACACATTTTGGTACCCAAACTTTTTCGGAAAGTTCAATTTGGTACCCGAACTTTAGAAATGTTCAATTTGGTACCCCATTTTTCTAAAGATATTCAATTTGGTTCTCTCCATTAAGTTAGAGTTAACACCGTGTCCGTACAGGACACGTGTCAAGCCATGAAATTTTTATTTTCTTTTCAAAAAAATTAATTTTTTTTCAAAAAATTTAAAAACTGTCACGTGTCAGTTTATCATCGTGTCACATGGCAGCTTACAATCATGACACGTGGCAGTATAATAGCTGTTTTCAATTTAGTACCCCAATTTAAATTTTTGGTTCAATTTAGTACTCCAATTTTTTAAAATCATCCAATTTTGTCATCTTCCATTTGAGACCAAATTAGTAAATAAGCTTAATTACAACCTATATATACATGTTACAATAACTTTTTCTAATATATACATCAAATCATTTCACCTAAATACTTAAATTATTTTATTTTTTACATTTTAACCTTTGTAATTTTTTATACATGAAATTTTTTACACTTGTAAAAAATAAAATAATTTGAATATTTAGGTGTAGTGATTTGATGTATAAATTCAAAACAATTATTTTAACATGTTTATATAAGTTATAATTAAGCTTATTTACTAATTTGGTCTCAAATAGGAAAGGACGAAATTGAATCATTTTTAAAAATTTGGGTACTAAATTGAACCAAAAATTTAAATTAGGGTACTAAATTGAAAACAACTATTACACTGCCACATGTCATGATCGTAAGCTGCCACGTGGCACGATGATAAACTGACACGTGGCAATTTTTAAATTTTTTGAAAAAAAAATAATTTTTTTGAAAAAAAAAATTTAAAAATAAAAATTTAATGGCTTGACAGTGTCCTGTACGGACACGGTGTTAACTCCAACTTAACGGAGATGACCAAATTGAATCTCTTTAGAAAATTGGGGTACCAAATTGAACATTCCTAAAGTTTGGGTACCAAACTGAACTTTCCGAAAAAGTTTGGGTACCAAATGTGTATTTATACCTTAATTCTATTAATTATTTTTAATTTTTAATTATGAGTGAATTTTTCAAATATATTTTATTTTAAATTATTTCTTTAATTACTACTCAACAAATCTGGAATCAATATTTATTTATACGAGATTCATAATACATTATTATATATATATATATATATATATTACTTTTAATTATAATAATTTATATTTAGTTTCACATTTTTTATAATTTCATATCACCAATTCACTTTAAATATTACTTTAAATTTATGTTTTTTGTTAACAAATTTTAACATTAATTTTATTTTTGTATTTATTTTGTACAGGATTTATAATGTAAAATATATCTACATTTTATGCATCTTATACGTTGTTATTACATCTAACACAATATTAAACTTATTGAATTTAGAAAACAAATATATACTAAAGAACTATAATATTATTATTTATAAAACATTAATTATTCGATCTATAGTTTTTGTTCTTAATAATAATAAATTCTAAAACTTATATTTTAGTTTGCTAAAAATATAAATAATTATTAAATTTTTTATATTATAACCTCTCTTTTATTAATATTTTAATTAGTTAAAACTATACATAATTTATATTTTAAAATTATAAACAAATGGTTAACTTACCAAAAGAATAAATGATGACTTTATCGTATAAATGAATGATGAAAGTTAAAATTTACTAACGGGTTGCATTTCCACTTATATAAGTTATGCGTATTGCTTTAGTTCTATACAATTTATTTTTAGTTAATTTGTTATAAAAATAATATAATTAATTATATAATTTTTGTATTATCAAATTCTTTATTTAAATATTATATACATAATTATAACACTTAAACATAATTATTTAAATAAATAATTTATTTAAATATAATATTAATTATGTTAATTCAATATAGAAAAATTATAAAACTAATAAAACCAAATTATAACATATAATAACAGTAGTTAGTTAATGTAACAAGATTTTATTATTTATACTATAATACTAAATTTAGTAATTAATTGTGCTCATATGTAAAACATAGGATTGATTTATACAATCAAATTGATTTATACAATTAATTATGATTATTTTTTAAATCTTTTCATTAACTCACTAATTAATTCTATTAATTATTTTTAATTTTTAATTATGAGTGGATTTTTTTTATTCCATACGTTTTGAAATCCTTTAAATTTATACATTTATAATTAACAGTTGCATGATTAATTTCTAAAAATTTTTTATCAATTAGTTTATTTTATTAATAATTTTAAATTTCTTTAATTATGAACTAAGTTTTAATCGGTAATTAATAATATTATTATAATTATTTTTTTTTTGTTATTATTATTTGAATCAATAAATATATTTTATTTTAAATTATTTCTTTAATTATTACTCAACAAATCTTGAATCAATATTTATTGAATATATTTATTACATTTCACTATTTTCATTTACAATGTTAGTTTTAATATTACTTTATTTTTATAAATACAGTGTAGATGAACTGTTTTAATCATAGTTATTAATTGATTATGGAAAAAAAAAATTCAAGAATCAATTCACGTCATCTTCCTTAATTTATAATCTATTTATCAATAATTATTATTCATTTTAATACTTTTTCTCGATTATTAATGTTACTTTTATTATTATTGTTTGTTATTATTAAATATAATTAATTGTTATATTTTATTTTAATTTATTTTTATTTATTTATCAATTTATTAATGCTATCATTTTAATATTCAATGAAGATTGAATTTATATTTATTGAAAATTAATAAATTAATAAATTTATTATACTTTATTATTTTCATATTTAGAATATTAGTAAAAAAAAAAACTATTTTCGCTTGGACTTGGTTGAGTACACAATTACATAGTTAATCTTAAATTTGATTCAACAAGTAATAAATAAATATACCATTAAGTTACTGTATTATCTCTGTTGTAATTGTGTGACATTAAACACAATAAAGGTTTATCTTTAAAATCTTTATAAAAAATATTTATCCATTACATTTATTTAAAGAAATTAATATTAAAATAATATTATTTAGTTTTAATTAATTTGTTACTAAATAATAAATACCCATAATTAATATTTTAGGTTTTTTTTATCATCAAACTCTCTTTTAAAATATTATTTTATGACGATATATAATTATAAACTTAAATATAAAATAAAAAGAAAAAACAAAAGAAACATTCCGATGCATATCTAACTTTCTTTTTCTAATTTCATTTTGCTAATTCTTTTTAATTATTGTTTTAAACTTAATTTAAACTTGGCGTTGTATTTATTTTATACCAGATCTGTACAATATATCTACATTTTACTTTAATAATGACTGTGAATATATATTTCATTTTAACATAATATATATAATATATAACTAAAAATTTTAATTATAAATTTTAATCATACAACGACGATGTTATTTTACTATACATAATTAATAATATATTAATATTATTAGTGTTAATGTGATTATTATTTAATGAATATTTAATAATATAATTATTATTTTACTGTTACTATTGTTATTATTTTTTATTATTATCGTTATTTTGTACGAGATCTATAATTCTAGACTATTCTATTATTATTATTATTATTTTAATTAATATTATTAGTATTAATAAATATTTTGTATTGTTAATTTTGCATTATTATTATTTCTTATGTTATTATTATTATTTTTTTACGGGATCCATAATATTATATATATATATATATATATATATATATATATATATTACTTTTGATTATAATAATTTATATTTAGCTTCATATCTTTTATAATTTCATATCACCAAATCACTTTTAAATATTAGTTTAAGTTTATGTTTCTGTTAACAAATTTTAATATCAATTTTATTTTTGTATTTTTTTTTACATGATTTATAATGCAAAATATACCTACATTTGATACTTTGTTATTACATCTAACACAATATTAAACTTATTGAATTTAAAAAACAAATATATACTAAGGAACTATAATATTATTATTTATAAAACATTAATTATTCGATCTATAGTTTTTGTTCTTAATAATAATAAATTCTAAAACTTATATTTTAGTTTGCTAAAAATATAAATAATTATTAAATTTATTGTATTATAACCTCTCTTTTATTTATATTTTAATTAGTTAAAACTATACATAATTATTAAATCAATTATATTATAACCAAAACCAAATATTGTTATTTTAAATATATTGTTATTGTAAACCATACTATAACCCTAAACATTCTTTCATAATACTAAGACATTAAATTTGTTTTTTTAGAAACAACAAAATTCACTTTTTGTCCTTTCTGATAATATAAGATTAAAATATGAATTTAATTGAGATCAATGTCTAATCTCTCAGAAAATGTGGAATATAAAACTGATCTAAATATTGCAGAAATCATAAAATATGCATAATTTATCCAAGCAAGCAATGTGTTTTAATGTCCATTAATTGTGCTATCCTTTATATAAATATTGAGAAGGGATTTGGTGTTATTGATTTTTGTATTTTTGTTACTATTTTGACCTTACATATTAGTTTTAAGCATTATCAATATTTTATGAGGAGTATGTTTGAATTTATGATATAGTTATAAATTATGATAAACTTGATATCAAAAGTAAATTATGATAAAAAATTTATAATATTAATAATAAAAATTAATAATATTAATAATATAAGTTAATAACAGTGAAATATGATAATAATATAAATAAGTGTATACTAATAATACACAAATTAAATAATAAATATTAATAATGATAATAATAAATATATTTTTTATCATAGATAATTTGATTTTTTACAATTTTATCTATTAAGATAATTTTAAGTTATTCTCAAATTCGTTTTTAAAGTTAAAAAACATTAGTAACCATTAATTTTTATCTATTAAAATTTTCTTTTATCATTCTTTTATAATTTTTATTTGTTATAATAATTATATTTTTTTTATGATAATTATAAAATTATTATACTGAACATATGATAACTATTATATTTCAAAAACATTTAATTTTTAATTGCAATAAATATTTATTTCAATTATTCATTTATCCAAAAACATTGCCTAAAACAATTTTTTAAATTCATAATCATGCATATTATTATAATAATCTACATGCAAAAATATATTAATATATATTACAATATAATACCATAATTATTTAATTATTCTTATAAGCAATTGTATTAATATATTTTTATCTTTTATAATTTTATTTTATCTATCATTATTTATTCAATATTAAAAAAATTAATTACTATAATACTTTAATATTTTATTATGTTTAACTTTTATTCTTTATATATATTTTTTAAATAGTTTAACTTTTGTGTTATTAGATTATCTGCTACTTACATTTATTTGTATTGTCTGATATTTTTATTCTTAAAATATTTTTTGTTTTTTTTTCTCAATTTTTATATTTCTTTTAATATATATATATTTACAAGCTAAATGAATACAGTAACATATAAATTTTTTACCAAAAATTTACAAATAAAAAAAACTAAAACATGTCATTTAATGTAATATTTAACTAAAAATTTTAATTCAAAATTTTAATCATATATGTCAATTTTAAATTTAAACAAAGTTATATTCAAATGTTATTTTTTAATCTTAATCATTCAAAATAAATAATAATATTACACTTTATTATTTTCATTTAAAG
>Ga0214545_1004181_pt1 | contig 27145 bp, 25 predicted proteins | sample CNSS4metaG_FD_160064 | JGI IMG/M metagenome (GOLD analysis project Ga0214545, IMG submission 160064) | Root nodule microbial communities from cowpea collected in UCLA plant growth center, Los Angeles, California, USA - CNSS4 | ecosystem: Host-associated > Plants > Roots > Nodule | place: USA... | reverse complement strand
TGTGTGTGTGTATATATATATATATATATATATATATATATATATATATATATATATAGTTACTTAATTAATTGTGAATATTTTAATAATTTAAACGGGAACGGAGATTTGGCGGGGACGGATATTATGGCGGGGATATGTACATCCCCATACTCATCCCCATACCCAATTGAAAAAGTCGGGGATTCCCCATACCCATACCCATACCCAATTAATGCGGAGATTTCTCGTCAAAACAGGGACGGGTTCAGGCAATACCCACGGGGCGGGTTTATTTGCCATCTCTACACACACACACACACACACACAAATACACACAAACAAGACACATACATACACACTACAACAAAATTGTTAATTAGCCAGGGAAATTAGTGAAGGAATATATTCCTTACTTATTTCTCACTAATTTCTCGCTATTTAGCGAGGGGTCGACGACAAAAAGACTTTGTAGCTAATTAGCGAGGGAATACATTTTTCATTAATTTCTCTTTGTTTAGCAAGAGACCAATGACAAAAAATATTTTGTAGCTAATTAGCGAGGGATCAACTACAAAAATATTTCGTAGCCAATTTGTGAGGGAAATTAATGACATAAATTATTTCTCACTAATTTTTTAGTATTTAGTGAGGGATCAACGACAAAAAAAATTCATAGCAAATTTGTAAGGAAAATTAGCAAGAGAAATTATTTTTCACTAATTTCTCGCTATATAGTGGGGGATTAGTTACAAAAAAAAAACCCGTACCTAATTCTGAGAAAAACTAGCGAGCAAATATTTTTCTCAGTAATTTGTCATTATTTAGCAAGAGATTAACGATGAAAAAAATTGTGTAGCTAATTTGAAGTTAATTAACTATAATTTAACAGAAGTAGGTTATTATGTCGTTATTCCCTCACAAAATTCATATTTATGTACCTATGAAAAAATATTGTCACAAATCCATAACTAATAGAGAAATTTCTATTTAGCAAGGAAATAAAATCCAAGCTATTCCCACACTAATTTATTTATCACTATTTATTATCTATGACATTGTGTTAATTTATTTTAAATAGAAAAATATTAATTAATATCATTATATATTATTAGAAAAATATCTATTTCTTGCAATTTTTCTGCAAATAATCATCTATAAATGTGTTGTGAGTACACACAACACATATACACACAGACACATACACAAACAAATACACTCATAGATAGACAGATAGACATAGACACACACACACACACAAACATACATACATATACAAATAAATATAAACACACACATACACACATAAACACACATATATAAACAAACATAGACATAAACATACAGAGACGTAAAAATATACATAGACACAGACACACACAAACATAGATACATACACATAAATACACAAATACACAAACACAGATAGACACACAAACATAGATACATACACACATACAAACACAAATACACAAACACAGATAGACACACACAGAAACATAAACACACAAACACAGATATAGACACACTAAAAAACAAAACTCAACACATAGACACAAACATTAGTGTCGGCCTAACCAACTCTATTAATATCCAATAAGAAGCAAACTTGATTAGCATTGACTAATTTAACATTAATACAAATATTTCTTTATTAAAAATATTAAAATATAATTAGCGACAATTTAGATTTGATAAAGCCAACTCTCTCAACAGTTAAATAATTTTAAAAAATATACAAATTTTATTTCAAAAAAATTAACTTTTTATTTTATATTATAGTTGACTAAGTTGAGTCTAATAGAGTTACAATTTAGTCAATACTTATATTTAAAAACTAATATGTTTTGTTATAACATTACAAAAATGTTAAGGATGAGCATTAGCCAAAAGCATTAGCGAGAAGAGAAAAATTGACACTAATGGAAATGTGACATAAAAAAAGAGACCAATAAAAAAAACATGGAAGCCAACCTTGATAGCATTGGCTAGCGGTGGATGCTAAGTAGAGTTGAACAAAGTATCGGCTAGGTCAACACTAATATATAAAAAAATATCATTAATGAGCGTCGACCTAACTGATGGTAAAGTGAAGCTAGCGTTGGTCTAGCCGGTGCTAATGGATTATAAATTTTAAAATAAATAACGTGATTGTTTCTATCTACATGAGAAATTAACTATTTTCTAATTGTTATGAATTAGTGAAAAGAATAACCAAGTTTAATAATGTTGTAACAAATATTATGGAAATTGTAGACAAACACAAACAAGATAGGGTTGTGAGTGGAACCGATACATCTTCCAACCTAATTGAGTTTGCAATGGTAGATATGCAAAAGTCGGAGGTGATGAATAAATTCGAGGAAGAGTTGAAAGTTGTGGTTGGAAAACATAATTGGTAGAAGAACCTCGCATTCATAAGTTGTCATCGTATACTACACTTCCAGTTCTAGTCCCATATAGCCCCAGTCAAACCAACAATGTGGGAGGCAACACCATCCCAAAGTTTTATCTAGTCTTCATCAATGTATGGGCCATTAATAGAAATTGTAGTGATTTGTATTCTAAATAAAAATAAAGCTATAGATAATTTTGATTCATATGTTTTTCTTTTCATTTAACTTATGTTTATAGATTTTTTGTGGTCGATACATTTTGAAACCTAGTCTCATTAATTCATTTAAACATTAACCAAATTATTTATTTTTTAACATTAAAATAATTAATTATTTTTTAATTTGTTGAACTTTCATTATGTTTATAATTATCGAAGGTGATAAGGAATTTCCCTACTTTCAATGTTTAAGAAGGAATGACAAGTTTGAATGGATAGAATAATGTGAAATAACTTTTCAATAGCTCAAGCAAACCTTGGTTAACCCATTAGTACTACATAAACCTCTTAAGGAATGGCCCATCTTAGTGTACTTGTGTGTTTGATTGGGTACTAAACTCGGTCTTTGTACAGGATATCAATGGCGAACAAAGGCTTATCTACTTCATAAGGAAGGTATTGCAAGGTGTTGAATCCTGTTACCAAAAGTTAGAGAAATCAACAACTCTCGCAATAGTATTTATAGTTAGGCGATTAAGGTATTATTTCCAAAACTATAAAGTTGAGATTAAAATTGACATGTTAATCAGGAAGATGTTCCAAAAGATAGACGTGGTAGAGAGAATGATGAAATGGTCGGTAGAACTATGGGAATATAGTCTGAGTTGTGAGAGTAGGGGACCAGTAAAGGCATAAGCTTTAACAAATTTTGTATCAAAACTATTCGTGCCATCAAGAGATAACACCATACAAGAGGCTAAGGGGATCTTATCGGTTGACAGAACCTCAAATCTAAAAGGTAGTGGTGTAGGATTCATACTGGAAAGGCCATATGGAGTCCTAATCGAATAATTCCTTTGTTTCTCATTCAAGGCGAGTAATAATCAAGTAGAGTACGAAGTCCTAGTTGGAATGAACCTGATGATAAAAATGGGTATGAAGGACTTACTAATCATATGTGATTCACAATTTGTAACCGAACAAGTAGCAAGTAGTTTCATAGCTAGAGACACACATTTAGCAAAACATCTTAAAAACTAAATGAAATATCAAAAAGAATCCTCACATTTCTCGTTGATTTTTGTGCTCATTGACCAAAATGTAAGGATTGATCTCTTATCTCAACGGGCCAGTACTAAACTTTTGTGACATCACCGAACAGTAATTCAAAAAACTTTATCCATTCCTAGTGTTACAATGGATTTCGTCTTTCAAATAGTTGTAGAAGATTCTTGGATAGAGGAATATGTTGATTTGTTAAAATGCGGAGAAACGCGTAAAGATACATGGTGATTGATGGAATCTTATATCGCAATGGATTTTCATCACCCTTATTATAGTGTATTGAGAGCATGTAGGCATAAAAAATTATGGGCAATGTCGATGTCGATTCATGTGGAAGTCATATTGGGGGAAGGGCTTTGTGGTATAAGGTGTTGAGAGCATGACTTTTTGAACCATTATGCAAGAAGATTGTATGCTTTTTGTTAAAAAATGCAAACAATGTCAAAAACATTCAGATATAACAATTATTCCCATTGAACAAGACTACTCGATCATATCGCTCTGACCTTCTTTCCAATAAGAACTGGCAATACGGACTAGATATTCTAGGTCCTTTTCCCCCAACAACAAGACAACTTCAATTCAGTATAGTTTTTGTGGAGTATTTTTTGAGGTGGATTGAAGCAGAATTGGTCGCAAAACTTACGTCTAAACGAGCATGCAAATTATTATGGCGATTTGTGACATGCCAATTTGGAGCTCCCCCGAACCATAATTACTTTCCTTTGTTGGGCATCCATAAACAAATGAAAAAGCAAAGGTTGCAAATAAAGTCATATTGGGAGGTTGAAAACGAATGGTAGAAGAAAAAAGGTGAATGGGTGGGAACTCTTTCCCAGGTGCTATGGTTATATCACACGATAATCTGAACTAGCACAAGGGAAACTCCCTTTTCATTAGCATATGAAGTTGATGCCATGATTCCAATCGAAGTATAAGTGTCTTCACATTGAGTTCAATATTTCTCTGAAGAAGCAACAATTATTAGACAATCAGCCATGTTGGATATCGTCACAGAGATACGTGAAAGCACTAGTGCAGAATAAACTTTTTACAGTGCCCAATATGCATCGGTTCAGGCGCAAAAGAGGCATATGAAGACGCGGTGGCACTTTTGTAATTTTTTTGAACTTTTATGCCTCGGTTGTACATAGAACCGAGGCATAAACCTCCCAAAACTTTTTATCTTTCCCGCTACTTTGATATTTTTAAACAAGTGGAAGGCTTTTATGCCTCGGGTCACATCTAACCGAGGCAGATAAATGTTTATGCCTCGGGTCTCCTATAACCGAGGCAGATAGATGTTTATGCCTCGGGTCTCTTATAACCGAGGCATATAGATGTTTATGCCTCGGTTTAAAATCAACCGAGGCAATCAGTTTTCTTAGGGTTAAAAAGAAACCGCACTACTGTTCTTCTTCTTCGCGCGAGCAACTACAATTTTTTCTCTCTTCCATTTTCGAATGCCAGTTTTGTTGTAGAACGCTACTATTCCTTCGTTGGAGTTTCGTTGCAGCACGCAAAGGTTCTTTCATTGCTCCACCACCGGTCTGTTGTCACACACCATTATCGTCGTCGTAGAGCTTGCAAAGTCGCCATTGTTGTCGTTCAATCTCGCTTTTGGTATGCGCTTCTCCTTTTTCTAATTATGAAACCCTTCTATGTGTTGAATGTGCGATTTGGCTCACGGTGGTTCAACTGTTGGCGGTTTAACGTTTTCCGTTTTGATATGGTGGTGAAGGGAGGTTGTTTTGTGTCACCGGCGAGATGACTGGAGGTGTTGTGAAGCTGTTTCGGCGTGATGCGGTGGTCGAAGATGGTGGTGACGGCACGCTGGCGACATTTAGGGTTTGAATGGTGGTTAGGGTTTCTGATTTGGGGGAATGTTGATGATGATGATGTGGCACACTGTGGTTGGTGCATATGTGTGTACAAGGATCATGGCCACGTGTCTTGCTATTATTAGATCAGAAAGTTTTTTTTTTTTTAAATTCGTGATACCCATTAGGCCTCGGTTCCCTCCAGAACCGAGGCAGTAACCCTTGCATATGCCTCGGTTCATAACTGAGGCATAAACAAATCATTTTTTACCTCATCAGTATATGTCTCGGGTGTGAAACCGAAGCCAAAAGGTCAAAATAATCGCGGTCAAATCCCTCTCCTGCACTAGTGAAGGGCCCGACTGCAAACAATCACAGCAAAATGAAGAATGAAGGCAAGACATGTTGCTTGAGTAAAACCCAAAATGTTTCAAGAGGGAGATTTGGTGTTGGAAAAGAAATCTTACTCTCAAATAGAAGACAAACTATCACCCAACTGAGTCAGGCCTTATCGGGTACGTCGGGTCATCGAAAAAAGAGCCTATGTGTTGGAAACTTTAGATGGGGGAAAGGTACCATGAACTTGGAATGTAGCAAATCTCCATTTTTATTACAACTAGAGATAGTAGCAATATACTCTTTTCTCCTTACATATTTACAAGGTTTTTAATGAGGCAAGAATAAAGGAAAATCTTGGACGCAAGCATCAAGTTTATTCGAGACCATCTAAAATGTAAGCATATTTTCTAAGGTCTTGTAAAATGCAATACTCGAATCCAATCAAGCGTTTCAATCATCCTCATTGCATAAATAGAGAAATCATCCAAAGGCTCGTTAGAAGAAAAGATAAAATGGACACACCAATAGCTAATAAATAGACATATGTTATAGCCATACAAAATGTGTAGAGTCATCATACAAAGGGTACGAATCACTAACAAAAAGATATAGGTCACCAAGTTTTTTGTTTCTACCAAATAGATGATAAGGCAAATACATAAGTTAATTTTTCAAGCCACTATGTTTCCATCAACCACCATCTTAAAAGAATCAAGGCATGAGGTGTGCAAGTCAGGATAAAGGACAGTTAGCTACTCGGTAGCATCACTAAAACCCTCCATGAAACTCTTGGTGTTCTCTTCCTTAGCATCATCAAGAGCATTTTCTAGAGAAGTCTTTGAGTTAGACAACTTCCTTCTCCTCTCAATCGGCTTTGTCTTTTGATCATTCTTCCCCTAGTTTCCTGAGATCCTCCGAAATCTAACCTAACTTTGCATAATGCTTATTACGCTACAATTCAATGTCCACCAGGACCTTCTTCAATTTATTGATGGTATCTTTTGTTTTGGTCCATTCCTCAGTGGTGTTTCTCTATAGTTATTCATCTTCGATCAGTTAGCATTTGACTGTTATGGTAAGGTTCTTCATACCCTGTATAATGCTCGCCTATTTAGAAGGGGTTGAGGAAGAGGCCATTTAAGGGAGGACATTTTCTGCATGCTTTTCAGCATGATAAATCTTCTCCTGAGAGCAAGATTGTTTGCTACCAACATGAGGATTGGAGGTACATGTTTAGTGTTTTTTTTAGGGTTTCTGTGTTAGTCTCTTCAGAATCAGTAATCGGGAGAACAATAACAGTTCTCCCAACAACACGCAGTTTCATAGCAATCACTTCTTTCCTTTGCATCTTCTTCAAACATTGTGCCATCTCCTAACGCGTAAGCAGCACTTGTCAAGGAAAAAGATAATGGATATTAATAAAAGTACGCATAAAAGGAAAGGGGAAAATAGAATAGTACCAATACAAGCCTTAAGTTCTATGGTCGAAATCAAGTTTAGGGATAACAAAGGTGTTGAATATAACACCTAGTTCGATTAGTTGGTTGCAAACGGCTCTTTCCTCTATCCTTAAATCTTCACTCTAGCTACCCTACTAGGATAGGGGGAACCCAACCAGTATAGATGAAATCCTTCAAGGATATTGGGCCTGTTTGGGGATGAGCAGATTTTCAAAAGTTTCCTTTTAAAATGTTTATATGAGGATTGGTACTCTGTGACTAACACCCTATTGTTAAAAGTGCTTATGAATGTCCATGAAGAACAACCAGAGGTCTTTGATTCAAAAAAATAGAAAAACATGTTTGTTGAAGGAACGATACCAAGGTGAGTACATAAAATGTGAAAAGCCCTAACAAATGCCCAACTATTTGGATGAAGTTGGGCAGGAGCAATGTTTATGGTACTAAGTAACTCCTTTTCAAATGGGTCAAGTGGAAGTCGTACTCCAAGTTCAGAAAACACAATGGTGTAAGAATAATAGAAGGGTGTATTCTCATTTCTGCCATCCTTGCATATTGGTTCTTTAGGGTAACATGGATCCACTACTACATGATGTTCACATTCATTCCTACTCAAGATTTAAGAATGGAGGAAAGAACAAAATTTTAGGATGGATGTCTATGAGGAGGTTTCCCTAACAAAGTTTAACTTCACCCAAAGATAAAGGCTGAAATAGTCCATGAATGCGAGCAGAAAAAAGAAAAAAAAGGAAAGGAGTAAAGTGGCGTATCTAAAATAACTTGAGGGAAGACAAAACTTGAAGAGGGTGTAGCCAAAGAAATGCTATGAAGTGGAGAAGTTCAAGGAAGAAATGAGAGTTAATGAAGTGAGTTGAAGAAATGAAAACTCGACTCTTGGTGTGACCTGCATTGAATGAAGTTAGAGCTTTTTGGAGGCTTAGGTTGGCCCGACTCAACTTTTGGTCAAGGTAGGCCCAGCTTGACCTTTGGCCTGAGTCATCCCAGCTTGACCTTTGGCTCGGCCCTACCCGTCTCTATCTTATGCCCAACCCAACCCGACTTTTTGGCCCGGTCGGGCTTGCCTATATCTTCTATTGACTAAACTCGACTTTTGGTGCGACTTGCCCTGTCTCAACCTTCTACTTGTCCTAGCCTGTCTAGACCTTATGGTCGGTCCGACCCAGCTCAACCTTCAGGAAGGGTTAGCCATGCTTGACCTTCGTTCTCGGTCATCTCAGCTCGACATTCGGCCCGATCCAGCTTGGCTCGACCTTCGGGAGGCCCATCCCGGTTGACCTTCGGCCCAACTCGACCTTCGACCCAGGTTGGCTCTACTCAACCTTTTACCCGACCTAGCTCTTCTCAACTTTTGGCTCAACCCGACTTGACTTTTTGGACCTGTTAACTCTTTTTGTCCTAACCAGTGAGCAATTCCACATCTTGGAGAATTTTAATTTCCTTCTTTTTTTAGTGAATTTTAAATTATACTATTTTAGTTATTTGAAATATCTTGTTAAAATTTCTCAATTCCATTTTCCTTTTAATTTTCTCATCCAAACATATTGTTTTCCTTAAAAATGTTTTAAATTCTCCAAATAAATAAATTACTCTCTTAACTATCTCATCAAACATATGATAAAAACTAGGAGATGGTGTGGTGGTGGGTTCAATACCAATCGGATCATTGGATTTGGTTAATTCGTCCTAAAGCCCGATTGGGTATTTAAGAGAAACCATACCCATTCGTATTTTTAGTTAAATAAAAATATTATTTTAGAAATAGATAGAAAATATAGGATACTATAATAATAACCCTAGTGAGACCTACTCATTGATAATATAAATTGCGAGTCGCACGCATGAAGCAGTACGGGACAAGAAGATGTTAGGGACCCAATGAAACATCAATGAAAATGTGAAGAACAACCAAAGGTGTTTAATTTAATTTTATGTGTTAATTAATTGGACCCACATGAATTCTACATAGAGTTATGCTCAACTCTGGTGCTCTTTTTTCCTTAATTATTATATAATGCAGGCCTCCTCCATTCCCTAACCCCACCACCACCCCCCCTCTCACTCTCTTTCTCTCTCTATCTCTCACTCACACACACACACACACGCCCTCTCTGTCTTTTCTTCCTTTCACTTTTCCTTACTTTATTTTCAGCTATAAATCATTCTCCTTCTTGCTCTACCATTTTCATGTCCTGTTAGAAGTTTGAGAAGAAGGGAGAAACATGAAAGATGGTGGTAGGAAGCAGGGTGCACCCTCACCCTGTGCTGCATGCAAACTCCTCAGGAGAAGGTGTGCTCAGGATTGTGTTTTTGCTCCTTATTTTCCTGCTGATGAACCCCACAAGTTTGCAAATGTTCACAGAGTCTTTGGTGCCAGCAATGTCAATAAGATGCTTCAGGTTCATTCCTCTCTTACATTATTCATTCCTTCAGGATTCTCTTTATTATGTATTTCCCACTTTTTTTTAACTTAGTTCCCATGCATCTGATCAACATTTTAGTTTTCACAAACAAAGATATATATATGTATCAGGAGTTAGATGTGATACTATAATGTTCTTGAGATTTATGCCACTATGTTACTGTCAGTTAAACTATACCTTGGAGACATAAAAACTACATATGGTTGATGTTTATTCCTAGGTGCCTTCTTAGGTTTCTCTTTTTCTTCCAAAAATGTAACTAAGAAATACTGAAACTGATAAATCAAGTTTCTGAACAAAATTCTTTTCCAATAAAATGAAAAATTAATAACGTAAATAACTTAAAAAACAGTTTTTTTTTTCTCTTTCTCTCCAACCACCTTTCAAGCGTATGAACTCTATTAGGTTCAAAGACTGCACATTCAGAAGTCACTTTCTTAACGAATTTATGATGTCTGTTATTGGTATAAAGATCAACAACCTTGCAGACTACTGCGACGCTTTCCTTGACCGCAGCTGAATCTTTCACATTATTTTCTTGTAAGCTTTAACAGGCTTCTAATCTTCAAATTATGTCTTTTCGTCTTACCTTAAACTATTTAAATCATATAGCTAGTACATTTGTTTATGACATGTTTCTATCTTCCGCCAATTATTTTCCATTGTTGTGGAACTATAGCATCTACAAATTTCGTAATATTATATATGAAAATGATTTGGTGTGAAAAAGTTTGAAAAGAGTACTAGCTTAATTTATTTGTATGTATAGGAAGAGGAATATAATATAGAATTATTGGTACGTGTGAATTAAGCTTTTGAGAGAAGTGATTGTGAAAAACCACGAATTGATACTTTTTTTTTCTAAGTAGCCCTTGAAAAATTAGAAAAGGTGGAGAAGATTAGGCATTCGGCGCCTTCAAACCTCACATCTCACGTCCTAATCCCTTTGTCTGCTTTTCCATTCCTTCATATTTCAATATTAGGTCAGTCTCATCTTTTGGTCTGCCATGTGTTGGTTAAAAAATAAAAAAAGAATAAGACAAGTGAAAATTAAAAAATAAAAATAAAAAATCTTATTTGAAAAAAGCCTTATATTATTTAGATTTTTTAGAAACTAAAATATTGTATCTCTTTCTTCATGGATCGTATCTTCGGCCACCCAATAGGAGCATCAAAACGTGGTTTTGTTACCAAAAGTCAGGGTCAAGCACAACACAAAGCCAAACTTAACAAGCAACGTACGTGCGTGATTGTGTGAAACCACGTTTAAGAATCCAAACTCCACTTCACCTTCTATTGTCACAAACCAAAAAGAAAAAGAAATGATTGAAGTAACATCCTGCTTCTGCACCACGTGAAGCTGTTTTTGCCACAAATTTTTTAATCAGTACCATTCAATAAAATTACTCATTTCGTTGTCAAACATCAAATATTTTAACTTACCGGATTCTTTGACATACTTTTATTGCTAAAACAATTTCATTAACTAGTTCAAAAATAAAACAACAATAATAATAATAATATACCCTCTTTCTTCTCTAGTCCTATAGTAAAACTTGAGAAAATCGAGAAAATTATTTAAGAAAAAAAAATACTTTTAAAATTTGATGAACCTTTTTCTCTCTTGATCTTTTTCATGTCCCTTCTCTTTTTCAGCAACGACTTTTGATTTATCTATGTATTTACTGTTTACTGACTAGAAAAAAAAATATTTAGTCATTAAGGATGCTTTTGTTAAAAAGGTTAACACAGAAGATAAGTTGAAGATCTTTATAAAATAACAAGACAAACTTCCAAAAAAGGACAGAGATTAATATAATACAGGTGATGCAATATGAGAAGAAAAAAAAGAAGTGAAAGTAGTGTTGAAGCATATGATGAAAGTGTTAGAAAAGCAAGCCGTGAAAGTGACATTAATGTTATATATCAGAAACTTTTTGTTCATGAGTTATTTCAGTGGAAGCTTATAATGAATAGAATAGAATGAATTTGAAAGAAAAAGTAGAATAGAAATGAATTTGATGGTGTGTGTTACAGGAGTTACCAGAACATCAGAGAGGAGATGCAGTGAGCAGCATGGTGTATGAGGCAAATGCAAGAGTAAGGGACCCTGTGTATGGGTGTGTTGGGGCCATTTCATCTCTTCAGCAACAGATCGATGTGTTACAGACCCAATTGGCAGTGGCTCAAGCCGAAGCTGTGCACCTCAGAGTGCGCCAGAGTGCATCTCTCTACACTCCCACCAGCCCTACCAACACTGCCTCTCCATCATCCAAGAACATTCACTCACAATCCAAACCTATTTTTCACATCGACATGGACATGGTGGTGGACCACACCACCTACACTGATTCAATCTGGTGATTCATACTATTATATAATAATTCTTAGACACAAAACCACAAACAGACTAAGGAATGCCTTCTTTATTATCGTTATAAAGTTTGTTGGAAACCGCAAAACTCATACGTGAGACTCGTTTCACAAGTGTTTGTGATTTCTAATGGATTTTAAGCAATAATAAGAAATGTGTTACTGTTCAAAAGTCATTTCTCATTGTAGGAGGCGGCGGTGCCGGTGAGAGCTGTGGCGGACACTGTTCGCCCGCTTAATTACTTTGGTTTGGAAAATAGATTTCTTAATTAATTACCTTTTCACAATATATGTGGTTCTGTATATATTATGGTTATGTGGTAAGGGTTGGATTCTGGACTTTTTTGGTGGAGAAAGGTTTCGTGGACTTTTATGTTGTTTTTCTCTGGTGCCCTATAGACACATTGATTTTCATTTGTACTACGTTGGGGCCTTCACTATATAGAAGATATCATTTTGAGGTTTTAGTACTAATGTCGATCACTTTTTTCTCTGTTGTTTTCTTTTGTCTTCTTTAGTTTTCTCTAATTATAGTTAGAGACCATTTTTAGCATTAAAAAACAAAAAACGCTGCATGATTAGCAAAAGGTGAAAAATGGATGTGCTTTTACTTTTTAAAACAAAATGTTGTGGCTCAAGATGACAACTTATTCATCCCACTGTAAATAATATAAAAGGGTTTGAGTATAGTGGTATTGATTAAGACAAGTAATAATAATTTGTCTCCTAATTATGAAATATAATACTCTTATTGAATTTAGTTAAATAATTTAAATTAGGAAAATGAGGTTTTGACAAAATTAACAAACTTTTTATAAATAGGATTAAAGTAGATTAATTTTTTATTTTTTAATCAAAAAGAAGTAATAAAAATAGTACTTTTTTACCTTATTTAGTAATTTATCAAATTTTGTCAAAAAAAAACTTTGTTAATGTATTATTTTTCTATTAACTGAAACTAATTATTACAAATTGAATAAGCATGTAGACTAAAAGAATAATTTACGAAAAATATTTGGAAATGAAAAAAAATACAAATGCGTATAATGTAATATATTTCTAAGTTCATATTTTCAATATATGTATTTTAGGTAAATCGTTAATAAATCAATTTAAATTTCATTGCATAATTGAAAAAATTATTTTCATTGAGAGACACTAATTTTGATATGTCTCACTCTCAAAACTAGGGAGAGTCTTTAAATAAAAATAGGATCCATTAAACTGTTGACTTTTAATCGATTTTATTCAATAAAAAAAAACACGTTTGGAAAGAAGTAGAAATAATATCTCTATCTGTCCTCCCGTATCCTGGCTCTTGAACATAAAAAATATGCTTTCGGCACACTAAATTCAATAGGTAGCATCATTAACAATAATTAAGCACACAAATAATTACTTAAGAGTACAAAATCTTACGTAAGTAAATTGTAAGGCCCACTAATTTATTTCTATCCTAATTCAAAAAGGTTGCCCCAAATCAGTTGGACCTAGGGCTGTACCATAGGGAGCCAAAGACCCTAATTTGTCCTAACACTCTCATTTCACTCACTTTTCAGAAACACGCTCATTTCTTGCCTCTTAGAACCACAACTAAGCTCTGCTAGGGTTTTCCCCGTTTTCCGTTAAGCTAGAAGAACCTCGTTTGTTCCAAGTAAGTTAAGCTTCCAACTGTTTTTCCCTCTGTTGCATTGGTTCCAACTGAGGTTGCCCTTATTAATCTAGTTCCTTGTCTGTTTCCCTAGTTTCCAGCTCTCTAAGCTGTTCTCGGAGCTGTTGTGGTCACTACGTTGGTTGCTAAAGTCCCTTGTTAGCTTATTTTCAAGTAAGGGAAGCTAGAAATTTCCTGTTAGCTCGATTCTTGCTTATTTTGTCATTGTTTACATCATTGTGTGGTTGATGTGCTACTGTAAACGTTTGGATGGAATGGTAATGTTGTTTGGGTATGAGTGTATGGCTGTTGCAGGGAGAATAGTGGCGAGACCCGACGTTTTCGCCCAAGCAACCCTATCTCACCTAGGCGAGACTTGTAGGAACAGGCCCAGACTAACACTCGAGCTCTCGCTCAGGCGGAGAGCTCTCGTTTTGAGCGAGGTACTATCTCGCTTAGGCAAGCTGAGGACGCGTGATAGTTTGAGGCAAGTCGCTGCAAGTGTGGCCCAAGCGAGGAATCTCACCTTTGGGTGAGGAATGGCCTCGCTCAGGCGAGAAGGGCTTGCCTAAGCGAGAACTCGTGAGTCTCGCAGGGTTCTCCGTTGGTCGTCTCGCCTAAGCGAGAACCTGTAGCTTGAGCGAAAGACCCCTTTCGCCTGAGCGAGGGTCCCTGGCTTGAGCGAGATTGGTGTGGAGTTTTGCTCCATGATTGTTCTTATCATGCTTTTGGTTGTTGATTGTATCCTTGGTTTAGATTACCCTATTTTAAATATGGAGTATATGAATATGCATGTGAGATCTGATTGTATGGACTGAAAGGTTGAGTTAGCATGACTTTGACATGAACGGAGTATGGAATGGTTGGTCATAACGGTAACATAGAATTGGTGTGAGCATAAATGGTGTATTGATTATTGGAACATGTTGTTGGTTTGGGTTAGGGCGTAATTCCATGAGCCTCTAGGTGAGACCTCATGGTGGTGCCTCAGTTGGTCAGGACGTAATTCCATGACCCTTGTTAGTGGGAGTTCATGGTGGTGCCCCATCTATATAATTTAGTTAGGATTCAAGATAAGGTTGCATCCTGACACTCTAAAGGGTCAGTTAGTCTCACATAGAGCGTACTAACTCTTGTGGTGAGAGTAGCAGGAGGCTCGGAACTCATTAAGGGCTAACCTTGTGTGGGGGGATGAGACACGGTAACAATTAGCTCGGTAGAGCAGCTCGGTAGAGAAGGGAAGTCCACCACAAGTGCAAGCATCCACTGAATCCGACTAATTATATGTATCCTGATGAGTCGAGTCTGAGTCGAGTCTGAGTCTTAGTGTATTATTTGTAAGGTCATAACATGTTTGGTTGACATACCCTTCTTGGACCATGAAATAGCATGTAACTGTATGATAAACCGTTTTTCCACTCTAGCTTACCCTTCTGTTTGTTTGTTGTATGTTCTATATGTGTAGTTTTCTCTTTTGCGATGATCATCAATTTATTGATGTGAGCATAGGTGAGAAACACCTGTGGTCATCAGGGTGATAGAGGTTCTGCTGCGTAGCCTACCTGGGTTGGATTCTGTTGTTTTGGGCTTTCTTATAGGGTTATGGCCCATGTACTGTTTTGTCTTTTAGTACTATATTGACTACTGTCGAGTTCTTGTAATTTTGTTTGGTATTGGCATCTTGGTGGGCCTTGGATTTCTCTAAGTATTTTTGGGATATTGTAAGGAGTAGTGTTTATACTCCAGGATTCGTCTCTTATATTATTTGTGTGACATGTCATTTAATTAAGGTAATTATTTAAATGGGGTGTTACATTTATGGTATCAGAGCGGTCATTCCTTAGAGTTTGTGGACTTGGGTGTCTGCTTAGCTTTCGTTGTGTCTTTCTAGTGTGTTTAGCTAAACTTCCTATTTTATTAATCTGATGAATGGTTTTCCTGTGTGCCAGTGAATTATGGCACCTCCTCGTAGGACTTCTCAATCTTCTCAGGCCGATGTACCAGATATCGCCAGAGCAATAGAAGCCATTGTGACAGCGATGACCCAACAGAGTAAGGCTATGATGCAGCAACATGAGGCATCAATGCAGCAACAATCAGCGTCGCTTGAGCAGCAACAGCTGGTGATGCAGCAGATAGAGGTTGCGAGGGTAGTTGCTGAGGATGCTCACCAACAACATATGGAGGCCCTCCGCCAGCTGGAGGAGAATAGGACAATTGCACTTGTATTTGGTCCCAAGCCACGACCTACATTCAGGGAGTGGAGTTTAGAGGACTTTCTGAAGCACTACCCAGTGAAGTTTGATGGTACGACTAGTCCTGACGCTGCAAATCAATGGTTGAAGGATTTGGAGCAAATTTTTTATGCAAAGATGTGCCCCGCGGAGAACAGATTGGTGGATCAGCATGAAATCCAAGTATACTTGCGGCCTTCACAGTATACATGCTCACTAGAGAAGCTGAGCATTGGTGGATCAGCATGGAATCCATCACGGAGGAGCGGGAGGAACTAGTGACTTGGGAGGCCTTCATGGGGAAATTCCTCTCTGAGTATTTTCCCGACAATGTGAGGTATGCTAAGGAGGTGGAGTTTCTCCAGTTGACCCAGGGGGGAAAGTCTGTAACAGAATATGTTGAGAAGTTCAAGCACATCAGCCCCTTCTACATTTTACCACTCGACGAAGAGTGGAGATGCCGCAAGTTTGATAATGGCCTCCGCTGTGATATTCGTTTGATGGTGGCCCCATTATCCATCAAGGATTTTGCTTCCCTGGTGGAGAAGGCCAGAGTGATGGAGAAAATGAAGAATAAGGTAGAAGGTCAGCCCCTACCACAGCATCAGAGGATTGGTGGACCATCTGGGTCAAAGTCGAGACATAAAGAGAAGAGAAAGCCTTATGACAAACCTCATCACCAGTCTCAAGGGTCCAGGAACTTCCCCACACAGCAGGGCCAAGTGCAGTGCTTTCAATGTGGAGGCCCTCATTTGAGGAGAGTCTGCCCGCACATGGAAGGCTACCGCAAATGTAACAATTGTGGCAAGGAGGGCCACTTTGGCAAGGACTGTCCCACCCTTACTAGGACAGTGGCACGATCTCCAGTTCAGACTCCCACGCAGAACCAACAAAGGAACAGGGGCAACTGGCCTCAGGCGACGGGCTGAGTTTACGCCATGACGGGAGTAGAAGTCGTAGGCTCAGGTAACCTTGTTATGGGGTATTGTGTGATTGTTGGGGTGAAATGGTGTGTGTTGTATGATTCTGGAACGACACACTCCTTTGTGTCAGATGCATGTGTGAAACGTTTGGGTCTACCGGTGTGTGAGCTATAGTGTGGGCTTGTGGTGTCTACTCCAACGTCGGGTTTGGTCAAGACATCATCCTTATGTGCTAGGTGTCCAGTGGAGGTAGAGGGACGCAGGTATAAAGTGAATCTAATCTGCCTACCTCTACAGAAGTTGGAGGTAATCTTGGGGATGGATTGGCTCTCTACCAATCGCATTCTTATAGATTACCGAGAGAAGAGATTGTTGTTCCCCAACTCAGAGGAGCCTAAGTTGTTATCTTCACAAGGGATCATGAAGGAGATACAAGGTGGCGTGTAGTGCTTCATAATTTTCACTCATCTAGAGGTGGAGAAGGAAGAGGGGAAGTCAGTAATACCAATCGTGCATGAGTTTGAAGATGTATTTCCAGATGAAGTGTCAGGGTTGCCTCCTAGTAGAGAGGTGGAGTTCTCTATTGACCTGGTATCAAGAACCGGTCCAGTATCAATGGCTCCATACCGTATGGCTCCGACAGAGTTGGTAGAGCTCAAGAGCCAGATAGAGGAGTTGCTGGGAAAGCAGTTCATTTGGCCCAGCACTTCGCCTTGGGGAGCACCAGTGTTATTAGTAAAAAAAAAGAAACTTGCACTTGTGTATATTAATTACTTCTTTTATGGACTCTTGCATTAACGTTTCAAATTCTTGTATAACTGGAAAAGACAAGTATTATGTCATTTTTAATGTAAAGAATACATTGTGTATGTTATAGTATGAATATGATGAAAATGTTGAATTATCAATTTATCATCTAATTTCCCAAAGTCTTTACTTAATTTTGTGAACTTCTTAAAGTTTCCCAATTTTTAAACATTGAAAGTTTTATCATAAAAATTAAAAAAAAATAGCAGGCCAAGGAGTGTGCGGGGCGGGCCAGTGTTTTTAGCCCGCATAAAGTGTGTGGGGCGGGGCGAGCCAGCCCGCGTTGTGCGGGCCTTATACGGGCCGAGCTGGCCCGCATTGCCACCCCTAGTTAACATTGGACAAGTACAAGTTTATTTATCATCCTTAGTCGACATGTTCATTAGTATGGATGAAGTTGACCATATTTATGAAATTTGGTTCAACTACAAATGAAATAATTAAAAGGAATTGTCGTGATACTTTCACAAAAGATGAAAAGATGATATGAATCCTATATTTTGTTATTTTTATTTAAAATGTGAAGTTATATATAATTACATTGTAATCTATTTGTATAGTATCTGACATATGAATTACTTCAATGAGTTCAAGTGGTGAGCTTTAGGCTTTAATCACATTTTCTTGTTGTGCTGAGGTCAGATACATTAATAGGAAACAAAGAAGAAAGATATATGTATAGTTAGATTGTAAAAGGGGTTCAAATATAGATGTTATAACTCATAATACAACTCGTGATTACTACTGGAAAGAACCTTCTCCACCACAAAACGAAAGATAAGAAAATTTTTAATTCTCCAAGTTTCTTACAAGAAACTTAGAAGTTCATCTTCCAAGAAAGGTCCCTTAATGAAGAACTAGGAGAAGATTACTCTCATTTATGACCTAAGAGAACAAGAAGATTACAAATATGCTAAATCAATTATCATTCAATCAAAGGTGAGTAAAGCAAGTGAGCAAAGGGTCTTATTTGTTGAAGTATAAGCCTTTTGCTCTTCATATCCTAAGAAATGTGGGATTAAAAACCAAGCAAAAATTGGTATCAACAATGAAATAAACTAGAGCACTTCTTCTCCATAGGTGGCATTTTTAATTAGCCTATTTTTGACTTATTTCAAGCGGTATGGGACTTCCATGCTCTATGTTTTCCTTCTTCATTCCTTGGCCAAATTTTGACCATGTTTCCTAGGATTTTGGTTGACTTTATAAGCCCATATCAAGGCCCAATTGAGGCCCAAAAGAAGCTCACTTATACTATTACAAAATATTGCAGAGAATACAAGAGAAAATACACTTATACATGTACAAGGCTAAGAAGAAGGAAGAAAATTCTAGTATTCTAGTCTTCAAGTGTAGAGTCTTCTTCCACAAGGCTTCATCTCTTTTTTATCTCCTTAGCCAATGGTTTGTAATTGAATGATTTTCATCAATTACTAGAATAAGACACTATGATTTTTCCTTTAGACTACATGGAAAACTTGTGAATAACAATGGAGGATGGAATATCAAGTTACTTTGGGGATATCATAGTCACATGTTTCCTTTATTTGATATTATAGGTGTGATGTTCACTAGTTAACTTACTTTGTCACATTTGTGTTAGCAAGATATAAACATGAAAAGAACTTTGTTTGTTTAGACCCTTGGAATACTTAAAAGGTTGTTTCTAAGAGCTTAAGTTCTCATCCATGTCTGTGTCTTATAGGGATCTAACTTTAATGAATACAATTATGATTATCTTTCCTGTAGCTTACAACCTTCTATGTCGGTTAACATGGACAATGCTAAAGAAAAATGTTAAATGTTAATGTAGCCTACATACACTTGGGAGTAGGTGACGAATGCTTAAGAAGGTGTTAGACTATACCAATTGTATTGTATCAGAAAATTAGGATCAAAGTTCTAAAGTTATTTCATCTCAATGATTTATATTTGTTGACACTACAGAAAAAATGACTTTAGGCAATGCACAAAAAACCATGGCTTAAAGCAAACAAATTGTGGCCTCAACATTAGACAATGAATTTGTAGTTGTTGCATAGGTGGTCGTGGCCTATACTAGGCAACGGATTTTTTTTTTTCATTTAGGCTAGGAAATTCAAAAAGTGTTGCCTATTATGCAACAATTCAAAAATCGTTGCCTACTATGCAACAATTAAAAAATGTTGCCTAAGATGTTCCAATACGCAATAGTTTCCATGCTACTATAATGCAACGGTTTTTTTCGTGTTGCTTATTTCTATAGGCCACATTTATGAATGTGTGGTACAAAATATTTTTTATTTAAACAAGGCTTATAAAAGTGGAATGATGAAAAATAATTTTAATTTTATTTATACATTTAGACAATGTTATTTTAAGTGAGATATTAATAATTTTATTTGAAAAGTAATAATTAAAATAGATTTATTCTACTAAAATAGGAGAAATAAAATAAAATAAATAAGACACTTCTAATATATAATGGAATTGAAATTTTTCATATATTGCAAAAAATACGAGTGTTTACAACTAATTAAAAAGTATTATGCTCTCCAAAATAAATAAAAAAATAAAAAAGAGTACATTTTTTCTTGACTACAGCTTGATTCCTCTTCATCTTGATCTTCATATAACATTTAGATTTTTTATCATTCTTCTTTCTATTGATCTTTACCAACATCCTGTAACAAAAGAAAAAAAAAGTTCAATATGCCATCAATAATTTAGGCCTTGGACTAGTGTCCTTGGTGTTTATTGCTATCAATAATTTATGTCTAATATCACATTGAAAAAATTGGGCATGGGAAAAGGCAAAGTAGAAATAGCTAACAGATTAGAGAAATCTTCACTTAACTAAGTACCATTTGTAATTTGATAACACTAAGTTGAAATAATCACATCAATGACTCAACGCTTTATTACTAGAAACCTAATGTGAAACTTTCGATGAAACTAGTAAAAGGTTACCTTTGCAAGAATCAGTCTTAACAACATACTATAGACTTTAAATTCCTAAATGTTTTGGATTTCACATTTACAAATTAACCATTATCTGTTGGCCACGAAAAAAGAATATTCATTGTGGGAACAAAGTTCAAGTAAATTGCATGAGACTGAAAAATGCAGAGTGGCATGTAGATAACAGTTCTCAAACAAAAAATCTAGCTCGGGTCTGGATGAGAACAATTAATGTAGAAATTTGTGGATGGAACACTCTTGTGATGCTATAGGATGTCTACACTTGGGCAGAGAGGGTTATCAAGCCCCCCATTTGGAAGAGCTTATTTACAACTTACTTAGACTTATCTTGTGACAAGTCGACTAGACTAAGTGTTCTTAACAGCCTATGATATGTCCATTTGATTTTTTTTCACCTTATTATTTCAACAAGCTAGCCAGAATAGCATATGAGAACAACCAACAAGCTTTATATAAAAACATTGTAACCCTATTTCCCTCTTATATGAAAAAAAAACTTATATAAGTGCTTACACTAATATTTGAACATATTCATCCAAAAAGACCCCAAATAAAATATTTCCAACTTCCAAGCAATTAATAGTAGAGGATTGCCATTTACCTTATCTACTGAACCAATTAAGATTGATTCATCCTGAGCTACAAACTTTACATTGCTCTCTTCTTTCTCTGTTGGGAGATAACAACATTGCAATCACTTAGCTCATAAATTATGCTAGAAGATATTCTAGAATGAATTTTCTTAGCACTAGGAGCCAGATCCTCATCCTCAGCATCTACATGTGAAAAAGATAATTCAGATAAACAATCAAAACAACAAAAAGAAGAAAAATAACAGCCACTAGGGAAAAATGTCCTTAATAAAGTGCCCAATGTAATCTTTTGAACACTTTCATCTATGACCTAATAACGTGCCAAATGTCCCTCAATGAAGTAAGGAGTTGCTTTATGAGAGTTAAATCAAACTCCACTTAAAATGTAGTCTACAGAATTGCAATATATAGAAGAAAGAAAAAGATATCATAATGTCAAAAACTCTTTTACCATTTCTCAGAACATAGGCATTTGTAGTTGAAGCATTTAGTGCAAAAACAAGTATTTTCCTTTCTACTTGCGCAAGTAAGCACCTAGCTTCATCTCGTTCGTTTTTAATTCTAGCAACAACTCGGCATGCAACATCATGCTACAGATTAAAACAAATATAAATAATGGCAACTAAGGTACTGGAAAATATAGTAAACCTAATAATATAATCCTATAAAAGAAAATTGAGAAATAAATACAACATATTATCAAATTAAGTACCACCGCAACACCCAGTACATAGCAAAAGCAAACACCACAACCACTGTAATCAAGTACCTTCTTATTTAAAAATATGTTCACTTCCCTTCTTTATCAATTAGACAAACACTACTTCGACAACCCTAAAATCTCCATTTTTTTCCATAACAATGGCTTCAAATTCTCTACCACCATCATTGGCCAAATTAGAGCCTATACTAGTGTTCATCCTCCAAAACTTGAATGGTGATTACAATGGCGTCTAGACGAATTTTCGAACCCAAAAACACAAGAAAGGTGGTGAAAGAGCAAATTGAAAATAAAGAAAACCCTATTCCTTTCTACTTTCATCAATGAAAATAGTAAAACACTTGAGTGGGTATGAAATAAAAAATTAAATTAACAAAAGGTTAGGAAACTTACCTAAAGGGAATTGGTCAGAACATGCCGATGTCAACAGAAATGGCAGCGAAGATGGCTTGGAACATGTCACAAACGCGACAGGAGTAGAAGAATTGGTCTTGGGTGAGATGTGAACGCTCTTGTGCAACCTTAATCGAGTATCGTCAATAGCAAAGGAAGGGTTGATGTTGGTGATTTGGGACGAACGAGATGGCATGAGATGGTGTTGGGAAGGATGCTGAAAGGGAAACACTTGAATAATGAAGTCAAAACTCATAGAGCGGTGCGCGGTTTTGACAGAAGGAAGAGAGGCATGCGGTGTTTCGAGTGAACATGAGAGGGAGGCAGTCAAAAGGAAAAGGAAATTTTGTTTGATGGGAGACAATGAGAAGGAAACATAAGACAAGATGAGGGAAGAATTCGCAAATGAGAAGGTGGTGGGAAGAATTTGCCTTTTGAGTTGATATTTTTTACTACACACTAAGCCAGAGGGATAAGCTAAAAACTATATTTCCTAAATTATTACATTTAATTTTTAAATTTATTACAGGCAACAGTTTTGTGGATTAACCCACAAATTTTAAAGCTAACACTTGAATAAATATAGCATAAACTATCAACATTTTCAAAAAGCGTTGTCATTGAAATTCCTTAAGCCATACTTGTAAAACTATTTCTATACTATGTATACGCAACACTGTTATACTTGTGGATAAATTTGGTGTTGCCTAAGGCCAAAAATGTTGTAGTATGAATAACATTAAAAAAAAATTGTTAAGCCATGGATGAATAAAGTCATTTATTTAGGGAACATAACAAGTAACAAGTATGTTTTATCTTAACATTGTATGTTTAATTGGTATGTAAAAATTCTTATTGATTATGCATTTATTTGTAGAGTTGAAGTTTCCTATTGGAACTTGAAGAGATTGTTCCAACGTAGTATGAATGATTTATGATTTGTACAATTGTTTGGACATAATAAATAACATGAGAACATGTAGTATAATGAAATTAAAACATCATTTCATAAGATTTTTCATGTTGTGGGACAACATTCAACATTAGCTTATATTAGAGACTATGTGGTTTTTGTCCCAAATATGTCTTAAGCCAATATTGAAAAGCATGATCAAGTTAGGTATGTTAGACTTGTATATACAACAAGAATATTATGTGTTTTTGAATCGTTTTAAGAAGACTAACATTACTGATAAGGCAACAATAAAAAGTAAGCTCCATAAAAATGCATATCTATACATGACTTCATTTGTATGCACTAAGAATCTGAATGTGGTGGGATAGATGTGGGTTTGACTATCTCATCCCAATCTTTGAAGTAACAACACATCCCTATCACCCAATAGGGGTAATGACGCAAACATAAACTCAAACATATAGTTGTCATGCAAATTAACTTAAGAAAAGACCACTCTATGGCTAAGCATACAAAGGCATGTTAACACACAATATTTAGGCATTTAAAAGCAACAACACAACAGCTCAAATTTGCTAATGAAAAAAAAATCATTCTAGCAACACTAACCTTTGCTAACTATTTTACTCATAACCTTTTTTCACGTATCTCTAAATGTGTTTATTCCTTTTAGTTGGATTCTAAAGTCAAAGGGCTTAAAATTTATTACAATAACATATTTATAATGATTGGTTGCCAGCAAGCACGCCCAACGATATGAATTTGCACCTAACAATGGCAGGAAGCGCCCAATGTGCATGAAGTCAATGGCCAACATTTGCCACTGCCAGAACTTTCTCCCAGCATAGGAAATGGTGCCCAACATGTTCAACAAATTCAACAGCTTGTGTTTTGCAATATTTTCACCATCTTAGTCCATGAGAGGTTGATTTATACTATTTTTAGATAGCTACACAAGATAAGATTAAGAAAAACACATACAAAACACCTTAAACAACCAAAGCTCTGATTGCCAAATAATGTAAATTCATCTTGTTGATCTTAGTGGAGAAGGTGTTTGTGTTAATATTTGATTAAGAAAGTCTAATGAAGATCTTCACTAGACATTAAGATAACCAAGTTATCTAGATGTGAAGGTTCACTTCAAAATACTCCAGAGGGAAAAAAAGGAATTGGATTCAAGTATAGAAAATGGAAAAACAACATAAGCAAACAAGAACATGAAAAGTAAAGAACATAAGATGAAAAAGAAGAAAAAAGATGGAAACAATAGAAGGGGAATGGGAAAGAAAGGAAGGCACGTCACTTGGGGTACTAGGCCAACCCAAGATAAGTGGTGGTTGTCACCATTCACCAATGCATAGAGGGTATTTGGCAGTGGTTATTTTTGCTATTTTGCCCCGATTTCAGAACCGAGATATATAAAGTCGAGGCCAAAAAGGGTCAGTTTTTGGCCTCGGGTGTTACCCGAGGGAAAAACTTACCTTTCTGCCTCAGTTCTAATGAGAATCAAGGTCGTGTGTCCTATTAACTTGTTAAATAAAATTTTTGTTTTTGGTTATTTCCACATTTTCTAACCTGCATATATTTTCAAAAAATCATACCAGATCAGAATAGAAACAAAACTATACATTTTATGAAACATAACATCATCCACAATCCAAATACATTTAAAAGTGTCTTGTAATAACAAGTCAATATCCTAATCAATACTTGTACAACTGAATTATAAATTTTGCACATTCTATCCTGCCAAACTTTATGAACTTTGCAGGAATTGGTGCAATACTCTTGAATGTCTACCAAATAAGACATTAACTTAAGCAAATAATAAATCACATATACATACAATAAAACTAATACACAATAGACTACAAATTCATAGACTCATTAGAAAAATAAGAACCTGTGAGCATGAAAAGCGAAGCGAATGACAATGGGAGGATGCAATGGTACTCACGTTCCCGAAAGCTACATAGTTCCACCACAATGCAACAATACCTTATAAAGAACACAACCTTAAAAACACAAGGAACAATCAAAAATAGGAGAAAAAAATAGAAACCAACAAAACCCCAACAAAATGCAAAACAACAACCCAAATTGCAAAAACAATTATATTAAACGTGAAATAAAAAAAAGGGAATCACGTAATTTTTTGAATTTCAACTAACCACCACACGCAAGGAGAATGTGGCAGAGCCCGACGGTGGCTTTCCAGAACAGGAGCAACGGTGGTGCGAGAGACTAACAAATAATGGAGAAGCTTTGTTTGGGGAAAACGAAGAGTTGTTGACGGTGTAGAATGGTGGCGCGACGGAGGCTGGCACGATGGCTGCATGGGACGAACTAGCGGCTGTTGTGGAACCCAAATGACTGCAACAGTGTGGAAGGAGGCTCGACGGTGGCTGACAACGCGAATGGAGGCTAGAAGATGATGGTTGTGGATGGAGGAGGCGTGATAGAGGAGAGAAAACACAAATGTTGCGTTGAGGATGACGAAGAACAGTGCATTCGCGTTTTGAATCCCTAATTTGGTATATGGCATCTGTTCAATTTTTAATCGAGGTAAAATAGTGATTTTTGGCCTCGGTTCAATTTTAACCGAGGCCAAATGTCCCTCTCCTAATTAATTTTTTGCTTTAGGTCAGGGAAATTGAAGCCTAAAAGGCTTTATGGCAGCAGGTCTACTGCAACCGAGGCAGAAAAGTATATTATGTTTTGGGTATTGAGGGAACCGAGGCAGAAAAGCTGGCAGGAATTGCAAAAATGCCACCGTGGCATTATATGCTTCGGTTTCCTGATAACCGAGGCCTATAACGTGAGTTAAATAGTCAAAATTACACTAGTGATTTGAATCAAGATTCAAGATAAGACCAAGAGTAGAACACTCTCATAAGAGCAAAGCTCACAAATGCACACAATGTCTCTCAAATTCAATATTGATCAATCCTTTACAACGGGTGGGGAGACCTTCTTAAATAGGCAATAGGGCAACCTCCTAGCAAAACTACAAAGATGGGGGCTATCTAACAAAAAGAGAAGGATTTTCTAGTAAATACAAAAAATATCTTTTAAAAAATCCTTATAATAAGAGAGAATATGCTCAACGAATTACAAAATCATGAAAAATGTGCATTGTTTCTCCTCCAAATATGCATAGTGGTCCTCACATCAAGATCTTTCTATATGCTCTCATTTTTCACTTTGAATGGATCTTCTTAGCAAAACTAAGAGTGTGATAAGAACACTCCCATAAGCTAGACTCTTTCTTGACCTTTCATTTTTCTAGAGAGATAACAACCTCAAAAGGGGTTTTGTCACTAGAAAACCTACAAAACAAAAATCACAAACATGAGTTTTAGATTTTATTTAAAACTAAACTAAGAAAAAGAAGCAAGGTGAAGAAACTTTCTCCAAATATGTTTATTTTTCTTAAGCAATTTTCTCGAGCTTTTATAAGAGTTGGGACTCATTAACTAGTATCTAAAATATTCGTTATTCATTTATTAATACTTAGGTTATTGGGATACATATGTTACTAATATTTAAGGTTAAAATACCTTTTTGGTCTCAATTTTCGTCAAGTTTTTTCAAATAAGTCCTAATTTTGGTTTTGTGTTCAAATATGATGAAGTATTAACTTGTTCCTTTTTAAGATTATTGAATATGGTGTGAGTTGATTAAGAAAGCTAAGTGAAATCCCCACTGGACATTAAGATAGCATGCTATCTAGATGTGAAGGTTCCTTTCACAAAGCTCAAGAGAAGAAGATGATGGATTGATTCAAACAAAAAGGAAATGGAAAGCACATAAACCATAGAAAACCAAGAACAATTAAAGGAAGAAGAAAACATAAAATGGAAAGGAAAGAAATGGTAAAAAATGTGAGAAGCACGCCACTACAAGGCTAGG
>Ga0214545_1004180_pt1 | contig 27150 bp, 13 predicted proteins | sample CNSS4metaG_FD_160064 | JGI IMG/M metagenome (GOLD analysis project Ga0214545, IMG submission 160064) | Root nodule microbial communities from cowpea collected in UCLA plant growth center, Los Angeles, California, USA - CNSS4 | ecosystem: Host-associated > Plants > Roots > Nodule | place: USA... | reverse complement strand
TTTGTTGACTTCAGCTCTGCTGCGGGTGGAAACCATCTTCGGAGAAAAATGGGTACTAAAGGTGTTCGTCTCGTGCCCCACGGTGGGCGCCAATTGTTCCTGCAGAGAACAAACAAGATAAGTTAGGCACAAGCATCACTTTACCCGTGTAGTCCGCTATCTCCTCAGTTGGCCTCTTCCCGGTTGGTACATGTCGGTTTGGACCCAGGAGGGGTTACCTGCTGAAGGGGCTCCGAAGCTCAAGTGAGTCAAAACTCTCAAAAGGTCAAATCAGTGATTAATGAATGCGTACCTTTAATTACTGGGGTCCACGTGTATTTATAGAGCATTAATTATGTCTGGTTATCCCATGGGCCGGGCCTTGGCTTGGGCTTAGTTTGGGCTGTAAGTGGGCCTGGGCCCTAACCTAGGCCCTTAGGACCTATTGAACACGGGGGGCTTCGATTTTACTGAGTATACTGAGGTTGTCGGCCTAAACCGACTACTTTCCTTGGCGGTTTGTGTTACTCATGTGTTGTCTTAGGCAAGTCGTTCCTTTAGACGTCTAGGTTACCGATTTTGGCCGGTTAAGCCAGCCTAGGCCGGTTACTTGAATGCTTTGGTATGGTGATCGTTTTATCATTATTTTGTTAAGTTGGCTTGGTATGGTACATAAACTTTCTATGATTTATTATATCCTAATTTCTATCTCATGCATGTATCTTTATCATCTCTAATATTTAGAGTGTCATATGAAATATTTTTAGGGTGACATGGTTATTTCTCAATAATGTTAACAATAGAGATCATATTTAATTCACTTTAATTAGAATTAATAATAACTTGAGAATCTTAAAATAATGGAGCTATATTAAAAAAAAAATGTTATATCCTAGTCATTTCAAAGTTCAAATTATTCAAGTCGTGTTTTGTGGCTTGACCAAGTGAGTTGTTGAGATAATTCTCTCCTCTCTAGCATAAGAGAATTGCTAAAACATAAAAGTGTGAAGTGTTGTGTGGGATTTTGTGAGATTGTTTGACTATATATTATTGTTTAATTGGCAATATATATGGTTGTTCAAGCAATGAGGAAGTTGTGTGAATATTGTTTTGGAACTTCTTATATTATACAACAATTAATACTGTTTAAGCTTTTAGACGATGAAACTCAAGTGATGAGTGAGTGTTTGAACCAAGATAGAGTTTGGTCCAAATCTCTCTCTTCAAAAGATGATCGACTAAAACAGCATGTGATTTTTTGGTTCTAAATCACAAATGTCTTTGAAGAACACAAAAGACTATCAATCAAAAAGTGTCTCGTAAAGAAGTTAGATCACCGACTCTTTGTATTCTTGTAGATGGTACTTTGTCTTAAGTGACTTAACATTATTTTTTTCTTATTCCATAGTTATATATAAATAGACATATGTTTTACTATTTGGAGGAAATATGTTATCATTGAAACTTTTTTTTTTTTTTTGTAAAACTTTTATTATATTATAGTTGTTTTTTTTTTCATTTTTGTTTTTATATTGCTCTTGTTACGAACTCATCACAGTGGTTATTCAAGCAAGAGAGATCATATCAATTACTTATTCTTTAAAGTTAATATCATTCAAGTGATTAATGTATTTGAATTATTAATTATTCTTTATTTATAAAATTATTTTTATAGATAATGTATTTGAATGAATGTATTAATTAACACAAAAAATTAAATATCAATAATTAATAGTGATAAAAATCTTATATTATAATAATAAGATATCAATAACTAATAATAAAAATAAAAATCTTATATTATAAAGGAAAGAGAATTTGAAATAAATGTTTTTCTATAATTAAAATTACTTTTATAGATAATATATTTGAATGAATTAATATATATGTATGGGAATATTGTTTTTGAAAAATAAAAGAGATATAATATTCATTAAATTTAATAATGATAAGTGTAAATATAACAATCAGTTGAATCATCATTGATATGGTTTAAAAAGCAATTATAATAAATTATGATTGATATGGTTTAAAAATAAATTGTAAACTAAAATATACATTTTTTTTTTCATTTTAACAAATTATTTACAAAAAAAAAAAATTACTATATCCTTTACTTTCTAATTCCATAACAATAACAATAGGCTTAAATACCTTTTTCGTCCTCATATTTTGGTAGTATTTGTTGCGGATGGTCCTCATTTTGACATAATGTTTAAAATGGTTCTCATTTTCGCAATTCGTGTTTTATTTGGTCCTTTTTTGTGACGCCGTTTAAATCAGTAACGAAGCACTGTACAGGTGACATTGTTGCATTGGGGTGTGTTACGTGTACCGTACAAATGACTAATTAACATTAACTTTTCAATTTGGGGGAAATTTTGCAATTAGGGCTTGAGTTGGATTGCAGTCGCGCTCTTCATTGCTGGAGGCAATTTCTTCATCTTCGTATTTCTTGAGTTCGAATTTGCAGAGGAAGCAACTAATACTTGCCATTTCATCGTTGGATTGCAATCGTGCTCTTCATTTCAATTTTCCAGTTAATCATCATCAACGAGGTAAGTGGATTTAGGGTTTTCTGGGTTGTGTTTGCTCTGGGTTAGGGTTTTCATAATTCTATTTTGGGATTTGTTTGTGCTTGGATTGTTGTGATGTTCTGCATGGTTTCTAAATTATCACACATGTACAGTACACGTAACACACCCCACCCAATGAATGCAACGTAATACAAACCGTGTCAATTGTATAATGTTTACTGATTTAAACGGCGTCACAGAAAATGCTCAAATTTATGAGTATGAGTACCATACGCAACCAACACTACGAGTATGAGGACGAAAAAAATATTTAAGTCATAACAATATAATAAAGATGATACCCTCTTTTGTGTTTACATTTTGTTTTTCTTTATTATTAACTATTGTTTAAAAATTTAATTATTTTATAAATAATTTATATTCTAAATCTCTTCTTATTCGTTATTATAAAAACCTTTCTCTATTATCTTTAATAATTATTTTAAAACTTTGTTTTATATATATATATATATATATATATATATATATATATATATATATATATATATATATATATATTTTATTTTTCTAATTTTATATTTAACAACTAGTTTCAAAATTAATTGTATATTTTTTATTAATTATAACTTATAGTTTTATAAAAATTAAAAAAAAATTGAACACACTGATCATAATAAAGCATGTTGGTATACCGGTGAAATATTAGGTGAAAAGTAATAATACAAATGACAAAATAATGTCATTTTATGATTATGTGAAGACTTGTATTATATAGTATAACGTTCAAATTCTATATAACGTTCAAGACTTGTGTATGGTAATATTTATATAAAGTTATGCTAAAACGTATTAAATATTTTTTACTGTAATAAAATATTTATAACTTATTCATTTTCTTTTAATCTTGGAAATAGTGAAAAGAGGAAATAATATATTTTAATGAGCTGGAGAAAACTTTGATCTTCCAAAGTTTTTCATAAATTTGAATACTATTAGAAATTGAAACTGGTGGTAATAAATTAAAGATCATGTTAAATACTGTTTTTATATTAAATAATGAATAGGTTTTCGGTTATAGTTTTTGAATGTATTGATGAAGTGTGTATAAATAGGGTTGGTATATGGCATGATCTCATACAAAATTAGAAAAGAAAAGGAAAAGAAAAGAAAAGAAGATTTTTGCATAATGGATTTGAAGATGGTGAATGTGAAGATAGTGTTAGTGGGAATTATGATGGTGGCTTTGGTTTTGTGTTCAGGAAATGAAATTCAGAAAAATGAGAATATGCCAGAGGGATCACCGATTTGCCCATTTGGTTTGTTTTCCATTAATACATTTTGTGTAAAAGATGAAGACTGTCTTAAACAACAAAAACCTGGTGTAGTTTGTAAATGTCTTGGAAACAAACAATGTTGTTGCCATAGATAGAACAACTCATTTTCTTCTTTTTACCTTTCTCTTATCATTAATAACATGAGCTTTCTATCATTCATTATATCCTATTTCTTATCTAGTGGGTGTATCTTTGTCATCTCTAATATTTAATGTGTCATATGAAATATTTTTAGGGTGATATGGTTACTTTCTCAATAATGTTAACAACAGACATCATATTTAATTGAAATTAATAATAACATGAGAATATTAAAAATATTGGAATTATATTAAAAAAAATCAATGTAATATCTTAATCAATCCAAAGAGTTGCTCAAACATAAAAGATGTTGAGGTAATTCTCTCTTCTCTACGGAAGTGACCAGAGAGTTGCTCAAATATAAAAGTGTGAAGTATGTGTTTGTGAGATCATTTGACTATATGTTATTGTTTAATTAGAAATATATATGGTCGTTCAAGCAATGAGGAAGTCGTGTGAATGTGATTTTGGAACTTCTTATATTATACAACAATTAAGATTGTTCAAGCTTTAAGCAGATATTCAATTGATAGACGCTCAAGTGATGAGTGGGTGTTTGAACCAAGATAAAGGTTGATCCAAATCTCTCTCTTCAAAAGATGATCGGCTAAAGTAACATGTGATCTTTTTGGCTCTAAATTATGAATGTTTATGAAGAGCACAAAAGACTATCAACTAGAGAGTGTCTCGTGGTTAGTGGCAGAGCTTCTAAGGGACTGGTGGGGCCATGGCTCCTCCAAAATTTTTGAATTTTTTTTATTTTATAAATAATATATTATAAATTAATTATAATTAAATTAATATTTTTTTACTTCTTTTATAAAAAATAATATTTAATGATAATAAATAGTAAAATACAAAATTAAATGATAAAAAGATTTATTAAGATTTTTTTTTCTGTCTCATTTCTTTTCGGTATTTTATAAATTGTTCTCATCTCCCATTCTCACCCATTTTCTTTTGTTTATGACAAAAAAGATTCATTATATCTGCTCTCATTTTCTCATATGTTTTCTTTCATTTTTTAAGAAAAAAATGTAATTTTCTCTTATCTTACTTGATAGTGAAATATTAGTTTAATAATTTATCCTGTGAGCCTATATTTTTATTTTATTTTATGAATATAGAAGAAAAAAATATTGTAGTGTGTGTTCTTCTATAGCCGGATTTTAATTGTGGTTTGATTATCATCGATTTTCTTTTAGTCAAAGATATTCTACTTAATTTTTCATTTGATTCTTCTTATTTTAACTCTTATGGATTCTATAGCTACGACAGAAAGATCATTTTCTATAATGAAATTATCAAAACAAGATTGTGGGATAAAATGGAAGATGACTTTTTTGTTGACAATATTATTATTTACATTGAAAAATAAATAATTGAACATGTGCAGGGGCGTACCTATGTTATGACTAAGGGGAGCCATGGCTCCCCCTAGGTTTTTAATTTTAAATTTTGTAGATATATTTATATATTTTTTAAATTTAAATTTATATATTTATATATTATTTTATTAAGTTATATGTATATATATTATTTATGTATTAAGTTATGTATATATTTTTAAAAAATAAAATAAAAACTAATTGGCTTAAATACATTTTTGGTCCTCATTTTCGTAGTGTTTGTTGCGGATGGTCCTCATTTTGACAGAATGTTTTAAATGGTCCTCATTTGTACCGAATGTTTAAAATGATCCTCATTTTCACAATTCGTGTTTTATTTGGTCCTTTTCTGTAACGCCGTTTAAATCATTAACGAAACCTTGTACAAGTGGCACAGTTTGTATTGGGGTGTGTTATGTGTACTGTACATATGGCTAATTAACGTTAATTTTTCAATTTAGTGGAAATTTTGCAATTAGAGAAATTTCTTCATCTTCGTCTTTCTTGAGCTCGGATTTTCGGGGGAAGCAGCTAATACTTGTCATTTCATAATTGGATTGCAGAGGTATAGTAATAAGGTATTTGTAAGCATGAATATTTAACTCTTTAATTGTTAACATCACCCTTTCCCAAACTGCTGGGTGTGTGCACCTATGAGCCTTCCACATGAGTATTTTTAATTTTTTGCCAGAGAATCTTTTTCTAAAATTTGCATACAGATGCCTCATGCAAAATTAGTTGCAGAAGTATAGTAATAAGGTATTTGTAAGCATGGATATTTAACTCTTTAATTGTTAACATCACACTTTTCCAAACTGGTGGGTGTGTGCTCCTAGCAGCCTTCCACATGAGTATTTTTAATTTTTTGCCAGAGAATATTTTTCTAAAATTTGCATACAGATGCCTCATGCAAAATTAGCTGCAACTGCAATCCAATGATGAAATGGCAAGTATTAGCTGCTTCCTCTACAAATTCGAGCTCAAGAAAGACGAAGATGAAGAAATTTCCCCTAAATTAAAAAATTAACATTAATTAGCCATATGTATAGTACACGTAACACACCCCAATACAAATCGTGTCACCTGTACAATGCTCCGTTAATGATTTAAACGGCGTTACAGAAAAGGACCAAATAAAACACGAATTGCGAAAATGAGGACCATTTTAAACATTCTGTAAAATTGAGGACCATTTTAAACATTCTATCAAAATGAGGACCATCTGCAACAAACACTACGAAAATGAGGACCAAAAAGGTATTTAAGCCAAACTAATTTTATAGACCTTAGTTAATAAAGCAATTAAGGTTATGTATCTGATTGTAAAGTTCTTTCAGAGCAAACCATTAATAAAGTGTAAAAGTAAAAAGGAAGAGAGATTGAGAAAACGAGATTGGAGAGTAGAGAGATCGAATAACTCATACTCACAAGACACAAGATTTCCTGAGTTAGTATCTTAGTATGATTTATGTATGTTAGATTTATGATTATCTCATTACTATATTTCTTCTAAATTAAGTTTTCCCTAAATTAGTATGAAAACTAATTTGATTTTAGGGATTTTTTTTATGAAATTGGCATGAACCCTAATTATATCTTCCCAAATTAGTATTACCCTACATTATAAAATGTTGGAATTTTATGTTTTCCACTTCATATAATGAATTAGTTGAATAATCTTGAATTGAAATAGAAATTAGAATACCTATTTTGCATGAATTCAATCCATTAGAAAAATTAAAAATTGAGAAGTGTGAATTGCGGTATGAGAATGGTTTAAGTAAAAAAATAAAGAATTTTTTTAATTAATAAATTATATATAAAAAATATAAATTGGCATCCCTGAATTTTTGGTCCAAGTTCCGCCACTGAACATGTGTGATTTATTTTATAGTTATTGTTATATTAAATTATGTATTTATATTTATTGTATTAGTGACCGACAATAGTTAAATATATAAATTTTAAATATATTATTTTTCCTTCCCAAAAATATTGGTCAAGATCCTTCCCTACTTGTAGATAGTAGATAAACACTATCCCAACCCATTATCATCCCTACATATAAAGTACAATCATTGAATGAAAAATTATAATCATCTATAACAATATATAAAAAGGATTTCCTATTTTGTTTCAATATTTCAAAATTTAAATTTTACATTTTAAAATATTATTATTTATTAAATTTTTGAAAATTGACTGTTATTTTAGAAGCTTTTTATAAAAATAATATATGTCTACTTTTTTTTCCTATTTATCAACAATTATTCTCTCATCTTTTATGATATATTTTACTTTATTTTTAATAAATATAATTTTATTTTATATATTAACTTAATAACATTACAATATCATCACCTACTAATATAATATCACGCATATTTAAAAAATGCGTACACATATACGTGCCTTTGTTTACGCTAGTTCAATATAAAAGTAATAAAATATTTTGAAATAAATGTTTTTCTATATTAAAATTATTTTTATAAATAACATATTTGACTGAATGATTGAATTAATTAAAGAAGAATAATAAACTATCAATATTGAATACTAATAAAAATGTTATATTATCAAAAGAAAATTTGGAATAAATATTATTATATAATTAGAATTATTTTGATGACTAAAATTTAAATGAATGAATTAAGTAATTAACAATAAAATTTGAAAAATAAAATATTAATAATTAATAGAGATAAAAAATTTATATTATAAAAGAAAGAAAATTTGAAATAAATGTTTTTTTATATTTAAAATTATTTTATAAATAATACATTTGAATATATGAATTAATTAACACAAAAAATAAAAGAAAAAATAAATATCAATAATTAATAGTGATAAAATTCTTATATTACAATAATAAGATAATTAATTTGAAATAAATTCTTTTCTATAATTAAAATTATTTTTATAGATAATAGATTTGAATGAATGAATGAATTAATATATATGTACGTGAATATTGTTTTGAAAAAGTAAAAGAGATATAATATTCATTAAATTGAATAATGATAAGTGTAAATATATTTTTTCAACTATCAATTAAATTATCATTGATATGGATTAAAAAGCAATTGTAATAAATTATAATTGACATGGTTTAAAAATAAATTGTAAACTAAAATATATAATATATTTTTTTTCATTTTAACAATTTATTTATAAAAAAAAATTATTTTATCCTTCCCTTTTGAATCATAATAAAGCATATTGGTAGACTGGTGAACTATTAGGTGAAAAGTAATAATAAAAATGACAAAATATGTTAAACTTAGAAAATAATGTCATCATTCTATGATTATGTGAAGACTTTTGTATAACGTTCACGTTTTATATATAACGTTCAAGACTTTTGTATGGTATTAGTTATGTAAAGTTAAGCTAAAACGTATTAATTTTATTTTCTTTACTGTAATAAAATTTTTATAACTTATTCATTTTTTTTTAATCTTGGAAATAATGAAAAGAGGAAATATTTTATAGTATAACGTTATAACGTTCAAGACTTTTGTATGGTATTATAGTTATGTAAAGTTATGCTAAAACGAATTAATTTTTTATTTTTTTACTGTAATAAAATATTTATAACTTATTCATTTTTTTTAATCTTGGAAATAATGAAAAGAGGAAATATTATATAGTATAACGTTCACGTTTTATATAACGTTCAAGACTTTTGTATCGTATTAGTTATGTAAAGTTATGCTAAAATGTATTAATTTTTTTTACTGTAATAAAATATTTATAACTTATTCATTTTTTTTAATCTTGGAAATAATGAAAAGAGGAAATATTATATAGTATAACGTTCAAGACGTTTGTATGGTATTAGTTATGCTAAAACGTATTAATTTTTTTTTTACTGTAATCAAATATTAATAACTTATTCATTTTTTATAATCTTGGAAATAATGAAAAGAGGAAATATTATATAGTATAACGTTCACGTTTTATATAACAAACGTTCAAGATTTTTGTTAAATATTGTTTTTAAAATAAATATTGAATAGGTTTTGATTTTAAGACATCAATAGTTTTTGAATGTATGGATGAAGTGTGTATAAATAGGGTTGGTATTATAACATGATCTCATACAAAATTAATAAACAAAATAAGGAAAAGAAAAGAAGAAATTTGGAGAATGGATATGAAGATGATGAATGTGAAGATAGTGTTGGTGGGAATTATGATGGTGGCTTTGGTTTTGTGTTCAGGAAATGAAATTCAGAAAAATGAGAATGCGCCAAAGGGATCACCCATGATTTGTCCATTCGGTTCGTTTTCCATTGCTAGGTTTTGTGTAAAAGATGCAGACTGTCTTAAAAAAGAACAACCTAATGTTGTTTGTAAATGTCTTGGAAACAAACAATGTTGTTGCCAAAAATAGAACAACTCATTTTCTTCTTTTTACTTTTCTTTTATCATTAATAAAATAAACTTTCTATCATTCTTTATATCCTAATTCCTATCTCATGCATGTATCTTTGTCATCTCTAATATTTAGAGCTGTCATACGAAATATTTTCAGGATGACATGGTTACTTTCTTAATAATGTTAACAATAGAGGTCATACTTAATTCATTTTAATTAAAATTAATAATAACTTATATATAATGGAAATATGTTAAAAACAATAATCAATCTTATATCATGGTCATTCCAAAATCCAAATTATTCAAGTCATATTTTGTGGTTTGAGGAAGAGAGATGTTGAAGTAATTATCTCTTCTATGGCTTAAGTGACCAGAGAGTTACTCAAAAATAAAAGTGTGAAGTTGTGTGAATGATTATTTAGGATCTTGTTATATTATACAACAATTAGCATCACTCAAATGATGAGTGAGTATTAGGAAGAAAAAGGTTCATCCAAAATCTCTCTCCTCAAAAGATAATGGATTAGGCAACATGTGATGTTTTTACTAAGGATGTCAAAGCGGTGAGTAGGAAATTGGTAGTAGTTTCCGTGTACTCTACTTGCTGGATAAATATTCATCTCATACTCGTCCCCATATATCTGTGCGGATATCCATCATAGGTACCTGCATATTTTTTTGTTATGGTTACCTGTTTTTATGAAGAAAAAATATCTAAAAATATTTTAACACTATATATATATATATATATATATATATATATATATATATATATATATAATATGTATGTATGTATGTATGTATGTATGTATATGATGATATTTTGGTAAATTAGATTTTAACGGGTACAAATAAAATGTGAGTATAAACAATTTTCTATCCATTGCGGGTTTTATCAATTTTCTATCCATTGCGGGTTTTATCCGTTTATAATATCAATTTTCTATCCATTGCGGGTTTTATCCACGAATATCATAAATACACATTTTTTGACATCCCTAGTTTTTAATATAAATTACGAATGTATTATGAAGAGATTTACAAAATGGACATTGAACTAAACAACACATAACAAAAACAAAAGCGAAAGGGGATCAAAAGAACATGTAGACATCAGGTTCAGATCACCGAGATTGGAATGTTGCTTTCACCACGCCACTCGTCACTTGAGACAGATAATTGGAAGCTTAGAGTTGCCACTTGAGCTACCTCGTCAAAATAGGATCGCACACAAGGGTGAACTAATCACACGTCGCAGAAACAACATTTCATTACTGTATTATTCCAATTTGTCCAACTACATGCATAACCCTCTTATTTATGGTGAAAGGGGCTAATCAAGTAAGTAATGAAGAATTTATGCCTTAAACCTTAGCCCCTAATCAAGGTCAAAAGAATTTTAGAACCTAGACTAGAATAGACAATTAAATGATTGCGCATCTAGACATAAAATACATCATTGGTCATTCTTAACATCCGAACTTAAGGCTTAATGCGAACTTTTAATAAGGAAAGGTCTAAGACATTAGGATTCTTATTAAATTTTAGACTTGTCACTAAGACATTAGGGTTTGTTACATAGTGGTGTGAATGTGTGAGACGGAAATAAAAATATATTGTTTGTTGTTTTTACTTTGAATGGAATCATGAAACTCAATCCTGGTGAAGTTTTTATCTTATATTTTTTTAATCAAGCTATTTGTTTCCATTGTGCCAATTTCTGTTTATGCTTTATAATAAATTCTAAACTTAATTTTTTTTAAACCACAAATGTTTTGTTATTCTCAACCTTTATCAATAACTAACCAATTAACTTAGACCACATTAGTTCTTCTGGGATATAATATCTAGACTTGTCCACTTTATTACTTGTATGATTTGGTACACTTGTCAATTCCGCAACAACAACAAGATGATCAAATCATCCTCGCCAAACCTATTGTAATAAGTACAATGGTCTAAACGTAGTCTGTTGTAATCAAGGCTAACGACGAAGAAATCAAATCTCTTGTACGAACACCTGGGCGCAAGCTTTAAAACGTATAGAGATATATTCAAATGGCAAACCAAGTTTTCTTATTCTTTAATTTCTTTTGTTTGGAGAATCACTAGATCCCTGCTAATAATAACTTTGTAGGCAGTGGGACCCCACAGGCGATACCCCTTCACATTGTCAACATAGTCCAAGCATTTACTTCTTTTCCCAATTGCAAGCTCTAATCGTGCTTTGGATTCCTAAAATACTGGCAACACATTTGCTTTCCTCTTGATGAGGTACTCCGACAATATCCTAGAGTAATCATCAATGAATAATGAAAAATATCTTGCCCCTCCTAGGGATAACTCCGGTGATTTCCACACATCAGAATGAACCAAGTTTAATATGTTTTTGCTTTTGGTAGCTATTCTAGCAAACTTCAATCTATGTTGCTTGCTTATCACACAATGCTTGCAAAAATGTAAATTAACCTCATTAAGCCTGAGGAAGAGATTACGTTCCGCAAGGGTTTGTAGACCTCGCTTTGACATATGCCCAAGGCTACAATGCCATGTCACCACCACTTCTTCTTAACTTCATGCAACGTATCTCTCATAAGCACATAAAGATTCGCCATGATCTTCTTTGCTTTCATCATTACCAGATTTCCTTTCACCACCTTTAAGATTCCACCTCCAATGTGGATCTTACACCCGAGGTCATCTAATTATTCAATAGACAATAGATTCTTCTTCAAGTCCTTCACATGCCGTACCCCTTGAATTGTGCGAACAATACCATCATGCATTTTTATTTTGACAGTACCAATTCCAGCAACCTCTAATGCATGATCATTCCCCATGAACACAAATCCACTCGAGACAAGTTCATAACTATAAAACCAATTTCGATTTGAAGTCATGTGCCAGGATGCACCTGAATCCACTATCTACCTATCATGTAGTTGTCTTCCACCATTAGAGCTAATTACTACTTCGCTCCCCAAGATATGTCTGTCCTCCAAGGCACTTGCAACATAACCTTGTATGGTTGATGCTTCAGAGTTCTTTCCTCCATTCTTCCAATGCTAACAATCTTTCTTGACATGCCCTTTCTTACTACAATTGTAGCATTTGAGATGCTTTTTACCCTTAGACATTGATCTCTAATGGGTTTGACTCCCACTAGATCCATATTTTGTTGATCTACCTTTCGTCATCACCAAAGCCTCTACTTGCCTTGAACTTTCCACTATATCTACTATGTTCTTTTGCTTGGATTCTTTTTCAAGAATAGCTCAAGCAACATCCTCAAAGTGTAGATAGCCACCAATGTTGTAGTTTGTGATGTTGATGACGGGTTGATCATATGAATCAAGTAAACAATGTAGTAGAAACTCTACACATTCATTTTCAACTATGTTGTAATTTGCCACTGAAAGTTGAGCAAATAACATATTCAAATTATTGATGTGGTATGTCATTGGTGTGGACTCACTAATTCGAAGAATGTAGAGTTTTCTCTTCAAGAATATTCTTCTGTGAAGTGACTTAACCTCGTACAGTTTGATGAGAGTATCTCAAATCTCCTTCGTTGTGGTCTTCTCTGCAACGCTGGATAAAATCGCATCTACCAACACTAAGTGAAAATTTGCAATAGCATTATCATTCAGTTCCTTCCCTTTTGATTTGTGATGTCCACGATTTTTTCTTTAATCATCGCTAGACAATTGTCTTTTCTTAAAATTGCCTTCATCTTCAGTTTTCACAATGAGAAATTATTCCCATTGAACCTTTCTATCTCATATTTTGTTGCCAACACTAAGTACTGTCTATTGGAACAATGGAGGAAGACCATGAACCAGTGCACCAGGTAATTCCCAGGGAAGAGAGGTAGGCCACTAATGGATACATTTAAATACCAAGTCTTTCCTAACTAGAAATTTTCAAGACATGCACTTTCACACTACCTCATTATATCCAATATCACTACAATATTCTAATGACAATGGCAGCAAAATATAATCACATAAACTAGTGGACATTGATACCATTGTTGGGTATTAGAGTAATAGCACAAGTACTCACAATTAAAATAAAGGATGAAATAAATGGATAAAAAACAAATAATAGGCAAAGAATGAAATTTTATTAAAGAAAGAAACATTAAATACCCTTCTCTCTAGCTCCAAGGAGAGAATAATGACAACCTCTTTGTTGGAGATAGGAAAAAAACAAATATAAGGAGAACCTTCAAGGAGAAACTAATCTTCTCTTTTAATTCTTCTCTCAAGCAATAAGCAAAAAGGAAAGAATAGGAAAAGACTCTAGATGATTTCCTAAGGAAACACTAGGCTCCTTTTATAACATTAAAAGTAAGCCTCAAGGTAAGTTCCCACCGATGTGGTACTTCTTTTCTAACATGTTGGAATCGATTCCAATGTTATAAGAATCGATTCCCTTCTCCTTTGCACTATCATGGAATCAGTTCCAGCGTCATGGGAATCGATTACCTTCTCCTTGCACAATCATGAAATTGGTTCCAATTTCAGTGGGAATCGATTCCTTCTCTTTGGAATTGGAGTTCTCTATCAACCACACATACACACACACACACAAACCATGCACATGAAATTCTCGTGAAGAAAGCATGTCTTAATTTGAGGGTAAAACCGTATTTGCACATCTATCATCCTCAAATCACCTCAGTTAAAGAGAAATTCGAAAAGCTCACAATCTCGTTAATCCCCTCTTTCTCTCACTCTCAAATCCACGAATGGGAATGTGACTCTCACTCGTAAATCATTCCTCCCCATTTACTCACCACAATAACTCACCCGCAAGCGAACACAACATAAAGGTGTATTGACTTGTGAAGATTGATTTAAGAGAGAGTGAATGGATGAATTTAGGTGAATTTTAGAGTAAAGTTTGTGTTGTTCTTTTTAAAGAATTTAAGGAGTAAAAATTTGTGAATGATTTGAGTAATGTGAAAAATTAAAAAAAAGTTTAGTAGAAAGAAAACTAATATTACCAAATTGTCTTTGAAGTTAAAAATAATATAAACTAATATTTAGATTATTCCCTCTCCTTTCTCTCTCAAATCTGCAAATGTGAACACGTCTCTCACCTCATTGCCCATTGTTCACAAACCACAGTAAAAATTATAGTTGTTCACTCACCACAGTAAATCACCACAAGCAAACATAGACTAAAGAATATTATACATAAAAAAGGAGAATTTTTATTAATGATATATGTAACGTCCCATTTAAATAGATTTATCTACTAAACAGAACGTCGCAAAATTTTTGATAACAAGAACCCATCAGATAAACTTGAGGCGTACGAGAGGTAACTATTACAGTCATCCCAAAAGTACTTAGAGGAAAACCTGGGCATACAACCATGCCATGACTAAAAGAAAACTAACAGAATCCAACAGTTTTGCAAAAGGAGTTGCCATTGGCAACTGATATAAGAGGCCTCCTGGCCCTGAAACTGTTCCTAAGACCTCCAAACAGGGAAGTCTAGGCCGCACCGCTACGTCTCCCAGATCCAACACGAACCTCCCTCTCATCTGCTCCCACCAGAAGGTGATCATCGCAAGAGAGAAAACATAACAGAAAACAAACACAAACATGCAAGGGTAAGCTAGTGTAATATAATACTTATCATGGTATAAAGGAATAAATGCGTAAACATTCCCAGACATACAACATAGAGACACAACATTCATGGTATGACAAACAAGCAAGACACTATGACTCGATTATCCGGATACATATATTAAGATCGGATTCACTGGATGCCTGCACTCGTGGTGGCCTCTACTGCTCTGCAGAGCCATTGCCAATGGGTTTCACCCTACCACTCACGAGGTTAGCCTTTAAGCGCCTAAGGCCATTATCCTGCCAAAGACTAGGGCCTCCCGCTACTCTCACCACTTGGGTCAGTTTGCTCTACTTGAGACTCACTGACCCTTTAGAGTTTCGGGATGCAATCCTTACTTGAATCCTTATCTTAATATATACACTACACGCCACCATAAAGTCTCCCCATGGGACTTATGGAATTACGCCTATCACACCATCAAAATCATGTTTCTCATACCATAACCACCACTTGATCTCATACATACAGTTCTCATGTTAAAACATCACGAAACCACAACTCCATGATCAATCTCATATCAAGCATGTCAATTTCATTCATAAAAACCCAAACACCCAAGCATATTCACGTACACCATATTTAGGGAGAATGACCCAAACCGTACATGCCACAAACCATCCAAACAGCCAAGACAACATGGCACACATTCGCAAACTCGCTCAGGCGAGACGCTGGCCTCACGGACACAGCGGATTCTCGCCCAGGCGAGACATGCCACGAGGGATCTTCACGAACTCTCGCTCAGGCAAGATGCTGTCTTCCCTGAAACAGCGAATTCTCGCCCAGGCGAGACGCGCGACGTGGGGGCTTCACGATATCTCGCTCAGGCGAGGCCTTCTCGCCTGAGCGAGACTATGCGTCGCTCAAGACGAAAAAGGGCCGCCTAGGCGAGTTCTCGTGGCAGGGAGCTCTCTGGTACTCTCGCCTAGGCGAGACGAGCTCGCTTGGGCGAAAATAGCAGAGTTCATCACTGTCCCTCCACATGCAATGGCGGAAACCGCCCCGATCCACTCCCAAACACACATGCAACCCCATATCCTTCGATAAAAGCATACTAGGCACGCATACGAACACAAAAACGACCACAAACAACCCAGAAATACTTAAGACCGAAGAGTCTAGCTTCCCTTACCTTTTTATACACTAGCGCAAAAGAGAGGTGACCCCAGCAAGCGCAAACGAGATTCTGGAACAACCTACAACGCTGAGAATGTTAAACCGAGAAGCTAGCTGGAAAAGGATTGAGCCTATGCCCTAGCAGAGCTCTTGCTTCAGCCAAGAGTGTTTGAGGAAGAGAAGCTGCTCTGTGGAACAGAAGAGTGAGGAATGATGAGAATGTAGGGGTCTGAGGCAGGGTAGGGTGCCCTTCAGAAGGGCTGCCCTTGGGCCTACGAAGGGCCAGGCCCACACCTTTGGGACAGCAAGAAAAAAAAGGCTTATAAACAAAAAAAAAAATCATAATAAACATTTACTGGTAAAATTATAAACGTATAAAAGTACTGGTAAAAGAATATATTTAAGCCTTAAAAGAGTCATATAAGTTTTTGATATTTTTACCTCACTTGTTTTAGAATTTTGAAAATTAAGAGTAAATAATAATTAAAATTTCACTCAGTTCTGCTATTAAACAATAGTTTGGTCATGACATAATTTTTTAACTATGATAATTTCTCCAGTTGAACCCTCTTTCTCATTTATTTAGGCTGGTTGTAGTTGTGTTGGCGATTCACAACAGTAAGTTTTCGACCTTTTGTTTCTCATGTCCTTTTTCCCTCTTCTATTCTCCATCTTTCTTTTGTTACTTTCCTTAATTTGAAAGGGGTGTGTGACTCATACCAGTGGTGTTTTTGTTTTCATTTCAAATTTTTCCATATGTACATTGACCAACACAACAAACTTATGGTCATTGTAAACCTCAACCTCTGATAATAGACACAAACAAGTTTGTAATTAATGATGATGATGATGAAATTGTTGTTTAGCGGAGAAAAAAAATCAGAAGAACACAAGCTTTTGGCAATTAATAATGACCAAAGATGACTTTGGTCATAGTTTATAAATAATTGTCTTAGTAGGTTGATTCCCATTACCATGAGCACAAAACTAGTACTACTATCAGTGCCTCATTATGACAACTACGACAATGTGGATGATTACTTTAAATAATTGGACGTTTAATCATAGAAGATACCTGTTGTAAATTATCATGTAATCATCTATAGTTAAAAATAAATAAATACAGTAATTTTAGCCAAATCATCGTAAGCAACCGTCACATTTTTAAGATATTGTCTACTTTAAAACATGAAACATCGTTATAATTTTGTCATTAAAAAATATTTTAAATGATGAAAAAAAGTTATTTAAAATGTATTTGATCTTGATCAATGAAAAAAGTTAGAGAATAACCTGGTCATAAAAAAGACAGAATGGAGATGGTAAAGAAGAGTCCACAAATTAGGTTTGGCAGATGCAAGTGACATGCTGACTAATGAAGGCTAATGGCAACATTACGGTAGTTGGCTATTCGTGGATTGAAAGGTCGGTTAGGGATTAACAAGTGCCTTCCATTGTCATCAAATTAACTTTTTGTGTCACAAAATTTAATTTAAAACTGTTCTTTGCTTTTCCATTAGATATATTTGCCATATAATATTATATATTTATGAATTTAACTAGACATTGTTTTAATAACTTTCTATATTGTGGTGTAATTAATGCAATGTAGTTAGCACATATATAATTAATTAATTCTGAAATATTATTGAGAAAGACTAATAGAAAAGAAATGATAGATAATTAGATAGTGGAGATGGGATTGGAAAATGGAAGGTGAGTGAGTGTGCACTCTTGACAAGGTCTGGTGGCGAGGCATCTGGTATAATAACAGTTTACACGTGTCTGCCATGCACAGCATAGAACGAGGAAAATATCCTCAACCTCACAAATCACAATCAATAATTTATGTACTCAACTAAGCATGTACATAGAAAATTAAACTTTAATTATATAAACTAGTTCATCCTAACAATTAGATTTTTTTTAATATAACTGAATTATTTCTTATGAACTAAACCAGATTTATTTCTCGATAATGTATGGTCCCTTAACTTTTACTTCTTAAATTAATAAATTTTTATGTACATAAATTTTATACCTTTCAAGCTTTTTGATGTCCCAATTTATTAAGTTCTGTAGATAAGTAAAGGAAATTAACTATTTTATTAAGATAGCAAGTTTAGGTATATATTGATGCCATAAATAAAAAGGAAATCATGTTATAGAGTATTTATTGAATCCTAAAAGTCACAGATTTAAAACAAATATAAAGTTTTTAAAATTTAATAAATATATTATTTTAGTAATTTAGATATCATAAGTATAAAAATCGCCATGCAGTTATATTAATACTAGATTTATTTTGTCCAATATGCAGTCAACTAAAATTAAAAGATGAATTTTGATATCGTAGTGTAAGTTTTATCTGCCATCTTCGATTTGGTTATCTCTGTTACATAATGTTTTTTTGATGAGTTGAAATTGGGCGAAAGAATTTGGGAATGCGGAATTTGTTGTTCTATGTGTTTCTTTGGTGTGATTTCAAGTGAAATGAGAGAGCGGATTTGTGGATGGATGGTTTAATCCATTCCTGCAAAAGTGGGGTGATACTCGTATATAATGTAGGAGATTATGAAAATACCCTTTTCTTTTCTCGTATCCCATGCAAAGTTTCTGTCATGTCGTGATTCCCTTACCTCTACCTGCCAGATTCCTGAGGTTGCATGCAAATATTCCTGAGGCTACATTCGAAAAGTTCAAACACTCGGCTAGAGAGATTCCTGACGAGATTCCCTCCACTCCACTGTGCATTCCTTCAAAGACGATTTAAAATTGGCAACACCGGAGTGTGTCATTGTGAATGCTGTTTGGTTTCACCACTGTGGTGGTCGTAAATCCTTGTAAGGTGAGTGGTGGTGTTACTTTGGGACACAACATGGGTGTGTGAGAATTCATAACAGTGGTGTGATTGTTGAGTGCATCCATGGAGGAGGAAGAACATGAGGTGCTTGGGTGTGGTGGGGGAGGAAGAGGATGGAGGTGGTGGTGTGTGGTGGGAATGAAGTCCCGTAGTTTATTACTCTTGTATATCTTCTTTTGTTTTTTTTAATAAAAAAATAGAAAATTAAACATAAATTTATTGTCTCGCTCTCTGTTCTCATCCCTTCTCTTTTAAGATACAAAAGGTAATTTCCTCCTTTCTCTTGATAGAAAAATATTAGTTTGATATTTAGTTTTGTTTTTCATCTTATGAATTTTTTATATATTTATTTTTTCATGAATATAAAAAGAAAAGTTATGTACTATATGTTTTTTCATCACAACTATTCCTTAAATGTGACTTGATTATCATTTTTTTTAATAATTACGTCTCTCAATTTTTTATTAAACTTTGATAAATTATATTTTATTCTTATTTTTTTAAATAGGTATATTGATGAAAAATAAAATAATAGATTCATTCTTTTTTAAGTGATAAAAGAGAAGATACCATCGAAGATGAAAACAATACAAAATTATTTCTTCACCTATTTTTAAGCATGATACTAGGAATTCAATTGTTTAATTAATGTTTTAAATTGTTTTGATACAATTTTTTTTAATATTAGTTGAAAATTTTGTTTAAAATGTCAAATAAATTTAATAAAATAGATTTAGAAAGATTAAATTTATATATTTATAAAAGTTTTAGAAGATTAAATTAATTCAAAGTTAAAAAAATTCAATTTATAACCTAACTTTTCAACAAAAGGTAATTCTGTTAATAGATAGATGGAGTGTTACATCGTGTTTTATTTTAATAAAACCATCACATACAATCTTTTTTCTTTAGAACAAAAAAGATATAATGTAACTTCTATAATAAGGTTTATATATTTGTAAATAGACATTTGAATCCTCATTTCATTCCAAATAATTTTAAATTTTAATAGTATTAAAATATATATTTACGTTCCTTTATATATTCATACAAAAAAATACTCTTCAACTATAGTTTTGATTGAAAAAATATACTCCGTTCATTATTCATTGACATGTATTTTATCCTATTACAAAATTGTCATTCCCATATTTTATTAGCTTTAACTAACATATCTTATTATATTGGGGTGGGATAGGTACTCCAAAGAGAGCAGAACATTATCCTGCATATGCATGGAAACCAAAAAGCAGGATGTTTAGAATGAAAACCGACAGACAAGAAAAAATTAGAGAAGGATTCATAAATGAAGATGTAGATGTATAGATTTCAGTATTTAAATGCAGAAGGATTTAATTATTCCTTAAAAGAATCAAACTAATATATTAAAATAGAGGTTTGATTACTTTTCTACCCTATATTTTCGTTAATTTTTTTTTAAATATAAAAGATTTTTTTATAAAAATTGAAGTAATGATGATTTGCTTTTGTTAATACAGTTACTAGACTTCTATTAATCAAATTTTTGATTTGCATTCAAAAATTTAACGAAATAAATTAAATTACATCAATTTTTTAAAAATTAGAATTAAATTAAAAAAAATCGAGAATTAAATTGAGACAAACAAACAACTTATTAAACAATAATTAAGCCTATAACCAATCCATAACTATATACACTAAAACATTCTCACATAGTACACCGCGAAGTAAGGTTGTAAGATTTGAAGTAAAGGGATTTAATGGAGAACGAGAAATGGTTCCTATTTATAAGAAACAATTCTTCTTTATTTTAGTAAAATATATCAACTAACAAAAATATTATTTATCTATTTCTTTTTAATTTTTTTATTTATTTATTAAAGATAATGATGATTACGATTGATAACCCTCAGATATTTGTATAATAGAATGTAATATGATTATTTTCTTTTAATTTTTTTATTTATTTAGTTAAAGATTAAAGATAATGATAAGTAATAGTTATTTGATGTAGATGGAAGTAAAACAATTCTATCTTATTGTAGTAAATGATATCAAATGATGCACCGATATTTTAACTTTGGTTACGTATCTGTGTCTGACACGTATTCGTATTTGATACTTTAGGATATTTTACCAATACTTGTTAATGAAGTTTTTACTTTATAAAATCGTGGTAAACTACAAGAAAATATTTGAATAATGACCACTTTTTGTGACAACAAATAATTAGTCACTATATAGTGATCAATTTGGATACCAATTTAAAAAATAAAAGTTGTTGACAACTAAAATAGTTCTAACCATTATAATTGGTCTCTAAATTGATAAGTAAAATAGTTTTTATTATCAATTATTTCGAAATTGTTTAATAACATTATCTATCAAGGTTTTTTACTATCAAAATAATTGGTTTCTAAATTGGTCACTAACATTAGTTATCAAAATTTTGGTTACCAAAATAATTGGTCTCTAACATATTTTTTGTTACTAAAATTGGTCATTATTTAAGAATTTCTGGTAGTAGTACTTTTATGATGACAATAATTTATATTTTTTATGTTGACAACTTTAATAAAATAGTTTTAATTTGGATTCACATAATAACAATCATATATTTATTATGTTTTTAAGAATTATTATACATTTTTTCAATATTCATATATCGCATATCTATCACGTATTATATCCTATTATTTCTAAAATAAACGTATCAACATATAAGATACATGTCGTATCCAATACACATATCGTATTTATACATCATAGATATCAACTAACAAAAATATTATCTATCTTTAAATCTTTTTATTTATTTCGATAAAGATTAAAGATATATAATGATAATTATAGTAGATATTTATATATTGGAAAGTAATATGATTATTTTTGTTTTTTAATTTATTTCGTTAAAGATTAAAGATAATGACAATTACACTACTTGATGATTATGAGACGGGTCTTTCTATCATTCTAAGTACTTACATTATAAAAAATCATCTTTCAAATATTAAAGAAATTATTATGTAGTATTTTATACAAAATTATAATATTGTTCGTAAAATTATAAAATTGTAAAAAAAAATATAATATTGTACACAAATCTATATTGTTAGGGAGGAAGGATTAGAAGCCACAAAAATCATTGCAATATTAGTTTGTTATGTATTTTGTTGTATAAATAAAATGAATATATAAATGTATAGAAAAAGGAAACACAAATTAAAGCATACAAATAAAAGATTGAGAGAAAAAAAAATCATCATGTGCTAGTGTTGTGTCACGCATGAATGTGAGAGGGTGTGGCTTCCGGCAGTACTTTTAATCTCGGTGAATGTTATGTTAAATTATATTAATTTAATATTTTGTTAATGTAATTTAAAGAATAATTTTAATTTAAAGATTCTAATGTGATAATTATTAGAATATAAAGGAAGTTATGGAGATTATTTTAGATTTATTAAATTAATTCCTTCACTTCTCATTTTATAGGGGTATTATAGTATTTTATTAAAGTTTTTAAAATACTAGATGTTAATATGACCTTGGCACCTGGAAAGTTGGAGATGATTAGTCTCAAATAGAACATAAAATAAAAGTAATTTTAATCGGAGAAGATTTTGTACTTGGTAATTCTATATCATTAATAAGTCATTAAAGAGAAGTAAAAGAAGGGAAAGCATTGATTAAGGTAACTTTGCAATGAATCTAGCTAAGTTCTTGAACTCTTTTTAATAGTATAATTGTAAGAATCATAATTTATAAAATTTCATGTATAATAGAGTAGTTTCTTGATTTGTTAGAAAATTGAAACTAGATAAAAGATTTTACAGAGGAAAACTATGTTAGAGTTTCTTTTAATTAATTGCATGAAATGTAAAACACAACTAAAAATCAAAAACTTTAATTACACTACTTCTAGTTAGATATGACAAATAAACTCGTTCTCGTGGGTATTGTCCGAACTTGTCCCCGTTTTGACGGAGAATTCCCGCATTGAATGGGTACGTATGGGTATGGGTATGGGGAATCTCCGACTGTTTCAATTGGGTATGCCGATGGGTATGGGGATGTTCATATCTCCGTCATAATACTCGTCCCCGTTTATTAAAATATTCACAATTAATTAAGTAACTATATATATATATATATATATATATATATATATACTGTCAATTAAATGTTTTTATGTCTCATATTTGAATATTTTTATTATTTTTTAATATTTCTATTTATTATATATTTTTCTTTCAAATGAGAATGTTTAATACTCTCAATTTAAGTATTTAATAGCACAAACATTTTGTTTACTAGGTAATATAAAAAAGATTATTTACTTATTATTATTAGTTTTGTTTCATTTGAAGAACTTTTTTGTTTCGTTAAAACAATTTTTGTTATTTCTCAACCATTGAGTATATATGTTGATATTTGAAAAATTTTCTTAGATCTCTGAGACATTTTTCAACTTATCATACCCTTAATTATACATTTGTTTTCCTTTGTGCGATTTGTTTCAATAGTCTCTCAAATTGTTTGTAAACATTTGTTAATTTTTTAATATTTTTATTTGTTGTTTATTTTCATTATGTAGAATATTATTTCGATATATTTTATCTAATTATTTTTTATTTTCTAATTCATTATCAATCATACTGTAATTTTTTTCCCTATAATTGTATAAATAATTTTTATTTACTACAATATAAAAATTTAATGTAATTGTCATGAATATTTTTTTATCACCATCCAATATGATTGAAGTTCAGAAGATACAGATCTATGTTAAAATTTTATTATTATGAAAAAAGATTGAAGTAAACAAACATTTAAAATATATTTTAATTTGAATATTTGTTTTCCTTTTATATTTTTTAAAAAATATTTTTAAATTTTATCAACTAGGTTTCATTAATGTTTGCAAATTTAATAAATGTGTTGGTTCTCATGAAATTTTATCTAGTATTAGAATCTAAAATGTAAATAATTATAATTTATTTTAAACTTTTATTATAATTATTATTTGTTCTTGATGTATTATAACTTTTATTAGTGTATAAAAAAAATTCATTAGAATTTAAAAGATTGAAGTAAACAAACATTAAAAATAGATTTTAATTTGAATATTTATTTTCCTTTTATATTTTTTAAAAAATAATTTTAAATTTTATCAATTAGGTTTCATTAATGTTTGTAAATTTAATAAATGTGTTGGTTCTCATGAAATTTTATTTAGTATTATAATCTAAAATGTAAACAATTATAATTTTTTTAAAACTTTTATTATGATTATTATTTGTTCTTTGTATTATTTTGATCAAATGATGTATAACTTTTATTAATGTATAAAAAAGAGATTCATTAGAATTTAAAAGATTGAAGTAAACAAACATTTAAAACATATTTTAATTTGAATATTTTTTTCCTTTTATATTTTTTAAAATATATTTTTAAATTTTATCAACTATGTTTTATTAATTTTTGCAAATGTAATAATTGTTTTGGTTCTCATGAAATTTTATTTGGTATTATAATATAAAATGTAAACAATTATAATTTATTTTAAATTATTTGATATTGAAGAAACAACCATCCTTTTAATATTGAATATTTGATAATATTATGTTTCCTTTACCATAATTTTTTATTATTTTATAAAATTAATTAAAATTAATATTGAAGTAGTAAGAAAATGGGTATGAGTATGGGTACGAGAATATACCCGTTACCCGGTGGGGATGGGAATGAGACGAAAGTTTGATACTCGTTGAATTTTGGTATGAGAATGAGGATAAATTTTGTTACGGAGATAGGTATTAGATAGCAAAACCTGTGCCTGTCCCGCTCCATTGTCATCCCTACTTCTAGTTAGACTTAAGTTTGATCTATAGATCCCCGTTTGAAAATAGTGACTACAATAACAAAGCAACATAAGCAATACATTATGAATTGCACAATAGAGAATGTATTTGAAAAACATGAAAATAATCCACCACTAATGTGAATACCAATTTTGTCAAGATGAATGTATTTGTTTAAAAAATGAAATAAAAAAATGTTTTTAATTGATGGTAGGTAAGGAAAAAAAAGTGAAATAAGTTTTTTTTAATCTTTTAATTCAAACACAAAAAAAAATAGAGATAAAGATAAGAAGAATGAAAGAACCCAATTTGTTTCTGATTGTCGTCACATCCTTTTCATGAGCTCAACCATTTTATACATATTTTTACCGCACCTTTTGCTATTTACCCCCTACATGACATGTCCAACAAAAGATATTTTAAAATATCTTTTTTAGAGAAGGGTATAATTTTAATTATTAGAAGCAATATCCCTCATATTAATTAGAATTAATATCTTAATTTTATGATTATGTGATGTATCTCATTGGAATTTTTGTAGTGAGAGGAAAGTACGATTATAATTATAAGTAATATTTATGATAATAATTAGAATCAATATCTTGATATTATGCTATGATTTGAGTTATAGGATGTGCTACATCAAGATTTTTCGGTTAGAGGTCAATATATGATTCTAAATAATTAGAGACAATATTTATGGTAACAATTGTAACAATTATAATCAAGACTCTGTATATTATTTTAGAGCTGTCAAAATTGGTTGAAACCTGCAAGCCAACCCGCTCACCATGGGTTCGGACGGGGTTGGGTTGAAATTGTTTTTACAATTTTCAATACGGGTTGATTTTTGACCCGACCTACCTAAAACCCGACTCATCCGGGTTGAACCTATGATGAGCCGGGTTGACTATCCAATCTGCAAATAAATGGTCACATAAGTGTTTTTTGTTAAGTTGATATTTGCATTTGGGTTAGGTTAGGTTGTTTTTTTTAGTCAACATATAGATCATTTGTATTTTTGTGATTTTGGTTTGTATTTGGATTGTATTAAAGTGTATTTAGATTTTAATTAGATTTATAATTTAGTTTTGACTGAAAAAAAATAAAAGAATTGTATTTATTTTATTTAAGTGATCCCGTGAGCCAACCCATTTAACCCACTCGTGGTGGGCCGAACCGGGTTTGAATTTAAGTGATCAACTTGTGGTGGGTCGAGCCGGGTCGAGTTACCTGTTTTGACAGCTCTATATTATTTTATGATTTGATTTTTGTAACATTTGTCATCAAGAACATTTTATTCCTTATATCATATTATTCATTACAATCAAGGTTAAGATTACATTTGTATTACAATGTGTGTATATAAGCATGTAGTTTAAAGGGCAAAGGAAAAAAGTTCTATAAGAGCGGGGTCAACAATTGTTTTGATCTTTATTATTTTGTATATATATTTATTTTGTTTGATTTTTGGGAACAACAAATATTTTAAAAATCGACTTTTATTTTTACATATTTAATTAATTAAAAGACACATGTGTGGTGGGGTGCTAATACATTTTTCCACAAGTAACCCACTTCCAAACCCAAAATTTCCTTTCAAAGTAATTTTGATATATAGAGTTAAATGAAAAAGGAAAGCACAAAACAAAAGGTCGAGAGCATAAGTAAACATCTTTAAACTGAATGTGTGTATATATATATATATACGAACTGATTGTATTACAAAAGAAAGCAAAACAAAGGAACATAAAAGAGAGAATTGGAAGGACTTTGTAAGCCAAAAGAAGCAGAAACTAAAGATGAAGTTAGACAGATGTTCTGACTTCAAGACCGGCTTCCATTGCTGATGCTGTTGCGGGAGTATCGTTTTGTTCAGCTTCACCAGACATCTCCTCCAACGATTTGCCTTTAGATTCAGGAATGAGAAAGGTAAAGAGAAAGCCGAAGAAGTTAATGGCAGACAAAATAATA
>Ga0214545_1004179_pt1 | contig 27151 bp, 17 predicted proteins | sample CNSS4metaG_FD_160064 | JGI IMG/M metagenome (GOLD analysis project Ga0214545, IMG submission 160064) | Root nodule microbial communities from cowpea collected in UCLA plant growth center, Los Angeles, California, USA - CNSS4 | ecosystem: Host-associated > Plants > Roots > Nodule | place: USA... | reverse complement strand
TATATATATTACATTCATCAAAGAAATGTTACATAAAAGTATCTTTCAAAATAATTAACTTAACAAAATAGTCTTAATATTTGTATTACATAATAACCCATCTATCTCACCTCTATTCTTCGATAAGTTATAACTATATTTTATATGTTATATATTAATTTTCCTTTATAATCCCTTTCTACACATTAAAAATTAATTAAATTTAATATAAATTTTAAACAACCGGTTATTTATTATATAATCATCATTATTATCTTTTACTTTTTAGAATATACAAAAATATGTATACATTTCTTTTACTAGTATTATATTATAAAATTATTTTAAATATAATTATTTACTCCATGTTTAAACACATAATCCATATCTTTCAGTTTTTATTATTTTTTAATATCTCAAAATAAATAGAAAAATAAAATCAAAATATATTTTAGTTATGTAAAAGCAAATACTTGAAGTGGGTGGTTTACTGAGTGTGGTGCAGCTATTTAAAGGACCCGTACTAGTCCTGAATCCCGTACCCTTTCTTTTATTTTTTTCGTAAAACTCGTGTGTAGGATGTGAATTATCCCTGAAAAAAGTTTTGTTTGAAAATAACCTTTAAAAAAAAAACAAAGATACAATTACTTTTCCCACCTTAACTATAATTAGTAGTTGGTGAAATAAGATTTCAAAGTTTTACGTTGTGTAAAAAATCAGAAAAATAAGAAAGGTAAAGGGATATAACAAAAAAAATATAATCTATAAATATTAAATTTAAAAATTTTATCTTTAAAGTGATGTCATATTTCTTACCCAATCAATTTATATCTTATAAATAATACAATTTTCCTTAAAATCTGAATAGTTGACCAGCAAAATTTTATTTTTGTACGATTTAAAAGTATATTTTTGAAGCCATTTATGACGTGTTTTATGTAGTTTCGAAATTGCCTTTTAAACAATTTTTGTAAATATTTATTTAAGTAAATCTCTTCAAACTCGGATTAGATCAAATAAAGTAAACGATTTTCTCACATATTAGTCGTAAAAGGTGTTTATAAAATGAGATTATAGTGTAACGTTATCTCAATAATATCACTGTCACTATAAAGATACAAAAGGATCGCACAAACAGTTAAATAAGCACTTTTATGCTTAAACAATGTTCTCATATATATAATGGTATAAAATTTGAATTCTTTAATATTATTTTAAATATGAAATCAATTATATATACTCTATGGCATTGAAGATTCTCGACAATATAAATCATTATTTTCAATAATATATTATCCACATCAATTTAATTATTAAAGAAATATGAGATTTAATGTATTTAAAAAATAAGATTTCTTTTTATCTTAAATAAGATTATGGTTTATATTTTTTTGAAGTTGGTACTTTGTTAAGATTAAAACAATTTATGCTTATAATTTATCTTTTGATCCAATATTTATATAATAAACTATAAATATATGATGATTCGTAAGAACAAGTTTCATATATCAAAAAGGTTAAAAAAAGCAAAAAAAAAAAAAAGAGGATTGGATATAAAGAACTCAAACAAAACTTGTTTTAGAATAATGGCAGAATCTTTATAAGAGGTAAAAGAAGAAAAAGAAAGGCATGCAAGGAGGTGTTTACAATTTAGGATATTAAAGTATTTAAAGTATAATGATAAACATAGTTTTATTTATTTTTTACAATATAAAATTATAAAGACGTGAAAAGTAACATAATTTTAAAATTACTTGTTTATCCTTGCAAACACATTCAGAAAAGGACTATCTATCCTCCATAAATATTACCATATTAAACTAATTATAATGTCTACCAAAAGTTTCAATTTGTTCTCTTCCTTTCTCTTAGAAACTCTAAATAAAAAAACAAGTTCGATATATAATTTAGTTAAATCAAACTAAGGGATACATAAAATGGAGAATTTAATCAAAATTATGAATTTATACAAAGTGAGAGAACTAATAAATTGAGAATTAAATTATGAAAACAGAAATAAAAAATACCAAAATCTCAAAAACATTAATTTAATAACAGAAAAGTCTTAAAGGATGGGAAATGAAAGCTAACTTTCCCATGCTGGCATCTTCTGGAGACTTCTCCCAATCATTCTGTGATCTATCTTCCAATTTCATAAAAAGCATCATCAAGAAAAAAAAAAAAAAGATGATCCTATAATTTAGTGATGGAAATTGATAGAAAATTTTGAAATAATTTTGAGAAAGCTAAAATTTTAAATAAAATCATGAAAAATAAAAATGTAATTTAACGTACATGTATATTGAAAAATTAAAGAGAAAAAGTTGGAGAGCCCATAACCGAATTAATAAATGGCACCAAAGTGTAAGTAATTGACACACATGTTCATTAATGGATTGTGTATTTTATTTCAGCATTTTAACTTGTAACGACCAACCTAACCCAACCTTTATTCATTATAAATGATGTCTGGTCCTATTACATGGTAAAAATACTCACATTTGGATGATAAATTTCACCGACGGATAGGTTATAGTTAGTAACGGCAAATATTTATTATTTGTGAGTATTTTAATATTTATTTATAAATAGATTGGATACTGATATCATATTATCTGTATTTATGGATACCATTATCCATAAAATATTAAAATTAAAATTTAATTTATATTTCTAAGTTAAATTTAATTAAAATTATATTTTATTAGGTTAAATTTAAGTAATTAAAATTTAATTTAATTATACTTTATCCAAAAAATCCCCAAGTATTTTTTAAAAGCACCCGACCCGAGATGTTTTCATCCTAAAAATACAACCATTCACACACACTCTCTCTCTCTCCCTTCCCTTTCATATTTGATTTTACTCTGTTTTGATTCCACTTGCCTGTGGTTGCAGGACCACATTCTTCTTCTTCTTATTTGGATTTACTATTGTTTCATTCTTAATAAGACAATAGCATTTTGGAACAAGAGACATGAAGATAGATGGTTCTTTTCTCTAAATCTATCTGCTACAACACCTTTCACCAAAACCTTTTCGACATAACTATATCCAGGTAAAATGCAGACGAATTTCTGCTAGTATGTATAATTTTTATATTTTATACAATTTTCATATAATACGAAAGAAATAGATGAAAATATCATTTTTAAAAATAATTTAAAGATTAAAAACATATTTAATTTTTAATAAATGAATTTATTTATTTTTTATCTAAAAAGAATAAATTCACTAAAATTTAGTTAAAACATGTATAATTTAAAATTTAAACTATAAAACTTAATTTTGTTCTATTAACAACTGATTAAATGAATAAATTATAAAGGAATTGTTTCTTAAAAGTCTTCTTTAAATGACATTTAAACCATATGAAAATAGCTCTTATCCAACTAACAGTAAATGCAACATCGCATCATGGATTAGTCTTCCACCCACTTAATAAGGATTAGTTATAAATAAAATAATTTAATCTTATACTATACCGGTTTTATTTTTTTTTACATTGAAAATATTTTTTTCTCCAAAAATAATTTTAAATATTTTTAATTTAATAAAAGTATAATTTCTATGATATCCTTAATATATAATAATTAAACTATCTAGTTTTTGTTTATAATTTTTTATCTAAATTTTAGTTTGAAATAAAATAAAAGAGACTGATGTCATTTTACTTTATTTTTAAGTATCATTTATTAAAATATTAGAAATTGTGAGTAACATTTATTAACATTGTTAGGAAGAATGATTCGTGTCTATCAACATCAAGAAACATAAATATTATTTTATTAAAAATTTAAATAAGGTGAATATCTATAGTAGAATTATAATCATTTAAAACCTATTTTTCATTAAATAAATATATATTTATATAAATATAATATTGCAGAGTCATACTCATGCGTAGATTAAGCAAGAATAATGGAGTTATTAAGTAAAGTTTTCTTCATACTAATAAGCTTGATCTGGTTTAGTTGTTCCCATGTCTGCTGGCAAACGCATTGGTGTTCTTTCCTGAAACAACTCTGTCTCTTCTCTGTGTGGTTAGGATAATTCACTGATTCTTGGTCGATGCAAATTTCAGATTTTTCTTGTATTAAAAACCAGAGCTTATCAACCGAATGGTTCGTGCAAGTGGGGTTTGTTTTTAATAAAGTTTCCTTCTTGAATTGGTATTAACGCCTATGTTTTAGCTATGAACTGGAAATGATTAGTACCTCTACTCACATGGTTTCATTAAATTTTGTCACCTGTTTCTCTTGGGTGTATCCAAATTTTGTTGCCAAGTGTCTCAGAATTTTCAATATTTTTGAGTTTTATTGGGGCAACTTGGTAGCTAGCCCACACTCACAGCTTCGAATGAACAACGTGTCTAAGAGTTATACACCTAAACACTCTCTTGGCCTTTTTTTTTTCCTTTTGTTAACATTAGTGGGGCTAGTGGGAGAAATTTTCTGGGACCAATTACTTGTTACAGTATGCTAATTTTGTTCTGTTTTCGATGAGATGTGAAATTGAACTTAATCTGAATGGATGTGGCTAGATAGTGTTTTTTACTCTCATCATTGGATTTCTATGATTTTGGCGAATGTTCAGTTTAGAATCTTAAAATTATAAATGGTTGTTTGGCACATGACTTGCTGATAGAAGGCTGATTCTTCTTTCCTTAGAGAGATAGAGATGGTGAAAAAAGGAAACATTGTTCAGTACAGGGAGAGGTTGGACAAGAGCCTTGCCTTACCTGATCTGACAGATGAACAGATACTCAAAACCCTTGTTAAAAGTCAACTCCAAGGCTCATCAAAAGTGGAAATTGAAGGTAATGATAGCATTTCCTAGTTCGCTTTGAGGTATTTTGCAGAAAAGGTACTAGGTGACAGATGTTATTATTTTAGGTAGTTATGTTTATCTTCTTTTATTTGTTTATTCATTTGGTGTTGCAGGATGTAATGAGAAATTAGTAGAAACCAAAACCAAGGAGATATATGACTTTCTTAGCATGTTGAGAAGTGCTTCTGGAGACAATAGTGCAGGATCTAGTACATCACGCTCTGATTGGAAAGTAAGCTATGGATGTCATGTTTTCTTCCCCTTTCAATTGCTTATTTAGATCATCCTCGGTTGATTTATACCTTGAACCTTTGTATCTTGTAACATGTGAAACAAAGGAGCAACGTTTTTATGTATTCTGGTTTGAAATTTTACTTCCATAATTTATGTTGACATTTGATATGAACTTTTATTATATGAAATATTAAGGTGAAATGCTAATTCTTATTAGAAAACAATAAAAACACGTTAAACAGTTACATTATTTGATCAACTTCTTGCTTTTTTTAAACAGTTAAAACAGGATACTGAAGATTTTCGAGTTATGTATCGCGAAGGACCAGAGGGAACTCCCTTTCATACATTGCTAGTTGAAGGCTATGTGGATGGGCCTCTAGATCTCTGTGAGTCATGCAACGATGAGCCAAAAATTTTAGCACAACCCTTTTAATTAGTTTAACAAGGGTCATGTTGTGATCTTAACATGAGAAATTTAACCTTTGTTACTTACAATAACAGCTTTGTGCCTTTCATGGGAGTCCTTCCTCTACAAGAAATGGTGAAAATCATATTGCAATACGTGCCTTTGCTTCTATTTGACATTATTTTTTTTATAACATAGAAGTTATTTGATTCTGTGTTGGGGTATATACCCTTTTCACAATTTTCAATTTTTCCAGGTGGCCTCAGTTTACTATTCCCAGTTTCAAAGTTCTGGTATCTGAACGTTTGCAGAGAGTCCAGATTGGGGAACATATCTCACTAGTTAGGTTTGTTTTGGCCCCATCAATTTAGTAAATTTACATTGTAGTGTGTGTCACTGACCATGATAAAAACCTTTATTTTTGAATGCTTATTATGCTGCTGATTGTGGAAGAAAGGATGAAGGTTCCATGGCCTCTATCTACAAGGGAAGCTATAGTGCGTTATTATCTTTTTGAGTACTTTCAAGATGACTTAGTAGTTGTTCTTTTGAATACGGTACTTCTTTATTTTTCTCTGGAAAGTTAATTCTAAGTCAGATCATCCAAGCTTCGAGAAATCCATGTTTAATTTGTTTTCAGGTCTCTGAGTCGACGAGCATTGACAATTTCAACATGAATGCAATTCCTGAGGCAAAGGATGTTGTGAGAATTGATTTGCTGGGAGGCTATGCAATGCAAAAGGTGTCATCAGAAAGAAGTTATTTTCGGTGAGTTTTAAGTCAGTACTAAAAACTTAGAAGTAGCCTGCAAAAAGATGAGTACAAGTATTGAATACGGTATGCATTGAGAATTGTTTTTAGGCCTATATAGTTAACTGAGCTTGTTCACAAGGGAGAGAAGAGAACAGTTTCTCTTACCAAAACTCTTAATGTAGTTGATATGTCTATATTTACTTGTCATCATGATTAGTGTAATACTCTTAGACTAATTCAAATGGCTTTAATTTTTAGAGTAATTGTATTGGTCAACTTCCAAGATGTGGTGAAAAATGATAAAAGGATTTCGGTTCCAAGGCTTAAATTGTGTAAAATTTTGTAGGATAATAGGAAATTTGGATATAAAGCTGGATTTTGTACCTCCATCCCTCATAAATTTCATTTCAAGGCAGCTCATCGGCAGTGGTTTCAGACTTTATCAGAAGGTTGTATATTCTTTTCAAATTTCATTTTCCTTAAGATATCTAGGAGGGTTTACCCTGCTCATGAACTTATTGTCACTTTATTTGCAAAGGCTAGTTAGAAGATTGGTTTCAGCTTATTTACCATTTTCTGCTTGCTCATGTATACATTACATACTTATTATTTTGTATTACATCAACTTCTCAAATTGTTATATTTTAGGCTGTGGCTTCGATGATGAGCAATGATAAAGATAAAGACATCAGCAAGGCCTTGGAGGACCCATTGTATGTTAGAATACGCGAAGCTTTAGTAACTGGGGAAGAGCTTAAGCAAGATGCAAGGTTTGTTCAAGCTGAGGAACTTATTCAAAGTGAGAAAAATGGGGTAAAAGAGAAAGATATATCCTGTGAGTATATAAGCAACCAACGTGCAGGTGGTGAAGAAGATGTAGAAGCAGGTTGTAAAGAGATTGTACAAGTTGAGGAAGATGTTAACAAGGTACTTGAAGTTCCAATCGAGGAAGGTGATTCATTGAGTGTGCTGATCAATGGCAAGGAGAATGGTGAGATTGAAGGTGCAGATAGTGAAGAGATTGTTGATATTGAAGGTGCAGATAGTGAAGAGATTGTTGAGATTGAGAAGGAAATGAACAAAGTGGGTGGCATTCCAACTGAGAAAGATGGTGCAAGAAGTGTTCTGAAGGATAAGAGGAATGGTTATGTACGCTCAGATGTGAGAAGGGCTCTAGAAACAATAGAGAGGGTTATTTCAACGGTTAAGGAACATGGATTTCATCCCCGAATGCCTACTTCAAACTCTGATGAGCAAAAGTTCCAGATGGAAAAAGTTGGCACAGTTGACTCAAGTTCTGCGAAACCTATTCAAGTATGTTTGAAGGATGATGATAGTGTCAAAGAATCAAGCAGCAATATACGGGAGGAAACTTCAGAAGAACCTGCGACGATACAAAGCTTCAGGTGATTTGTTTTACTCTTGTTATTTGAGTAATGTTATCTAATACTGGTTTACAGGGAAATCATTTTTGTATTGGGGCGTGTTATCCTTTAATATGATTTGTTTGGAAATATAAGCTAACTAGTACTTGGTTTGTTTATAGTGACTATGAATTTGACCAATGTTCTTACTATTTTTGGTTCCATAAGGCAGATAGAAACAAATCCAAACTTGAAGGAACTTAACCATAAGAAAGTTGCACCAGCTTCACCCGAACTTAATCTTTCAAGATCAATGGAAGTGAATCCGATTGATTCATCTTCTTTGAAAAGTGGAACAATAGTGGAGCAGACAGTAAGTGATAATAAACCATTAAACAATTATGCAGAGGACATGAAAAAATCAACCAAGGAGATGAGGTATAGATACTGTTGTTTCATGAATTAGCTAAAACCATAAAAGTTTGGAAGACGATAGAAGAATAAAACAGAGAGATATGATCAACTTGCAACACAATGATAAGGTTTGATGTTTATTTATCCGAAGATCACTGGTAAAATGTTCACACGTGTTAATTTTGTCCACTAATTATTACCATTGATGCTGCTCAATCAATCTCTAAAGTTAAGTTTATTTAGAAATGTAAGATTGGTTAATTAGAGATTAGGCAGACATATCTAAAAGTACAAATGTATATTGGTATATCAATTAAACGATATACTTTTGTAAATTACTCTTTTTCCTGGCCTATGTACACTTGTAACATTTATCTTATATTTTATTTATGTTCTTCACATTTTAGTTTCTGTCTCAAATTCCTTTAAAGTAATAATTTCCCATTACCGTACTTTTTTTAAAAATTTCCAAAATTTATTTAGTTCAAAAGCTGACGCCTTTTCTCTTTATTCAAAAGAGTAAAATTTCTATTTTCTTTAAATAGAGATCAAAATGTATTTTTTTTAAAATAAAAATAAACGTGCGTAAGTTTTGTTTTCTTTTTGAAAATCACATTCAAAATATACAATGTAATGTTTTACTTAAACATTTAACCTTCCAGCTCAAATTTTATAACTTGTATCGAACTAAATCCATTTATGAATAATTTTATATTTATGTAACAAAATATTTCTGCTCAATTATATAAATTAAAGTACAAATCGGACTACGAATTGTTGCTTCTATTCAATAAAAAGTCTTATTAAAGTGTAATTTATAAGTATATTTTATATTTTCAAATTTAAAAAATATTATTCGATTATTGCATTAACGTTTTATTTAAATAATTGTCATTTTATTTTATAACAACTGTCTCGTATTATTTGTCAAAGAAAATGACCAAAATAATGACGAGAAAAAAGTACACGTTGTAGAGGAGTTTTTGTCCTTTAACTGAGAAAATAAAATAAAATAAATGTCTTTAATGACATTTGGGTGTTAAGGTGGAAAATGGTTTATATTACAGGATGGGAAATATTGATTTTAAAAGAAAAAAAAATATTACTTTAATTTTAAGATACTAGAAACATCGAATCTTGTTAACTAGTTATAGGAGGAAATTTTTCAAGAAAAATATGGAAGAATGTATCAAAAATCATAAAAAAACAGAAGTTTTTATGTATTTTAACGAAAAATATTTTTACTTTTAAGAAATAATCTTAGTAACCCGTTAACATTTGAGAAAAACATATATAACTACTATAATTTATAAATACTAATGTAATAACATATAAAAAACTAATATAATTGAAAAACTGATAATAAAGTAATTTAATTTATTTATTTATTTTATTACTTTCTTTGATAAAATGTCTCAAAATAATTGCAATTTTAATCTGTATTTTCTTGAAACTGTTTGATGTTTTAATTCAATAAAATATTAATTTTTTTGTTTTAATTTTACTTGTAAGTAAACTGCTTTAATATTTATAGTTACAACGAACAAAAAGAAATTTATTTATAGAAAAAATGAGATTGTTTTTATGAATGATATATTTATTATTTTTCTGACGGAAAACTATGAAGTGGAATAGTTTTGGGAAGGAGTTTCTATATTCTATATATAAGTTATGATCCATCAAAAGCAGGCAGAACCCAAAACGCAGCGTTCGAAATCGAAGTCTTGGGGAACAAGTTGCAAACGCAACCATTAAAGAAAGGTAATCTTTGTGCTCAAGCTGCAAACACGAAAATGGGGTGGGTTTGGAGTGATGACAACAACGACGACGATCTTCGACGTGATATCTCTTCGGAAGGGTGCTCCACCACGAAGGTCGTCAAATATCAATGCAAAACAGAGGAGGTCGAATCTGGAAAGTTCGTCAGAAAGTGCGAGAAAACAGAAGAGCTTCTCAGGAATTGCATCGGAAAGTAATACTCTTTTCTGTCATGTTTTCGGTCACTTATTATGAATATCTTTTTAATGATTTTTTACTATACTGTCAAATGTGACGCCCTAGAAATTACGATTGATTGATTGATTAGGTGTTAGGAAGAGTTTTGCTTTGAATTCGTTCCTACAGCGTGTGGAATTTATTTATTTATTTTTTCTCGATCACAAACAAACTAATTTGATGGTGTTATGAATCAAAAACTGGAATATTTGAAGTAGAAGTGTTAACGATTGCGGTGACATCTTTGCTTCGTTTAAGAATTAGGGAAAAGACTGGAGGTATGTATTTTTTTTTTTTAAGTGAAAATTATGTCCGCAAATTCTGGTATGTCGTATTAGGACAAAGTGAAAACCGTGACGTGAATCAGGAAAGGGGTTTTGATAGGTAGATTACTCACGTGGTGATAGATGCGGGGGGCACATACTTGGGCTTATAATCGGCTTATAGAAAATCTATACAAACTCTATTATGCTTTCGCAGTGATGTGTATCTAAGATTGCGGTTGCAAAAACTTCCCCTGTTGTCTCTCATCTTGCACTACAAGTAAAAAAACCTCGTCATGGGTAAAATAGGATCAATGAGGAGGATTGGCCTCTGATATGTAGAAGAGAGTCATTCAAACCCATCAAGAATTGCATGGCATACTTCATATGAGTATATTCTAGTCAAGGTTGAATACGTCCACAGTAGCGTGAGTGGGCAGGTTTTGTATTCACCTAGCCCCTCTGTTAGAGACTTCAATTTTTCAAAATGCTGAGAGCACTAGCTCACATAAAGACTTCACTGTTGGAGATTCACCAGTGCACACTTTAATTGAAAAATTAGTGGACCATTTTGTACTTGGAAGCTCACTTCCACGCCTAAAAAAATCGGTGGAGGGTGAACATATCATAATTTATGTGATATCCTTTGAAATGGATTTGAAAAGCCAAGAAGAAGCAGATATTATTTCGTTGCCGTGAAAGAAATGTATTGTCAACACCTGGTTCTTGTATAAAATTGTGAACAAACCCAAACTTGTTTTCCCCAATGAGTATCATTTTCACGGCCCAGCACCAAGACGTGTAGTTCACACCATTAGAGGCTCACAAACTGATACAGAACCAGGATTATCAGAGGGATGAGTGAAGAAGGAAGCAGAGCATCATCAACTGCAGCTATGAATGCATATACACGACGGATAAGAAGCAGCCGAAAGAGATAAATAAAGTCATTCTAGCAGAAAGTAATCAAATCTTATACCATATTAAAGTATAATGCTGGGCTGGCGTAGTAGATTAGTATTATTGCTTTGAAGAAATTCAGACTTTCATTTTTGTGTGTGTATGCTGTTGTTGTCTAACCAAATTACAAGAGTGAGTAACAAGCATACTAGATAAGTTAAAAGCCAGTTATTTCCCTAATACTAGGATGTACTGAGTTTAAAAGGCCGTGAGAATGATATGTATCTTTGACCTTGTGTTTGAGTCCTGTTCTATCGACATAAAACTGGAAGTAAAATGTATAGTTGAGATTGTTATAATCGATATAAATAATACTAATGACCCTTCTTTGCCCTGCATCATCATATCCTACTTCTCTTCGACTTATTTCTTATCATCTATCTGCATTAATGCAAAACCAGGTGAAAAATAGCTTTGAATACCAAATGGGTTGTAGGTGGGTGAGACATACAATGTAATGATCATACTGGTTTTTAAAATCTAGTTTGTTTAGTCTTTTTAAGCTTAAATTAGATTGAATAGTTTTTATATCATGCTAGATAAACCAGAGATAATAGGTGAGCTGGCACACTCACAAGCACATAGAGGAGCAGAATTGCTTATGCTTTAATTGATTTCAGTTTTTACTATTTGGGCATTGTATTATTTGGGAATATGGCTGGACTATCCAGTTACCCTTTCTTTGTTGCAGTCATATTACTCTGTAAGTCTCTTAAAAATGTGACTGAAACTTTTATCTTATTTTTACCTTCACACTTTGCAGGCCTGTTGAAATGTTTCAATCTAACAAAGAGTATACCGAAGAGGATGTAACAGACGAGGTACTCAAAGGAAGTTCTGTTCCATTTACCTCATCAGACCGTGGTGTGTTCGACTTCCCAGGGCTACGAAATGATATCGAAGTCATGGAACGTAACGTGTTCGATAGTCTTAGTCGTTTCCTGGAAACAGCTGAAGAAATGAAGAATGGCGTTTTTGATGTTTTTGGTAAGTCTCCAAGGATCTTCGATGCAGAGTCGTCTTCACCCTCTGTGAGGCGAGAGATCCCTATTGCAAGTCGCACAGAAGCTTATCCTAAAACCCTGGAGAAGGAATCAGGATATACTGATTATGTTACAGCCGCTCAAGATGTTTAAACTTTGAACTGGACCACAACCAAGTCCTGTAATAACATCTTTGGGAGCTGTTTTACTTCTTTTCTTTTCTTTTAAACTGTGTTTTTTCTATTCCCTTCACTCAATTGTAGCCAATACGAATGAAAATAAATCCAGTTTTAGACAAAGTTACAGCGGGTGGATTTGATGGAAGTATATTTGCATTTTAAATTCATTTCGTCAATCTTCCCTAATCTGATGGAGTTTAATAAAATATGAATTTGTGACTTCATAATTTGTTTAATTTTACCATGTTTCATTCTTCTCCTTTTGTTGCATAAATGTTTTTAAAATGAACTAAAACAATGGTGTTACTTGTTTTTATGATTGTTAAAATAAAATTAGTAATAAAAGAATAAATTTGCAATTAGATACATACTTGCATGTTGTAAGGTTCTGCTTGATTTGACAATGACAATGGGGAAATGAGGTCTTGTGACCAAAAGGTGTACTATGTGTGTGAGTGTGTGTATATATATATATTAAAGTAATCTTTATGAATGCTATCTAAATGATACTCATTGCTCTAAAATCAATTTAAGTTGAATATTTTCCAACGTATTTAACTTATTGTATATTTTTAATTAAAAACAGTTCACACTAAAGCATTTCCGAGATTAACTTTGGTGTAATTCAAACACACATTATTTGATTTCATTGACTCGTGTAGCACGGTCGGTCCCTTTTAAGTGGTAGTGGCATTTTCATCACATCATTGACGCCATTTTTGAGTCTTGAAGGCGAAGACTAGAACTAGAACTCCGAAGACCTTAAGAGCATAACAAAATTGCGAATGGAAAACTGTTACATTCTTTTTTCCTCTGAGAAAAACACGTTCAGATAATGGAAGTTAGTGCGGCACCGATTTCTAGTTCATATACCTTTTCATTTTTCTGTTAATCAAATTAAACTGTTCCTTATTCTTAAGGGTTTAATTTATTAGTGCCTCCACCTCTTTCTTTTTTTTTCTTTCTGGTGAAATCCTCTTCATTTACCTTTTATTTGTTTATCGAACTGCTACCTTTAAGCCATTGTTTCTAGAAATGGAAGTATTCAACTATGAGTTCATTATTTGTTTTAAATGTTGATTTATTCACCAAATTAAATATATGAAGTCTCCCCTACTTACTAATGCTGAGTGGGTCACTTGCACAAGTAGATAAGATGGATTTGTCAAACTCTCTATTACTACTATATTTGAATTGATCAAATTGAACAATATGAGGACCAAGTAATTTTTTACATTTTTTTAACAACTGATAAATATTACACATATTGAATGACTATAAATAAATGTGAAAAATGTGAAGCTTACAAATTAAAACGGGAAGAATTAATTGACATTGATGATTTTATACATTGATCATAAAAATATTGAAATAAGAAGTATCGGCAATTAAACTTTTATACTAAAATATTAAAAAATAATAATTCAATTAATAAAATACTTTTAACAGTAACAAGTAAATATTGAGTATTTAATGCTAATTAAAGAAAAATAAATTTAATTATAGAAATTAAAATCCATCAACAGAAAATTAAGAAAAATAAAAATATTATTTAATTGAATAACCCGTGAAAAAATATTTTGACATCAGAATTTAAAAGGCTTTTGACACAAAGCAAGAAAGACTTTGAAAAATATAATCAAAAGTTGTCCCATCTTTAAGAACGAAAACTTAAATGTATTATTACATAAGGATAAAAAAAAACAATAAATAAATAAATAAAACTTATTGCAATTTATATTTGTATTTAGAGCATATAATGTTTTGTGTTAAAACTCGACATCATAAGTACGATTGACTTAAAATTCCAGTCGAGCTTATTACATAGTTATCTCTTAATTTACTATGTGTCTATAAGCTTCTAAACTTATTTAAAATAAAACACTTTAAAATAATAAAGAGGAATTGTTTTTCTTCCGGTTATGTTAAATGATAAATCTTTTTAACTTTAGAATAAATATCTCTTTTATGCGTTTGAGTAAAATAAATTCACATTTTTTTCACGCTTTTAATAAATAATACTTACTTATCTCCTGTTTCAATAAAATAAAAAATTTACACTTTAAAAATGATTTTATTTTTATACTTTTATATTTTAAAATTTTAGAATTTTTAAATTTCATTTAAGCTTTAGTTCATACGATATTTTTAGATAAAATAAAACATTTTTGTTAAGATTAGGAAACAAATAATAATATTTTAGCATAAACTTCTGATAAAATAACTGCAATTTCTCCAAATAATATCGACTTAAGTGAAAAAGAAAACACACATACATTAAAAGACAAGACAAGAATACCGGCTATGGCCGGAGGATTGGAGCTTCCCGTGAAGCATCCCTGTTAGTCAGAATATCTCGAGAAGTTTTTTTTTTTTTTTTAATTTTATATTTAATTTTCCCAATCTCTAGTATTTTAATTTATCATTTTTAATCTATACATTTCTATCTATATAAATTGAACCCAATTATTTAAAATAAGTTTAACATAAAATAACATTTACACAATCTTTCATTATAATATAATTTCTAATAAATTTTAATTTTATCCAATATCTTATTAAAAAACTACTAATATATATTAGAAATTATGAGCCAGCATTCTTGAATAAAGAAATCTGAACCGTCCAGTGGACAGGTGGCATTCTGCTACTACCATTGGATTTGGCCACACGCGTTTTTGCTCCAACATTTGGAACATTCTCCGTTTACACAATCTAAACAAAGAAATAACCGGTAACTGTCACTTGTCTTTCCCTCCATTTCTCTTCGTTTTCAACATACCTAATCACTCCATTCATGAACGTGTTTTTTTGTGTATATAACACAATTTTCAATTCAACTAATCTCATTAATGAAATATCTAAGAGAAGAGAAAGAAAATATAGAAGCACAATTTTTTTCGTATTTAAAAAGCAACTATGAAATGTTCTTTCTCCTGAGTCATCATGAGTGGATCATTTCCACTGTCTTTTCCATCTATATAACATCAAAATTTTCTCTTTTCCTTTTCCCACTTGGACTGTGTCACACGGCTCAATTTTTTTTCCCGTTTACACTTTCCACTCCTTTGAAAACTTCCACTTTTACGCCTTCACAATCACCCATATACATAGTTTTTTTCTCGTTCACTTTTGTATCCATAGAAAGGTTTGATTCATTGATGCAAACCATTCACCTTCTTCTTCAAATATCCACTGATTCTTCCTTCCATGTTCACATGCTGGATTTAGGCTATAGTGGGGTTGGTGCAGAAAATCGAATGTGATCTTGGGCTTCACTTGCTTCTTGCTTCTTACTTCTTACATGCAAGTCACAGACAGGAAGTAGCAAGTGCAAGATGGGAAACAATTGTGTCGGGTCAAAAACCTCGGATTATACACTGTTTTCCTGTTTTTTTCGGAGTTCATTGGTGTGGCCTTATCATCATCAAACGGTGGTCACAGAAATTTCTGATCCAACTTCACTTGAAACTGAAGACACAAATGCTCCAGAGAATGTTCAGGAAAAGCCTCCACGAGTGGTGGAAATTAACAAAGAGATTAACATGCCTTCAGAGCCTGCAAATAAAAAAATACCCCGTAAAGTCAAGAGGGTAGCAATAGGGCTTCAAGAAGAGTCAATTTTGAAGAGAAAAAGTGGTCACTTTAAGGAGTACTATAATTTGGGAGAAGAGCTTGGAAAGGGACAATATGGAACAACATTCCTGTGTACTGAGAAAGCAACTGGGAAAAAGTATGCTTGCAAGTCCATTCCAAAAGTGAAACTGCTGATAGATGAAGACGTGGAAGATGTGAGGAGGGAGATTGAGATAATGCATCACTTGGAGGGGTGTCCTAATGTGATATCAATTAAAGGGGCTTTTGAGGATGGTGTTGCAGTTTATGTTGTGATGGAGTTATGTGAAGGGGGTGAACTTTTTGATAGGATTGTGGATAAGGGGCATTACACAGAGAGAAAAGCAGCTAAACTTGCAAGGACTATAGTTAGTATTGTAGAAGGTTGCCACTCCCTTGGGGTGATGCATCGTGATCTTAAGCCTGAGAATTTTCTCTTTGTTGATGGGAATGAAGAGTCCACACTTAAGGCCATAGATTTTGGAATGTCTGTTTTCTTCAAACCAGGTTTGGATGAAATGTTCGTTTCCTTCCTTTGTCCCTCCCTGCTAGACAACCAAATTATAATATAGAACTATGGTGACTTTGTTTCCATGAAAATTGGTTTCAAAAATTATAAAAGTATAACTCCAAGACTTTAATATTAAGGCAAGAGCTTAATAAAATGGCCTTTAAGAACACTGTGATACTGTAGAATAGAAACTTCATGAGAGGATATTATAATACTCTTGAATTAAAGATATCTATAAACCTTACCTGTCTTTTTTATCAGGAATAATGTCTCTAAAGTTTACAATTCTTCAAGAAAACTAAACTCTAATTAATTTGCTTCCCTTTAAAATCAATCTACCAGATTGTTTGATATGAGATGGAGCATGCTCCTTCATGCTTCCCTAATACAATAGAATGAATGTTCTGTAATGTTCTAATTACATGATTCTTGTGATTGCATTTCACTGACATTGGTCTGTTACAGGGGAAACTTTTAGGGACGTGGTTGGAAGTCCTTATTATATCGCACCTGAAGTTCTACGAAGGCATTATGGTCCAGAAGCTGATGTGTGGAGTGCAGGTGTGATCATATACATTCTTTTATGTGGAAAACCTCCATTCTGGGGTGGTAAGAGTCATTCATTAAGATTTCTAGCCCTTCAGTGATTCATTCATTTTGCTTAATTTTGTATCTTGCTAAAGTTTCTGCTGATTCTAAAATGAATTTTCCATGATGATAGAATGTGAGCAAGAGATATTTGAAGAAGTTTTGCATGGTGATCTCGATTTCACTTCAGATCCTTGGCCTAATATCTCTGAAAGTGCTAGAGACTTGGTTAGGAAGATGCTTGTTAGAGATCCTAGAAAACGGATAACAGCACATGAAGTTCTTCGTAAGTTTCTGTACCAGTATTCCATTTAGATGCTAGTGAATGACATTTCAATACCACATTAGGCATCACATTATGCTGTCGTGTTTTCTTTAGCATGGACTTGTTATTATTCTTTTGGTAGCTGACATTCTCTTTGATCGCATACAAAGTTACAGTGAAAACCTTTTAAAAAATCAATGCATGATTTTTCGTCACTGGTTACTGTGCTATCACGTCTTTCCAATTTTATCAAACACTTTTCTAAGAAAGAGTTTCTTAGATTTTGGACAAAATATTAGGCATTATATCGGACTTTCTGACTAGTGAGTACTAATTGTCATTGTCACAAAAGATTATGAGTTGATGTTATGTTACAACCTTGTAGATGACAACATGCTGATTCTTTGCAGGTCACCCTTGGATTCAAGTCGATGGAGTTGCTCCAGACAAGCCTCTTGATTCTGCAGTTTTGAGTCGCCTGAAGCAGTTTTCTGTAATGAACAAGCTAAAGAAAATGGCTCTTAGAGTAAGAAATCTTTCTAGCATATAACTCTGCACCATAAATTCTATTAGCAAGGTAGAATATATCAACAAACTTCTATTTGAAATTTTCAAGTCGAGTCCTCATACTATTTTCCATGTTGCTCTCTACAGGTTATTGCAGAGAACCTCTCAGAAGAAGAAATTTCTGAACTGAAAGTAGCGTTTAAGATGATAGACACAGACAACAGTGGTCAAATTACTTTAGAAAAGCTCAAGGCTGGATTGAAAATGCTTGGTAATAATCTCAGTGAACCAGAAATTTTGGATCTGATGCAAGCTGTAAGTATTAGTACAGAATCATCTTACAATTTCCTTAATGTCACTATACAAACCTACATTTTTGTCCTTTTTTTCTTGTTTGGTAAAGTAGGATTCTTATCGTTTTAGGAGTTAGGACTCATACTATTAAGTAGAACAATAGAAGTAATCCTATATAGGATTTCATATGTTTTTAACTTGGCTTAGATTATGATTAATTTTACACGGGAAAGCTCTTTGAGTATGACTTAGTGAAACATTCTTATGCAAGTAGGGAAAAGTAAAACAGTGAACAACAATAACTTTTAGTAGCACATTCTTATAATCTATCTCCCAATGTTGTTTCTGATTGCAGGCAGATGTTGATAACAGTGGCACAATTGACTACAGAGAATTCATAGCTGCAACATTGCATTTAAACAAAGTTCACAGAGAAGATCATTTAGTTGCAGCTTTTTCATTTTTTGATAGAAGTGGAAGCGGCTACATCACTCAAGATGAGCTTCAAAAAGCTTGTGAAGAATTTGGTATTGAGAATGTATGCTTCGAGGAAATGATCCAAGAAGCTGATCAGAACAACGTGAGTACATTTTACAGTATAATGTAATGAAAAGTAAACAAACTAACACTCCAAACATTGTTTTTTTTTGCTGTTACGTCATGAGTAGCCTACATAATTCTTTATATATGTTAAACTAAATTTATGCTGCAAAGATATTCCAAATTTAATTAATCTTTTATGACGTGGTTATGTTCATGTTTTACCCTTTCAGGATGGCCGAATAGACTACAATGAATTTGTGGCTATGATGCTGAAAGGAAATGCAGATTTAGGTATAAACAGGATAAAGGGTGGCACTGATTTTAGCATTGGATTTAGGGAGGCACTATCAGTGTGTTGAAAAAAAGTGGAAATTTATGATTTTTCTCCCACTATATGGTGAAATTAACTTCTTTTGAAAAGCTTTGTGAGGGGCTATTTTTCTGTAAAAATGTTGATAAGTTATGTAGAGGAGAATTGATATGAAGTTAAGATGAAGTGATGAGACTTGAGAATGGAGTTGGTGGAGGGAGCTTTTCAAGGGGTGCTTGTCATGCTTAACACTTAGGGTTCAAAGGATTGTGATGACTTGCCTAATGTCAAAGAGATATCACTATCTCACTTTTATTTCTGTCTCTCCTATGATGTTTTATGAGTTATAATGTGAAACAATCTACATATAGAAGGGATAAAAGCAATTCAATTCTAAATCTTTACAATTTAACATTTAAAATTGGAGGCCAAGTTTAGAGTAAGAATGACACTCTCTAAATCAAATATAATTTTCATTTTTTTTAAAGGACATCGAAGTAAGCAAGGCCCATGGTATTAATGAGTCATCATCTCATTGACCTTGTGGATAAGAAACACACCATTCTGTCTCTCTATTCTTCTACCATAATCTAAATATCAAGATTTTGTCATTTTAAACTCATACGTCACTTCATTCAGCTTACTAAATGACCATACAGATTCTCACCATGATCACCAGTCTCAACCTTTCACTCCCAATTCAAAAACACTGACAATTGTTTGTAGAATTTGGAGAAATACTGAAAACTCTAATAGAGAAAAAATAAAAAGAAGAAAACATTGTCAGGTGAAAACATTTGACTATATTATAAACAAAAATGAGAACAATAAATATTAAATACACGTAACGTTTTACCAAGACTTATTTTTTTCTCGCAATTTAGAAATGAGAACGGCTTTTCATTACATATTTCTTCATGTGAGTGAGTCTGGATGACCGAGTGTTTATAAAGCACGTGAAGAAGAAAGACAGAAAAACAAATGCTAAAATGGGAGCAAAATTCCTTTATTAGTAAGTATTTGAAAAATCTTCCAGAATCACTTTATTAAATCTATAAATAAAATAAACACAAAAAAATACATAGACAACACACTTATGTTTTTTTATCCCAAGTATATCCATGTTCTCCAAAATAATAATTTAATCTAAACCTCACCACGTTCTTATTAAGAGTATTAATGAATAAGAATAGTCAAATATAAGTTTGAAATTTTTTTAACTCAGAACAAGGAACATCATGAATTTAAAATCCATTATATAATCATTAAGATTCACTTAATTGGTTATTCTAAACGATATGAAATTTTTCAAGACATATTATTTTCATGAGCCTAACAATAAGATGATGGATCCAATATTCCGATATTGGTTAATTTGAATGGTAAGAATTATTCACCACATATCTATTCTGGTCTTATACTGAGAAACATATGACTCGGTTTTTGACTCCTTTTGTTTGCTTTCAACTATTGTTGAAGCATTTTGATGTGGGCAATGTAAGATGTCTGAACTGAAGTCAGTGGCTTTAATTAGGGTCTGAATTTGTTGGGGGTATGCATATGGGTTGGCTATATGCTGTTCTTTAAGTTATCATTGCCTCTTGTCTCTTTCTGTCTCTCTCTTTCTCTCATTTTATGTACAGTCAGTGAAAAATCAACACTTTTAAGTCTTCAATCTTTCACAGCTAGACACACTGAAATCCTTTCAATGTTATTCAAATGGATAGAGATTTTTGGACAAATTCAATTTCGGTGGTTTCAGACATATTATGAGAAAAATAATGGGGACATGGCCATTTATAAAAAACATTATGGTTTGAATAGTAGTGCATACACCATTTCATTGTCCACAAGTTAAGATCTGGCATATCAATGAGTGGGATTCGGCTGTTTAAATTCTTAAGTTAATTAATTCTGTTTTCTTTTCAAAGTAGGCCATTTTGTCTTCAAGTGTTTAATGGATTTGGTGACTCTTGTCTATCACCTGGTCAAATATTTCACAGTCCAATCAGATGTAAGAGGAATGTTGTCACTAAAGTTGTTATTTTCATGGTTAAAAACAATATTAAAGGTAACTTCACCTTATCAACGAACCCTTTTTTCCTGTTCTTTTTTTTTACAATAATTTTTTACACTCTAATTCACTTAAATTTATTATATAATAATATTAATAATTAAAACAAAAATAACATAACATAAAGCGAGTCCAAGTATTAGGGCACGCACGTGGATGTTACCTAGAGATTCAATGAATGGAGGTCCACCTGTCGGAGCCATGCAAACCATAATTACACGTTTGCGCGTAGAGAGCACGCTCCGCCCACACAAATGCACGCAAGATTGAATTGAGTTAAGCACATAATACATCATAAATATTAAGTGTTTTACTATATTTCTCTGATATATTTTACCATAGTTTTTAATGGCATTCCTTTCTTAGACAGGATACAAGTGTAACTCTAAAAGGAGGTGGCTAGATTTGTTCTTGCCTAGAAAGCAACGTACCACCTCCACCCAAAAAAACTCAAAAGTTTAATGTAATCAAACAAGCACTAATTTAGTAATTCTATAAATTAATTTAATATTAATTAAATGTAATATAATTTAAATATGTGAACTGAGTTTTTTTTTTTTTCAATATTGTTGTATGTTATTGATTAGTTACTTGGACATGTGACCCCACCAAATGCATAATCACGACACTATCACATGAAGATCGGTTTGTCGTTCAACGGTTACTTCTTACTTGTCTTTGGCTCCGAAATCTGGATAAAGAGTACAAAAATTATGAAACCTGGTAAGTATCACAAATTTTAATATTAACACGTACATCTTTATTTTAGTTACCGAATAGATAAAAAATTATGTATTAATATTTTATTGTTACGTTTAGTAAGATTATTTTGTTATTAAAATATAATTGTAAGAATACATAGAAATAAAATTTGTTTATGAAACAAAGAATGGAAGATTGCACGTTGTGGCAGCTGACGCGCGCGGTTGGTGGGAGGTGGTGGGGTACTTGTCAAGGTTGGCCTAACGTGCCACCAGTCATGTTCCTTCCTCCTGCCATGTCATCCAACAACACTCACTTGTCACCATTCTCATTCTCAACCCTTCTAAAATTACTTTTCTGCCCTTCTTTCACACACCATGATTTTTTTATAAGAGGTTTCATAGGAAAAATACAATAACATCGATCATATCTGAATTCAGTCATATAAAGAATTGATACCGTTTTGAATTCAAAATTTAAATGAATTCATGTATCTTTATTTTTATATAAAACTATATTTCTTTCCGTATAACTAATGTGAAACTTAATCTTAAACTTGAATTCCTAATTATAAGAGTTTAACCGAATCCTGTGTCTTGTAGGTTGGAATTATGTGTTTCACTAATCTTTGTAATCACATGAACCAACCCAAATTTAATGTGTTTAAACTAAAATATTCAGAAGAAACAAGCATCATCGTATTGATTGCAAATCGGTTGAACCATGGTCAGCATTTTGGGGACAGACAGCCACGTACATTTGTCTCTGCCACAACAGAACCTCCAAACCATAAACATTATAAAGAAAGGTTCCTTGGGGAAAGATAATAACTATGGAAGAAGTGATGTGAGGGAAATGATGGATTATTAGAATTGAGGTGATTAAGAAAGAAGAAAAGAGGAGTGACAGTTAAACGAGAGAAGAAAAAGAAGTTTGCTTGCAGTGACAGTTACTGAGTTAGGGAGTGGTACAAAAGTCATTGTGTTGTGGCAGTTCCTGTTAATCTGTCTATCCCCTTCCTGAAAGCTCTTCCCACAAATTTATCAAACACTTTAAAACCACCATTCTCCTGTCTTCTCTTTTCTGCACTACCAATCAACTCTTCTGTTTTCTCCTCACTTCGTTTTCGTAATTGTTAACACCACAATGGAATCTGAAAACGGGCTTGCTGTGGAGGAAGAGAAGCGTGTTATCGGGATAACAACCAAGGTGGAGAGTATCAAGAAAGAAGATGAAAAGGACTGTAATGGTGCAGAAATTCAGACCATGAATGAAGAGGCTAAAGACCCCATTTCTGCTGCAGTTGAAGCCTCCAAAACTTCAAAAGGTGCCACTAAGGTATCATACAGAACGTATCTGAATTATTATTTGTTTGAACTAAACTACCAGTGGTGTTTTTAGTTAGAACTCGTAATGCACGCTTACTAATTAAGTTAACGTGATTAGGAAAATGGTGGCAGAGCAAGTGTTGGTTCCAAGAGCAACAAATATGGCAGAGATAATTTGAAGGGTCTAAGTTCAATGGCTCAGAAACAAAGGCCATCCCTTTCCCAAAGCGTTTCTTTCCCACCCAGATCATCTGGGGAAGATGCTATGCAGAAAAGCATTGATGGGTATATTGTGAAGACAAAAGTTAAAGACGTTCAAGGTTATGCCCCCATTCGTCATTTAAACAAGTCCACAAACTCTGGAGTGAAACACTCTGCGGTAGAGATTTTCAATTCCTCATTCAATTTCTTTGCACAACTTCATTGCCTCTCATCATTGGTTTCCATGTTCATGACTTTAGTTATGTCTAACAGTTTGGAAGGACTACTATAGTTACTCTAGCCACCAAGAGCCAAATTTCTGAGGCATCGTTGTAAGTAGCCACCAACCTCACAAGATTTACTAAATCCTTCTATACATTTTTGTTTCAGTCTTCTATAGTGTTGCTATCAATAATTTTCAGTTTGAGATAACTCAATCCTTGTGCATGTATTGGAAAATTTATGTTCAGAAGATTGCTGAATGGAATCATGAAACTGTCACGTTATGGTTTTTACATTATTGCAGACTTGTTGATCATGTGTTAAACACAGCAAAATCTGCAAAACCAAATAAAGATGATGATTGCCATTCCGCAACTTCGTATGATTTATAGCCTTTAACTCTGAGGACATTTTCATCCTTTCTCTTCTATTTCTTATAGGATTTGAGATCTTTCAATTCTAAACCGGCTTCCTTTTCTCTTCTACTTTAACTAAAATGTTGTGAAAACTTTTTATTCATGTGTTGTCAGAAGTGCTACTCCTCGTCTGAGAAGCAGTGGAATTGGATTTTCCTTGCGATTGGAAGAAAGAGCTGAAAAACGAAAGGAGGTAGTTTTGCTTAAACCTTGGACCCTGTCGATGTTATATTACCAATGCCGGAAACAGATGTTAATCCTAAGTTATGCCTTTTTACTCAGTTTTTCTCAAAGTTGGAGGAAAAAACTCTAGCCAAGGAAGCAGAGAAAACTAACCTACAAGCAAAATCAAAGGTATATCTCACAACAATAACTTAACATGCACATTGTGGTTTAGATTTTCACTAAAAGCTTATCTGCTGCTTTAAGCTTATTGTCTCCTCTGCATGTTTTGCTCTGAATTTTCCCCAGGAAAACCAGGAGGCAGAGATCAAGCTATTGAGGAAGAGCCTGACATTCAAAGCCACTCCAATGCCAAATTTCTACAAGGAACCACCTCCTAAAGTTGAGCTTAAGAAGGTAACTAGTCTAAAACTTGACTTCCAATTGGGATTATGAACAATGTTTGCCTACATTCATAATCAATGATCTATCTTTAATCCTTAATCTTTCTTCGGTAATAGATTCTTTAAAGGGGCTTCATCTTTTGGCATTCTTTGTTTGTTTCTTTACGCATATATTCTGATGTATTTGATGAACCAATTAGATACCAACAACACGCCCAAAATCCCCAAAGCTTGGAAGGCACAAAGAACCTAAAATGAACAACAATTCAGGAGAAGATAAGTGTTGCTCAAGCCCGCGTGGGAAACAACAGCAGAATGATTCAAACAAGGGTAAGGGTCAAAAGGATGTGATTTCAAAGAAACAAGTCAGAAAAACCTACTCCAAGGTGAAGTCTGAGGAAAATGTAAGCGCAGAAAACAAAGAATTCCAAGTTCCAAATGACAACAATTCTGAATGCAAAAATGACATGGCGTTACAATCTGAACCAGGTCATGCATCAAATACTGCACTGCTTCTGAATTCTACTACGACAGAGCTTGTGTCGTATGAGGTTATTGTTGGAGTGTAGATTTATGTAAGATTATGTAAGATTAGAGTTGTATGTTGTTAATTATTTCCTTATCATTGTGAATACAGAGGTTGGTTCATGTTCATCATAAGCCGAGTATTATTCGAAATAAGAGTTGATCTTTTTTATGTTCAGCAAGTCATTATTGTATTTAACAGATCAAATTGTCTCTTATTCTTCAATTCTTCAGTTAAAATTATGCTTAAATACTTCTCTCTCATTTTATCTTTTTATATAATGGGAATGAATCTTTCTTTCATAAAATTATGACGAGAATGATTTTCTCCAACCAAATTTCTTGGGAATGAGATTATAACCCTTATTAGTGTAACATATTTTCCATATGAAGTACTAGTTTGAAAAAATAAACCGCGGAGATCATCACACTTGACTATCTCAGGTGTTAAATGAGATCCTATCCCTTCAATTAATATTATTTTAAAATATTTAAATAGACAGATAAATAAATACGTCTTTTAAGTACGTGAATATTAATTAGTAAAACCAGGACAAAAATTTGTGTTTTGTTATTGGGCTAAACAATAGTGGTGGCCCATACTATAATTAACGAATCAAATGAAAAAATAAGCAATGACTTTCTGTCCCTATTATTTTCTTCGTACACCTTATCACTTTTCCTATCACGTGGAATTTATTTTCTGAAACATAATCTATGATACAGAGATATAATACTGAAAATAATAAAACACTATAGGTTATATATATATATATATATATATATATATATATATTATAAAAGGTATATAATTTATTATTATTATTGAATGAATTCAAACTAAAATCATATATATTAAAATTGTTAACATAAAAAATTATAAATTATTATCATCATAAAAATATTATTAAATACTTAATTAATAAATATTATAAAATATTTTAAAATATCAAATACGAATTTATATCGAATAAAAATTCATGATAATTTTCGTTATATCATATAACGCGATAAACAATTATGAACTTTTTTTTCGAAAATCAATGATCATCTCTTTTTACGAAAAACATCTCCAAAATGTTTTGATGGGTGGAAGATGATATTTTATGGAATAAGAAACTTTAACCACTAAATAATTTATATTTTCGAACAAATTGTTTCTTATTCTTAAATATTGTATTTTTCAAAATAATAAAGAAAATAAAGTAGAAAGTTTTTAATAACAATATTTTATTTTCTTGTTTTTGTTTCTACACTCTCTTCAGTAAATTTATTGCAGCTTTATGGTACAAATTCAATGAGAAAACATTATGAACATAAAGAGGGTTAATTAGTATGGTTATTACAACTGTTATTTTGAAAGTCAAGGAATTTATCATGCGGTTATTTGTGATTGAATTATAGTGTAAAGCTATTATTTTATATTTTATATCCCTCTCCTGTTTTAATATCTTGTATATTAGTAAAATAATATGATATTTTGGAGTAAGGCGGGTGATATTTTTCATGAAAAGGTTATATAGCATACTATCATATACTTTTGTTAATTTTCTTATGTATTATTGAAAATATTAAGAAATTATGGTTTAGAATTGTTAATTGCTTTTAGTTTGAAATGATATAACACTATTTTAGTATTTTTGATGTATTATTGAAAATATTAAGAGCTTATAGTTTATAATTATTAATTGCTTTTAGTTTGAAATCATATAATACACCAAAAAATCATTAAAATTATATTTTATTAATTAATGTTATGTTGTTAAGATTCTTTTAAAGGAACATATAGAGATTCAAGGTAGTGTTTGGATTAAAAAATGGACTTGAGAGGAAGGAGTGAATGAATTTGAAGGGATAAAATTGAGTTGTGGTCACTGGCGGATCTTGACCAACATTGTCGGGAGAGCCAAAATAATACATCCAAAATTTATACATTTCATTATTGTCACTAACACAATAAAAATGAATATATAACTTAGTATAACGATAATCTAATGAATCTATTCTTTTATTCTTCATCAATATACCTATTTAAAAAAAAATACTAAAAAATGATTTATCATAATCTAATAAAAAATTGAGAGACATAAATACCAAAAGAAAATTCGATGACAATCAAAC
>Ga0214545_1004176_pt1 | contig 27157 bp, 9 predicted proteins | sample CNSS4metaG_FD_160064 | JGI IMG/M metagenome (GOLD analysis project Ga0214545, IMG submission 160064) | Root nodule microbial communities from cowpea collected in UCLA plant growth center, Los Angeles, California, USA - CNSS4 | ecosystem: Host-associated > Plants > Roots > Nodule | place: USA... | reverse complement strand
TACGCTGCAACCGATGCTTTTGCTTCTTGGTATCTTTATCAGGTACATGCTATTCTGGAATAAACTTTTACAGAATTTCTTATTTGAGAAAAAAGTAAAACAAGTTAAATTTCTCTCGTAATATGAAATCAACTTATATACCTCTGTTTTTTAAAAGCATGGAATATATTAACGGGAATAACTTGATTTAATGTTTAACTTATTTTACCTCTTAATTTCTTTTCATATTGAACTAAATAGTAAATACCACCCCCAATAGCTAATTGTTAGCCTTGTTTTGATTTGAAATTCAAACTATTAACGTTCTTAGTCTTATCTTCCATTTTATTGATACTTGATTTTAGAATTGGTTTATTCTTTTGTAGGCAATTAAAGATCTGCCGGACGCCCAAGTCACGGACAAAAGTGGCGAAGTTGATGTTGGTCTACTGCAGGACTGACTACATCTTCGTTGTGTGTATTAAATTTAGCTTATATTAAATATTAACCAATAAGTGGTAATTATTTATCTGCACGAAATATTTGTTGTATTGCAATATTTTATTTTCCTTCTCGGACACCCATTGGAAGGTTTACCCTTTAGCAGTTAAGATAAAAAATAGACAGGATATGATGAGAAAAGAAAAGAAAAGATGCAGGGTATGTGAGCCGTGTGTAGAAATGTGGTGTTTATTAGGGATGTCAAAGGGGCTTAATCTACCAAATGTTGTTGGCTGGATTGGAGTTTTTAATCCATCTTGCCTGTTCGTCAAATTGAGATGCATATAATGTATTTCAGAACTGGGTTTTCCGGAATAGTGTTTCAGAAAGAGCTTTTCGAAACATATAACATGATTTTGGGAAAGAACTTTTTGAAGCGAGTTTATCTTTTCTTCCTCTACAATCTACAACAGCAATGATAATGAAATTTGAGTCTGGTATTTTAGTCTTTTTTCTTTCATTATGGGGGTGTAGGGAGTAATTTGGTGCGGATGAAGGAAGCAATGATTAAAACTAGAAGAACTAATTTTATTGAATAAGGTTTTGGTTTAAAAAAAATTAAAAAATTCAAAAAAATGTGAGGTGGCACGAAATATACTTAACAGTGTTAGTTTTATACTAACGAAAAAGACTTAATAGTTACTAATTTACAAAAATGTGCACTTAATTAAGATTAATAAAAATATAAAAATTAAATTTAAATTCTGATATAGAAAGAGGTTCAACGGAGTATTTTAATTTTAATTTAAATACATTATTTTAATTATGACTTCATATATCAATTATGTAAATAGTTTCATTTAAGTTAGTTAATATCGATTGATTTATTTTTTTCTCAAAATTTTAAAATTATTTTTGTTAATTAACATTGACAACGTATTTTATTGATTAGTGTTTATTGAGATTGTTTCAATTGATGTTTAAAGCTAAAATCAATTGATTTATTTCATATTAGCTGAAATATTTTTCTATTTATATTAGAAAAAATAAAAATTACTGCATAAATTAATAAAAAGAAATTGTTATAGTAAAAAAAAAATATTTTATTTATCTTAATTTCTATTTTGAAATTTTCAATACAATCAAAGTCTTATTTATTTGTTAATGTTAATACTGTAGTAATGGTATTAGACAAAAATTTCAAAATAAAAACTAAATTAAGACAAATAAAAAACATATTAAACTAATATTTTTCTATAAAAATATAAATCGAAGACATAATTTAACTGAAAATCAACTACAACGATAAAAAAAAATCACATTTGTCAAAAATAACTTTTTCGACATTAGACAAAAAGTTTCCGACTGATATTTAACAAAAATTATAATATTGGTCAAGAAAAAATCTTAACATATATTAACTAAGAAAATCGTGATTAACATTAGTTAGAAAATAATTACTACCATGGTAATTTGATAAAAGTTTTACATATATTTAAATTTTATAATATATGTATAAATAATTAAATTTGAATTTACTTATTGAAATTAAATGTAAATACCTATAAATACTAATGATTGTAATTAAAATAATTTCATATAAGCATAATAGCTAAGTATTTCATTTCTTTTTATTTGAATTAAAATAAGAAGGCTAAGAAAATTATTCATATTTTATTATATTAAAAATAAAAATATATTATCAATACAAAGACATATAATTAAAAGACAAACATAAAATGTGAGTTTTTGTTTCAAATATTCATATTGATGAATACGAGTATGTTTTTTTTTTTTAATCGTAAACATTGATATAACGATACATTATAAAAGTTTTTCTTGTCTAGATAAATAAATTAGTGTTTTTTGGGAATGTCACATAAACCTAATTTGATATTCCCTGAACTCCTTTTGGAAAAAATGTTTAAGTATACATGCGATCATAATATTGTGGTATGATGTGCTAAAATATTTGTCAAAACATCTAAACATATTATTCATCTTCAACTTTCAATTATTTCCCATTTCAAAAACATCATAACCCAATTGCCTCATCATATCTTTCACGACATTTCATTAAATCAAATTTACAAGCTTAGTTTTTTTGTAATGTTTTATGGGATAACCTGAACTTAAATCAAAGGCGTTTTTTTTTCAGTAATTAAAAGTTCAAATTTCAACTCCTACTATTAAACCACAAATGATATAATATTTATATTGAAGCTAGAGAATGACATTAATGTATTAATTCAATAAGAATAGTAGCGACCAATCTTAAACAAATATTTTAAGAATATTAAGATTGGTGTATAAAAACTTTATAGTACTAAGTATGTAAAATATACTAAAATTTAAATAAATTATATTACTTTAATGTTAATTTACATTTATATAAAAATTAAGGCTAAAATCATTCTCAAACGTACCTATACAGCACCACTAGTGACGAAGACATACTCATTAAAATATAGTATGATTAATTGAATAACCCATTCATCCCAAAGACATACTTACTAATATAATGACAAAAATTGAAAAAACAATCGTTATTTAGGGTGAATAAAATAAAGCATGGTTAATTGAAAAGATTAAACTATTTGTGCCAAGAAACTCAAGCTAAAATGCAATAAATAATATATATATATATATATATATATATATATATATATATTATACAACTAAGTAAATGAATATAGATATTCATGAGGTTCAAATATCATTTGCTCAACTAAGTCAATAATTTAACTGAGTTATTGTATTTTGAAAAAAAAAGTGCATATAATTTTATTTTATTTTGTACACAAAAATGTTTTATCCATAAAAATATTGTCATGCGTGCCTTTAACTCAAACAATTTATACTTTTGACTCGCTTATATTTAGTTTACATAATTTGTCGTCCATTCAAGCTAATAATGTACTAACATTGGATCCTAATAATCCCTATAGACTTAAACATGTGTGTATTAGTTCACACTTTATCCAAAAACAATTCTCCCAATAACATTTATTTTTTTCGATTCAAAGTTATTTATATACTTCTACTACAAAATAAAGAATTATAAAATTACAATAATGTTACTTTTTTAAGAAATAGATTTACACAAATTATTATTTTAAAAAATATATATGAGAAAAAGTCTAATAACCAATTTTATTTTAAAATTATATTTAAAAAAAGTAAAATAATATAGCATACAAAATCTATGATTTTTGTACTCGATTTTTAACAATATAAAAATTATCTATTATTTATTTTAATCAGTATTATTATTATTATTTTTCTAATAAGTAAAGTCGAGAAAAATATTCAATTTACTACTTTAATGTAACATAAATGTCAAAATTATTTACAGTGTAATTAAACAACTTGTAAGGACTGGGTTTCGCGATACTTGCATGTCTCATATTTTAGAAAATAAAAATTGAGCCATAAGAAAATTTTAAAATTATATTTTGAAATGTTTGATCCAATTGTTATATTTAGAAGGTATTAAAAATTAAAAGTGAAATATAAATTGATACAGAATAGTGTTATAGATAATATTTTATTATGTTATTAAAAATAAAAGTTCCGTCTTTTCACCACATCTACTCTCTGATGTCTCTGAAGGGGGAAGGGATTTGAGATGAAGAACGTGAAGGAGGAGGAGAGTTGTTTCACGCGCCTTGCCTCATTCGTCTGCGATTCTAAGCCTTTCACGGAGGAAGATGTTATGGGCATAATTGGGAGATGAGGAAATAGAGCCCAGCCCAAGTGAAGTGGAGGTGACAATTGAAAAAGCCAATTCAAAGTTGAAGAGAAATCCTTTTAGAAATCGTCAGGTTTCTCTGAAATTTTAGGATTACAAAATGAATTGATTCTGTTAGGATTTGTTTTATTCTGTTGAGATTTATTTGTTTTGCTGTATTAGTAAGAATATTTTGGAGACCATTGTGGTTGTGGAGGGTTTCCCCTTTCCTCGAAGAAAGTGGAGTCATATCAGAATTCCATTTGGTTCTTGGAAACAGTCTATTAATCGGTCTTTTAGATGAATTTGTATTTGCATTGCCTCTTAAGTTTTCTATTATTTTCATATTTTGTGCAGGCTATTCAAGAATGAGATTACCTGCAATTAAGTTTAGTGGTCGAATTATGTATAGCAGGACTTTTGATTCTGTACAGAAAGCTGCAGCAGAACTCTTACAGGCCCTGGACGAAAAAAATAGAGAGATTGTGCAATTTCCATTTGGATTTGACATTGAGTGGAAACCTTCCTTCCATAAAGGTTGTTTCAGCATCTTCTCCTGTTTTTCAATAACTGCTGATTACGGCAATAGCGATTTCCTGTTAGTATTGAGTCTTATTACAATTGTTGCATTAAGTAATATTATTAAGATGCATTTGAAAGAGTAATGATAAATCACTCATTCTGAAACCTATTGGAGTGGAAAGGAAAAAGACACTAGAAGAAGAAAAGACGAGGAAATGAAGTGTTAGGTGTAACTAGTAATGCGGTGGAGAAGAAACAGATAAGAAGAAAATGTAATGAAAGTGAGATGAAAGAGAAAGTGAGTATATGGTGATTGTTTTCTTATCTGAGATTAAGAGTTTTTACTGGTTTTGTATACAATAAATTAAGCCGGTTGTTCTTCAACCAGTTTAGGTTTTTTAATCTGTATTTTGAAGAATAGAATGTTTACAGGCTAGAATCAGATCCTTGCTCAAATTTATAAAACTTTGAATGACTGTCTTGTATTGCAAATTGTAATGTGGATGAAGGTAAAGACACGATTTGGTATCTGGGAGATTAAAGTTTTTTTAATTCCAGCTAATTGTTTGGCTCCTTACTCATAGTTTATTGATTAGCTTTTCTTCAAAAATAAGAATTTCCTACTCTTGTGCAGAAGAGCCTTCTCTTTTTCTCCTATAAAACATTAATTCTTGAAAAAAAAAAACTCATAACTTCAATTACTTACTCATTATTGTGTAAAACTTTTATAGACGATCCACCCTCAAAGGTAGCAGTCATGCAGATATGTACTGACAGTAGTCATTGTCATGTTCTACATCTAATTCATTCTGGAATCCCTCCAAATTTACAGCTCTTGCAGATATGTCATTGTTATAAACTGGATTTCTTGTTTTTTTTCTTTTGTCTACGTCAACTAATCAATTATGTAAGTTTTAATACAAAGTTTGGTGTGCGCAAGGTTGGAGTTGGGATTGATAGTGATGCCACGAAGGTTTTTAGAGATTATAAAATATCTGTCAAAGGTGTGACAGATCTTTCTTTCCATGCCAAACAGAAGCTTGGTGGTGATCGCAATTGGGGTCTTTCATCTTTGACCGAAAAACTTTTATCGAAACAGGTATGCTTCGAATCCAATTGTCTTAAATTAAAATGTTATTTATATTTTTTTTGCCAGTTTTAATCACTAACTAGTAGTACAGAAAATAAATCTTTTCTTTCATTCAAGAAAACAATAATAAAAAATTTAGCACGTGCGTTACTACACTCTATGCAGTTTTTCCATCCTAATAGGATTTAGCTGTACTGGTGTGAGAACATATCGAAAATAGAAAATACCAAAGTAAATGCCATAAATAATAAACTGTTTTTTTTCTTATTTATTTTGTGGTCACTAGCTTATTGTATTCCTACACTCACAAAAATAGAGATAAATTGTTTGTATTTTTCTATGATGGCTCGATCATTACCCCTTTTTAATTACTTTTTCATTTTTTTTTTGTAAATTTTTTCTTCTATGTTCATGGAGAGGGGGATGTGAATGGGTCAGTGAGATGTTTCACCCGCCTTACCAAATAAAAAGGTGAAGAGAACTATCTGTGTAGGATATTTACGAAGCTTGTTATTTTTACAGCTGAAAAAGCCCAAGAAAATAACACTGGGAAATTGGGAGACTCCTGTTTTGTCAAAGGAGCAACTAGAGTACGCTGCAACCGATGCTTTTGCTTCTTGGTATCTTTATCAGGTACATGCTATTCTTGAATAAACTTTTACAGAATTTCTTATTTGAGAAAAAAGTAAAACAAGTTAAATTTCTCTCGTAATATGAAATCAACTTATATACCTCTGTTTTTTAAAAGCATAGAATATATTAACGGGAATAATTTGATTTAAAGTTTAACTTATTTTACCTCTTAATTTCTTTTCATATTGAACTAAATAGTAAATACCACCCCCAATAGCTAATTGTTAGCCTTATTTTGATTTGAAATTCAAATTATTAACGTTCTTTGTCTTATCTTCCATTTTATTGATACTTGATTTTAGGAATTGGTTTATTCTTTTGCAGGCAATTAAAGATCTGCCGGACGCCCAAGTCACGGACAAAAGTCGCAAAGTTGATGGTTGTGTTACTAAATTTCGGCCATGGTGGCGCCGCCGTGGCAGAAATCGATTTTAGCTATATAGACTATATCTACTGATAAGTGGCCGATGGCATTCAAAAGATTTTAGAATCAACTCAAGATTCTAATAATTGATAGCACTGGCTGTTATTTCCTGTTATCCGATATTGTTAACACTGGATGATGGTCTACTGCAGGACTGACTACATCTTCGTTGTGTGTATTAAATTTAGCTTATATTAAATATTAACTAACAAGTGATAATTACTTATCTGCACGAAATATTTGTTGTATTGCAATATTTTATTTTCCTTCTCGGATAGCCATTGGAAGGTGTACCCTTTAGCAGTTAAAATAAAAAATAGACAGGATATGATGAGAAAAGAAAAGAAAAGATGCAGGGTATGTCAGCTGTGTAGAAATGTGGTGTTTATTAAGGATGTCAAAGGGGCTTAAGCTACCAAATGTTGGCTGGATTGGAGTTTTTAATCCATCTTGGCTGTTTGTCAAATTGAAATGTATATAATGTATTTCAGAACTGGGTTTTCCAGAATAGTGTTTCAGAAAGAGCTTTTCGAAACATATAACATGATTTTGGGAAAGAACTTTTTTAAGCGAATTTATTTTTTCTTCCTCTACAATCTACAACAGCAATGATAATGAAATTTGAGTCTTTTTTCTGTCATTATGGGGGTGTAGGCAGTAATTTGGTGCGGATGAAGGAAGCAATGATTAAAACTAGAAGAACTAATTTTATTGAATAAGGTTTTGATTTAAAAAGTTAAAAAAATGGGCCAAACATGACCAGAAAAAAACTTCAAAATAAAACTGGTTTTTATAATGAGTAAAATGAAAGTTATTGAGGTGTATCAATACTTCTTAAACTTATGATACAAAGTCACATATGATATTAATTATTCTACTTGTTAAACTCAAAAGACCAGTCTATCCTATAACTAAACAATCGCTACCAGAATAGAATATTACTAGAAAATATAAATAATTAGATTGAGACTTATGTCGACTTAGGTTTTTTTTTTGTTTTTTATTTGATCAGAAGATGATGACTTTGTTCAAATGATTGTTTGGCTCCTTACTCCTCATAGTTTATTGATTAGCTTTTCTCCAAATGATTTGTTCATCTACTGATAGAGAGGAATTTCTAAGAAAATTTTGAACAACTTAAATTACTGACTCATATTATCGTATAAAACTTTCATAGGTGTTCCACCCGGAAAGGTAGCAGTGATGCAGTTATGTGGTGACAATAGTCATTGTCATGTTCTTTATCTAATTCGTTCTGGAATCCCTCGAAATTTAGAGCTTTTGCTTGAAGATCCCTCAGTTCTGAAGGTCGCTATTTCTGTTAAGCTGGATTTTTGTTCATGTTTTTTGTTTTGTGTACGTTAACTAATCAATTATTGTAAGTATTAATACAAAGTTCGATGGTGACGCTATGAAGGTTTTAAAGATTATAAAATATCTGTGAAAGGTGTGATGGATCTTTCTTTCCATCTTTGACTCGAAAACTTTTATCGAAACAGGTATGTTTCGAATCCAATTTTCTTAAATTAATATCATTACATGTCTAATTACAAAGAGTATTTGTATTTTTTTTGCTACAAACAGTTTGAATTACTATAAGCAGTTAATTGCACGATAAAATGTTGAATATTGATAAAATGTTTCGCATTTAACAGAAGCTAAGAAAGGTTTATCCTTGATAAAGTGTTAACTAACTTTGAAGGTGATGGCATGGCCCCAACCCAAGTGTCCCCATTGGTGACTCAATGTGAACCTCATGCATTCCATTCAGCACCTCCCTTCTTTTCTATAACACGTGCCCTCGCTTTCAGATTACCAGGGGCCTTTAATAATTATAACAATAATCAAGGATGTGTTTGGCAGAAGGAGAAATTTTATTTCATTTTTTTCTTTCATAAACTAATGGCAAAATGGTATTGAGCGTGACGTTTTTGTGAATAAATAATTAAGAAAAAGTATGTGGTGAAAGAGATTAATTAGATTACATAGGCAGAATTTGAATATTATAATAAATAAAGGTCTGATTGATAAAAAAGGTTGAGGTTGAGGGTGAGCTGCCGACAGTGGAAAGATATGGTGTGATTGATGAGTGAAGTATAATTAACAAACACACAAAACGACAGCGCATTCATTCATCGTTGCTGATGCCGTTTTGATGTATAAAAACAATCATCAGCAACACAAGATCCATTTTACACTCATCAATTAATTTACTAATGGTCGTGCCGTTCAATTCAACTGATAAACCTGTTCTTTTTTCTCCCGTGTTCTGTTGCATGTTGCATTGCATTGCTGGTGAAAGATGATTCAAGTTTTACATAAAACTAGTTTTTGTGACTTCATATAAAGTTGCACTCCTCATTTAACTATAAAATATTTACATTTTCTGATCTTTAAAAAAAGTTGTATCATTTCAAACGTAAAAGAAGTCCTTATCTTTAAATTTTTTAGCATATCCCATGACCTTTATCTCTGGTTGCGTGTTTTGTGGGTAACTATTATTTTCTCTATTATTCTACCATATATTTTTTAGTGAGATATATGTTTTAAGCCTTACTTTCTACTTGTTTTGTTTACATTTTGTTTGAACAAATCTCATGTGCCATTGTTGTAACTAAATCTAACAATAAGTAAGTAATCACGTAACATAAACCTCTTTTTTCCTCTCAGTTAAACAATGAAACAGTGTAATGTTTTTTTTTTTTTAAATGAAGATGTGTGTCGGTAAATGAAGTGTTATGATGTTTTTGGAAGAGGTACGCAATTAATACGTACATAAGTATTGGTATTGGCATGTGACAGGGAGAATATATAGATATAGGTGTCAAAGAATAAAGAAGAGAAATGCTCCATTTTATGACTTAGGAACCTTCTTCTGCATTTCCTTTCCTTTCTTTCTGCTGTGTTGGGTCCATCAAATTAAGACCCCACACTCTTTCATCATCTTCTTCTACTTTCCGCGTTAACCACTTCATCTCCTAACACATTTCATTTTTTTTTTAACAAGACATGAAACCTGATTTTTTGTGAATACGAAGAAAATGTTACAATTTTTTTATAAATTTGAATAATGTTAACAGCATTGAATTCACAGTTAGATTAGGGTATTATAGTTTTGTCGTACATATTCTAAGATTGGGTTTCTTGGAGAATGACTCACTCCACCGTCATTCATGCATAATACGTGTACTTCCAAATTTTGTGCTGCTTGCTTTTTTCATAACGTTTTCATATTTGTATTTTTGACTTTCTCCATATCTATGCTGTATTTTTTTCTCCCTCAAAACAAGTGTAGAGTACTAAGTATACATTTTTCCTTTAAATTTTATAAGTACAATAAATTCCTTTACATCTTGCTCAATAATTGACAAAATTGTTCGATCTTTCTCGTGGAGTTTGTTGGGATCTGAAAAAAGTTGCCTCCATAATTATTACTATGATACAAATTTGAGAGAGAAATATTCACAATATTGGCCAAACACAAAAACATAAACCATGTCCCAACCCAAACATCTTATCAAGCAAGTATTTTCAGTGTAATTATCATAAGGGTTAATGATTTTATCGCATGCCATATTCTAGCTATGATTTTGTTTTACGATCTTTCTATACAATAAATAAGCTGTTTTCGTATTCTATTCATTAACAAACACCTGTGTGTGTCGTAAAAAAAGGTTAAAATAATCCTTAAATGAACACTTTCAAATTTTCTGACTACTTATTTAAAGTATGTTCGGTTACGTATTTATTCTGTCTTCTCAATCTGATCTGATATGTTTCTTTCACCATGTCAAAGTTGTGTTTATGGGGCTATATCAAAATTCAATTGACAAAACGTAAGTTTAAAAAAATAATTAAACAGTATATATCCTTGAAATTATAATGTTGTTTAATTTTGTAATGTTATCTTACACCTTTTTTAGTGTTAAATATATCATGCTTCATGGTTAATTATTTTTCTAATGAAATCTCTAACTTAGAATTTTAAAATTGTAAGATAGAAAGTTCGAGTTTTCTTCATTGTTCTTTTATAGTTAATCTTATATATAATTAATAATAAAATAAAATTACATTTAATTAGATTTGCTTGAAGAGATGAAGTAAAAGTAATCCATGCAAGTGACACGGATAGAAAACCCAAGTTACAAGAGTTTATTTTAGTTAAAACTTATTTCGATAAAAAGTTAGGTAACATAATAACAAAAATAAAGTGGACTTTCTCAGTCAATATTAATAGCTATCTAAAGTCAAAATGGCTTTGTTTCTTGATAATGTCAGGATTATACATGGAATTTAAAGAAAAAATATTATATAAAATCATAAAATTTGAATTGGTGCAATTAAGATATTGTATGGAGAATGTTAAAGTAAATAGGAGGTTACACCAACACAAAAAATAATCGTCTTCATCAAACACTTGGATGGAGGCTTAAGTTAACAATGACAAGAGTAAGAAAACACACGATGCACACACATTTCAAGTCCAATCTGTCAAACTAAACGTTGGGCCGGAGGTAGTTGTCATGTGTCAAAACCACGTAATTTGTCCAGCAGCTATGAATTATCACATCTCTAGTTCAAAATAATCTTTTTTAACAAATTAGATTTATAACTGTTCCCTTTGTTTATTAGTCTTGTTCATGGGATTCCATGTGTATTAAACACACTGGGGCCCACCAGAAAAGCTACTAGAACCGGTTTATGAAATACCTCGGTTGCTCTGTACCAATTATTATCGCTGAACTTTTTTTCTGACATAATTATTTGATTGTGGGTAAACTTGAAAAAGCAGAAAAAAAGTGTTGCAAATTACAGAGGAAGAAGAAAGAGTGTTGTTGGTATTAAATGTGAAAGGCAGTACAAAAATGAATGAAAAAATAGTTTTAACAGCAAAAAAACATGTTTGTTTAATGCAAGTGGTGCTCCATAGGCAATTAATTAGACATGGTCCTGGTGCATGGAATCAGAATCCTTTTGCGCCTAATGGATGGAAGAATCGAAGAACCCAATATTTTTTACTTACACAGCCGACCAAGGCCCTTCTCTTCCTTAATTTACATCAAATTCCGAGTCAGATTAAGGGAGAAATTTATTATCGTCAACTTTTTCTTTAATTACACCATTTAACGCCATGTCTGAAACTAAGAAAAGGGTTAAATGAGTGAGTTTTCATTAATAGAGTATTAAATAGTAAGTGTATAAGGACAAATAAATATGAATACGAAAGCGGTAGTGGTCTAACAGTGTCGGTGCCTAATTAATGTGGGCTCAATAATGTTGAGAGAGTGTGGTGTTAAAGAAGAGAAATGGGTGTTTAGAAGATGATAAGATTTAAAATGAGCATGGTAAATGGCCTAACCTCTATGGATTGGTGAAAAAAGAGGAGAAGAAGAGTTGACATGTTAGCACGTGGAGAGCACATGGTGGGGGGTATTTGCTCATCCATCACTGACAAATGTGAAGAGGGCTACGTAGGAGAATAGAATAGTTTTCAAGAGACTATGTGTGTGTGATAGTAAGTAAGAAGAAAGGAAGTGGTGCTATCCAACCAACACCAACCTGTATTTTTTTCTCTCTCTCTCTCTCTCGGATCCTTTATATCAACCCTTTTTCGTTACCTTGAAGCTTCAGGGCTCACCTCGCATCAGCTCTCAGTCAGACACAAACACAAACACATAAGCAGCATTCGGAGTTACCTCTTTCTTTCTCTCTTATCTTATCAATGGATCGAATGGTTTCTCCGCCGGACACCAGCAAGAGCATAAAGCTGGAGAGATACAACAGCTACATAAGGAGAGTGAACAGCACCAAGCTGCTAAACGCCTCTTCCAAGCTCCTCTTCCGCGCCACCCTTCTCGTCGCCCTGATCCTCGTATTCCTCTTCACCTTCAACTACCCCCCCCTCGCCGACACCACCCACCGCCATCTCCACGCCCACTCCCACTTCCTCTCCTCCGCATTCGGCGCCTGGGAGAAGCAGGTGCGCCACTCCTCCACCCCGCGCCGCCCCAACGGCCTCACCGTCCTCGTCACCGGGGCTGCGGGCTTCGTCGGCAGCCACTGCTCCCTCGCCCTCAAAAGACGGGGGGACGGGGTGCTGGGTCTGGACAACTTCAACTCCTACTACGACCCCTCGCTGAAGCGCGCCCGCCAAGCAATGCTGGCCAAGCACCAGGTGTTCATCGTGGAAGGGGACCTCAACGACACGCCCTTGCTCCGGAAGCTCTTCGACGTCGTCGCCTTCACCCACGTCCTCCACCTCGCCGCCCAGGCCGGCGTCCGCTACGCCATGCAGAACCCCCAGTCCTACATCACCGCCAACATTGCAGGCTTCGTCAACCTTCTCGAAGTTGCCAAATCCGCCAACCCCCAACCCTCCATCGTCTGGGCTTCCTCCAGCTCCGTCTACGGCCTCAACACCCAGAATCCCTTCTCGGAGCTCCACCGGACCGACCAACCCGCCAGCCTCTACGCCGCCACCAAGAAAGCCGGGGAGGAAATCGCCCACACCTACAACCACATTTACGGCCTCTCCCTCACCGGCCTCCGCTTCTTCACGGTGTACGGCCCCTGGGGGAGACCCGACATGGCCTACTTTTTCTTCACCAAAGACATCCTCCAGGGGAAGACCATCGACGTGTACGAGACCCAGGACGGGAAGCAGGTGGCGCGTGACTTCACCTACATCGACGACATCGTGAAGGGGTGCCTGGGGGCTCTGGACACCGCCGAGAAGAGCACCGGGAGCGGTGGGAAGAAACGTGGGCCGGCCCAGTTGAGGATTTACAATCTGGGCAACACCTCACCGGTCCCGGTGGGGAACCTGGTCTCCATTCTGGAAGGGTTGCTGAACACGAAAGCGAAAAAGCACGTGATCAAGATGCCCTCGAACGGCGACGTCCCCTACACACACGCCAATGTGAGCCTGGCCTTCCGCGATTTCTCTTACAAACCCACCACCGACCTCCCCACCGGCCTCCGCAAGTTCGTGAAATGGTACGTCGGTTATTACGGACCCCAACTCAGGCCCAAAAGGGAATCTCGTCTTGACAACTGATGCCTTCGCCACGTCATCATCATCATCTCCATCTTCATCTTCATCTTCATCTTCCTTAATTATTGCTGTCATTCTTTTTTGTTAATTATTTTCCGTGGACCCAAATGTTGCTGTGGCAACTATACATATATAAATATCTGATGGTATAGATGAAGGACATAAATGTGAAGGAAAGGAACACAATAGCAAGTGTCTCACTGTATGTATGTATTGTGTAGATCTGTATCCAAACCTAAACCAAAGAGAATCAGGCTTGTAATAATGGCTGGTGGGCTCTGCCACAAAGGTTGCAGATCTCTCCCCTTCTTTATCAATATATTTTCATTTCACACCTTTCATTCAATTACCTCTTTCTTCTTTTCTTTTTATTCAACTGCTTTTTCTTCTTTCTGCATACATCTTATTCAAATTCAACACTAACATGCTTCCTTGTCCAAGTAGTTAAACATCTCTTCTTCTGATTTAAATTTTAGTTAAGAAGTAACTGTGACTGTGTCACATTATTGTAGTTTGTTTCTGGTTATAACCAAGTATTTCGTAAAAAACAACAACATTTCTTAATATAAGTACCATTGTCATTCTCAAGTTGTAAAGTTTTAAAGTTCTTTATTCCCAGGTCCCAATCCAAAGAGGCATTGTGGGCACCATGGACATTTCACTTCTTTCTTTATTTCTCCATGACAATACGAATACAATTTTGGAATTTACTGTTTATGAACAAATACCGTAATTTAGGTGCAACTTTCATAAGAGAACGCGTTTAGTTGTGTTACAAGTTAAAGACTTGCGGCTTCAAAAAAAAGCATAATTATTGCAAGCTCTGAAGGCCTTTTGGTCGTCGTTGGCCACTAAGTCAAGATTTTGAGAATCCAATTAAATAATTACGATTCCCTCTGCCCTTTAATTCTATGTTTGCTACTTATTTACTACTACTCATTATTTTCATCTACATTAATGCTATTATAGTAAACTGTTTAGGGCTTATGAGAGTGAAGTTGGTGTAGCTTTAACCCTAAACCTAAAAAACCCAAAAGTGAACAATTCACATGTAGAAATTTCCTTCATTAGCTAGTTGCAGCACACTAAAAACTTGTGTGTGTGTGTGAGTGTGTCACAAGCTTCTTGTCTTGTAGAGCTGTAAATTGGATGGTGTATGCATTCACTTCACACGGCGATTGCCTCTTGAGAAATGGAACAATGATATGTATGCAATGTTTGACCAAATGGAAAAAGAAAAGATTTTTGGGTGGAAATGGGATAATTTGAATGGTAGACGAGGCCAATACGCGTAGACTGCAACCTGGTTTAATATTCTTCCTCTGTTACTGCCATTGCCAACTCATTTCTCACGTGTCATCATTTCATCCCTTGTAATGCTAACTTAACTGATTAATCCCTGCATTCTTCCATTGTTAGATTGAACATCACATACCTAATAATTCAGCTAAAGTGGAGTTGGTGAGCTTCAAGTTAGGGAAGGATCAACCGAGAAAGATAGTCCAACCAATGAAGGAGTCAAGAATTTGTGTCTCTTTGTATTAGATCTGATCTAGTTCACAACAACCCATGTCTTCAAATTGTGTTCAGTTAAATATAATATGATATACATTTAGAAAGCTTGGAACTTTTTTTCCGAATAAATCAAAAGAGTTAGGGATTACACATTGTGTCTTTGGTACTGTATCTAACAAAGTTGACCACCGGAGTCTTCAAAATCTCATTAAACTAGTAATGTTTTTTATTTGTTTAAAGTGTGAAATTTGTACACCGACAGTCCATGCCTGGTACATCATTAAAATAAATCTGTATCAAAATTTGGGATTAAGGATTTCTCATGATCCACCATGGTGATAGTTAAAATTGATTTTATTGAAGGGAAAAACATGATTTTGTTATTTTTATTTAATTCTGAAATTAAAAGGAAAAGGGTGGCATGGATCCTACCAGAAGGTAGAAGTAGAGGGACAGAGAAATGGTCGTCTATGCAGTTAATGTCAATGGAATGTTTCCTCTTTCTGTTATTTTAATGTGTAAGTATAAGGGGACCAATTAACAGAAAAGTCAGGAATAGTTTACCTTCATAAAATATAAGTTTGAAAATTTGCTAAGATACCGAACTTGGTTGCATAATGCATGCATGATATATGTACACTATTATATTTTTTATGAATATAATCACTGCATAAAACAAAACTCGCGAATTTGGTTTTGATTAGATTTAAAAGAATAACTGTTACTACAAAAACAACTCCCTTCTTATTTTTAAATTATAAATTAAAAAAAATGCTGTATTGTGAAATCATTTGCTACTGTCACACAGCCTAAGACAAAAGCTGTGTGCACTGGGAAGGGATGAAGAGTGTGTGTTGAATTGCAGAGTTTAAGCAAACAGAGAAAAAAAAAAATAGTGTTGGGTTTGTATGGTTGTGATGTGATGTTGATACAAGAGGACAAATTTTTCAATTGAGAGGGAGAAAGACACTCCACCATCAATGTTGTGCAAGTGCTATTTCAGTGAAAAAATTGACGTGATCCATATCTTTCGTTAACGCATAACACAACAATAACAATAGGGACATAAGCACATGCCCCCCACCTTAGGGTCACCGACACTCACCGGACATTCCATCCACGAAAATTATTTTATTACCATATTTAAAAAGATCTTCGTAGAAACTTTGTTCAACTTCGTACAAATTGTGAACTAAAAACTCATTAAAAATTACTTTCAGTTTTTTGAATGAATTTTCTAATAATTTTTGTTCAAGGGAGTTATATTAACATTTTCTTGGAAAATGGGTGTTAATAAATCAATTAGGGTTGAAGAAATTATTTCTTCAATAAGCTTTGGTAAGAATGGGTGTTAATAAATCAATTAGAGTTGGAAAAATAATTTCTTCAATAAACTTTGGTAATTAATGGGCATTTGTCTTCAAAACGTAGAAAACTAAGTCACCATGTCACAAAACATCATAGTAAAATCATAAGAAAATGTTTGCTAATATACTATTATTTGCGTTTCAGTGTTCACAGATAAAAACTAAAATTTTAATATTATTCAAAGCATACCTATTCTCTCTACTTCTATTTCCTCATATTCCAGTATCCATCCCCAACATAAAATTGATAAACTCAGTTATACAAGTAAAACATGCCATACATACATACATATAAATAAATTTATGTTGAAAATATCCCTATTTCACATACTTGTTTTCGTCGTTCTATCCTTATTAATATTATAAGTATTACCATTATCCTTCCACAACCAATCAAATCTACAATACTCATACTTCCAATTTTATTTCATATTATACAAAATAACCACTCACTCCATGTCATTTAGGTTTTTAGCAGTAGATACTACCTTACCAAGAGTCTAATGTTAATCCCATGTACACCAAATTCTCAAAATGCACAAGAACACATCCATTATATTTCCACTAGTTAAAATAATAATTCTGTTCTATTAACTTACAAGAACACCATTTTATTATATGAACAGTGATTAAGAAAAGAAAAACATCTATTGATACATCCATGTTCGCCACACAAATAATAATGATAGTGTTTGGACAGTAACGATCCTGAAGATTTTAATGCCCTTGAGTGGGCTCGGTGATTTTTAAGGCCCAAATAAATCAACCCATAATTGAAAACTAATGAGAAATCCAACCCCTTGATTGATCGAAACAGACATCACATAAAGGTAACATAAAGGTAGTTAGAATAACGAAACTAATAAGAAATGTTACCGAAGAAAACACGGCATTCCACTGATTATACTAGCTAAATCGAAGTTCTTGGCATAAACATTAAATCTCAAAACTAAGCACGATCCCCAGAAAAAAAAAATTGGATCACCAACCGCCACCGCCACCGCCACCACCATAACCACCTCCACCTCCACCGCCGTTACGAGAAGCATAACCACCACCGCCATAACCACCACCGCCGCCAGATCGAGGTCCAGAAGGTTTATCATTTGCGTAAGATACCCTGATGCTTCGCCCATTTAGATCCTAAAGAACCACCATAGCAAGTCAGTCAACTAGCAATGACTATGACAACAAAGTTAAATATAAACAGAAAAGCATTCTTACCTGCCCGTCCATTGCAGACAGTGCCGAACTTGCAGACTCATCACTGGAGAAGTTGACAAATCCAAATCCCCTCGATCTACCAGTGTCTCTATCAGTTATAACCCTTGCTGTGAAACAGACAGCAAGTGTAAGTAAGCCAGAACCAAAAGTAGGGACCAGGCTCACATTTTTCAGTGCTGGCAAACTCGACTTTTCTAATGTTTTATTCCAATTTCGCAAATAACCAAACCAGTAAACCAGTAAATTTTCTCTTAAAAACCGTCACCACAATATGGCATTCTGCAACATACTCCAAAAATCTAATGGTGCATCAATTGTCAATAAAAGATAGAAAAAATGGCAAAAGGCCGAAACTCTGCTTCTGCCATATGGCGTCTTAGTGGAAGTTGGACCACAATGGAGTCAGGATAACAGATTGGAGAGGACTTCATCCATACCATTGTGCTATACCGGCTGCTACTAAGAACTATGCATGTTATAATGAAACCGACTAAAACTAGATAACATATAGTAAACCCACGCTAACAGGTGACTCTGTTACTAAAATGGAACCACCAGATAACAACAACGAAAGAAGCCGAACTCACCCTCAACCACGTCTCCAAAACTAGCAAATGCGTCCCTAAGAGACTGGTCATCAACTCCGTACGAAAGGCCTGAATTATCAAAAGACCAAACCAATAGAAACATACAAAAATTAGCATCAACTACGTAGTTTGTATTCATCACAATCTTTGCAACAGATGTCAATACCTCCAATGAAAAGCTTGCTTGAAGACATGCAGCGAATATAATTAAGCATGGATGCAACAGGTGCTTGTGTGCTGCCAGCAGCACCCTGCCTCAAGACATTTCCAACCCTATTACAGAAGGCCATTATGATTGTTGCCTGAGTTCCTGAAACCAAAAATAAGACCAGTAAGGTGACGATCGCTAGTATAAAAATACATGATCATGGTAATCACAACACAACAACCGATTAACAGAACTCTAAAATGTTATATAGACCTCACTTTTCAAAATCCAACACAACTTTTGTGGTCTCGTTTAAGGCATTATAATCTCCATATGCCAAACGCAGAAAACTCAAACGCAAAGAAATCAGAAACCTTAAAAAAAGAACATAGTGATGACAGAGCATCTATTCTTCTCAGTGACCAAGTAACATGATAGTTGCTAAAAGCATCAACCTAAAATTCAAATAAGCATACTGGCACCTGAACGGCAGTGGGAAATCCGAAAAACGAATGAAAAACCCGTGAACCCACCCAAAACTCCAAGGAAACGATCAACACGAATGAACAAAAATTAGGGAAATGAGAAAAGAACATAGAAGTGAGGGGGATAAATGCATAAAAATAATAGGGTTTAAGGTTAAAATAGACGAAGAATGAAGAAGAAAAATACCGAATGGAAGAGGGAAGAGCAATGCGGCTGGCTAGGGTTTAAGATGAAATATCAGAGTGGTGGCTATGAAAATATCTCCTTCTTTATAAACTGAGTGAAGGGTAGTACAGTCCAGAATCAATCCTCTGCATCTAACTCTACTTTTTAAAAACTACAACCGCTTCTATTACTCTACTTTCATTTCATTTCTTTTCTTTTTCTTCCTTCACTTTCATCGCCTTTACTTTGGGATCCAGCTTTTTATTTTTCTGAACCAGCACAGTACCAAATAATTTAGCCGTTAGCAAAAAAATGGCCAAATCTGTTGCCAGATTTTTATACTTAAAAACAAAAGAAAATTGTAGTTTTTTTTTTCTTTTTCAAATGATCTGTTTGTTAAATAATTAGTATCAGTAATAGAAATTGTATTTGTTAAATTAATATCAAATTTTGTTGTTTAATTTATTTTTCATAAAAAAGTGTTCTTATTAATATCGGTTAATATACAAATTTAATAAAGTACACGTATAAAGTAAAGTCAAGATTGTTTTCTATAATAAATAATTAAATTTACAAATTAATATCGAAAATAATTAAATAATTTATTGTTATTTTTTCTATTTATTACTAATTGACAATATGAACCATTTTAGTAGTTTTTTTTTCGAATTTTGGCATAAAATTTAATTTTTTATTTAATATTGAAAACACAAATGTTTATGAGATGAGAGAAAAAATTTGATGGGGGTGCAAAAGTAATTGTCATGAGCCGAACTACACAGAATTATGATCCAAATCTTAGCCTAGCCCAAAATCCAGTTGCACAAAAACCAACAACCACTTAGAGTTTGAACAATCACAACCAAATACTGAGGACATTGATAGTGAGTCTAATTCTACTACACTCATAGGAAGAATTATTAAACTTAGAAAGTTCTTATATTACATTTTAACCTAGTTTATAAGTAGGATCCTTTGTCATGATAGAAATCTTTTTGTGGTATTATAAAGGAGGTGTGTCACTCTTTAATGAAGCTACCCAGTGTAAATATTGTTTCTGTAAACAAAACTCTTTCAAAAATATCTTGAATTTATTTATTATCTTTTGTTAATTTATTTTCCTTTTGACATCAATATTTGTAAATTTATAAGTAGCTCATAGAATGTAAAATTCAAAATGTATTTTTTAAAATGCATTTCAGATTATGTATTATTTTTAGTGGTTATGTAGCATTTGATTGAATGTTCACGGTTTTAATTGGTGGGTTTGAATTTTAGTTCAAAATACACTTAAGTCAAACATATAAAAATATGTATGCGTTTGATTCGACTTGTACATAAAAATATCACTTAAACTTAATCAATATTTTGTTATGATTAAATGTTTTTTCCATAACTTTGTTACAAATTATTCTTATACATAAGTTTTGGTAGTGTTTATTATGATTATTTTGAGTCTCATGATATTTGAACCATGCTTGAGTATATCATTCAACAGTGTAATCACGTTACTATGAGATTGATCATATTTTATGTTTTGTTTTTTCTAGTGCTTATATAAGGTGGAAGAATTGTTCGAAAGTTTAGTGAACTTAATGTGATTTTTTTTCTCATTTTCTTAAATTAGGAAATACATCTTTATTTATTTATTTATATTTTACTGTTTTGATTTTTATGGTCTATTAGTAATAAAGCTTAAGTCACACTTTTAACTTTAATATTTAGTTGAATTTCTACGATCTTATTATAATAATTGAATGGGTGTAAAGATTTAAACAATGTACACAAATTAGTGGCGGCCCTAAAATTGTGTTATCATTATTGAATAGTATTTTCATGTTGTTAAGAATTCAAGTGTGAGTTTAAGTCTTACATTAGTAGAGTAGAGCACTATATTAGTATAAAGATCCATAAACTCATTATCTTAATATGTTGGATTGAGAGTAGTGTCAATGTTTGATGTGATTGAACTCAGATCTCATTAATATCAATGTCTAATATCGAAAGTCTTTCTAACAAAAATTCCATTTAATTTTATTATATAATATATTTCCTTTAATTTTAATATATATATATATATATATATATATATATATTTTTACCACTCGAAATTATTCCATAATAAATTTTGAATATATTATTTTATCTATCAAAATTATTTTCTAGATGAGCATGAACAAAATATTTGAATTAATCGATCATGTATCAAGACCAATAATTAATCTACTACTATGTCCTAATCTTTTAGAATTGAATGCTTAACTTAAAAATTCATTTTACAACAGACTTGCCAAAATCTTTAATAGATAAGGAAGAATCAAATAATTGATTTTGATTAGTCTGGACTGATTTATCAAGTCATGTTCTTCGTAGGAGCCATGCATCTGATCCGAGTGTGTGTGTGTGAATTTATTTGGCATTAGAAGGAACGAGTGATCCATGTGCGATACAAGTTTGTGTGGTGACACTGCTGCATAAGAGACAAAAAGGAAGAAAATAGGATGAGCCAGTGGTGTTCCACCATATCCTCCTTCTATTCCATTCGGATAATCTGCCATAAACATTCCACAAAAATTTCTTATCAACCTTTATTTTTCAAATAAATAAATAAACCAGAACCTCGATCAAAATAAATTAACAAAAGGACTGAGCAAAGGACTGAGGTGAGCCTCACTCTGTTACGCATTAATTGATTCATTAATTAATTCATAATTTATAACTAAACACACACACATTTGATGGAATCAGAGACGCGTGTTAATCTGGATTCACTGCTTGTGTAGGATGATTGCGGCTAATGTTTGATTTATGTATTTCGTGATCGATCGCCAGTATGAGAATGTTGCCTGTTTGCTCAGCCACCCCGAGTTATTCCACGTCTTCCCAGGTCAATTCCTACCCACTAATTTTCGTTCTTCTTACTTCACCATTCTTACGTACCCATCGATCAAAATTCTCAATTCAGCCATGGGAACCATGTTTTTATGAAATACTCTACTTTTATTTATCTGGGTGTTTCAGGAATAATTTGTCACTTCTGTTATCTCTGTGGTTTTAGTTTTTGTTTACTTGAAACACGTAACCTCGTTCTTGCAGATTCCCTTGTTTGGGGGATTGCTTCCCAATCGGAAAGATCCCGAAAGCAGACTTGTGGTTGAAGAAGGCGTGCATCTGGCTTCGCAAAATGGAGCTTATTCACTCAGAAATTCATTTGCAGTGCGTGCTGCTTCAAAGACGGTCTTGGATGGTCTTTCTTCTACAAGTGAACCGGGGCGATACCTTACAAGCACACGGGGTTATTCACCACTGATAACCGACGGACATCATTCACTGAGGCACATGGAAAGTTATCATTTATCCACTGTGCCAGAGGGATTAGTGGCCATTGCAGAAGAACAGTCCACTGAGGGATCTACTACATTAGTGACACCACCACAACCAGAAACACTATCAATTACTGATATAATACCAGAGAATTTTGCCCCAAGGCCTAGTTCAATTAATGTGGACAATGAATCATTAGCCAGTACAAAAGCAAGTGTTGGGGACTTTTTTGCTGGAATCAGTGACTCATTCAAGGCCTCAGTCAATCAGGGAGAAAATGCTTTACGAAGCTCACTAGATACAGTCACTTCTTTTGCAGATTCTGTTGGTAAAACTGCTACTAAATCTGTTGATAATGCTTTTGGTAAGGCATTTTCTGCTGTTGATCAAACAGGAGACATAGCAAACAATAAACTCACTAGCTTTTCAAGTGGGTTGAGTGGAATCACAAATAAAGCACCTGCTGTGGTTATTGATGTGTTGCGCCGCGCAATTGTGGTAGTAGAGAGTTCCCTGACAAGCGGGGCTTCGTATGTTGTCTACCTATATGGGTCAGCCAAGGATCTCCTTCCAGCAGAGATTAGGGACACAGTCAATGTATATGAAGTTAAAGCAACAGAAATCTTGAGGCCTGTTGGCTCTGCAACACAAAGGGTAATTTTACTGAATAACAGAAGATTCGATAAGATCCTTTACTCTCAACTTTACCTGATTCATAGTCTTCACTTTACTACAGAAGTTATTTGCTCTTACTGGTGGTTGAAATATTTTGAATCCAAGTTCTCAACATGCTGTTTCGTTTCACAAACATTTTAACTTTGATGAATGTTTCTAGTCTATTTATGCATTGAACAATTTATGCTCCATCCGTAGATATACACGGGTGTCTACTCATTGGAGAAGACTTTTGGCTTGGATCCAAATGACCCAATTATTCCATTTTTTGTTCTTGTAGGCTCTTCAGCCACATTATGGTATGTGAATTTTCCTTCCTCAAAAGTAAATTTTGTTGTTTACGTATTGGATAATAACATTTCCGTAAAGAAACGCTATCGGTAATAGATTTCATAGATATGCAGGGCCTTTTATTGGTTGTGGAAATATGGAGGGTATTCAGGAGATTTGTCCCCTAAATCAGCTTTGGAGCTTTTGTCTGAGGATGCAAAGGCTGCACTTATTGATGTCCGCTCTGAGGCAAGTTACGATTAACTTTTCTGGCTTTTATTCGTAGCAGGAAAAAAAGTTGTATAATTCATGAACCACCTTGCGTTTTGATGCCCATTCCAATTTTGGTCAACACTTCTTCCTAATTTGAACAATGGTTTCCTCATATTTTGAATGTTTTCCTTGAATTAGTTTGGCTAGCTATTTTGATTCCAAGTTTGACCGATGAAGTCACTGCTCCTTTTTTCCTCAGGAATTGCGAGAAAAAGATGGCATTCCTGATCTCCGACGAGCTGCTCGGTTTCGTTATGCAAGTGTAACTCCTCTTGAGGTTGGTTTAAAGCACAGTAATGTTTAAAAAATGTGATTGGAATTGTTGTGGTACACCTTATCTTTTTTAAAGGGAACAAATTCAGAATATTGGTCTCTTGTTAGATAGATTAGCAACTAATTTATAATCTTTCTACTGCTACATGACATTATGCAATTGTCAGGTTGATGGTTCCATACGCAAGTTGTTGAAGAGTGGTAGAGACCTTGAAGATTCCTTGATTGCTGTTATTATTCGAAATTTGAAGACTGTTAAGGTGTTTATCTTTGTATCTTGGAATAAGATCTATAGTTCTGAATAAAATTAGTAGAAAGTCCATGGGATAACCCTAGAAAAATATTCCTCTTTTGGATTTCTTCTACTTGACATTCTTTGCAAAATGGTATATTATACCCACCCTTCTATTTCTCTCTCTATTTAATGAGGTGAACGTATACTTTTCACACGTGATTAGAAGTCGGCATGAAAAATTATGTCTTCAAATCTTATTTTCTCTGGCCTATAGGACAGTTCCAAGGTTATAGTGTTGGATGCTGATGGTACTCGTTCTAAAGGCATTGCAAGATCCTTGAAGAAGATTGGGGTCAAGGCAAGTCTTTTATACCTGCTGAGATATTGCTGCAAAACTACTGATATGTTACATAAAATTCTTGGCTGAGTTTAACTTTGTACTGCGAGTTGTGGCATCTAGGTTGGGAATATCAGTTTACTCTGCTTCCTTATCTGACATAGAATCCTTCAATTTGGCATTTGTATTTAAAGGTTGGGGTTGAAGAGTTTTCTCATCATGGGGGAAAAAGTAAGATAATAGTAGAGAAAAATTCCAGCAAATGTACTCCTACTATTCCACATAACTTAAGTCTTTGTTTGTGTATGCTTGATTTCAACATTAGCGGTATCTTTATCGATAATATCAAATATAACATGATAGTTTTGGATGAAAATGGATTGAAATCATATTGTGAAGTTAAAATGTGATGATTTATGACCTAGTTCATGATACTCCAGTAGATGACACGAGGTTTTGATTGCTTGAAACTGTAAATGGAAAGAAAAATGAATTTGATTGAATTCAAGTTGCCCTGATTTGTATGTTCAAACTAATAGTTCGTCCTTCCTTGTCAACACAAATGTCAATTGTCAGAAATAATAGACAGAGACAGCTTTTGATTCAAGTATCTGTGCTTTAGTGTGGTGGTTTGTGTTGCCCAGGTTGACTAACAGATATATTCTGCACAGTCCATTTAAGCACCAACTTTGATATCAAACATACAGTGGAGTATCATAAAATTAACAACCTTTGTATGATATTACAGAATACGTTCTTGGTTCAAGGCGGCTTTCAGTCTTGGATGAAAGAAGGTCTCCGCATCAAAGAACTCAAACCTGAGACTGCACTTTCCATACTCAATGAGGTATTCACCAAACTACTATTATTTTATTACCGTAAGTAACCAAAAATAATGGGATGAAAACTCTACCGGATTAGGTGATGGTGCTGCTATTTAGGTGCTTGAGCTAGGAGTTTATGCTCCTTGTTGTAAATTAATATTTGCCTAAAGGCCTAAAATCACCGAAATGATTTCTAAAGCAAGCGATTGGTTAGCTACCTTTAGTTATTCATCTTCCAGTTCCATTGTCTTCTGAATGTTAATACAGAATGTGCAACAATCTATGATTTTGCACATCATTTTAGTAAACTTTAAAGTAGTCTCATGGAGTCATGGCATATTTTTTGGAAGTTTATCAAGATTGCAGTTTCTTTATAAATCTTGCTTTAGGACAAATGAAGTGAAACCTATATATTTCTAATCCTGTAATTGCTTATTTCTGATCTTGTATCAATCAATTAAGATTTTTTCCAGCATTTTTTCAATTTATTCTCATAAAACTTCATCTTGTGTGTGTGCCGGCTACAAAGCCATAAATAGAACCTGAAATTTAAGAAAGGTTAGAAGACTGAGAGGAAGTGAAAGAATGCATATGTGATGAGAGATCAAATGACAAAAAAAAAAATAATACTCCTTTCAAGGGTTTCCCCTTCAATAAAGGTTTTCCCTTTCAGCTAGTGCTGGTTTCTCCAATATTGCCAATTTAGAAGGAATCCTCTTTTACCCCTCCTACTGTCCAAGCTAGCTAACTAACATATTCTTTCACTTCTCATTATGACCTAATTAGGTAACTACTCTTACTGCTTTGTGTTGTCCTGGGCTCCATATATGTTCCGTGTTTATGATTTCATTGTGAAGGCATGTAAAAGTTTAAAAGAGAAACTTTAGCTTGATCATATATGCTGGGTTGTTATTGATGCCCGTGCCTTTTGGTACATTTACAGGAAGCAGAAGCAATTCTGGAGGAAGTTAGTCCTTCTCCTTGGCAACTATTAGGTTATGGTACGGTAAGTGGCAATTTCTTTAATGACATCTGTGTGATTTTCCAACTGTTATTTGTCAATCTGGCTGGCTTTCTTAAGTTAAGTATCAGTCAATGTATTATGAGGTTCATTTTCTTTTGTAAAATGATATATAGAACACCCCCTAATGGTAGAAAACAGTATTTGCGGGAAAAACAATTGATAGCAGTTTCTAGTTATTTATTTTTTCTGTCACTATAACATTTTCAGAATTCTACCTATTGCTGCTTGAGTATGTATCTAACTGAATATTCCTAAGTAATAGACAGTAATCTTGAATATTGTCTACTTCCTTAATACCAATAAGGAATATTTTCTTCCATATCTTTATTTGATTTGGAAATGATTGATTACATGATTGTATTCAATTTTATTATCTGCTAATAAATGCAACAACTTTTGGTTCAGGCACTTGTTGCAGGGCCGTATGCATTATTAGGTGCGTGCATGTTCTTTCACAAACTATCAATTTGCTGAGAATTTTAAATTTTAAATTTTGGGTTGCATCAAGGTTGTAGATTTCCTTTTAATATGTACCTCTGCATATATATATATATATA
>Ga0214545_1004169_pt1 | contig 27171 bp, 26 predicted proteins | sample CNSS4metaG_FD_160064 | JGI IMG/M metagenome (GOLD analysis project Ga0214545, IMG submission 160064) | Root nodule microbial communities from cowpea collected in UCLA plant growth center, Los Angeles, California, USA - CNSS4 | ecosystem: Host-associated > Plants > Roots > Nodule | place: USA... | reverse complement strand
ACGAAAAAACATAAATGGGGACTAAATCGAAATCATCACAATGACATCTGATAGTGACACTGACACGTGGCATTACAATGCCACGTGGCACTGACAATGCCACGTGTCACACACAGGGACTTGACACATGGCATTTTTAATTTTTTTAAAAAAATTTAAAAAAAAATTAAAAATTAAAAAAAAAATTAAAATTTTTTTAAAAAAAAATCAAAAAAACCACAGATTGACACGTGGCACGTTGACTAACGACGTTAGTCAACTCTGTCTGAAAGGGACCTAATTGAAGCAATTTTCAAAAGTTGGGATACAATTGACACTTTTTTAAAAGCGGGTACCAATTTGACACTCTAGTACCAAACTGGGTACCTTACGATTAATTAAACCTAAAATTTAACAGCAATAATTCATTCAAAAAGTTTTAATATTTTAAGGACTTAATGCCACAATACTAAAAATTCTCAACTAAAAACGTAATTAAGTCATACATTTATTAAAAGAATATTAACTAATTGAACAAATTTATATAATACATTTATTTAAAGAATATGAACTAATATGAGTGGTACCACTACTAGTATAATCGAAGTAAAAAAAATAACAAAAAATAATTCAAAAGTTCCAGAATCAAATCTTCAGTCGATTTACTTGTTTTATCATTTAAATATATATTTAAAGTTAATTCAAAATTAATAAACATACATAATTATCTCCATTAAATTTTATTTTATGATTTAATTACTTATTCTTTACAATATAAATTCGTTGCAACATAATAATAAATATATTATAATTTTTAATATAAAATTATGTAATTTATGTAAATATAAGAAAAAGTTGGAATTATGAATATGATAATAACTATAAAAAAGTAATTCACAGAATCTCCCAGTTTAAAATATTTATAAATTTTATAATAACAAAAACAATTATAAAATTCAGCATCGAATCTTCTGTCGATTTACTTGTTTTATTATTTAAACATATATTTAAAGTTAATTCAAAATTAATAAACATACATATTTACAATATAAACTCGTTACAACATAATAATAAATATATTATAACTTTTAATTATAAAATCATGTAATTTATATAAATATTAGAAAAAGTAATTCACAGAACCTCTCTGTTAAAAATATTTATAAATTATATAATAACAAAAATAATTATAAAATTCAGCATCCTTTTGGATTCATCCAAAACATCTTAGAAATCTTGGAAAAAATAAACAAAATAGGGGCATTCCGAGAATTGAACTCGGGACCTCTCGCACCCTAAGCGAGAATCATACCACTAGACCAAATGCCCATATTCTACTACTTTCAAATTACCTTATTTACTTTTATTTATAACATAACTACTTTTATAAAACACCTAAATCTACTATAAAACTAATAAATAAACTACTAGGAATACTAGGAAATATACCTATGTACTCCTATTTAATTTTCTGAAAGTTGTCCAAATAGTTAGTTTTTAAGTCTTTTCCATCTTTTTTGTGTTTTTCCGTTTCTATACTAATAAAAAGTTTTGTTGATTTTCTATTGGCTTATTTCAATTTTGATTGACATGCTGATAGAAGGACATTATTATTCTTCTCCAAGGAAAACTATTGTCATTCTTCTTCCACACAAAAGGATATTTTGATAAGAGCAGAAGAAAACCCTTTGGTCTCCTCAAGGTTAGTTCTCTCTCTTCATGAAAGGTCTTTTGTTTTTTCTACTTCTTCTTATGCATTGAACATGGTGTCGAGGGTTAATAGTTATTGAAAGTTAGTAGGTTGAGTTTTTTTTTTCTTCATGGTCTTCTTTCATTTTTTTTTACATCTTATGCTATGAACCTGGTGTGGATGGTTAGTAGTTGTTGTTTTGTTCGTTGTTTTGTAAACCTATTGGTATGGGTTGAAGAAAATATTAAACTTTTTGTTTTTAGAAGGTATATTTACTATTTCATTTTTAATTTCATTGTTGTGTGTTTGGTTGCTTCTTCGATGCTTATGGTTATGGATTAAATAAAAGGTAAGATTTTCCGTAATGTATATGGTTGTGAATTGAAGAAAAAATATGACTGAAGATGAAACTGCCTATGCTTTTGTCTTGGTTTTTGTACAACATGAAGATGAAGATGAACATAACAGAATGCCACTCACTGAAATTGTTTCTTACTTTTGTAAATTAGAGGATTTCAGACCTAGATGACCAAATGGATTAAAGTACGTGGCATCATAACAAAAGCAAGTTATAGAAATTTGATCTTTTATGTCCTCCTTCATATGTTATTATTTGCAATTGGTTGGTTGAAATTTTCAGGATGGACGGGTACAATGGCAAAAGCATTGATCATAGGGCTTCTCATAATTCTCAAATAGGATGTCTAAGAAGTTTGATAGCATAAAGGAGGTTGCTTTTTGTTCTCAAATAACTCAAGGTATCTAAAGTATGATATGGCTAATCTTATTATTTAAATTTTGACTTTTATGAAGTGTGGTTGATATGAACTTTCATTTGAAATCAAAGAAAATTTGGGACTTTGAGAACTGCATGAAGATCATGGAATATGATTGTATAAATATCACCACAAAATACCAAATATCACCATGTAATTATAAGTATCTAATCCTTTTTCATTCATTTTTTTTTTATTCTAAACATAATACCAAATATCGTGTATTAGTTATAGATTATCATTTCACTTTGTTGTAGTAACTTACTTGAAGAAAAAACATTGATATTATCCTTATCATCATGTATTATCCTTAATGAAGTGTGACAAGCTCATTACAGGTGATTTTTGTTCTTTTTAATGGTAAAATCCTTTCTATTTAACTAAACTTATTTGTTTTTCGGGTGTAATTTTCATGTTTTAGATTTGTTTTGTGTGACTAATAAGTGTGTCTTGATGGTTGGAAGTGAAAATGTGGATTAATGTTGTTTTTGGCTATGAAACTGGCTTGAGCTTGATGGACATATGTGTTCAACAGAAGAATCTCATTTTTTAGCATTTGAGGTTTTATGTTCTTAATTTCTTTCATGATTTTAATTGTTATTGCCGATTTTAGTTGGTATCCAATTTATCCAGTTTTTTATGCACTTATATGTTTGAAAGAACATGTATATACTTAGTATTGAATGTATCTCAACAGGTGGTAAAAGGGTGTGTCGTTCAATTCCTATTTTACTTTTTTATTGTGCTAATTATCGTGTATGATGATACTTCTAGCATTCTTTATCTGAACCTCTATCTAATATTATGACAATTTCATACAAATCATTGGGTTTTTGAAAGAGCAAATGTATACTACATGCTATGTTATTTTAATAAAGAAAAGGAATGATTATAGTGATGTAGTAGTATATTACTCTAACCGCAATTGTAATTATATTTTACTGCTATGTTATTTTTTGATACTTATTGTTACTTTGTATTATTGTGTTTTATATGATTTACAAAGATAAGTCATTTAAATGGAATGTCACATATTACAATAATATTATTATTATTTTAATTTTATTATTATTATAATTATTATTATTTATTATTAGTAGTATTTGTATTACCATTATTCAACTATTGTCCGTGCATACATATCTCATCCTACTCGAACTTTTTTAATATATATTACTTTTGTTTATAATATTTCAAATTTATCTTTTTAAATATATTGTTTTAATTTGTTTATGTGTGTGTGCACGCGTGTGTGAGTGTGTGTATGTGTGTGCGTGCATGTGCTTTTATTTTTTAACCTCAAATTCAACCTCGTGTTATATTTATTTTATACAGGATCAATAACACATAATGTTCGTACATTTTATATTAACAATGACTATGTATAACCATTTCATTTATATGGTACAAATTTTAATTATACAAGAATATCGTTCTACTTCACATAACTAATAGTATATTAGTACTATTAGTATTAATATGGTTAGTAATAATGATTATTTAGTATTGTTGGTAATAGTATTAATATTATTCTATTATTATTATTATTTTGTACGGGATCCATAACGCATAATATATATATATATATATATATATATATATATATATATATATATATATATATATATTGGTTTCCAAATCATTTTAAATATTGGTTTAAGTTTTTATATTTATGCTTCTCTTAATAAATTTTAGGTATAATTACTGATTTGGTCCCCAAATGGTTTATTTAATTCAATTTGGTACCCTTATTATTGATTGGTTCAATTTAGTACCCCAAATATTTAAGAGGACTCAATTTGGTCCTCTCCGTTAAGTTAGAGTTAACACCGTGTGCGTACAAGACATGTGTCAAGCTGTAGAATATTTTACTTTTTTAATTTTCTTAATTTTTTTTCTAAAAAATTATAAACTACCACATGTTAGGTTACCGTCGTGCCACGTGACAGTTTACCGTCATGACACGTGACAGTAGTAATAATTATTTTCAATTTAGTCCTCTATTTAAATTTTTGGTTCAATTTAATACCTCAGTTATTTAAAATGGTCCAATTTTTTCCTTCCCAATTTGAAACCAAATTAGTAAATAAGTTTAATTATAACTTATATGTACATGTTAAAATAATTGTTTTGAATTTATATATTAAATCACTACACCTAAATATTCAAATTATTTTATTTTTTAGAAGTGTAAAAATTACAAAGGTAAAAATGTAAAAAAAAATAATAATTTGAGTATTTAGGTAAAGTGATTTGATGTATATATTGAAAAAATTATTGTAACATGTATATATAAGTTGGAGAGGACAAAATTAGATCGTTTTAAAAAATTGGGGTACTAAATTGAACCAAAAATTTAAATAGAGTACTAAATTGAAAACAACTATTACTACTACCACGTGTCATGATTAGGGATGTCAAAATAATATGTACCGGCGGGTATCCGCGGATAAAACCAGCAACGAGTACGAAATGAATATTATAAATGGATACCTGCGGGTAATGGGTACGGGTATTTTTAATACCATTAGGTTAACGGAGCGGGTACGGGTATCATAGTATCTGTACCCGTGGATACCCGTACCCGCTATACTCTAATTTAAATTAAAAAAACATGATTAAAATATTAACATATTGATTTTGAATGACTTATTTTTTTATGGTATAAATACACATTTGGTACCCAAACTTTTTCGGAAAGTTCAATTTGGTACCCGAACTTTAGGAATGTTCAATTTGGTACCCCAATTTTCTAAAGATATTCAATTTGATCCTCTCCGTTAAGTTGGAGTTAACACCGTGTCCGTACAGGACACGTGTCAAGCCATGAAAATTTTATTTTATTTTTAATTTTTTTTTCAAAAAAATTAAAAACTGCCACATGTTAGTTTATCATCGTGCCACGTGGCAGCTTACAATCATGACATGTGGCAGTGTAATAGTTGTTTTCAATTTAGTACCCTAATTTAAATTTTTGGTTCAATTTAGTACCCAAATTTTTTAAAATGATCCAATTTCGTCCTTTCCTATTTGAGACCAAATTAGTAAATAAGCTTAATTATAACTTATATAAACATGTTAAAATAATTGTTTTGAATTTATACATCAAATCACTACACCTAAATATTCAAATTATTTTAATCATGACAAGTGTAAAAAATTTCATGTATAAAAAATTACAAAGGTTAAAATGTAAAAAATAAAATAATTTAAGTATTTAGGTGAAATGATTTGATGTATATATTATAAAAAGTGATTGTAACATGTATATATAGGTCGTAATTAAGCTTATTTACTAATTTGGTCTCAAATGAAAAATGACGAAATTGGATGATTTTAAAAAATTCGGTACTAAATTGAACCAAAAATTTAAATTGGGGTACTAAATTGAAAACAACTATTACACTGCCACGTGTCATGATTGTAAGCTGCCACGTGGCACGATGATAAACTGACACATGGCAGTTTTTAAATTTTTTGAAAAAAAATTAGAAAAAAAAAATAAAAATTTCATGGCTTGACACGTGTCCTGTACGGACACGGTGTTAACTCCAACTTAACGGAGAGGACCAAATTGAATCTCTTTAGAAAATTGGGGTACCAAATTGAACATTCCTAAAGTTCGGGTACCAAATTGAAGTTTCTGAAAAAGTTTGGGTACCAAATGTGTATTTATACCTTTTTTTATCAATTAGCTTAAAAAAAATTATTTCTTTGTAAATTATCATTCAACACTATTTAAATGAATTATTTGGACTTTGTTTAAAATTTATGAATGTTATGTATTGTATTTTATTTGAATTTACGATTAAAATATGTTGTTAAATATTTATTTTTTATTTTTTTAAATACTCGCGGATACCCGTCGATATCCGTGGATATTAAAAAATTATGCGAGTATCTGACAAATATGGGTACAGGTACGGGGCAAATATTTATTCAGTGGGTAGGGTACGAGTGAGGTAGGGTACGAGTGAGCTACTACCCGTACCCTACCTGCCTCGTTGACATCCCTAGTCATGACTATAAATTGCCATGTGGCACGACGATAACTTGTCACGTGGCACGACGGTAACCTGACATATGTCAATTTATAAATTTTTGAAAAAAAAATAAAAATTAAAAAAATTAAAAATTTTACGGCTCGACATGTGTGTTGTACGGACACAGTGTTAACTCTAACTTAACGAAAAGGACCAAATTGAACCCTCTTAAATAATTAGGCTACTAAATTGAACCAATCAATAATAAGGGTACCAAATTGAACTAAACCAAAAAATTAGGGGAATAATCAGTAATTATACCTAAAATAATATTATCTAAAAATAATTTATATTTATGATAATTTTTTTTTACATTATCATATAAAAATTGTCATGGAATAATTTTGTCTTAACAAATTATTGTCAACAAAAAAATTACATTTATCATTTTTATATTAAATTATAATATAAATATTCTTATTGTTGGTCTCACCACTGCCCATTGCCAACGGTGCTAAAGAATCTTGTGCATCACCTTGCCACTAACGGATGAAGCCAAGCATTTTTCGTAGCCAATATAACCACAACTACACTATCTAGTCCTTGATTGCAAACAAGGATCTTTCACTCTATATTTAGAGTTGCATTGTGGAACAGATTGTAAAGCCTTATGCTTAACAACTTCTGTAGATTTGCCTTTAATTTGTTGATAATGGTGCAAAGTTTGTCGTCCAAATTAGCTAGTTCATATATGTTCCTCACGCCACTGTTGCAACCTCCCAATTGTTGATGTTATGGGTTAGTAGTTGTAGTTTTTAATAGATTACTCTTTAGTGTGGGTATGGCCTTATCTTCGGGGTTTCATATTCCTGAGGGTTGTTTACAGGATCATGGACCTTTGCTCCCATCCAAAGAGTACTTTTAGATTGATTCTCAATAATGCATGTGATATTCCTTTATCATAATTGCCTTCTCCTATTATTAAAAGAGACATGGTTTTTATGCAAATTGCAGAGGAAGTTTATCTTGTTGGTTAAGAGGATTGTAAAAATCATTTGCATGGGCATCTTCTATTGACAAAAGGGGATAAGCCCCTCACGCACCTAGACCTTTGTAAGAAACTTGATGTGCCTTAGAAGTATTTGGATGAAATGGAATAACAATTCGTCTTAGTAAAGAATTCTATGAATTTCCTTTCTTTTCACTGGAGGATATGAGAAGGGTTTTGGCTATTGGAACTTTGAATTTATCTCCTGGTATTCTTAATGTTTTTTCCTGGACAAAGGATTTTGTTCCCACTTCTATGAAATTCACAAAACCTTAATGTTGGTTTCATATCCAGGACCTTCCATTAGAGTATTGGCAATTGAAGACGATTTTTTCCGTAACACGTGGTATTGGCACATCTTTATCTTTAAACGATTGCACCCTGATTAAGTCGTAGTTTCTGTGCCCTCGTTTTAGTTGATATTGATTTGTTATCTGATCTACCCAATCAAATTTTGGTGGAAAGGCCAGGATTTGCATTCATTGCTGATGTGGAATATGAAAAATTGCTTTATTTTTTTCTAACTATAAAATGATTAGTCATGACCTATTTAATTGTAGAATATTGCAACAAGATGTTAATGCCAATTATGGTGAAGGAAAAAATAGTTGGTGTTGAAATCCTATAATATTATTGTCCTAAGGTAGTTGGTGTTCTGGATGGTCCACGAGACTTGACACATGAGTTACAGCAGCCTGTGGAGCAACTTGAGAATCTTGTAATGCAATATGTGGTTCAACAACCTTCTAATGAGATGCAACAACCTACTATTGTGCTACATTTTGTTACTGTGATATTGCCTGTTGTGGAGTCCGTTAAGGTACAACTTGATGTGGCTCAGCGTGTTCGGGTGCAACCTGTTGTGGTGTCACAAAGATTTCGAAGTAGTTTATGGAAGCATACCTAGGACTTTCATAGGGATATCAAATGACCTTCAAATTAGAATACGAACTTTTTAGTTATAACTTTGTAATTTTATGTTTGGGCTTTATCAGACTTTTAGTTGTGTTGGGCTTTTTGTGTTTAGGCCTATAGTATATAAGCATTTGTGATACACATTTCTAGTCAGATTTAAGTATATGAAAATTTGATTTTTTTCTCTCAAGTTTCAAGGTTTTCCTTCGAACCACTTATTCTTATCTTTGAATCTTTGATTCAAAGTGGCGAATCTTCCTCCCTTATCTTGAAATCTCCTCCAAGTGGCGTGGTTTCCTTCCATTCTCCAATCCCCCAAATTGACGTCCTCCATTATCTCCCATTTCATTCTAAGGTTTTTACGCCCTTGCTGTCGAAGATGCATATTCACCCCAAATTTGAGACGATCCTCCATCAAGATGATGTGTCAATTCAAAGTACTAGGAAAATAGGCAGGGGAATTCCAAAGAAAGCTAACGCCAAATCCTCGAAAGTAGGGAATTCTAAAAGGCAATCATAAGTTTTAAAGGCCTATTTTGGAATTTAAAGGGTTTGGCTAATCATAAAACTCTTAATGTGCTATGAAATTTAATTACTAAGCACTAACCCAATTTTCTTTTCTTAGTTGAACCAATGACTTCTTTTAATTCTTATCATGCTATTTTTTATAGTTTGAACTTTAAGTTGTTGGTTGTCTCTGATTCTTCTACTAAGATTGCCAGATTGTGATTCTTTGGTAGAAGTGATTCCACGTTTGATATTTTTTATATTACTAGTCAATTTATTTCATTTGTTGTTATGGTTAATGATGTTAAATTACAGGTTGTTGGAGTTTTATGGTGCAACTACTTACACTACTCATCACTCTTTGTGGTCTACTCTTGTTAATGTTTATGATTCTTTGTGTATCCTTGGTGCTTTAGATGTTGTTCTTTGTATGAGGATGTGATAGCATACTCCTCAAGCTAGGTTGGGTCAAAGCTTGAAATGGTGACTATGGTGGATGGTGGATTCATGGAAGCTTAGTGTTGAGAGAAAATGGCTCTCGATTTGGTGATTTAAGGGTGGGATGTATTTGTGGACCTCTTGGGATGTTCTAGCAAGTGACTAAGAGAAGAAGTATGGACCAAAAATAATTTTGGGAGCATAACATTATCATTCTCAAAGTGAGAAATACATGGGGGGACATCTCTATTTATAGAGTAAGGTGTCTCCAAAATGGTCCAAATCCTAAAATGCCAACATGCACCAAAACCCTAAAATGCTATCTTGGTGGACGAGAGTTTGACATGTGGCAATCCTCACTCTCACAAAACAAACCACTCATGTGTTATCATGTGGAAAGCTACTTTATAAAAAGCTTCTCTAATAGGACAATGACACATGGCCACTACCTTTGTAAGAGAACTCTCCATTAAAGAGCTTGCCATGTGGCACATGTGGGATGCTTTCCTAAGTTAGCTTGATTAACATAATTAAACATCAAAGAGTTGCTTAAGATAGGCGCATATGATGCTCCCTAATTAAGTAAGATTATTTTTAAAACCCTACACTACATGGCTCTTAATACAGGACCTACAAAGGAAAACCTACGCTACATGACCCTTAATACAAGGTCTAAAAATGCTCCATGATGGCCCAAGTGAAAAGGAGTTTAGCTTCACCTTAACTAGATGTTGCTAACTCTTCTTGAATTTGCTTAGCCATGCTTCTTGTTCTTGAACCCTTAGCTAAGGGTGTGCCATCATCCCCTCCCTCTTGAGAAGAATTTGACCTCAAATCTATAGGTTCTTCATCTTCATCTTGCTCCAAATCTCCTACAAAGGGGTTAGATCACAAACATTGAAAGTAGTACTCACATCATACTCACATGGTAATTCTAGCATATATGCATTATTATTAATTCTTTGAAGCACTCTAAAAGTTCCATCACCACGAGAATTGAGTTTGGACTTCCTTTATTTTGGAAATCTATCTTTGCTCAAATGAAGCCATACCCAATCTCCTTCCTCAAAAATCAATTCCCTTTTTCCTTATTATTTTGTTTGGTGTATCTCTCAGTTTGGTGTTGTATTTGAGACTTTACATTATCATGCATTTTCTTCACAAATTCTGACCTAGATATCCCTTCCTTATGAATAAAATTTCTAGGATTTGGGAGAGGTATGACGTCTAAAGGAGTGAGGGGGTTGAAGCCATACACAACCTCAAATGGAGAGATTTTTGGTGGTCTTGTGAACCACCCTATTATATGTAAACTCAATGTGGGGAAGGTATTCATCCTAAGATTTATGGTTTCCTTTCAAAATAGTCCTCAACGTGGTTCTTAAAACCCTATTCACAACCTCGGTTTACCCACCAGTTTGGGGGTGACTAGAGGTGGAGAAATGAAGCTTGGTTCCTAGCTTAGACCAAAGTGTCTTCCAAAAATGGCTAAGGAACTTGGTGTCCCTATCTGATACAATGGTCCAAGGCAAAAAATGGAGTTTCACCATGTAACACCCGTGAAATTTAATTAATTAATAAATGCGAGCAGTGGGAGCCTTTATGGCAATTAATGTTAAATTGTATGACGTGGAATAGTACTTGCTCAAATGGTTGAGAGTACTTGATTGTGTTGAAAGGACTTGGGTTTAAGTCCTATGTATGCTAAATTGTGTGTTATTTTTAATTGTGCATTATTTTAATAGTATAGTTGATCCTGGGGAGTAATAATATAATCCTATATTTATAGGAATTATCACGAAACATGAATTGGTTGAATGGTTGTGCATTGATTTGACATTGGCATGGTGATGGGTTCGAACCTTGGTAGATCCAAATTAAACTTTCTTTTTGCCAAATTTGTCTTTGGCATTAATGTGAAAGTGCACCGAGACTCTAGCTAAAAAGAGGCAGCCAAGAGGGGCTGGAAAAACACCCACTAATGAGTCTTGAATGGCAATTAGGGCCATGTTAATACAAATTTTGGTTTTTGGACCATTAACTTCAATTAAAAAATGTTTAAGTGATCAATTAAGAAGGGGAGAGTGGTTTTGCCGAGGCTGCCATTGGTGCATATTGAGAGAGTAAATTTCAGAGTGAATCATTGTGCAAAGGGTGAGAAATAGCCTTGAAGGATGAATCACGAGCTAACGCGAACTGAGATCAAGGACTCAAAGAATTATGCATTTTTGGAGCAAGGAGTCCAGGTTAGGGGAGTTGGAACCCGTTCATCTTGTGTTTTTAAATTCTATTGTTTAATATACAAATGATTATGCATGATTATTTTTTGGCTTGGCTTAAATTTCGTGTTTCTGGAATTTTCCAGAAATCGCTTGGTGGGCGAGGAACTGCCGTTGGGCGACTCATGTTGTTTTATGTGCATTTCTGGGTTCCTAGGAGGAACCGCCTAGCGGTGAGCTATGTTTTGCTAGGCGACACAAGCTACGCAACCTAGTTTATGGGTTTTCTCATGAATGGCCTAACAAGGATGAACACCCGCCAGGCGACGCTAGTCATATGAGTTCGATTTTTTATGTTATTTGGGGTTTTGGGAAATTTGGATCGGAGAAAAGTATGTCTCTAAGTGCGGGTTGATTTAGGGTAGGGAGAAAGGATGGAATTCAGAGGTGATTGGGGGAAACATTGCATGCACATGGGTCTACATGAATATTAGGTTTGAACTTTGGAGAACTTAGGATTTATTATAACTTTTGTGAACAGTAGTCGTTGAATTATGTGTATTATTATCCCTAGGTGATAAGTGTGAATGTAAGCGAATGATGTAAGTGTATCTATTGGAAATTGGATTGGTATGAACGATTGGAAAGTTGTTTCGCGTAGGAACAATGACAAGAATCTAGTTGTTTTCTAGAACCAAGGTGCCGCCTGGCGGGATGTAATCTACCGCCAGGCGATAGCGCGGAACGCAATGCAAATTAGCATTCTGGATGGATTGGACGTGGACTAGAATTTGTTGTAGGTTTTGGAGGATATAGTTATGAGAAACTAGGAAAATATGTGAATCATGAATACCTTAGACTTGGAGAGAAAGCACAAGGGAAGAAATGGGAGGAGGATTAAAGAGTTAGTGTAATTTGGTGTGTTAGTAGGTGTGGTGACTGGAGTCTTAAAATCGTATAGTGGCTGGCCTAGGTAAATTAAAAGTAGAATGATTATATTCATAATCTTATCTTGTAAGCGGATTGATCTTGTGGGGGGTATAGAGTAACATACGGTTTATAAATTTGGTAATGCTTTGAGTATAAGGGAGTGAGGATCCTAACTGGAAATACAGACAACAGTAGTACATTAAATAGGTGAGAATGGATGTCAATTACTTGGTGAAAATCTATTCTGGGTGTCTAGAAAACCAGTACTGCGTGAGTACTGGTGTATCGCCTAGCGGTGGGGTTTGCTCCGCCAAGCGATAACTACAAAATCAGAGGAGAATTGGAACACGTGTCGCTTGGCGGTGAGGTTAGTCCCGCAAGGCGATGTCTTTGAAGGGAGTGACACTAATGGCGCTTGGCGCCTGGCAACACGTGTTCCCCGCCAGGCAGTCTGGAAGTGTATTTCCCCTAGCAGCTCAGGAGCAGCGCTAGGGATAATGCAGAGGCAGAGTGCTTGATTGCTTTTGATGTGCGTGGTCTACAAGGCTTTGGTGATACCTCGAAGGTCGGCTTGCTGGTGTTCCTTGAGTTGTGGCTCAGAACGTATCCCTTGAGTTGTGACTCGGGATAAGGGGTTAAGCACGTGGCATTCCTTGAGTTGTGGCTCGGAATGGCATCTCTTGAGTTATGGCTCGGGATTGCGGATGAACATGACGAACTCTTGAGTTGTGGCCCGAGTTGGTGAGTGTTACCGATGTGAGTGTGCAAGTTGTGGCTTGTACGGATGGGTCCAGATAGATTGCCTTCCTCAGTATGTGGCTGACGAGTTTGGTAGTCTTGGGACGTTACGAACTATGTTCATATTGGGAACTCCACCTAGCGTTACAGAGTATGGTCTGTAGTTGGTTTCCTGCACGTGTTCTAAAAGTTGTGGCTTGTAAGTGTGGCGGCAAGACATCCTGAGGTATTCATCTAAAGACGTAGATCATGGATGACATGGTGGTGGCCATGTTGTGAGGAATCAAAGGATAGGAGTTCCTTTGATGTGTGTGAATAATTCATGAATTGTATGTATATGTTTTATACTGTTAGCTCACCCTATCTGCTTGTGTTTAGTAATGATCTGTATTGCGATACACGTGAGTAGATGATGTTGTAGGTGGATTTGGTGAGGCATAGCGGCGAAGCGTGGGCTAGCTTGGGGAATTTTCTACAGAGTTTAATTACTGCTTTAAGAATTTTGAGAATTTTGTAATCATTGGATTATTGAACTTAATTTTGTAGTCTGAGTTTTTATAAATTATGGATTTCAGGTATTTTATGATGAATTAAATGTTTTAAATTTTCTGCATTTTGAGGAAATGAATTTAAATAAATGAGGTATTATTATTATGCTTCTATTTTATTATTTAAAAATTTGTAATATCCAGACGGGATGTAACACCCACATCTCTAAAGAAGAGTTTTGCTATGTAGCTTGCATCATCTACCTTTTGGCATGGTATCAAGTGAGTCATCTTGCTAAACCTATCCAAAATCACAAAAATAGAGTCAAATCCCCTTTGGGTCTTGGGTAGACCAAGGATGAAATCCATGCTAATGTCTTCCCATGGGGATGATGTAATGGGGAGGGGGTGTATAAACCATGAGGCATAGTCTTAGCCTTGGCTTGCAAGCATGCAAAACACTTATCACAATGTATTTGAACTTCCTTTCTCATGTGGGGCCAATAGATTTTTTCTTGAAGAATGCTAAGAGTTGAATCAACTCCAAAATGGTCCATGAGACCTCCCTCATGTGACTCCTTAATGAGGAGCTTCCTATGGGAACCTTGAGGCACACACAACTTACCCTCTCTAAACAAATATCCCTTGGACACATAGTACCCCCCTTGAGCCTTCTTTTGACAACTAGCAAAAGTGGAGGAAAAGAAATCATCTTGATCATACATCTCTCCCATGTGATCAAAACCAAGAATTTATGCCCCAAGTTTTGAAAAGAGGTTGTGTCTTCTAGAAAGAGTGATGAGTCATCATTTTCCTCCATTCCACTAGCCTTTGTGTACCCATTTAACAGTTGTTCAGTGCTTAATTGCTCATCCTTAGTGTGTTTTCATCTAATGGGCTTTATTGGACCACTGTTCCAAATTTGAGTTAATTTCACATTATTTGGCCTAATTTTCGTTTTTAATTATTTTTAGGTATTTGGGTGAAGCAATTTTGGAGCTTGGACATTAATATTCAGTTGAAGAAAGTTGTCACATCATTTCCACATCATTTCCACGTCATCTAAGTGAATGGGCCAGCATTTAAGGTCCATCCTAGCATTTTTGTAATTCTGAGTGGTAGAGTGGCAATTTTGTAAATAATGGTGGCAGAGTTGACAAGACCACGAAAATTGGGTCTCTTGGCATGCACTAGCCGCACTTTTTCTTCTTCACTCTTCTCCAACCTCCATTTTCGCTCTTTCAAGCTTTGGTGGGTGTCCATGGAGGTGCTCCACTCGTTTTTTATGTTTTTGCACTAGTTTTTGCCATTTCTATGCACATTTGACAGCACCCAATGTGGCATTTACATTTTGAATGCATTTGATAGATTGGGCAGCTCATTTTGTGGATTTTATTGACTTGGAACAGCACCTATTGATGGGGTTTTCAGATTTATATATCATAACAACGTTTTTCATTCCATTGAAGCTTTAAAATCTCTCTTTTGCTCTTGATTTGCGTTTAACAATTCGTAGGTTAGGGTTTTTTATGTTCTGTTTTGTTGCATGCAGATTTGAAGTGTTTAATTGGCATATTTTCATGTCTAGCTAAATTCGTGTATTGACTCCTTGATGAAAAATGCAGTGAAGCTTTGAGGTTGTGCTTGTTTTGTGAAATTTGTCATGTCACTTTGTTCTGAATCTGTTTGTACTTAATTTATAGAGTAATTGCATATGTTTGGGTTAAGTTATGTTCATGCTTAATGTATGTAGGTTTGCTGTCACGAATTTAAGGATGTGTGCATCGCTTAATTGCATAATGAAGTTGAATTGTAATTTTCGCTTAGTGGATTTTTATCTAGTGGATTGAGAGAAAGCAGAGGTGTTAATTTGGTGGCCTATGATAAATGAAGTTGTGTTTGAATCAAGGATGTCAATACGTTTTTAATCACTGTCGCATTAATTTAATATGTTAATTAGCATTGTGAATCTGTCAAACCCCCCATGTGTTATATTGTTGTGATCATCTGGAAATTGAAGCTATAGACGAAAATATTGGTCGTTAGGAGACGACTAGGTTCAACTTTCATATACTACATTTAATCTATTTTAATTTGGTGGGGTACGACCTCTATCAAAGAGCATCGGCCACAACATTTGATTTTCCTTTCTTATATTTGATCACATAAGGTAATTGTTCCAAATATTCCATCCACTTTGCATGTCTCTTGTTCAACTTGTGTTGCCCCCTCAAATACTTTAGTGACTTATGGTCACTATGAATGACAAACTCCTTGGAGACCAGATAATGCTCCCAAGTTTAAAGAGACCTCATTAAAGCATACAACTCTTTATCATAGGTAGGGTAGTTAAGAGTGACACCATTGAATTTTCCCCTAAAATAGGCAATGGGGTGTCCCTCTTGTAACAAAACTCCTCTTATCCCTACATCACTAGCATCACATTCTATCTCAAAAGTCTTTGCAAAGTTTGGGAGAGCTAGAATTGGTGCATTGGTAAGCTTCTCTTTGATTTTCTTGAAAGCCAACGCTTGTCTCTCTCCCCACATAAATTTCACATCCTTTTTCACCAACTCGTTGAGAGGTGAAGCTATAAAAGGAAGCTAGACCATGAAAACTCCTAACTTCTCATACATTTTGGGGATTTGGCTAATCTTTAATGGCTTAGACTTTGATGGGATCAACATGCACACCATGCTTGTTCACTATGAAACATAAAAAGACCACACTATTTTCGCAAAATGTGTACTTCTCTTTGTTTGAAAAAAGTTGATTGTCCCTCAAAGTGGAGAGAACAACCTTCAAATGTCCTAGATGATGATGAAGACTCTTGCTACACACTAGGATGTCATCAAAGTACACAACCACAAATTTCCCAATGCAATCCCTAAGGACATGGTTCATTAATCTCATTGAAGTGCTAGGTGCATTAGTTAAGCCAAATGACACCACTAAACACTCATAGAAACCAAATTTAGTCTTAAATGCAATTTTCCACTCATCACCTTCTCTTATTCTTATTTGGTGATAACCAATCTTAAGATCTATCTTGGAAAACATGGTGGACCCATGCAACTCATCTAACATGTCATCTAGCCTTGGAATTGGGTGCCTATACTTAATGGTGATGTTATTGAAAGCCCTACAATCACAACACATTCTCCATTTTCCATCTTTCTTAAGGACTAACAACACGGGCACGACACATGGACTTAAGCTCTTTTGAACCCACCCCTTGTCTAGAAAATCTTTTACTTGAGTTTAAATCTCCTTGGTTTCTTTGGGATTTGTTCTATAGGTTGGCCTACTAGGTAAGCTTGCCCCAAGAACAAAATCTATTTGATGTTCTATGCCCCTAATTGGTGGAAGACCTTTAGGGTCTTGTTGAGGGAACACATCATTAAATTCTTCCAAAAGTTTTTCCAAAAGAGATGGATACTTGGGTTCTAGATTTAAAAGTATGCATGAAAGTGCTCCTTTACAAAAGAGGAGGTACAAAGGTTGCTCACATAGGAGAGTTTTCTTTAAAGTTCTCTTAGACAAATTATTCTCCTTTTGAGTTACCTTTGGAGGAATACTACTTTCCCCCTCTTCATGAATGCATGTGTTAGGAGCTTACTCCCCTAACTCTTTGTGCATGCTCTATTCCTTTCTCTCTTCATCCCTTAGTTTCCTCATTTGTAATTAATCCTCAAACACTTTGGAAGGTGTTAGGGGATGAAGAACAAACTTCTTTTCCTTATGGTGGAGAGTAATCTCATTAATAAGACCATTGTGCATAGTTTTCTTGTCAAATTGCCAAGGTCTACCTAAGAGAATGTCACAAGCTTCCATAGGGATTATGTCACAAAGAACTTTATCCTCATAGTTCCTATAGAGAGCTTGATCTCCACTTGTTGGTCCACATTCAAATCCCCTCCTTCACTAAGCCATTGAAGTTTGTAAGGGTTTGGATGGGGTTTGATTTTGAGACCTAACTTTTCCACTAACCTAGTACTACAACAATTGAAACATGAGCCACTATCCACAATGAGAGAACATGTTTTGTTTGAAACTTTACATCTTGTATGAAAGATGTTCTCCCTTTGGGTTAGGACTTGATGACTAGGTTGATTTTTAAGAACTCTTCTCATCATAAGTAGATCTCCCTCCCAAGGGTAGGAATCTTCTCCCTCACTCTCATCCTCACTTGTGCTTTTCTCTTTCTCTTCTTCACTATTATATGCATCAACACCCATTAGGATTATGGTCCTCTTGGAGGGGCATTGTGATGAGATATGACCTCTACCTTGACATTTAAAACACTTGATCTCACTTGTGCGCATGAATGATGATGATCCCTCCTTGGGTTTCTCTTTTTCTTTCTCAAATTTTCTAGAGGGTTCCTTTCTTTTGATTTGTTTTCCCTCCCTCTTGTAGTCTCTCTTGACATATCAATTTGAGTAGTTATCTTTCAAACCTTTTCTCATATGTTGTTGCTCAACCTTAATGCAAATTTGTACCAAGTCATTTAAGTCTTGGTAGGGCAACAATTCCACTCTATCTCTAATTTCAAGATTGGGTCCACTTAAAAACCTTGAAATGGTGGTTTCCTTTCCTTCTCTAATTCTCGCCCTCATCATATAAAGCTCCATTTTTGTCTATACTCTTCCACACTCATGTTCTTTTGTTGGAGCCTTTGGAGTTTATCCATAAGCTCCCTATTGTAGTTGGAAGGTATGTGTCTTCTTCTTAGGGCACTCTTTAGGTCTTTCCAATACTCTACTTGGGGGGAGTTGGAGAGTCTTCTTTCTCTCACTAGGGAAGTCCACCAATACATGGCATTCCCTTGGAAGCTTAAGGTGGCTAGGGATACCTTTCTTTCCTCAGTCACTTGATGGCACTCAAAAAGTTGTTCCACTTTCATTTCCCAATCTAGGTATGCCTCTACATTTTCCTTCCCATGGAAATGAGGAAGGTCAACCTAACTTCTTTAGGCTTTTGGTGTTCACGCTCCCTTCTTGGCCTTCTAGGTGAAGGAGGTTGATAGTATTGGTTCAAAATCCTACTATCCTCCACATAGTGTGTTAGTTGTGTATTATGTTGGGAGCTTCTCCTTGAGTTGCTCACACTCTTACTCCTACTTTTCCTTTGTCTCAACACTTCTTGAACTTTAACTTGTTTTGCATTAAGTATCCTAAGCTCTTCTTCTAAGGTTGTAAGATATTCATCCCTTTCAACTCTTTCTTTCTCTTTTAAAATGGATTCTTGTCTTTGCCATATTTTTAGTAACTTTAGTTCTTTAGCCAAGTGTTGTAAACTAGGCACTTCACTAGAATCACTACCAGTTTGGTAAGATGGAGCCTTAGAAGGAGCTTTAGACATCTTAAAGTTTTCGAAAAGATGCTACACAACAAACAAACTTGTATTTCAAATTCTAATTCTTTAAGGGATTTTAAAAAGCAAAAGAACTTTGAATCCACTTTCAGGAAAGGGAGGAGAATCACTAAGGATTACTTAAAATCTAAGCCTTTCCTTGCCAAAGCTACCTTAAGCCCTCTTACACCTAACCTCTCAAAGGGAATTAGGTTTGAAAAGCAATTAAACTCACACTAAACTACAAACAAAAAGAAAGCAATTGAGGAAAGCAATTAAACTAAACTATGCGGCCTAATGGTGGAGTTAGAAGAGATTACAGGTTCAAAATAGGAGATGGGATTGAGTACCTATGACTCACCTAAGACACCTAACTTGGCCATGAATTACAAGTCCAAACGAATACAAAATTACAAATCCAAAAATAGCAATACAAGAAAGGATGTTATGTATTCCTCTCCAAGTGTTTCACTCCTTTTTCGTTTTCTCTCCAACTCAAGATTTGAGTATTGAAGGGAGAAGAATTTTGAGTGCGTAGGCTGAATTGGGAGAGACTATTGCAGTGTTGGGAAGCTTATCTAAGGGAGGCACATTGTCAATATCAAAAGAAAGGTGTTTTGAGCAATCCTCAATTGAGTAAGGAATATCCATGTTAGGGGAGTTTGTATTTGGTGTTTTAATCTTCTATTGTATGTTTTGGTGCTGTGCCTAAGGAACTGGGAAGGAATTTTCCCGTGTCATGCGAGTTTCGTTCGGGTTTCTGGAATTTTCCAGAAACCGCCTGGCGGTCATGTGCAACCGGCTATGCGACATAAGCTTTAGACCCAGTTTTCTATGTTATTGGGTTGCTCTGGGTTTTTTATGTTATCTGTGATGTTGTTGTGATGATCTATATGCATGAATATGAATTTTTATGGATGTATGTGACTGCAGGTAATAGTTATATGGTGAATGTAAGAATATTGCATGAAATTGGGGAATTAGGGTTCATGTTGGGGTTGAGAATGAATAAGCATGATCTATGTCTGTAATTAGTGCGTAGTTTTTAGTGCAAAGATGTTAAAATGGATAAAGCATGAACCCTATATGATGTGTTCACTTGAAACTATATCAGTATAATGGTGGGTATTGTAAATGGGATTATTTGGGGTCACGACAGGTGCCGAAAAAATATGGGAAAAACCCAGGTTAGGATGCACTGCCTGGCGACACAAGATCAACCGTCAGGCGACACCTCAGAACAGGGGCAAATATGACGCTTGTTCTGGTATATTATGCTTAGGGGACTCTATCGCATGATTTTATGGGAAATCGGACTTAGTATTGTAGAGTGTAACATCCCTAAAAGATATTACTTAATTAAATATTTAAAGATACAAAAAGAAGCTTGAACGTCGCAACTTTATTAATTCCCGTCGCGGAAACAAAACAAAATTTAATGTTCAATGTGACAATCATTTAATATATAAAAAAAATTCCAAAAGTTATTACAAGTTCTAAATAAAACTTTAAAACATAATAATTCCCTAGCTCTAATTCCCAGCTAGTCCCTCTCTCCATCTCGAGTGTTAGCAGCATTACCTGTATCATCAACTGCTCCCGTGTAAAATTACACGATCATCGCCAAGCACACACAAAAAAGGGTGAGCTCAACAATATATATAAAAATCACATAAATTAAATAATAGAAAACACCCAATCTTAGTATCGTAATTACATCTTAGTTACATTCTCAACACGCCCCAAGGCTTTCAACTACTAACATACAACAAGGTTAGTCATGGACTTAGGACTTCTGATGCTCACACGAACCTGCCCGCTCATGGTCCTACCTCAACGAACCTCCCCGCTCGTAGTCCAACACATGTGATCCACAAGCTACGTACCTCCTCGCACGCAGCATCTCTCAACTGTGAGCACGAAACATACGAACCTACCTCGCTCGTATCCCCACAGGAGAGTGGTCGAGTATGAACCTCCCTCCCCGCTCATACCATCACATGTTATCCACCATCCATGAACCTACCCCGATTTCTCACTTAGGCGAGTACCTCTCGCCTGAGCGAGGGACTTTGTCGCTCAAAACATGGTTTCCTCGCCTGGGTGAGACCCTAAAATTCAACCAATTCACATTTGTGATAATTGCTAAAATTTTCGAATTATATTATCACGTCTAGCATTCAAATATACTACGAAATAATGCATGAATTAAAATAACCCACAAAGGCATACATAGGACTCGAACCCAAGTCCTCTCACACAATTAAAGTACTCTCAACCACTTGAACTAGTACTTTTCCACGTCACAACAATTAACATTAAGTGCCATAAAGGCTTCCCCTACCCGCATTTATTAAATAATTATTAATTTAATTATTTAAATGTCTCGGGTCTTACATTCCCCCCACCTTGAAAGATTTTCGTCCTCGAAAATTGCACTTACCAGGAAACAAGTGTGGGTAGGATTGCCTCATGCGATCCTCCATCTCCTAAGTCATCTCTTGAGTGATTTCATCCTAGAGAACCTTCACTATCTTTATTTCCTTTCCTCGCAGCTTTTTCACTTGCGAGTCGAGGATCCGCACTGGCCAGGTGTTTATGGTCAAGTCTTCTTTGATCTGAATATCATCTAACTCTAGCACATGGGATGGGTCTGCTATGTATTTCCTCAACTAAGAAACATGAAATACATTATGCAGATTCGCCAAGTGCCGCAACATGGCAATCTCATAGGCTGTAGTGCCAATCCTTCTCAGTATCTTATAGGGTCCAACAAACCTCGGAGTTAACTTTCTTGATTTGATGGCTCTCATGATTCCCGCTGTCGGTGTTACTCGGAGGAACATATGATCCCCAGCTTCAAATTCCAAAGGCCTCCTCTTTTTGTACGCATAGGACTTTTGCCTGCTCTGAGTCGCCTTCATTCTCTCCTGAATAACTTTGACCTTCTCAGTAGTCTGTTGTAAGAACTTTGGACCCAACACTAGTGATTCGCCAACTTGATTCCAACACAGTGGTGTCCTGCATCGCCGCCCACACAAGGCCTCATATGGTGCCATACCAATACTGGAGTGATAACTGTTGTTGTTTGTGAATTCCAGCAAAGGAAGCATATCACCCCAACTGCCCATGTGATCCAGAACACAGGCTCGCAGCAGGTCTTCCAAGGACTGGATCGTCCTCTCAAACTGTCCATCCGTCTAAGGATGATAAGTAGAACTCATTCGTAACTGAGTCCCTAAAGCTGCCTGCAACGACTGCCAAAAATGAGAAGTAAATCTCGGATCTATGTCAGATACAATACTAGTTGGCACCCCGTGCAATCTGACTACCTCTCTAACATATAACTCAGCCAGCTTGTCCATTGACATCTTCTCATTAATTGCCAAGAAATGGGCACACTTAGTCAATCTGTGTACAATCACCCAGATTGAATCATTTCCCTTAGTTGTTCTCGGGATATGCATCACGAAGTCCATTGCAATACTATCCCATTTCCACTGCGAAATGTCTAACGGTTCTAGTGTACCCCCAAGTCGCTGATGTTCAATCTTGGCGATAGAGTTCCAAAATAGTGGCAGTAGCCACTGTCTACTCAAGGCGCCTAGCGGCAGGGTTGGTCCTGCCAGCAGCGACGATGTGACAAGACTATTGTAAGACGCGCGGCACCTAGCGGTGTGAGATGCCTGCCAGGCGGTCTGAAACCAGGTTCCGCCTAGCAACGTGAGAGGCACGCCAAGCGGTTTGGGTTGCATAGTTGGCTCGTGAAGAGTGTTTCTACACCGCTTTGGAAGAGGGTCACGATGCGATGCTTTGGCTGGGGGCCAGGTTACGAGTGTAACTTGTATTGGGGAAACACGTGGCCAGTCTAGGTTGTAGCATGGTGATTTAGGAAGTCCAGTGGAGTGTGCGAGATCGTGGCTCGTACAACGAGGTTTCGGATGATTGCCCTTTCTAGTGTATCTAATAGAGTTTGGTAGTCTGGGGACAAAAATGGACTTTGGTTCGTTTTGGGGAACTCCACTTGGTGTCGTGGACTATGGACGTGACAATTCATTCCCGTGTGTCGACTATTAGGTGGTGGCTTGTAGTCAGAGGGGCGAGTAGCACTTGTGCAGCAAAGATCAATCAGCGTACTCACTTAAGGGTTCAAGAGGTGCCTATCGTAAGGATTGAAAGTCGAGAAACTGAGGAATGGGGAATGCTAACATGAATTATATTTTAAGATGCTTCATTTATGTTATGTTGTATTTGTTCATTTTATTTGAGCTCACCCTATCTGTTTGTGTGTGGCGATGATCATGTAACTTGTTACATGGGAGCAGATGGTGATGCAAGTGAGCGTGCAAATGCATAATGTCGAAGTGGGGACCAGCCATGGGAATTTTACAAGTTTTATTCATGAAATATTTTGTAATGGTTTTGAGAAACGGTTATGTTTGTAATAATTGAACGCTGCAATTTTAGTTAATATTGACGCGTTAACTTTGGATTTTAAATTTCTCGCGTTTTTTGGAAAAGAAATTATTAATAAATGAGGTTATTCATATATTATCTAAAATTTTATTTTTAAATAAGTAATTTTCGGCTAGAACTTTATACGGGAAATTTCAAACTTTATTTCAATTAAAAGTATCTCAAATACATTATAAACTCATTCATAAAATAAATTTGTGTCCATAACTAAAGATTACAATCCGTAAAATCCATAATAAAAACAACTCTATAAAATCTCCCAGCTAGCCCCGACTTCGTCTCTATGCCTCACCAGATCCACCTGCAACATCCTTTGCTCACGTATATCCTGTATATGATCATCGCCAAACACAAGCAGATAGAGTGAGCTAATAGAATAAACATATATACAACACACACACACACACATATATATATATATATATAACAGAAATACCCCAAAGGAATTCCATCCTTTGATTTCATATCACAGGGCCACAACCATGCTAACCGTATTCTACGTCTTCTAGTGAGTATCTCAAGATGTCTTGCTGCCACACCTATCGACCATAACCGATAGAGCACGTATGGGAAACCATGTTATTGATCACACACTGTAACGCCAGGTGGAGTTCCCAATACGAACATAGCTCGTAATGTCCTAAGACTACCAAACTCGTCAACTAATTACTAGAAGGGCAATCTATCTGGACCCATATGTGCGGGTCACAACCAGCACACTCACACCGGCAACACTCGCCAACCCGAGCCACAACTCAAGAGTTTCTCGTGTTCATCTACCATCCTGAGCCACAACTCAAGGGATGTTATTTCGAGCCACAACTCAGAGAATATCACATGCTTAATCCATATCCCAAGCCACAACTCAAGGGATACGTTTCGAGCCACAACTCAAGAAACACCAGCAAGTCGACCTTTAAGATATCCTAGAAGCCTTTTAGACCACGAACAACAACTAGCAAAACACCATTCTACTACAGCCACATTATCTGGCGTAGATCATAAGGCGTCAGGCGCTATGAGCTTCCAGGCCGCCTGACGGGGGACACGTGCCACCAGGCGCCAAGCGCCTCAAATTCCACTATTCCACAGACATCGCCTGGCGGGACCTCCCTCACCGTCAGGCGTCGCTCCCTTCAAACTCCACTATTTGTATAGCTATCGCCTAACGGTCCAAGCACCACCACCAGGCGCTATATCAATACTTTGCGTAGTACTCGTTTTCCTCAATTCTTATTCAGGCACAATGACAGGTTGTACTCTAATCCAAGCACCAAATTAGTAGTGAAACTCCCCCAATTAATCACTTTAGCTAGCACGAACTTCACTGGTTACTAAGGTTCTCAATCTAATTAGGTTCCCCAACCTAAGTTTGCAATTCAATAGGCTATCTTAAGTTCAGCCTTACTAAATCCAAATAGGTCATTGTTAGCTTCATACCTTACCCTCCATCCATTATCCCATTTTTAGCTAATTATCCACCAAACCTCCTATGACCTAACACTCATAGTCTAGTCATAGATATATCACATTCTTCCAACTTGGCAATTCAAATTAATCTTACAAACCCACATTTTCTCTATCAACCTCTTATTATTAATAATACCACAGCAAGTTATACAACACTTAGTTCTCACTCGAACTACAACCCCTACTACACTACAATGACATTTCCCCGCCTCCCATTCAAATCATAGTATTCACACTTCTAACTCCTACATATCATCACCAAAGCTTTTATCCAATTACTACTCCCAACTCCAAAGGTAGCACGAAACTAATTCACCAAAAGTCCAAGATCCTTATAGTAACTCGCGCGACCACGTAAGGATTCAAGCCGCTGCGATGGTGCCTGGCGGCAAACCCCATGCCGCCTGGCGGTGCATGCAGTTCTGGGCAAATTCCTAGAATTTCCACACCTGTGCTATCCTCCTACCGTTTTCTCGACACTTTCCTCTGCCTATTTTCACTATTTCGTACGTGAGCTTGATTCCCGTGACATAAATGTTCAAACCTAGCGATATACAACACAGTTCCATTGCCAATTTACTATAATTATACTCGAATTATAAAAACCGCCAATTAAACCCTAACAGGGTGTTCATGGCATTCTTGTCAATTTTAACCACCAAACTCATGTAATTCAGAATATATTAGCATCCAATGGGCAATTAACATTTAAAGTTATTGTTTTCCCCAATCAAACCCAACCCAGAACCTTGAAATCATCAAAACCTAGCCACATTACTCGCGTCACCTGGCGGGTCAATTACTACTGCTAGGCCCTTCATCAAAGAAACCTATAATTAGGTTGAACATAAAAGCGTCACTTGGCGGGTAAGCGTGTGCCGCCAGGCAATTCCAAAAACACGAATTTCAACGCAAACAGAGAGGGATCATATATATACATGCTATAATTCATACATTTACGCATTAAACGTAGATATAACATGGTTCAGTTCCCCTAACCTGGTTTCCTTAGCTTAATTTGGGCTTTTTGTGAGTTCCCTCTTGATCACCAATGACCCTCCTCCGCTTCTATCTCAATGCAGCTCCTTGCTTCACTCAATCCTCACAGCACACTCTCAATTTCGTATTCCTCTGAATATGCAACAATGTCAGCCACAAAACCTCTCTCTCTTTTCCTTAATTGGCAACTAAATGATGTCTTAATGCGGGTTAAATGATGCAAAACGAAAATACCATTAAACTAAGGTTAATTGCAATTCAATGGTTGTCTTATGATGGTTTTCCAGCCTTCCCTTGGCTGCTAGGGTTTCCTTACCATGATGAAGGATTATCTTGTTCCTTTTTAAGATTATTGAATATGGTGTGAGTTGACTAAGAAAGCTAAGTGAAATCCCCACTGGACATTAAGATAGCAAGTTATCTAGATGTGAAGGTTCCTTTTACAAAGCTCAAGAGAAGAAGATGATGGATTGATTCAAAATGAAAAGGAAATGGAAAGCACATAAATCATAGAAAACCAAGAATAATTAAAGGAAGAAGAAAACATAAAATGGAAAGGAAAGAAATGGTAAAAATGTGAGAAGCACGCCACTACAAGGCTAGGCTAGAAGTCATGGCAACCTTGAAGATGAGTGGATGTGTGTCGCCACTTGCTATGCAAGATAAGGCTTAAAAGTATTCACTCCCTAGGGAGGAAACTCTCACAAATGATTGAGACACAAGAGTGTTTTTACTTCAAAATGTTCAACCCTTTTACATGTCTAGGAGCACCCCTTATATAGAAGAGTTTATGGGCCTCTAAGCAAATAAAAGATACCTAAGGATGTCTCTATAAAAACCTAACCCTAGCTTCCAAAAACTAGGTCAAATAAGGTTACAAAAATGAGAGACAAAAGAGCCAACTATGGTGTATGCAAGGCTAATTTCGTTCTAGCACAAAAGGAGACAAAGAATGTGTCTCATGTGTCTCCAAAAACTTGCCAAAGTGTGCTAAAAACAAAGGAGACCAAAGGTACATAGGTACACTTGTTTTATGCCTTTTACTTTATGCTTTATGTCTTTGCTTTACTCTCTCCTCCACATCATTTATGCTCCCCAATCACCATGTGCCACCTAGCATTGCTTTCTTACTCCTAATTAACCTACAAAGCAAATAAACA
>Ga0214545_1004166_pt1 | contig 27186 bp, 16 predicted proteins | sample CNSS4metaG_FD_160064 | JGI IMG/M metagenome (GOLD analysis project Ga0214545, IMG submission 160064) | Root nodule microbial communities from cowpea collected in UCLA plant growth center, Los Angeles, California, USA - CNSS4 | ecosystem: Host-associated > Plants > Roots > Nodule | place: USA... | reverse complement strand
ACGTCTAAAGGCAAGTGTTGGAAGTGAAGGAGTAAAAGAAAAAGGGAAAGTGTACTAACCCGGGTTTAAATTTATTGATGTTGTATTTAATATTATATTGTTTGGTTTTATTTAAATGAGCTCACCCTATCTGTGTGTGTGTGGCGATGATCATGTAACTTGTTACATGGGAGCAGATGTGGATGCAGGTGAGCAAATAGATGCCTAGAGACGGAGTGGGGATATCTCAAGGTTTTATCACTAGTCATTATGATGAACTATGATTTTATATGTAATAATTTTATAGACGATTTTAATTGTAACACTTACTGATGCGACTTATTTTATCTGTATTGGCGCGTTGGACTTTAATATTTAAATTTTCTCGCGTTTTTGGGAAATTGATGATAATAAATGAGGTGGTTATTTTATTTATTTTCTTATTTATTTTAATAAGTAATTTCCGGCTAGGATGTTACAATGTCTCCAACAACTCTTTAAATCAAAGGATATTACTTCGTTGGGGATCACATCTCCTAAGAATGAGATTAAGAAAACAACCAATTCACCCTTGAGATTATGTCCCCACCTTGCAAAGGAAACAATTCAAATTGGCTTTGAATTTAAATCCTTTGGTCACCATTAAACATGAAACACACCCAAGTAAACTTCACTTGACCGCCATTGTAGCAAACCACTATCTCAACCCCAACTCCCTCTTGCAGGCACCCATGACTCCTCTGCCATATGGCCGACACCAAGAGGTATACGATCCCAAATAAAACCAAACCCACATCCCAAGCACCACTTTTATACCTTGTATCCTCGAATTTGGTCATTTGCGCTAATCACTCCAGCACCAACTATCGTATACACCATTTCAATTTCTTTAGACTTTTCTTCTCCTTTCATTCTTTAGTGTATTTTGCCTCCACTAGCTCTTGCCATTCCTACAAGATCCAACACTTAGGTTTCTTAGTCTCAACCCAAGGTCAATTGTTCTGCTCATGTGAACTTCTTTTCCTTGAAACATCCTTTTATCAACTCCAAAGACCAATCATCTCCTTCCAACTATCCAACCTAGTACGAAACCTTTATGCCACTTCATCTTTATCCACATATTATTTTTCCCTTTTCTTAGGGAACATTATCTCACTTGACTAATCTGTAAGCTCTGCTCCATCTTAGCCTCCAATTAGAGATTTGTCGTCCTTTTACACCCCATGGTCTTTATCTTTCTCAACTTGCTCGATGCCAAGCAATTTCATTATTTTCTGCAACCCAGGATTTTGTCAATTGCTTCTCTTCCTCCAATCCAGCAAAACACTAGATATGGCCATACGACCATATCTAATGACACTCATCTTAACATTACATATATTCGTAGAACTCTGAATCCCGGTATTACCGAAATGTAGAACCAAGTTGATTTTTCTCAAACGTTGTTACACTTGCATGCATCGATATCTCCCATATGTTCTAACCTCTAGATTCAACTCATTTTGGAAAACTTGTAGTATTTGATCCCAAACTTGTCCTTGAAGCTCCCTTAGTCCAATCGTTGCTAAGTTCCAACATCTGTTCTCAAATCTATTACCCCAAACTTAGTTTTCCTTGCTCAACGGTATACATCACGCATCAACTTCCTATCTTTGAGGCAAGAATTTGTCTCAGAGGCCTCATCCAACACTTGTAAAGGTAAGCAGGTCAAGTTGACATGGAATCTGCATTCCCTTATCTCCGTAGACACTAGACACAAAGCATAGAGGCGCAACAAGACAACTAGATCATACAAAGCAACACCCTATCACTTACAAACAACCAACCCCTTTGTCTGTCATCATTCTTTCCCCAAACCATTAGAATTAAGAAAGGAAAAACAACATTTAATCTAGTCATGAGTGTGCACCCTTATTACTTTATCAAGGCGTTTTTCTGTTCTTAAAACTTTTGGTTTTACTGACACGCTTGACTAGACATGACTACTCACGCCCGCGAGGCATGACAAACCCATAACCTCAAGTCATCCTAAGGACGAACTACTCTGATACCATTAATGTAACACCCCATTTAATTAATAAATATAATTAAAGGAAGCATCACACTGATTAATAAAAGAAAAGCGGCCCCGAAGTTTAAACCCTACTCCTTACAAGTATCCAAGGAAGTTCAAAACATAAAAGGCACACCACGATGCCAAAAAGGTACAAAGGTAAACGACAGTAGTTGATGATACACCCAAAAGCTAAAACAGAACATGGGTCGTGGCCCTAAATGAAAGCACAAATAAAAGAACTCCAATCCGGGTAGACTATGCAGCGGAATCATCCCTCCTCTGTTGACCACGAGGACCTCTCGCATTTACTCCCATCAATAAATTGATGATCATCGTAAAGGTAGAAGAACAACATACAAAGCAATCAAACAAACAAAGGGCAAGGTAGAGCCAAAAAGATTTTTATCATGCAATCAAATATGCCTTCTCAGTCCAATATACATATATCATCCAAGCATGTTATGACCTTTCAATCAATATACTAAGACTCGACTCGACTCATCCGGATACATATAACCTGGTCGGATTCAGCGGATGCTCGCACTTGTGGTGGATACCTCTGCTCACCCCCGAGCTGCCCACCCCCGAGCTATGTATTACAAGTGTTCCAAATATTGCAATGAATAAATTCCCTCACACACAAGATTAGCCCTTAATGAATTTCAGGCCTCCTCCTATTCACACCACAGGAGTCAGTCCGCTCTAAGTGAGACTAACTGACTCCTTAGAGTGTCAGGATGCAATCCTTACCTTGAATTCTTACCAAATTATATAGATGGGGCACCACCCTGGACACCCACTAACATGGGCCATGGAATTACGTCCCGACCACTGAAGCACTACCCTGGAATCTCACCTAGAGATCCCAAGGATTTACGTACTGACCACATACTGTACACATGCAATCAATCATGAAATATTCACCACACATGTCAATATCATATCAACCTTTGTAATCATCCCTCATTCGTATCTCATATTTAGTCAACCACAACTCATCCTTCCCAAAGCCATGAAAATAGAATCGTACATCATGCCAATACCATGCCAAGGAACATCATTCATTTTCCATGAATCCCTCCATATTTCATATCCCACTCCATAACGAACTCATCATGTTAAATTCTATGAACCAATCCCACACAAACATCATGCTCACATCATGCCAAAACTCATGAATCATAATTTTCATCTCATTCATATAGGGTCACTCAATTCATACAGTTCATACCCAAGGTAAAGCATAACAAGCCAAACATACAATTAAGGCCCCAACAACATAAAAGGTACAGTTGCATAAAGAAATCCCGTGCCAGCCTCACTCAAGCCACAGGGTCTCGCTTAGGCGAGACTGTCATTAGGGAACCTTGCGAGGCTCGCGGATTCTCGCTTAAGCGAGCCGCTACTCGCCTGGGCGAGCATGTCCCTCGCACAAAAGAAAGACTTCCTCGCCTGAGCTACGCCTATAGCACAAACCTCAAACCCCCACTCGTCCTCGCTTAGGCGAGCCTCTCTCGCCTGAGCGAGATGGTGTCTCGCTCAAACGAAAGCTCTCCGCCTGAGCAAGAGCTCGAGCGCGAGTCTGGGTCTGTCTCTACAAGTCTCGCCTGGGCGAGGCCTGGTCGCCTGGGCAAGAGTGTCGGGTTTCGCCACTGTTCATCCTGCAACAGCCATATTTTCACATCCAAACAATGATGCCAACCATACCATACATTCATAGCAACATATAAGCTCGAAAATCACGAAACACAAGCAAGATAACAACCATCGCACCAAACAATAGGGTTCTAGCTTCCCTTACGTGGATGAATGCTAGCGGAAGGTACAAGCACGCATTAGAGGATTACTACAGATCCAAGAACTGATTTGCAAGCTGGAATACTGACACTAGAACAGAAAACAAGATTACTAAAAGAGCTCTAGTTAGAACTGCAACAATAGAGCTAGAAAAGAGGAAGTATTAGTTAGGGATTGACTTACGTGTAATAAATGGAGTTCTCCTAGCTCAACGAAGAATGGGAGTCAAACTCTAGCAGAGCTCTGTTGGAAGGAGAAGAGAGAGTGAGACTGCTGTTTTTCTTATAGGTGCAGAGAATGAGAGAAATAAGGCTGGTTTAGGGGTTTTGGGTACCCTATGGGCCAGCCCTTAGGCCCAAAAGTTAAGGCCCTGCCCTTTAACATAAAACTAGAAAAGTGGGTCTTACACACACTACACTTGTATATAAAGTGTAATTCTCCTCTCTTTTAAGTAACACTTTTTGTACTTCTTCCAAAGTAATAATACTTCAGTTTTTTCTCTCTTTCATTTACGCTTTCTCTCACTATTCATGCATGTGTTTATGCTTCCCTATATGCACAACCATGACAAGGCTGATTCACACTCTGATACATTAGAGTTGCATCATCACTTTTTCTAAAAACACTAAGATGGTATTAGAGCACTTCCTTTGAAGTGCTCTACTACGCATCTCTGAACTTTCTTTCTTTCCTTTCATGGTGTAGGCCTTTTCTTTTCCGTTTCATCCCACCACGACAGACGCTTCTCCGACACTCGCTCATCTGTTCTTGCACCCTAGTGAGAACCCTGCCACTACCTTGGTTTCTCCGGTGCTTGATGAAAGTAATTACCATTCATGGTGTAGGTCCATGATGAAAACGTTGAGTGCTAAGAACAAAATCCGGTTTGTAGATGGCACTACCACTGAACCTGAAAAGAAGGATGACTTGTATCAAGCATAGAAGCGTTGCAACGACATGGTCACTTCTTGGATTTTTCACTCGATATCTCCTTCAATTCGACAAAAGCGTGTTGTGGATGGACAATGTAGCAATAATTTGGAACGATTTGAAGTCTAGATATTTCCAAGGCGACTTCATGCGCATCTCTAACTTGCAATCTGAAGCATCCTCCATGAAGCAAGGTGACTCCACTGTTACTGAATTCTTCATTAAGCTGCGTATTATTTGGGATGAGATAAACAACTTTAGGCCTGATCCCGTATGTTCTTGCACTAAGAAATGCTCATGTGGAATGATTGATTTGATTAGTCAAAGAAAGAGTGAGGATCAGGTTATGCAGTTTCTTAGGGGCTTGAATGAGCAATATACAAATGTTAGATGTCATGTCCTTCTTTTAGAGCATGTTCCACATATTAGCAAGATTTTCTCTTATGTTATTCAGCAAGAAAGACAGATCATGAGCAATAGCTTCCATTCTGAAACTGACATCAAGATCAATGCCAACAATGCTCAAATCACTTGCAACTATTGCGGGAAAGGTGGTCATATTAAGTTTGTATGCTTTAAGAAAAACGGTTTTCCATCTAATCATGACGAAAAATATTCAAGAAATTGCACCAAACGCACTTGCACACATCGTGGTAAAAAAGGACATATTGTGGATGTATGTTATAGAAAACATGGCTTCCTGCCTGGTCACAAATTCCTCAACAGCAAAGCCAATTATGTTAAAACCAACGAGAATAAACATGAAGAGAAGAAGGATAATACAAGTGGCGAATAGGACATGCGTTTGACGCAACAATCGTTCCAAACCTTGCTTGCTCTCCTTTGATCAAGAGAGGAAGGTGTTGAAGACTCTCATGCTACTCAGATAAACACCATCACCTCTGATCTATCCCAACCAAGTAAGTCTTTCGTAAGTTCTCGCAATATAAGAGATAGAGGTGTCTGGACATTTGACTCGAGAGCAACGGACCATGTTTCTTACTCCCTGGGCAATTTTTTATCCTACAAAACCATAAAGAACATACCTGTTAATCTTCCTAATAATTCGAAAGTTATTGCCACTCATATTGGTAGAGTCAAACTTAACGAAAGGCTCATTTTAAATAATGTTTTTATATTCCAACTTTTGAATATAATCTGATATCTATTTCAAAGCTTGTATCTGGTCTTAACGTTGAAGTTGTGTTTACACCTAACCTTTGCGTCATTCAAGATCCAAACACGAAAGGGAGGATTGGTTTAGCTGAATTTAAAGCTGGTTTGTATATGTTTTCAAATACTGAGAAATCTCTAGCTCTCGATGGAAAAACCTCTTGTAATAGTATAAATAGAAACTTATGGCATGATAGGTTAGGCCATCTATCTGACAATAGATTGAGCATTTTGAAACAGAAATATCCTTACATTCATAGTGATAAAATTGATATATGTGATGCTTGTAATTTTGCAAAGCATAAAAAGTTGCCTTATTCTAATAACACCACTGTTGTTAATCATCCTTTTTACATTATTCATATTGACATTTGGGGACCTTGTTCCACTCCTTCTATGCATGCTCACAAGTACTAACTCACTATTATTGATGGTGACACACATTTTACATGGCTATATTTGATGACTAATAAATCTGAAGCACGAAAATACCTTATCCACTTTATTGCCTTTGTTTAAACTTAGTTTAATAAAACCATTAAAATAATAAGGAGTGACAATGGCCCTGAGTATTCTAAGATTACGATCCTAATAGTGTTCGTTGATGATGTTGTATTAGCTAGTGATGACTTGCATGAAATAAACCACATAACCACCCTTTTAGACCAAACTTTTAAGATTAAAAACCTTGGAGATTTAACCTACTTTATTGGTTTCGAGGTGGCACGGAGCCAGGAAGGGATACATCTGTCATAGTGAAAATATGCCATAGACCTTCTACAAGAAACATGGATGCTCGCTTATGCTCCAGTTTCCACTCCTATGAACTTTTCCAAAAGAACCACTGTCAACAATGGGGATGCCTTGCCCGATCCTACATCATACAGGAGACTCATAGGAAAGTTGATATATTTCACCAACACACACCCCGACATCATGCATGACGTCCACAACCTCAGCCAATACATCGTTGCACCCACTACATACCATCATCAAGCTGCTTTACGTGTGCTTCGTTACTTAAAGCAAGCTCCTGGTTTGGGTTTATTCCTCGATGCAAAGAGTGACATTAAGATCACTGATTTCATTGATTATCACTAGGCAGGGTGCCCTGACACAAGGAAATTTGTCATAGGGATCATCATCTATCTTGGCCATTCACCTGTTAGTTGGAAATCAAAGAAACAATGCACAATGTTCGTGGCTCATCAGAAGCTGAATACTGAGTGCTTGCATCAACAACCTGTGAAGTACAATGGATTCTCTATCTCCTTCGAGACCTTCATATTTAGCACCAACAACCTGCCCTCTTATTTTGCGACAACCAATCTGCCTTGCAAATAGCATCCTATCAAGTGTTTCATGAGCGCATAAAGCACATAGAAATTGACTATCACATTGTGAGGGAGAAAGTTCAAAGTGGGATCATCAAGCTCTTGCCCATCAACACGAAGAACCACGAAGGCTTTACCTCCTTCCACCTTTCATGGGCTTTTCCAAGCTTGGACTATTAAATATACATGCCAAGCTTGAAGGGGGCTTTTAGAGTAATGATAAAGACGTTTCTGATAAAGGTTTATCACATAAGTCTGGCACATGTGTATATAAAGTGTAGTTCTCCTCTCTTTTAAGTAACACTTTTTTGTACTTCTTCCAAAGTAATAATATTTCAATTTTTTTTTCTTTTTCATTTACGCTTTCTCTCATGCATGCGTTTATGCTTCCGCATATGCACAACCATACCAAGGCTCATTCACACTCTGATACATCAAAGTTGCCCCATCACTTTCTCTAGAAACACTAAGAGTTTATCCTTGAGTTTTTTTAAAAAAAAAAAAAATTCCTTCCGTTTAATTGTAGTGGAATTGAAGAAAAGTGAATGAAGTGTTAATGAGAGAGGACAATTCTTTTATATAAAGGCATCCGTGAAATGACTATTCCCACCTCCTTTTTCTTGAATACAGTTAAAGTCCAAAACAAAACTCAAACTTAACCCTCTAAACTTATATTATTAACACTATTCCTTTAAATCCATTTATTTATCACTTATACCAAATAATAATGCACATATATAAAATAAATAACGGATACAAATAAACTTGTATAAAATCTTAATTCTTACAAACAATATGTGAGTTGTGGTAAAAAAAAAAAAAACTATTGGCATGTGTTCAATTCCTAAATATAAAACAAAATCCTAAACCTTAATCTATACTACTCAGTTGAGTCCACAAATTTAGTGATTAGGGACTGAATCGTATTTTTTTCTATTTTAAAGGACTTTTTCTTATTTTAATTTGATTAGCGACCAAAACAAAATTAGTCTCAGTTTAAACTATTTAAAATATAATTAAACTTAAATAATATGAAATTTTAAATATTTTATTACTTTTAGATGTTGAATGATCAAATATATTATATTTAAAATATATTACGCTTAACTTTCAATGTTATTTTAGTTTCGATATGAAAAACAAAAAAGTCTTTCAATCATTTTAAAATGATATTTAAAATAAAAATTAACTTTTTTTCTCAATGTTTTGTGTTTATGAGCAATAAGTTGAATAAATTTAGAGTGTAAAATTAATTAAATTAAAAAACTACTGAAATTAAGTTTTAGTTAAAAAGATTGTTTAGAATAATTCTTTTAGTTAACTGGCACAATGTATAAAACAAAATATCCTTTTACATATATACGTTACAAGATAACGTATTAATTATATGAAATTGATTATATTTATTAACAAATAACTATCTGTGAAATATATATTTTAGTAGTATACAGTGTATATTGTTTTTAACATGACAAGTTTTAAAACATCTTAATATATTAAATTTGTAATATTGTACGTATTTGTTTATTATTTCTCTTTTAAAAATAATATTTTATAATTAATTAAGTTTCACTAATAAGGTTGGTGACGGAGATTTATGATCATGTATTTAAAAAAAATTTGACTAAAATTCAATTCTCTTAAAATGAGAAAAAAGTGAACATTATATGCTTTGACAAATAAAAAGATGTTTAACTTTTTAGCATACAAATGGAGATTGCAATATTTACAGGGAAGGAAAGAGTAATTTTTATACAATAAGATAAGAGTATATTGCAACTCTCAAAGTAAAAAAAGTAAAGATATTAATGAATATGTGAAAAAAGAAAAAACGTACATAAGAAAAGTTGTAAAAACAATTTTCTAAGTGGATGGTATGAATGAAAATAATACAATGTGGAAAGAATAGTTTTTTTCTTTTCTTTCCAAAATTGGCATGGACTTAATAGTTTATAAAAGAATAAAGGTTGCACCTTTTTCAAAATTCAATCATCAATATGATTTTTATGGTATGCATATTAAAGTTAACAAATGTATCAAAATCGTAACTGTGTGATAGTATCAAAACATTGTCATTTTTTTTTTATTTAACTAGTTTATATAGTTAGTGTATAACTTTTTCTTTCAATAAATTAATTAACATGGTGATATAGTACATGTTTCTTTTATGATAAATTGGTTGAATATGTGTGCACACTTTTGAATTTGAATCGAAAGATAGAAAAGGAAAAAATTTGTATGTCTGTAGGAAACAATTTATTGGGCAGGCAGAGAAGAGCAACCAAGAAATCTCCACTTGATCTGAAAAGATGAAAGGTAACTAAATGCAATCTGAAGAAGTTATGAGGAAAACTATGTATGAAAGGCATTGCATCGGAATAAAGACACGTTAAATGCAATTAAATATGATTTTGAATTGCAGGGGACAAATTCAGCTGTATGAGCTTAGAAGCAAGACAATCTAAGACATAGTTTGGATGTTTCAGTTTTAGTGTGTCATATGTAGCACCAAAGCCTAGAGATCCTCAAAACAATCCACAAATCTTGATCGTTCAATGAACTCCCAATGGTTCTCATACAGTTACACGTGCAGCCTATCGCTCATTTTCTCATTTAATTTGATTTATTTTCTTTCTCTGCATGGAATTCTCCTCCAACTACTACACCCAACACAAGATAAACCATAAAACCAAAAAGCAAAGCAAAATCAGAGTGTAGATTGATTAGCTCTTGTATTACTATGAATAACTATTGTGGAAGGCACTGGTAGTGGCAACTACCATCGAATTTGATTTGATCCCTTTTTAATTTGATTTGTCACTACATATACCCATTAAATTTTGAGCATTCTATAGGGAAACGGAAAATAAGGGGTCTCTCCCCTTTTTGTGGGTTGGATCTTGTACTTATGGAACTGTCACATCTGACCATTTTGATTCTCTTCTGATCATCATCATCATCACCACCTGGTTAAAAAGCAAGCAACTTGGTGATCTCAATTTTGTCCCTTTCTCTTCTCTGTTCTCTCCTTCTTTCACCGTTTTGGGTGGGGCTGGAAACATGATCATGGATTGAATGCTATGTTGTCCTTGCAGATTTGAGGTTTGTGACATACTTTGTTGGGTATATCTGGTTTCTGCGTCAGATTCACGTCACGTCAGTCCAGTCCAATGGAGGAGAGGAAGTATGTGTGCAAGTATTGCAGCAAGAGGTTTCCTTGTGGAAAGTCTCTGGGGGGTCACATCAGGACCCATATCACTGAAGAAAGAACTAATGCTGATGCTGACATCTTCATCAAGTCCTCGGATGCTGTCAAGAAGAAGAGAGATTTATGGTGCGAAGATGTTGTCGGGAACCCCATTTATGGCCTCAGAGAGAACCCAAAGAAAACAATGAGGTTCGTGCATTCCAGCGCTCGTGGTGGTGGTGCTGCTACCGGTGCTGCCGGTGCCAACTATGAAAAGGAGGAGAGGTTCTGCAAAGAATGCGGGAAAGGTTTCCCATCGCTGAAGGCTCTGTGTGGTCACATGGCTTGTCACTCGGATAAAGAGAAGAGAACCATCAAGTTTGAAGACAGTGACAAGAAACTGAAATTGGTTATGGACAGTCAATCTGATACCGAGACCTGTGCTCCATCTCATCCAAGGAGATCCAAGAGAATGAGGGTCAAGACCATTAACCTTTCCAATCACCCTTTTTCTTCTTCTTCTCCTTCTTCTTCTGTTCCCTTCGCCAATGGCTCTTCAACCGTTTCAGAGGTGGAGCAGGAGCAAGAAGAGGTTGCTAGGTGCTTGATGCTGCTGTCTAGAGATTCTACCTTCAAGGGTCGTTTTGCTTCGGTTACCGAATGTTCTGATAACAACTCAGTTGTTCTAGAAGCAAAATCATCCTCTCCTGATACCCGGATTGCTGTCACCAATGGTAATTATAACTTTCTCTCTAATAATGCTTATCGTCTTGTTCACAACAACTTGCTTAGGGTTAATGATATCAAGTTAAAGTCTGTTGAGTTTGGTGCTTCTGATAATTCAGGTTCTAGATATTTCAAACATGGTCCCAAAACCAAAATGGTAGACTCTGATGTCTCAACTGATGAGTTTAAGTGGCCCAAAGTGGGAGATAAGTCAAGCAAATACGCTGCAACTTTAGTAAAGAAATTAGTGATGGAGGATTTGGATTATGATGGAACAGAAGGAACTGCAAGGAAGTTTGATTCAAGAAAGAGAAACAACTATGAGTCTCTTGATAACAATCCAGTTGGTGGTTCTAGCAAGAAGATAGCAAGTGGTTTTGGTAATGAAGTATATGGGAATGGCACAAAGGGCTGGAAGTATGAGTCTTTGGAGGGTGAAAGGGACTATGATTCTTATGATTCAATTGAGGAGAGCCATGAAAACAGTTCCGAGACAGAATCTTATCCTGCTCCCAGGTCTCATAACAGCAAGGTCCTCAATGGAAAGAAGTCCACAAGCAAGGCGAAGAAGAAGTTGAAGTCTAAGAAAAGCAGGGATCATGAGTGTCCAATCTGCTACAAAATTTTCAGGTCAGGTCAAGCCTTGGGAGGACACAAAAGATCCCATTTCATTGGAGGGTCTGAAGAAAACACTCTGGTGATCAAACAAGCTGCTCCTGTTGTTCCATGCCTGATTGATCTAAATCTACCTGCTCCTGTTGAGGAATAAGGAAATGGGCATCCTGGGTTTTGCATCATTTTGAAGCATCTGCTGTTGAGGTACTTGAATCAATGTCTCCAATTCTTAGAATGTTTTGTCTTTATCCCATATGATGAAAGCGAATGCATTGTACAGCCATGTGGATAAAGGATTTTTGTTCTTAACGCTTTTACTATGCTTTGTTTGGTAGGAGGTAGCTGTTGTCTTTCAAGTTAATGTCACATGACAATTTGGTAGTATCTCCATTGAAATATTTGACTCTTCCTATAACCAACAGTAGTCTTAGAATTTCATTCCTTTGCTGCAAATAACAATTTCACCCTTCCACAGATTCAATTAATAATATCAGAATGTTTGCCTTTCCATTCTTATCAGTCTTGGTTTCATCCTCTCGGCGAAATGTACAAAACATGATTTTAAAAATTTATGGTCAATTCATCTTCTAAGTGATGATCAATAACTAAAAATTGAATCCAGTTTCACAATCTTAGTTACCATCGGCAACTGACTAGTCTTTGTGGAAAATGGATATTCTAGTTTGTATTCATGTCAGTTTTTCTTTAGTCTTGCAACCTAACAGAAGCGTGTTCCATCTACTTTCTTAGACTAGAAGAATCATGTGGAGGGAAAAAAAAGACAATGCAAAGGTTAAAGACAAGTGTAACTTTATTTGTTTTGTATTTCGGTCCAATTTTTCTACCCACCAAAGCATGTCTTGTGGCCAAATTTATCTCTTTTACCACAGAATTCAGCACTGTGGTCAATCCAATTCTAGCTATAGGTGTAGTTTCTGACAGGAGATTGCTTAGTCCCCGGACCAGAAAGTTTATATCTTGAATTTGATCAAATCTCATTCATTACTATATATATAAAATAAAAAAAAAAACCAGTTTGATTATTATTATGTAGAAAGTTGAAGATTCATTACTAAGACAAAAAGACACCATTTATTTTAATTATTGCAGAGAAAAATTGTGGATCGAAGCGGTTGTGAGGTCGCGTAGCACTTAAGAACTTAAAACTGCTCCATGTGTATATGTATAACACGTAATTGTAATAGCAGAAGAATTCATATGCCTTTTGTTTCGTGCCAATTACTATATGTGTTATTCTGTATTCAATTCTTTTACCCTTTGGAGTGTGTGAGAGGACCACTGGTATTATAGTAGCTCTTGTTTTCATGTGGGCTCAACACCGCTCGCACCAGGTAGAATGCCGAGGCACTCAACAATCAAATACCATAAAAACAAACACACCTGTGGAATCATCACAACAAAAGGTAACACTAACATAACCAAAACATTATAGATCAGAGGAATAGAATAGATACAAATTTGAAGAATGAGTTGAACTGAGTATAACATCAAATAAATGTTCATTTTGCATTGCTAGAAAAGAATAAAGAAGAGACGAAAAGAAACAAGAAATAAAGTATGTAAAGTTCTTTCCTTGCAGACAATAACTTAAAAAATTCATCTTTCTATTTTTACTCTCTCTCCAACCAACCACATATTAGTTGCTCTTCTTTCTATAAATTTACTGAGTTTTGTTTTTTTCTTTCCAAGTTGAAAACAGTGACCACCGATTGTATTCTTAAGCCTAAAATGAATTTCGAGAAATTGTTTTTTATATTAATAAAAAACAAAAAATAGGACCTTTACAACAAATAAAAATTACTTTTTTTCACAAGAATCGAGTCTCATTCATTTAGAAAAGGACATACCCAGGTTGCTACTTTATTATGTTAATTAATAACAAAAATTGCATGAACATTTATACCAAATAATTGTTAGTGATTTGCAAGAAAAGTAAAATATTTATGTTATATTGTCCTTTATCATGCGCTTGTAATGTGCAATTTGAAATGAAAGATGAAAGAAAAAAGGAAAAAAAGAAAAAAAAAACAAGTAGCACAGCAAAAAAGTGCTTACAACAGAGTCCCAGAAGTGCTTCCGTGAATCAAAAACTGAAGAATAACTGGTCATTGGAACAAGTTGGTAATTGACCGAGTGGTTTGGCGTGATGATGCTTAGTGATGAGGGAACACACGTTGTTTCTTATACACATAAAGTGCTAATCACCAAACTTTTCTCTCTTCCTTCTTGTTAAGACAAGGTTGTAAACACAATCACAAACTTGTTTTTCCCGTTTCATTTCTCTTTAGTGATCATGACAAAAGTGAAGCTTCGCTTTGGGATCATAACAACCAATTCTGCATAATGTAACGTATTCAATCTTCTCATATATTTTTTTAAATTTTACCAAGAACCTTTCCACGTAAATCCACAACTTTAATGTCCGTCTCAAGAATTTTATCAGGAACTCCCACTCCATGCACAAGAAAAAAATAGAATTTTTTTAACCGATTCATTAATACGATGCGACAATTAGTTTGACTAACTGCTAGAAAATTTCATTAAGTATTTAATTAAATATTTAAGATTTTCCTGAAGTTATTTAGAAGTTTGGTTAGAAATGCATAGTTTATGTAATAGTGAGGGAAAGAGGCAATATCTAAGTGTGAATGTTATTGTCTTATGGAAAAGAGTGACAGAAGCAGAGATGTACTTGGTTCCAATGATGCAGAAAAGGTAGAAGTACTTGCAGTAGCTTAGCTTACACTGAATGTGATTTTTCCAATTTGATTATTTTTCTCCTTTTCACTGTTAACTTTATGCAGCGAGGTGGTGTCTGTATGTTACTTGCGGAATGTGTGGTTTGTGGTGTGGTAAGTGGTGGTGTGTGATGCACCTTCGACAGTGTGTGAATTGGGTAAAAGAATCATCATGGAGATATCTGGGAAAAAGGTGTTAGGAAAGTTAACTAATAAAGAAGCCAGCGTTAGCTTTTTCTATTTTGATTCTTCCTATCATCATTTTTCATTTATATAATTTTGGAAGATGCTTAGAAAGTGAGAAATAAAATAGATTAAATTCATCTGGGCCAATGTGCTGATGATGCTTTGGTGATGGTGACTATGCTCTTCAGTGTTCACAGATGCCAGACACCAAGTTATGTGTTTTAATTGTTTGGAGTACGAGACATGTTCTAGGAATAATTAAAAGTTCAAACTGTCACACGTTAAATAGAAATGTAAAAGTTGGATGAGATAAGGAACAAAAACTCACTAACTGGTTTCAGTGTGAAACTAAATATACCAGATTCAACACAAGTTGTACAATTTCTGGTTTTATGAACATTTTTAAACATAAATTATTTGTATTGTGGTGGAACTCATTTTGAAGTAAAATTTGGAAGTGTTGGGAGAAAATAATACGTGTGACCATGCCATTTGCATTCTTACCCGTGAGCTATGGTAGGGCCTTATGAAGCGATGATTTGATGGGTGGGACAAAAATAGTGAGAGAGATGAGAAGTTGAGCAATCAATGAGTATAGGACAAGAATTTGGAAGCGAATTCGCACATTTGCCACAATTAGCTAGGGAACCTCTTTTGGCTTCATAACTCACCTACTTCCAATTTTGATTCTCTAGAATGTGATTAAATTTAACAAAATCATTTATTTAATGAACTTTTTTTATATATATTTTGTTCAAAAGGGAGATATTTATTTTATTGAAATTCTTACAGCAAAAAAAGATGGCCTATTCACATTTCAACCTTCAAGTCAAGACATTCCCAAGTCTAGGAATATGATCGGTCCAAACGTATATATTGATAGTAATAAATGATATAATAATAAATATATAATCAATTTATCTTATGAATTGTATTATTTATAATATGATTATGGACTTTTATTTTATTGGACTTGGTCCATAAAAATAATTACTTTGATTAATTGTCTAATGTCATCATAATATATTTTAGTTATGATATGGTGTTGAACGAGAAGATTTCAACGATTTAAGTATCATTCATAATATTACTAGGTAGATAGTAATATGAGATAATATTGGTAATATAAGTCAAGACTATCTCGGATCAAGTACTCGAGATGATCTTAAACGTATGTAGTACACTAATATCTAAACTTGATGTAATATAAGTGAGAGTTTTTAAGATGTCAAAGTCGGTGGTGTCGAACGAAAATGTTTCTATAGGTATGAGTGTTGTATAATTGAATATTGATTTTTTTTTGGTGATTTTTAAGTCTCCGTAGCTTTCTTCCATTGATAAATTAGTTCTTCTAGTAGTTTGTTAAGTTATATTCACCTCCTCTTGATTAACTATTATGTTGACATATTTTTCTCTCACTCTGACATTTCTTATCATTTATTTAAGTTAAAAACATTAGAAAATAAAATGCATACAATTAACATTTTCATTTTTCGTCCCTAAAAATTATTGGCTTTTAACACTATGGGTATATGTGTAAGGCCCAATTTTTCTGTCTTAATGTTTAAGGGCTGCCTTTAATCTAATGGGCCTAAGGGCTGGTCCAAAGAGGAAAACCAGACCCTAGTCTGCCCTAACTCACACTTTCTACTCACTTTCAGAGAACCTTGAGCTGCAGCCGTCAACCCCTCTGTTAGGGTTTGTTTCCTCACTGTTGTCAAGTTCGTTCGAGCTCTTTCCTACTCAAAGTAAGTTACCCTTCGTCTCGTACCATCCCTCCCTTGTTATGTTTTCGTATTTTTCCCAGTTAGGGTTCTGTAGGGAGCTCCTCTTATGTTTTGTTCCACTGTTTTTCAAGTTCCCTAAATTGTTCTAGAGCTGCTGTGTTCACTCTTGTGGTGTCGAGGTCCCCTGCTAAACCCTTTCCAGGTAAGGGAAGCTAGAGACCCTTGTTTGAAAATTGATTCTTGCACATTTGTCGTTGTTTCTCATGATTATATGGTTGTAGTACTAGTGTAAAACATTGGATGAACGTGTGTTGTTGTTGGGATGTGATTGTGTGGCTGTTACAGGATGAACAGTGGCGAGACCCGAAGTTCTCGCCCAAGCGACCCAGCCTCGTCTAGGCGAGACTTGCAGGAACCGATTTGAACTTGCGCTTGAGCTCTCGCTCAGGCGAAGAGCTTTTGTTTGAGCGAGACACAGTCTCGCTCAGGCGAGAGAGGCTCGCCTAAGCGAGGACGAGTGAAGGGTTTGAGGCACATTGCTGCATGAGTAGATCAGGCGAGGAACCTCGCTTTTGAGCGAGGGGTACTCTCGCCCAGGCGAGCAGCGGCTCGCTTAAGCGAGAACCCGTGAGTCTCGCAGGGTTCCCTAGTGACAGTCTCGCCTACGCGAGACTCTGTGGCTTGAGCGAGACTGACACGGGACTTCTCTATATAACTGTACCTTTCATGTTGTTGGGCCTTAATTGTATGTTTGGCTTGTTATGCTTTACCTTGGGTATGAACTGTATGAATTGAGTGACCTTGTATGAATAAGATGGAGTTATAAGTCATGAGTTTTAATATGAGGTGAGCATGATGTTTGTATGAGGTGATTCATGGAATTAAAATGATGGGTTTGGTATGGGTTTGACATGAGACATGAGTGAAGGTGGATCAATGAATGTGGCATGGTGCTGGTAGGAAATACATTCCTACATTTGTGATTTGTGAAGAATGAGTGGAATGGATCCAATATGAAATACAAGTGAGGATGGATTGTGAAGGTTGACATGATATATATATATATATATATACCTGTGCGTGTTAAATATTATTGGTTTGATTATGATTGGTCTGTGTTAGTGCGTAATTCCTTGGAGTCTCTAGGTGAGACTTTTAGGGTCGCGCTTCAGTGGTCGGAACGTAATTCCATGGCCCTGTTAGTAGGTGTCCATGGTGGTGCCCCATCTATATGGTCTGGTAAGGATTCAAGATAAGGTTGCATCCTGACGCTCTAAGGAGTCAGTTAGTCTCACTTAGAGCGGACTGACTCCTGTAGTGAGAGTAGCAGGAGGCCTGAAACTCATTAAGGGCTAACCTTGTGCGTGAGGGAATTGATTTATTATAACATTTGTAACACATAGCTCGGGGCTGAGCAGAGGTATCCACCACAAGTGCAAGCATCCGCTGAATCCGACCAGATTATATGTATCCGGATGAGTTGAGTCGAGTCTTAGTGTATTGATTTGGAAGGTCATAACATGCTTGGGTGATGTGTGTATATTGGACTGTGAAAGTATATTTGATTGCATTGATGAAATCTTTATGGCTCTAGCTTACCCTTTTGTTTTTTGATTGCTTTGTATGTTGTTCTTCTACCTTTGCGATGATCATCAATTTATTGATGGGAGCAGATGCGAGAGGTACTCGTGGTCAACAGAGGAGAGATGATTCTGCTACATAGTCTACTCGGACTGGAGTTCTTTTATTTGGGCTTTCCTTTAGGGCCACGACCCATGTTTTGTTTTAGCTTTTGGGTATATCATCAACTACTGTCGTTTACTTTTGTACATGTTTGGCATCGTGGTGTGCCTTTTATGTTTGAACTTCCTTGAATACTTGTAAGGAGTAGGGTTTAAACTCCGGAATCGCTTTTCTTTTATTAATCAGTGTGATGTTTTCTTTAATTATATTTATTAATTAAATGGGGTGTTACAATATGAAATAAATTTCATGTAGGTGAGTTTCTACCAGTTGTTTTATTGGTATGTCTCCACGTCCTTCTACCAATTTTTGCTAGGAACACATCAATAATGGTAATTTAACACTTTCGTTATGAGAGGAGGATTTGAAAAAGTGGAAAGGGTTAAAATAAGGGAAAAGGTGTAAAAAATGAGATGGTTTGAATTAGAGGAAAAAGGTGTTTGAATTAGAGGTGTAAAAAATAAGTGGATTTGACTGAAAATTTTGTAAAGATAGGATGGAAAAAATATTTAACTTTATGATTATATTTTAAAATAATAAGTTTAAAAATAAATAAATGTAACTTATAAATTTTTAAAAATATAAATTAAAATTAATTTTTTTAAAAAGTAAATAAATAATTATAATAAATTTTTAATATTTAAAAAAGTTATATTTTAAAATAATAGTATATTATATAAATTATATTACTATTAGGATATATTTCTCAACAATTCTTTGCAATGTAGGAAGAAAGTAGATGTATTGATTTCATCTAAATTTTCATGTGAATTCTTTTTTATTTGTATCTCGATTTTATTTGTATTACTTTATCTGTATTCTTTGAACAATAAATTAATGTATTTCTGTTTATCCAAAATAATACGGTAAAAAAAACTCTTTAGATATGTTAATTTAGATTTGAAAGTGAATCGTTCCAGCAGAAGACCTAAATTTAGGTTTATTATTCTTTATTTAATTGTGATTTATTTTTTTATTTTAAATCAAAATTTATCTCTTTTAAAAGCATCAGAAATCCATCTACAATACAAAAATAAATTATAAAATTTCCATAGTTTTATAAGTAAAATAAGTATTTCAAATAAAGATGTAAAGCATAAAAAAATGGGTGAAAATAATAAGAGAATAAAAAATATATTGTATTCATCACTCCATTTTCAACAACTTTTATTTTGGAGCGTCTTTATACGAGGTCTGTAACAAAAGTTACGATCATTTGAAGTATTTAACAATCAAATATTGACAACTTTTGTTCTTATCCTATAATGAATTTGAGGGAGTGTGAGTAGATGAATTTATAATGTTGATCCCCTTTAGGATTTATCTATAACTATATATAAAGATATTCCATCTCTTGTGTCCATATTTCATAATGGAAAATGATTTTTTGACTACTAAATATTTACGACTTTCTCTTACAACCTTAGATGTCATTTTTTAAGTGGTTTTTCAATTTTTCATTTTCTCATTCTCAATATTCCAAAATCACTTAGGAGATGCCACCTCATGTCGTAAAAGAAAGTTGTCAAAATTTAATAGTCAAAATATCATTGTCCTTTCATAATTCCAATTTACCTTTAGAATATAATTATGGATAATGATACAATGACCTGATTTTTTGACCATTTTCTTACCCGCCTACGTGGCATCGTTTTTTTTTTCATATTTTGTTAAATTTTAAAGTTGTTGGACACGTGAGGTGAAGAGGCGTTTGGAGATTACGCGCGTGTGTGAGAAAATAGAGAAAGAAAGAGTGTGGTTGTGGGAAAACATATGATAACATGTTTTGAAATTTTTTATTTTCGTATCTTCTTCTTCCCCGACTGAAAGCTCATTTTCGTCTCTTCTTCTTCCCCAAATGAGAGGCTATTTTCATATCTTCTTCTTCCCTAAATGAAAGGGTGTGTCGTTGCTCTCTCAATCCGAAATGCTTTTATGGTCTGTTAATCCGAAATATGTTCCAAAAGGTAAGTAATTTTAGTTGTGAAATTTGCCCCCCCAAAAAACGTATGTTCTTGTTCCCCAAAATATCAGTTTGAAATTGTTTTGAAGAAAAAAAAGTGAGAGGGTTTCTCTAACCAAAAATGGTTTGAATGTGCGAAGGGTTATGAAGAAGAAGCGTTTCGTCGAAGGATTGGGTGGCTACAAAAAACGAAGTGGTTTGTGGATGTTGACATGAGTGACATTAGTGAATGTTGCGAAGGTAGTGAAGGTTTTGAAGTTGGATATTGTAGTGATATATGTCAAGTATTTTAGTTTTTGTTCCTTTGTAAGTTCATTTGTATTTGAGTAATATAAGTTTAACTTATGGTTTGTAATATGAATATTTGCAGATTAATTTCAAGCATTCTTGTAGAACATAATATTATGTTGTATGCAAAACCACGAACATCTTCATTTACATTAACTATTTCTTAATGAGCAGAGCATAGTGCTGAATAACGTCATCCCTGCTGTCATTATCTTCATGTAAAACCCAATCACAAAAGAATTTATGTCTCATTAATTGCAGCTCTTCCTAAAAACAACAACATGATAATGTTACCAAATCTGATGTTCAAAGATAAACACCTATTATACAAGTAAACTTATAGTAGTGTATTCAGGCATAACTTTGCCATCGAATTTGGTTACACCGTCCCACATCTCTATAAATTTCAATACAAGGACCCCATAATCATGACTGCAAAATCAAATAATCGAAACAAATATATATAAGACATAAAACAGAATATTCAGACTTCCTTAAGGTATGATACATTCCATTGATTAAACAAATAACATGTAAAAAGTTACCCATTAGGTTGAATTGGAGTGTCAACAGTCTGCACTTCAAAAGATGGCTTGATGTCATAGAAAAACATAGTGTAGTCGTTTAATTTCCAAACACATCTATTCGCAACTCTTTTATTGTTGTCATGTAGAACAAAATTCTGCATTGGACAAAGCACTTTGTCAATTTCAAAGAATTTTTAGGAATATATCAACTTCAACTAAATATGATAATAATACCATGTACATGGGATTCATTGAGATTCTTTGTAGCTGTTGATGTAACTTCCTTTCATTATACATCATAATATTTGTTGCAAACAGTACAGCCTACAACAACACATTAGTCTACATTAAATTATTGTACATTATAACTGAATTACTAACATGAAGACGTAATTTAGGTTATTACCATGTTGCATATATGACTCATTGGTCGAAAACCCATACAGTCGGGGGTCATCAATATTTGACTCTTTATATTACAAACAACACTACAAAATAAAATTTATGACTATTAATAATTTAATAAAAGTAAATGAAGCTTATAATAGTAAAATAAATGGCATACCGATAAGGACAATCAACACAACTCAACGTCATGTACAACTTCATCGCATCCACACCCAATGAATTACAATGCACTTGAATGGATTCACTTGTTGTTACTGTTGGAACAAAGTCAATAGTCCCGTAACGATATCCATCAAAGTTAACAGTTACCACTTTAAATGAAGTATATTTTTGTTTAACTTGTGCTTTCTTAACACACTTCTCTCTACATGCTTCAGAAACCTTACTCATGTGAACATCATCGTGAACTTTATCTCCACTACCTTTTATCGCATCATCAAAACAAGAAGGTTTTTCTCCGCTTCCTTCAAAAATATCAGCCTTATCATCTCTAACATTAGGCTTTTCTTAGGACGATCATTTACCACGTAACAATACTTCATCTTGCAACATCTTCAGTTGGTTCTTCATGGCAATTCTTTCCATTTCATTCATTTTCACTTTCTTCATGCAAGCATCCTCCAAATTAGATTCACCATTATCATTATCATCATCTTCATTGATTGCTTCACCGTCAATATTTAGTGCAGCCCGATCAATTAGATTTGATCTACATTCAATCGTTAATGCCCAGTCCCAAATAATCTATAAAATATTTTAAAGAAACAAGAACAACATAATCGATGATGTCAAGATAATGAATATAACCAAATAAATACTTTTAAATCACAAAATTCATTACCTTCAGTTTAATCAAAAGCCTCTCAATGCTTGTTGTCCTTAACTTCAAACTTGGCCATCGCAAAATTCTTGGGAAAATAATTTCCCTATTGGGCTCGCCTAATCCAAGTCTCTCAAACACCCAAATCTCCAACATAACATATACCATAATCATATCTAAACAAAACAACAATTACTAAACCTCATAATTAAAGAATACATAAAACATATTACCTGTAAGACCACGACGCAACCAGGTACCTGCGGCCAAGCCATGCGCCCAACGGAATCGCCCAACAGAAGCGACCAATTTTCGGCCAACCAACGACATCCAACAACCTAATCCACTCTCGACTTCTCCGCTCTCCGCTCCAATTGTTATCCAGACCAAACATCAACAATGAAGAAATTAGAAACTTTGTGGAAGAAGAAGGAGGGAAAATGTCTCTGCAAAGTGTTCCTGTTTTACATGAACACGTCGAGTTAATTTTTTCAATCTCTTCTTTGCCTTTCACGTGCGTGCACTCCACACTACATGCGTTTGCAGTGTGCCTCAAATGACATTCACACTTTAAAAAAAAAAGGATGACACGTAGGCGGGTAAGAAAATGGTCAAAAAATCAAGTCATTATATCATTATCATATAATTATTTGTTAAATTTTTTAAAATTAACAATGTTTTCTGTAAAACTGTTAATCTTCTTTCCTTTTTTTTTCCCTGCTCATCAACCGTTGTAAACAAATTTTATCTTTTGTTTTAACTTAATAACATTACAATATCATACCTACTAATATAATATTATACATATTTACATATGCGTACACACATACATGATAGTGCACCTATTTTTATGCTAATCCATGTAAAGAAAACAAGGGAAGGGTAATAGTACTTTGTCCTTCTTTAATATAGTTTTTCGTTCATTATTTTTCTTAGCATCCTTTCTATTTAGAAATGCATCCCTTGAAGTCGTAGTCTTGTACACTCTCATTATTCATAATAATATGGAAGGCAAAAGATTGAAATTTCATTTATTATCTTTTTAGTGGTAGTGCAATACCTAAACATGCAATATTTAGCTTTCCTCATTAAAAATTTTTTGACTATCACAAGAAAGGTGAAGATTCTTCACAAGAACCCCATTTGATCCTTGAGGAACCTAAATCTTAATGGTGTTCTACTTGCTATCAATTTTTTTTGGGTTAGACACTAACATGGTCTCTTCACTTTCTAATTTGCATTTCCTCTCCAGTATTGTTCTTGCCCAATAAATCACTTCTCACTAGAAGACTTTTGTTGATGCTTTCATGATCGTAAAGGAATCCTTCTTCCTATATATAGTTTATCATAAATTCCACAAATAAGAGTTTGACACAACGTAAAATAAATTGATGAAATTACATTTACCATTTTTCTTGACTAAGGAAATCACAATTTCGTTTTGCTTTGATTTTTAATTAATTAATTTATTCATTAACCTCTACAAATAGGTTAGGAAACAGAGAAAAAAACTTGATAGTGTGTTTAGATGAGGCAATTTAATAGACTAATTAGTTTATTTGGTGAATTTATTTTTTTTTAAACAAAAATGAATTGATTAAAGGAGGAAATTAAAAGACAATTGAAAATTGGGAATTTTAAGAAAGTATTTCAATCTGTGGTCCTAATTAGTTGACTCAAATTTTGGGTCAGGCTGACTTTACTTGATTCTTCAACTTGGTTGACTTCAGCCAACTTTCGGTCTAAACTGACTCGGTTTAACTAAGTCGACTCTGTTTGACCTATGGACCTAATTGGATCGACACAACCTTTACCTTGGGCCAATTTAACTCGATTCTTCGGATTGACCAACTTTAGTTGAACTTTGACCCGGGTAAACTTAAGTTGACCTTCACCTGAGTCGACTCAAGTTGACTTTGGACCCAAGTCGACTCATCTCGACCTTTAGTTTATGTTGTTTCATACTACTTCTTTGGCCTAATTGACTTGGCTCAACCTTTGGCTTGAGTCAATTCAACTCAATTTTCAATCCCAACCAACCTCGGACGACCTTCGACCCAAGCCGACTTGGGTCAACCTTCGTCTGGGTCTACTATCCTCGACCTTCGACCCTAATTGGCCTGACTCAACCTTTGACTCGATTCTTCAGCCTAACCAACTTGGGTAGACCTTTGGCCTGAATCAGCTTGACTTGACCTTCGACCAGATGACTCTGCTCGACCTTTGAACTTGGTCAACTCGGCTAAACCTTCAAACCGGGCCAACTCAACCTTTGGCTCTCTCCAGCTCCGCTTAATTTCTCAACCTGACCTACATTGCGACCTTTAGTATGGGGTAACTCAGCTCAAATTTTCGCCTAGTTTGCTTTGTTAGATTCTTCAACCCAATCAACTTGATTCGTCCTTCGGCTCAAGCCGTTTCGGCTCCATCTTCAGCTCAAGCTAACTTAGTTCAACCTTCAGTTTGATTGATTATTTTGGATTTTGTTACTCTTTTGGTCCTTAAGTTTTTTTATGTGGTTTTTTTATCTTGTGAACTTTTATTACTTTGACTCATGTGAACTAGGATCAAGTCATTTGGACTAGGCCAAATTCATACCCATTGTACATATTGAAAAAAAATAATTAAATATTATTTTAATATTTAAATTTAACTATTATTTTTTGAATTTATTAATTTTAAAATACACATTTTTTTAAAATAAAATTTTATCTAAAAAAATAAATTCAAATACTTTAATAAAGAAGAAAAATAAAATAGAAGATATTTTAATTACTCTACTCAATCAAAATATTTAAAAAAAATATAATGTCTAAACACAAGGTGAATGTGTAGAATGCGAAGTTATGAGTCCAATTTGTGAAACACAAACTTTACATAGTCATCATGAAGAAATATTTTCTTCAAATCCTATTAAGGAATGCTAGAGAGCAAAAGTTTAAAATAAGAAAAAGTAAAATGTCATTTACCCTTCATAAAGTGTAAATTTAAGTAAATGAGAAAGTGTCATCAACTAATCAAACTTTAAGAAATAAAAATACAATAAAATAATAAGAGTGAATGTGGTAACATTAATAAATTAATAATTAGTTTAACTAATATAAAAGTGTTTTGTAAATATATCAAAATAACTTATTTTAGGAACTTCAAGATTATAAACTATATAGACTACAAATTATTTAAGCTAGTTCATAACTAGAGATGGCAAATAAACCCACTCTTGTGGATATTGCTCGAACCTATTTCCGTTTTGACAGAAAATCTTCGTATTGAGTAGGTATCAGTATAGGTATGGAGAATCTCCAACTTTTTCAATTAGTTATAGGGAAGAGTATGAAATGTACATATCTGTCACGTCCCCGTCCTATACTCACTCTAATATTCATCCCACCATATCTCTGTTCTCGTTTAAATTATTAAAATATTCATAGTTAATTAGTAACATTTTATAATATATATATATATATATATATATATATATATATATATATATATATATATATATATATATATATATATTGTTTAATTCTTCTAATTGTTTGTTTTACATAAAATTCTTTCACATCTTCAATATATTTTTCATCTTATCATAACCTTGATTCAATTTCAATTATGTTCAATTAATGTATGTTAATTAAATATTTTTTATGTCTTACATTTCAATATTTCTATTATTTTTAAATATTTTTATTTATTATATATTTTTCTTTCACTTGAAAATGTTAAACACTCTCAATTCAAGTGTTTAATATTATAAACATTTCATTTACTAGGTAATATTACAAATTTATCTTCTTTACTCTATTATTATTAATTTTTGTTTCATTTGATGAACTTTTTTGTTTTGCTAAAACAATTTTCGTTATTTCTCAACCATTGACTGTATTGATATTTGAAAATTTTTCTTGGATCTCTAAGGTATTTTTCATCTTATCATACATGTAATTATATGTATGTTTTTCTTTGTGCAATTTCATTCAATAATCTCTCAAATTGTTTCTAATGCACAAATTTAATATTATTACTTTAATCTTTATTATTTGCATGATTTTGATTCGGTGATGTATTATAACTTTTATTAGTGTATAAAAAAGAGATTCATTAGACTTTAAAAAATTGAAGTAAACAAACATTTAAAATATATTTTAATTTGAATATTTGTTTTCCTTTTATATTCTTAAAAAAATATTTTTAAATTTTATCAACTAGGTTTCATTAATATTTGCAAATTTAATAAATGTTTTGCTTCTCATGAAATTCTATTTAGTATTCTAATTTGAAATGTATATAATTATAATTTCTTTTTATATATTTGATATCAAAAAAACAAACCTCCACTTAATATTGAATATTTGATAATATTATATTTGATAATATTATATTTCCTTTACTGTAATTTTATATTATTTTATGAAAATTAATTAATATTAAAACAGTAAGAAAGCGGATATGAGTATGGTTAAAAATATATATCCATTACCTGGTGAAGATTGGATGAGACAGAAGTTTAATAGATGTTGGATTTGAATATAAGGACAAAGATCAATTTTTTTTGGCTTAAATATATATTTGGTCCCTATTTTCGTTGTTTTTATTCAATTTGAACCTAATTTTCGTTTTGAGTTCAATTAAGTCCTCATTTTTGTCAAATTTTGGTCAATTTGGTCCTTTTGAGTAACTGTGTTCACATAGTTAACCGTACATGTCACGTGTCAACTCCTGTTTTTCTTAATTTTTTTTAATTTTTTTTAATTTTTTTTTTAATTTCAAAAAAATTGTCCACGTGTCAAGTCACAATTGTATCATGTGTCAATGTTAGTGCCACGTGTTAGTTTGTGATTGTGTTTTTTTTTTTTATTCAATTTAGTTCCTATGTTCGTTATTTTTGTTCAATTTAGTTCCAATTTTTTTTTAAAATAAATCAATTTTGTCCCTTTCAAATTCATACCAAATTTAATATCTTTTATA
>Ga0214545_1004162_pt1 | contig 27196 bp, 25 predicted proteins | sample CNSS4metaG_FD_160064 | JGI IMG/M metagenome (GOLD analysis project Ga0214545, IMG submission 160064) | Root nodule microbial communities from cowpea collected in UCLA plant growth center, Los Angeles, California, USA - CNSS4 | ecosystem: Host-associated > Plants > Roots > Nodule | place: USA... | reverse complement strand
TATAATAATATAAAATATATATATATATATATATATATATATATATATATATATATATATATATATAGTAAACATTCGCTTAAGTCCACATTTTGATCTTGAGAGTTTGATGCGGACTTATGAAATTTTAAGAGTCGTATTACAATATAGAATATTAGGTGTCATATAATTACAGTATGAAATATTACGAGGGTTGAGAGTTTTATTCATATATTTCTTTTCAATATATATATATATATATATATATATATATATATATATATATATATATATATATATATATATATATATATTACACTTTCTCTATTTTTTATTTCTTCTAATTGTTTGGTTAGTCATGAAATGCATTCGCATCTCAAAGATATTTTTCATCTTATCATAACCTTTTTACAATTATGTTCAAATGATGTATGTCAATTAAATATTTATTATGTCTCAAATTTGAATTGTCTACTCTTTTTTTATATTTTTATTTATTGTATATTTTCCTTTCACATGAGAATGTTTAACACTCTCAATTTAAGTGTTAAATGGCATAAACCTTTCATTTACTCTAATATAAAAAATTTACCTTTTTTACTCTATTATTATTAACTTTTGTTTCATTTGAAGAACTTTTTTGTTTCGCTAAAACAATTTTCATTATCTCTCAACCATTGACTATATTGATATTTGAAAAGTTTTCTTAGATCTCTAAAGTATTTTTCATCTTATCATACCTTAAATTATATATTTGTTTTTCTTTATGCGATTTCATTCAATAGTCTCTCAAATGGTTTCTAAGACACAAATTTCATAATTTCATAATTTTTTAATAATTTTTTGTTGTTTATTTTTATCATGTAGAATATTATTTTGATATATTTTATTTTCTAATTCTATGTAATTTTTGTCATTATAATTGTATAAATAAATTTTATTTACTATAATATAAAAATTTAATGTAATTGTCATGATTTTTTTTGTTATCATCATCCAACATATATTGAAGTTCTATGTTAAAACTCTATTATTATTAGTTTAATGTTGTTCTTTGCGTGATTTTAGTGATGTATTATAACTTTTATTAGTGTATAAAAAAGACATTCATTAGAATTTAAAAAATTGAAGTAAATAGACATTTAAAATATCTTTTAATTTGAATATTTGTTTTCCTTTTATATTTTTTCAAAAATATTTCTAAATTTTATCTACTAGGTTTCATTCATGTTTTTCAATTTAATAAATGTTTTGGTTCTCATGAAATTTTATTTGGTATTCTAATTTGAAATGTATACTATTATAATTTCTTTCTAAATACTTGATACTGAAGAAACAACTCTTTCATTTACCATAATTTTTTTATTATTTTATAAAAATTAATTAATATTTAAACAATAAGAAAACAGGTACAGGTATAAGTACGAGTATATACCCTTTACCCGATAGTAATGGGGATGAGAAAAAAATTTGATACCCATTGGGTTTGGGTATGGAGATGAGGATAAATTTTTTCTATGGAAATGGGTATGGGATAACGAAACTCGTCTGTGCTCCGCCTTGTTGCCATTCTTAGCCTCAAGTCCCTAGTAAGAATATTTTGTGCCCACTGTGGGACCCCAGTAAATATTTTCCCTGACCTCACTCTTCCATGGTCACCACCCTGAGTCACGCTTAGTTATCACATGAGATGGAATCCAACTTGGTGACAACCCTTCAAAATAAAAAACAAACATTTATCCAAGGGAATGGACAACAAAGCAAACAAGATGATCCTTATCAATGTCTATAAGTATGATGGAACAACCACCTGACCACCCATCTAAAGGCCTATCTAATCCAAGTTAGTATCCATACTCAAGAAAAAAAATGGTATTTTGCAGGTTGTTCCCTACCATTCTGGATGGACCAACTTTGGAATTGTACTACACGTTGCGCCCATACTCGGTGAACTCTTTTGAAACGTTGAATATCATGTTCAGATCCCGGTTTGCATATCAAAAAATGATACCCACTACATCGGTCGCCCTGAAATACATTACGTAGGAGGAAAAGGAAACCCTTTGGCACTTCACGAAAAGATTCATCATTGCAAAAACCACGATCCTGGACTTCACTCCGTCCATAATCATACACTCCTTAATTTGTGGCCTTCAGCCCAAACCTTTCTCAGAATTATTTTTTACATAAAGGCAAAACAACAGGGATGATTTGAGAGATGTACGACCAAATATGTGGTCATCGAATAAAACAGTCTGAAGAGGGCAAAAAAGCCTAGTTGGATGAGGGCCAAATACATGGCCATCAAAGAAAACATGGCACACTTCTTCGTCAAGTTAGTCTCTAGGGAGGTTGTCGAGGTCCGAGGAGTTAGATGAGCTCCAAGTTGCATGTCTCCTTGAGCATGGTATCCTTGTTGGCATTCAAGGGGGTGTATTGTTTATACTAGGATGTGTTTTGATCAAAGACATTATTCTTCCTATTACTCCCTCTTATTGGGATAATGGGCTTTTTCACCCTCTTTAACTTGTTTTCTTTAATAATATTGTATTTAGGTGCACGCTTTCTCAGATCATGCATGTTGTCTGACCTTTGTGTAAAAATGGAGTCTGAAAAGGGTCTAGGCTGAAGGCCACAGATTAATTGATAACTCCCTAATCCCTAATCTTTAGATTTTTTTCAGCCAATTGCAGTAGGTCATAGATGTGGAAGCATCACCAAACGTGCACAAGTGACCTGGAGTAAGCTGACACAATTGCTAGGAAACTTGCCACCGAAGTTCCAAGTGGAAATTGCAAAGTACGTAGGCACATTTTGTGGTAGTTGGTAGTTAATGAAACTTGTACAACTAGAAACAGGTGTTGGTTGTGTTAACTTAGGTGCCAAATAACATTCGAAACACACACTCACCAAAATTCATTCACTGATTCACTACCTTTCCTCTCCTCCATCACGCTACCATTCTCTCTTCTCCACCATACCACAATTGATGTTCCACACCACATTTCAGTACTATTTCCACACATTTCTGCTATTGATTTCCTACTGTTTTGAGTTGTGTTATAAGCTACTACTTTCATTTTATTGATTCCAATTGTTGTGAACTTATTCTTTGCGATGAAATTTTTGTTTTCCTTTCATTTTTACCGATTAATCAATGATTTTTGTCATTCACGACTGAAGTTATCTCATGATTCAATTTTGTGATTGAGTGATGCTAATCGACAACAACACTAGATTCGACTTGGAAACAAGTTGAATTTGCAGAGGATGCACAGTAATCCTACTTAGATATCAAAAGTCATTTGATTATGATCAACCATACATAAATCATCAATTTGAATGATGACTCTCATTTCTACTGCATTGAACCACTATTCCATTCTTCTTTAATTTTCGTTTTTAATTAATTTGCGGTTCTTATGTTCAATTCTCGTTTGCATCTTCATCGTGAGCTCACATACAACGTTTCTGAAACATTTGCATAACCAATTCATCATTCATCACATCTAATTCATCATTCGTGCATTAGTTCGTTATTTCTGTTATATAGGGTTCATAATTTGGGAATTCAAGTTTTAGTTTATCATTTTGAGTAATTCTTATTCCTAACATCAATAAAGATCATTTATAGGTATTTTGCATTATTACATTTGCATTTCATGCACTGTGAATCAATTTTGAAGGTTGCCCTATACATTCGAATACGAATTTCTTTCAAGAATTTTTCTAGGCTTTCGAATTCTGCATAATTGTATTCTTAATTCATTCTATTGATTCATTTGAGTTTTAATTAGGTGTTAGAAGCATTATGTGGGCTTAATTCGAATTTAGGATCATTGCAATGCATATTCACACTTCTATTAGTTAGTGTTAGCTTTTCATCAAACACCTTAGGTGCATTAGATTTCATTTAGGCATTTCATCGAACAGTTTGCATTTTTATATTCTTATAGCATTTTAGGTTTGTTTTAATTTTAGTTCAAGCATATTTTGATAGATTTCCACAAGATAAGTTCACTAAATCAATCATTTGCATTTGCATATCCGTCGGATTGATCCTTGGTTGATCACTATACTATATTAATTAGTATTAGTGAGGAAATTGAGTTTGATTGAATCTTTAGGTGACAAGAGGTTTATCATTAAGGAGTGCATGATTACGAACAAAGTGAGATTTGGGATCATGGTCGTTATGGTGGTGAATCTCTCCATGAAGTGCTTGAGGGTTTCGTTTTCCCCCTACTCTATGTATTTTTTTGGCGGCCGATTTAGTGTGTACCATTTTGCGATCTATGAATTAGGCTCTGAAATTGGTACTCATTGTTTCAAAAGAGTACACTGAGTGTGGGGGCAATGTGTAGTACGAGTCCAAAGTCGGTTCATCCAAAGTGGTAGGGAACAACCTGCAAAATACCCTTTTGTCATGAGTATGGATACTAACCTAGATCAAATAGGCCTTCACATGGGTGCTAAGGTTGATTGTTCCATCATACTTGTAGACATTGATAAGGATCCTCTTCGGGATGCCGGCCTGGGCTACCTCTGTCGTGAAAGGATGGAATTTTTCCATGTATGATGGGTACATGAAGTCGGCCTTGTCATGATATTTCTAACATTAGATTTGTACCTGGTCAGTTTGGCATTCTCCTCAATCCATTTTCGTTTTGGGATGTTCGGTAGAGTTTTGAGATTTCACTAATGCCCACCTTTGATGAGGGTTGTGAGGTCTTCTTGATTAGTTGTGGTTCTTGGAAGAGTCACGCTGGGCTTCTAGGCTTGGTCTTGCCTGGGAGTGACATTGGCCTTCCCCTTGAGAACTCCTCCAAGGTGTCAAGGACCGACCTCTGCTACATTTTTTTGTGAGGGGGATTCCTCATTGGCCGTTGAGTGCCAAGTCTATGTTTGTGGAGTACGGACGAGGGCTCCCATTGTCCAAGCCAGTCAGCTTTTGATTCAACATTTGGAGATTGGCCTGATGCTTGCCTCGTAGGGTAGCGAGTTCCTCATCGTAGTGTTTTGCGTTGTTGTTCGTTCTCCTGGATCAACATTTGCATTTGATTTTGAAGGGTCGTCACCAGGTTGGATTCCATCTCGTGTGATAACTAAGCTTCGCTCTAACTAGTGACCATGGAAGAGTGAGGCCAGGGCAAAGTTTTATTAGGGCCACGATGGGTGCAAATATTTTTACCGGGAACTTTAGGCAAGCCTTTGGACATATGACAAGATCTCAATGGCTTGGGCAATCCTTGAGGGGATGTTCTTGGGGGTTGAAACACAGGGGATAATTCACCTACAAAAGACTCTCTAACACTCAAGTCAGTAAGAGTGATAAGCTATTTAGAGTAAGAAAGAATGAGTATGAAAGTGTTCAAAGGAACAATAGCTTTATTTTTAGGGTTTTTGAACCCTAAGGTCCATGAGATAAAACTGATAATGTATTATCAAATAATATCAATAAAATAACAACTTATCTCAATTATGTGATAATAATAACAATAATGTGACAACATACATCGTATACCAAATATTATATAAATATATGGTATTAAAGAATATTATGGTGTAATCAAATTATAGATATTTGTCATAGTTACGGTTAATATATGAACATTTTTTTCTCATAAATGTATATCCAAAGATCTTTTTACTATGGAGGTTTAATGGATCTTGTTAAATCTTATTGTTAGACACGTTTATCGGGTAAGATAGATACACCTATTTTACTTTTAATTATATTTTAAAGATAAAAGATAAACTACGTAAATATTGAAAGTAATTACGATATACTCACGTACTTTTTTTATATAGTTATTATTATTAATATTTTTTCCTTGAATTATATAGAGTCACCAAGTCGCTAGATAATGAAAATTAAAAAGTTGGTTAATAAATGTAAACATAAAAATGATAAAAGAAGTAACAATATTACAAAAAACAGAAAAATATTTTCAAAATTTAATTTTTATTTTGAATTAACTGTAGACAAAATCATTTACCATTTTTATACTTAAATTTTTAGATAATGAAAATTAAAAAGTTGTTATTGGATGATATCATATTATATTATTAGTTACTAATGAAGAAGTAACACTTTATTAGTGATATATTAAGAAAAGATATTGATAATAAAAGCTAAATAAAAGACAGTGAATAAGAAAATATATTGTTGGGTTGAAGTTTTAGTTACATTTAATATTTAACTTTTTTTAATTTTATAATATAATTAAGGATAAATTTGGAATATATGAAATAGGACATCTCTTCGCTTTATATTTTATTATACGTTTTCCCCTATTTTAAAATACAATTAAAAGAAAAACATTAATAGTTGAAAAGAGATATTCCCTAATGTTATATATTTAAAAAAATAATAATATTAATAATGCTGGTTATATAAAAAAATAATAAATAATTACAAAAAATAAGTGTTGTATAAGTCCAAATTAACCTTTTTCTTTATATTTGTCAATCTAGATAGACTTGCCCGCAAGTTAGTTATGAGATTGATCCTATCCATTAAAAGCAGAGAGAAGAATTTGAAAAATGGAAGGATCATGGTGACATGTTTGACGCACACATTCTTTGTATATTACTCTATACATCCAAGCTTCATTGAGAAGATAAAGTTCCCTCTCAAACTTGATTGCGAACACTCGTGCATACACTTCTCCATGTAGATGAGTTCTTTTTATATGTGTGGTTGCTAGTTGAAGGGATTGTATGATGGCTATGGAGATGAAAATAAAGATGGAGGAGGTGCCGAACATAGATGGTGGGCAAGATTGTGGCCAGACGAAGGTCCCTTGGTATTGGAAAGAAGACAAAAAGGGAAAGAAAAGAGAGAAAAAAAGTGTAAAAGAAAAGAAAAATAAAAGAATTAGATTTTTATTCATTTTTTAAATTACAGGTATCTGCCTATGAGTCAGTCACGTTTATAATCTTTTTAATTCGGTCAACTTCTCCATTAAAAATTAACGTCATCCAAAATGAAAGATGAATTTCAAGTATTTTAAAAATATAGGTATGAATTTTATGTGAACTTTGATTTCAATTTCACATATATAAGAATATATAAGAATGAAAAACATACAAAACCCTTCGAATAATTACTTTATCAATTTTATCATTTTCTTAAATTTAATTGTTTTTTCAATTTGACTTTTTTTTTAAATTCGAAACATTTTTTAATTATAAAACTGCCTATAAAATAAATAAAATTATAAATGAGATTCCTATATTTAGTGTTCATATTTTTTTCAATTTTTACCTTCAATTGAATTTTTTTTAATTTAATTTCTTTTTCTAATTTTATTTTTTTAAAATAAATTAAATAGAAATTATCTTCAAAATAAAGGAAAACTATTTACAATAAAATTGTAAAAATTATTTATATATTACCATAATTATTTTTTATCATATACAATAAAAAGCATATGAGTTTTCACTAATCTACAGCTATGTATAAATGAGATTTCTCTTTTCCGTGTCAACTTTTTTTTTTTAACTCTTACTCTTGAAGTTACTGTCTTATTTAAATGTAACTGATTTTTTTTTTTTAAATTTAAGTAACTTTCTAAATTATATAAATAAAAATCTTCTACTAAATAAATAAAAATATCTATAATTAATTTATACCTATACAGGGGATTTTTTTGTGTTATTTTTTTTCACTTTTATCTTTCAAGTAAACGCTTTATTTAAATGTAACAAATTGTTTAAATTTAACCGCTTGTTTTTAAATTTAAATAATTTTCTAAATTAAATAAATAAAAATTATCTACTAAATCATCTACTAAATAAATAAAAATCTTCTACAAAATAAATAAAAATATCTATAATTAAATTTGAAAAGTTGATTATATTTATTTTTATAATTATAATTTTATTATTTTTTGTTATCACAAAAATGTGAACACACACGCCTAACACGTTAGTTTTCACTAAACTATATCAATATGTAATGAGATTTTCCTTTTTTGTGTTCATTTATTTTTTCACTTTTACACTCAAGTTAACATTTTAGTTAAATGTAATTGATTTTTTAAATTTTGCCTTTTTTTTATTTACATAATTTTCTAAATTAAATAAAAAAATCATCCACTAAATCATCTATTACACAAAGAAAAGTCTTCTACAAAATAAATAAAAAATATCTATAAATAATCTATACATATATATAAAGAGATTCCTTTTTTGTGTCCATTTTGTTTAGCTTTAATCCTTCAAGTTACCATTTTAATTAATGTAATTGACTTTTAAAATTTAACCCTTATTTTTGTAGCATCTCATTTAATAGTGTGAACTAGTAAATAAAATATTAATACTCTGATAAAAAAATAGATAGTCATATATATATATATATATATATATATTAATTAATTAATGCAGTTATCCTAAAGAAATAACTATATAATCTTAATATATATGGACTCTAGTTTTGAAAATCTCACAGAGTTTCTCAACAAAAGGAATTGTTCCTAAACTGCATCAAAGAAGAAGTGATCCTTATAAAACTATCCAACTAAAGGAGCATCCTCGCCTACACTTAGAGTCGACTCAAGGGTAAAGCAAGTAAAACCACTCTCTTTAAGCCTCCAGCTAAAAAAAGGCCTAAAAAGAAATTTTTACTACTAATATTTCCTTATTATATCTCTATTAAATTAATTATAAAATTACTAATATAGCTCTATTACATTAATTATAAAGAAAAAGGCCTCAAAAGAATATTTTATTACTAATATAGCTCTATTAAATTAATTATAAGTTTGTGATTGAGAATAAAATTTAATTAAATTATTATTGATGTATGTTACTTTTTATTGGTATTAAAATAATTAATGAGTTTAAATAAGAGAATGATTAGTATTTTTATTCTCTTATAATTTTATTTTCTTCTTTTATCTTTTTATCTCTTTGTCACTTTTTTTGCCTCTCATTTTCTCTTCTAAGAGTTATTTTTTTAAGGTCTTAGCAGATTACAATTTTTCAATCTCATATTGTCCATGTGTACCAATTTTTCATAATAATTTCTGGTTAGTATGTTTTTTCTGTTGTGTTGTCATATTTTTTGTTCTGTTTTGGATTTGTAATAAATTTAAAAATACATTTCTTTTGCCTAGTTTTGTTTTTCAGTACTTTTCGATTTACGAATTTCAAGGGTTTTTTTTTTTTGCATATATTTTAACAAGGACTTGAAATTTTTCTATAAAACTATTAATTAAATTAGGGGTCAATCTTTTTGTGGATAATAGATTAATTGGAGTATAATTCAAAGTTTAGTTTTCTATAAAAATAAGTTTAGAAAAAAAAGACTTATTATCGAGTTGAGAAGAACCTAAGTTTTGTGAAAAACGTATTAGATGTAAAATGAAACAATTTGATGAAAACACTGTGAATGAAATTGTAAAATCTCTTTAGGAGTCGTTTAGAATTGATTACTTTTTGTATGTTGTAGATAAAGAAATTACCACATTTAGAGTAGATTTGAACAATTTAAAAGATATGAATATATTTTTTGTTTTTTATGTAGTGTTAAAAAATAAAAGTCACTAGATTGTAAATTTTCGAAAGAAAAATGCTTAAACGTTGAAAAATCTTTAAAATGTGACAATTTGTTGGATAGTGATGGATTTGATTTATTTTCTTGATTAAATATCTTAAGAGAAATTATAGGTTTGGAAAATGATAAACCAATTGTCATTCTTAATTATAAAAAAAGATGAGATTTTTTTCCAAATGCATATAACTTATAGAATAATGTTAACAATTTCAGTGTCAACCATGTCTCAAGAAAGATTAAATGGATAAGCCTTATTATCTATTGAATAAGAAGTGTTAAATGAAATTAATTATGAAAATTTGATAAATAATTTTGTATCAAAAAAATATTGAAAAATAAATTTTAAATAAAAGGCCTCATTTTTTAAGTTTGTTTTAGGCCTCCCAAACTCTTGAGTCGTTCATGCCTATACTATTCTTTGCTCACAAATTTAAGTGATCATAGCAAAGGAAAAATATAACAAGGAACATAGAAAAGCAAAAGGGTAAGTTAGTATAAAAGAAAATACATACTTATAAATGTAATACACAGTACCATAAAATGTTAACGAATACAATAAAGATTTATAGACAAATAGTAGTTGGCACTAGACTCAATTATTTGAATACATGCCATAGATATAGGTATCACTACAAGTATGCACCTATGATGCTTTCTATATTCTGCAGAGTACAAGACACAAAGGATCATCACCCAACCACACAAGGTTAATGTTGACCTATGATCGAAGAACAAGTCCAAAGGTTAGGATCCCCTACCTATCTCACCACAAAACTCATTATACTCTATGTGAGTTTGAATTATTGTTAGAGTTCATGATATCTCCTTCCAGACCCACCCATATCAATGGCATACACTAATCATAAAAACCTTAAGAATTTCCCTTGAAATTCAAAAAACATCAATACATATGTTCACCACAACATTCTATATTCCTTTCATCTTAATAAAATCCATTAACATACTTCATTTAAATCATAAAGCAATTGAAAATTGCCAAAACAAGCCAAAAAGTTAAAACAGGGCATCTAATGCTCAACGCAATTTTTCCTCATAAAAATGAGCACTTAACGCTAGCATACGGCGCTCAGCGCAATTCGTCTCGTAAAAACGAGTGTTGAGGGTCATGGCAATTAATTGCTTCCATACCTATAGGGGTCTCTAACACTCAGCGCCACATGGTCAACACTTAATGTCGTTTGGCTCATAAAAGCCAACACTCGGCTTTGGTATGTAAGGCTCAACGTTGTGTCAAAAAAACCAGATTTTTGTGCTATGATTTAGGTAAATTGGTCTATCCAAAAGATCAATCTGATACTTCTCTCGTACAACTTCATTTCAGAACAATTTTTACCAATTAAATGTGGTACCAAATTGATCAATTGACCATAGTCTTAATTACCTAATTCACACACAAAGGCAAAAGCATCAGCATTCAACATACCAATTTTCATCAATCATTATATCAGATCACAACAATTATTCCTGCTATAATAGTTTCATAAATCAAAACCCATCTCATTCCTTAATTAAAGAAAACATCAACACACAACCATCAATTTTCACCAAATTCACTCACACTAGCAACAACAAAGCTTCCCTTACCTGAGTAAAAGCTTGGTTGGCTCTAAGAACACCAAGACCTTCCCTAAGCCACAAGGTACTCTATTTACATATAGAAATATAACAAAATGATCAGATCATATCCTCATAACCCTTGATCAACAGAGAACCATACAGAAACTAATAGAGTCACAAACAACCTCAAAGAAAGACACATGCAAAGAATGATCAAAATTACACAAAGAATGAGCTAAAAATCAACTTACTCAATTTGAGTAATTGATCGGAAGAACTCGAAGATCTAACTACGACGATCACACAAGCGGTCTCTGATCTTCAAAGGGATGATCATAATGTGAGATAGCCTAAAAAGATGGAAGAATTCTAAGAAAGAGGTTTCTAGAGAGATGAAATAATTTTAAGTAATGTTTATGAAATTTGTATTTATAATTAGGCATTATTGTAAGACTCGTGGAAATTGATTAATTAAATAATTAATTAATTAATAAATGCGGGTAGGAAGAGCCTTTATGTCATTTAATATTGTTTAATGTGACTTGGAAAAGTACTAGATCAAGTGGTTGAGAGTACTTAATTGTGTGAGAGGACTTGGGTTCGAGTCCTATGTATGCCTGTTGTGTGTTAATTGATTTATTAGTTGTTTTTATAAAATAATTGTGACTAGTGTGTGATAATATAAGCATAAGATGATAATGGTTATCAACAAAATGTGAATTGGCATAGTGGTTATGCTTTGGCCTTATGAGTGGAAGGTCACAGGTTCAAACCTTGATAGACACGAATTAACCTTCTCATTTTTGCCAAATTTGGTTTGGAGGGAATGTGAAAAGGTAGAGGTACCCCTAGTAAAAGGGGTTGGAAAACTATAGAATAATTACCCTTGAATAAGAATTAAACCCACCATAAAGTCAATTTTCGTTTTAACCTTTAAACCCTTAATTAAGACACCTATAAAACCATTTTAAGGTAAAAGAAGGGTTTTGGCAGTGCTGGTAATTGGCTTTTGAGAGGAGCACGAGTTCTGAGGGTGTGAGAAGTGAATTGAAGGCTGAATTGGGAGGGTTTTGGAACAAAAGAGTGGGCAACAAAGGAACATTCTTTTTTTCCCCAAATTGAATCAAGAAGTCCAGGTTAGGGGAGTTGTATGTTGAATATGTCAATTTCATGATATTAATTATGATTTTGTGTCATTACCTTATCAATTGGAGTATGGTTGTGGTGAATTCGTGTATGTGTGATTAAATAATGAATTGGTTGGATGGTTAAAAGTTGCAAACCCTTTTGTGCATTATATGTTTTAGGAATGAGGGTTTTTGGTTTGGAATGGTTGTGGACGCTTAAACCTTGTGTCTTGTTAGTCTAATTTGGATATAAAGCATGATTCTGATGTGTTTTTGCCATTACATTGTGTTAGAAATGATTGGTTGGTGTTTTGGTATTGTTTTGGTGAATTGGGTGCATGATCAGAGAGGGAACTCTACAATTCTCGCCCAAGCGAGTCTATCTCGTCCAAGCGAGAGTTGCAGAACCTCGTTTCTGGTTTTGGTTCGTGCTACTCGCTCAGGCGACTTGGTTTAATGTTGAGCGATACCTACTCTCGCTTAGGCGAGAATGGCTCGCCTAGGCGAGGTCGCGAGGAAACCTAACGTTTTGAGCGTGATTTCCCGTCTAGGCGAGAAGTTTTGGAGTGTTGAGCGACAGGTACACTTGCTTAGCCGAGAATGGCTCGCCTAAGCGAGATCGCGATGAGACTTGGTGTTTTCTTATTGAATCCTCGTCCAGGCGAGGTGCTTTGTGTCTTGAGCGACCTAAGGTCTCGCCCAGGCGAGAAGAGCTCGCTTAAGCAAGATGAAGTGGTGCAGCCGCTATTGCATACTCGCTCAGGCGAGGTAGTTTAGCCTAAGTTAGACCAATGTACTATCCTGGGCAAACAAGCATAGTTTAATTGAGAATGGCGAGGAGTCATGTTTATATGTTTTGTTTGTACTATTTGCTGGTATTTCCTACCTTATAGGAAGTTATATGCATGTGTTTGTGGTGTTTGGACTTGAAGGACTAAGTCCTTAGGAGTTGGGATGTGCTTGGTTGAGTCACGAGCGAGGAGTCGTGATGGGTGGACCGCATGCAGAATGTGAACGGTTTAGTTCACCGGAGGTACCCTTGTTGGGATGAATGAGCGAGGGAGTTCATGTCATGCTTAACTTGGGAATACGTGTCCGGGTCCGAGCGAGGAGTTCGGATGACGGGCGAGGGAGTCCGTGAAGCAGGTCTACGAGCGGGTTAGGCTTGTAGGTTAGACCACGAGCGAGGAGGGTCGTGGAAGCACATGAAATCCCATATTTAGAGTAGATGCATGAATTCATATTGGTTATGAGTGTGGGGGAAGAGGGTATTTTTGCAAATTAAACAAATGAATACTTATGTTGGGTTGGGGTTTAATTTCATATTTGTTTATGATATGTGCATAACTCACCCTATTTGTTTGTGTGTGGCGATGATCAGGTAAATTTATTATCCGGGAGCAGATGATGTTTTAGGTGAGCCAGGAGACGCTTAGTGGCGGAGTGTGGGCTTAGTGCACGAGGGGATTTCTATACCTATTTTGTTGGATTTATATGTAATTTGTTTACAGTCTTCATGGATTTTGGATTTTAGTGTTTTAAAGTTGGAAACATTTCCCGTGTTTTTGGGAAAGATGTTATTTAATAAATGAGGTATTTCTTTTATTTAACTTGTTTATTTGTTTATTTTAAGTAGTATCCTACCGGGATGTTACAATTGGTATCAAAGTAAAAGTTTTGAAGATATTTTAAAAATATTTTGGGGCTTTTGGGGAGTGAGCTTACCGTTTGATTGTGTGTGTGTTTTAGTTGCATGTTGGTAAATCATGAGTGGCTTTGTTTAACTGGTGAGTTGATTCTTAACAATTGAATGTGGCGTATTGAGGCTATGGCTGCTAACAGGAGGAGAAGGAGTAGTGGTGTTGATGACATCGCAGAGGCTATTCACTGGATGGTGGATGCGATGCAGCCACCCATAGCAGTGCAGCCTAGAACGGCGATTGCACCAATCAGGGTGCTGACCGTGGAGGACTTCTTGCGCCACAAGCCAGCTGAGTTCACTGGCAAACAAATGCAACAACAAATGCAGACCCGAGAGGAACAGGTGGATTGGACTAATTTCAGGACGCATTTCCTGGAGAAATACTTCCCTGACACGGCTAAACAAGACAGGGAAGCTGAGTTCCTTGCACTGCAGCAAGGGGATATGACGGTGTAGAAGTATGTGAACATATTTGAGCACCTGGCAAGGTATTACTCGCAAGCTATTTCTGAAGAATGGAGGTGTCTAAAGTTTGAGCGAGGACTCAGACATGAGCTGAAGAGGGTGGTAACACCTTTGAGGGAGAAGAGATTTCCGGTCTTGGTGGAGCAAGCCAAGAGTGCAGAACATCTAGAGAAGGGCCCTGGTCCAGTTGTCCGACATCAGAGGAATGTTGCAGAGGCTAGGCAACAGAAAAAGCCTTACAGCCGTCCCCCTGCCACCTCTGGAGACTTTAAGTGTTTCCAATGTGGGCGCGCACACCTGAACAAGAATTTCCCACAGTTGAAGAGTTCACCCAGGGGACAGGGGAGCAATCACAAATGTTTCATTTACGATCAGCCTAGGCATTTCGCTAATCAATGCCCTGAGAAGAAGGCCAATGCCCCGAAGAAATCACTAGCCTTTGGAGCGGAGAGAGCTAGAGCAGTTGGGAGGGTCTTTGCCATGACATATACTGAGGCTACTCAGTTAGGTAATCTAATATTACAGTCTTGTTTACTTATGGGGCATGATGTAATGGTATTATTTGATTCTGGCGCAACGCATTTGTTTATCTCTAATGACTGTGTGGGGAGATTGAGCCTGGAAAAATGTGACTTGGTGTGTGAGTTGCTTGTTTCAACTCCTTCCTCGGGTCAGGTAGCTACTAGTTCAGTTTGTGTTGGGTGTTCAATGGTGGTGGCAGGTCGCAAATTCAAGGTGAATTTGGTGTGCGTGCCCTTGGAGGGATTGGACGTGATATTGGAGATGGACTGGCTGTCTAGTAATCACATGATAATTGATTATGGACGGCGTAGTTTGGTATTCCCAGAACATGAAGTGTTGAAGTTGATCTCAACTCAAGAAGCTGTGAAAGCACTGCAAGAAGGGGTCATGTGTTATATGGTGGTGGCTAAGCCAAAGAAGAAAAGTGCTGTAGAGATAATCCAATCTATACCAGTAGCCAGTGAGTATGCAGATGTGTTTCCAGATGAGGTGTCAGGATTGCCGCCGAGTCGAGACATTGACTTCACCATTGATCTAATTCCTGGTGCAGGTCTAGTGTCTATGGCTCCATACAGAATGAGACCTGCAGAGCTCGTAGAACTAAAGAAGCAGATTGAGGAACTATTGGAGAAGCAGTTTATTCGCCCAAGCGCGTCACCTTGGGGAGCTCCAGTCTTATTAGTGAATAAGAAGGACGAGAGTTCGCGACTTTACGTGGATTACAGACAACTAAATAAGCTGACAATTAAGAACAAGTATTCACTACCAAGGATCGACGACTTACTGGATTAGTTGAAGGGTGCAGGGTGTTCTCCAAAATAGATTTGAGGTCGGGGTATCATCAGATTCTGGTCAAGCCGGATGATGTGCAAAAGATGGCATTCAGGTTCAGATATGGTCACTATGAGTACGTGGTGATGCCATTTGGAGTGACGAACGCACCGACAGTATTCATGGACTATATGAATAGGATTTTCTGACCCTGGTTGGATAAGTTTGTTGTTGTCTTCATTGATGACATTATTATCTACTCGAGGACTCGCGAAGATCATGCTGATCACTTGAGGGTGGTTTTGGATGTGCTCAAAGAACACCAGCTATACGGCAAGTTATCCAAATGCGACTTTTGGCTTGATGAGGTACAATTCCTCGGGCATGTAATCTCAGCTGAAGGTATAGTAGTGGATCCAGCCAAAATAGAAACTGTGTTGAAGTGGGAAAGGCCTAAGACTGTAACGGAGGTGAGGAGTTTCTTGGGCCTGGCGGGTTATTACAGGAGGTTCGTGGAGGGGTTTTCAAAGAAGGTGAACCCTTTGACCCAACTCACGAGGAAGGATCAACCATTCTTCTGGACTGAGAAGTGTGAAGAATGTTTTGAGGAGATGAAGAGGTTCTTAACTACCGCTCCAGTACTCGTGATTCCTGATACATAAAAGAAGTTTGAAGTGTACTGTGATGCCTCATACTTGGGTTTGGGGTGTGTGTTAATGCAAGAAGGGAGGCCAGTGACATATGCATCACGACAATTGAAGGTACACGAGAAGAATTACCCGACTCACGACTTGGAGCTAGCAGCCATTGTGTTCGCTCTTAAGTCTTGGAGGCACTATTTGTACGGCTCTCAATTCCAAGTATTCAACGATCACAAGAGTTTGAAGTACTTGTTTGATCAGAAGGAAATGAATATGAGGCAGTGTTGGTGGATGGAGTATTTGAAGGACTATGACTTTGAATTGCTCTATCACCCGGGCAAGGCAAATGTTGTAGCCGATGCTTTGAGTCGGAAGAAGATGCATATGTCTTGTATAATGATAAAGGAATTAGAGTTGATTGAGAAGCTCAAAGATATGAATCTAGGGATGCTGTTTGGGCAAGACTCTATATAGTGCAGCTTGCTAAAAGTCACTAATGAATTCTTGAATGAAATTCGTGTGGCTTAAGGGCACGATTTGGAATTGCAACAGTTTGTAGGGTGGCTGGGTACAGAGAAAGGGAAAGATTATCAGATGGGAGAGGATGACATTCTACGATTTAAAGGTAGAGTATGTGTACCAGGAGGACCTATATTCAGGAGGCAGATTCTAAAGGAGGGCCATCAGAGTCGTCTTAGCATACATCCAGGTATGATTAAGATGTATAAGGATTTGAAGGAGTTCTTCTGGTGGAACGGAATGAAGGCAGATGTTGTAGACTTTGTGGCTCAATGTTTGGTTTGTCAAAAGGCCAAAATTGAACACCAAAGGCCGGGAGGTACACTGTAACCACTGGACGTACCACAGTGGAAGTGAGACAGTATCGCTATGGACTTTGTGACGCATCTTCCGAGGTCGACAAAGGGCCATGATTCAGTCTGGGTGATAATAGACAGACTAACAAAATGTGCACATTTCTTACCTATGAATCAGAAGTGGTCGATGGACAAATTAGCAGAGTTGTATGTGCGAGAAGTGATGAGATTGCATGGAGTACCCGAAAGCATAGTGTCGGACCGGGACCCTAGATTCACATCACGGTTTTGGCAATCATTACAGGCGGCCTTGGGTACACAGTTGAGGATGAGCTCAGCTTATCATCCTCAGATGGATGGGCAATCTGAGCAGATCATCCAATCTCTAGAAGACTTATTGAGGTCTTGTGTGCTAGATCACATGGGAAACTGGAATGATGTGCTACTTTGGTGGAGTTCACATACAATAATAATTACCACTCTAGCATTAGCATGGCACCTTATGAAGCATTGTATGGAAGAAGGTGTAGAACTCCATTGTGCTAGTATCAGGATGGTGAAGCCTTTGTGCTTGGTCCTGAATTTCTACAACAAACGACTAGTAAGGTCAAATTGATTCAGGATCGGATGCGAGCCACTTAGAGTAGGAAAAAGTCTTATGCCGATAAGAGAAGACGACCATTGGAGTTTGAGGAAGGAGACCATGTATTCCTCTGAGTTACTCCAACCACGGGTATCAGAAGGGTTCTTAAATCAAGGAAGTTGACTCCGAGATTTATAGGGCCTTATCAGATTATATGGAGGATAGGAGCTGCGGCGTATGAGATTGCTTTGCCACCTCACCTAGCCAACATGCATAATGTGTTCCACGTCTCACAGTTGAGGAAATACATTGCAAGTCCAGATCATGTGTTGGAGTCAGATGACGTGCAAGTGCACGAGGATCTGACTATGCCAGTTGGACCGGTTCACATACTGGATACCCAGGTCAAGTAGCTGAGGGGCAAAGAGTTAAAGACGGTGAAGGTACTTTGGGATGAGACGACACAGGAGATGACGTGGGAGATGGAGGATGTCATGAGGAGGTACCCTCACCTGTTTTCTGGTAAGTCTCATTTTCAAGGACGAAAATTCTTTTGAGTTGTGGAGAATGTAAGACCCGTGGAAATTAATTAATTAATTAATAAATGCGGGTAGGAAGAGCCTTTATGGCATTTAATATTGTTTGATGTGATGTGGAAAAGTACTAAATCAAGTGGTTGAGAGTACTTAATTGTGTGAGAGGACTTGGGTTCGAGTCCTATGTATGCCTGTTGTGTGTTAAATGATTTATTAGTTGTTTTTATAAAATAATTGTGACTGGTGTGTGATAATATTAGCATAGGATGATAGTGGTTATCAATAAAATGTGAATTGGCATAGTGGTTATGCTTTGGCCTTATGAGTGGAAGGTCACGGGTTCAAACCTTAATAGACACGAATTAACCTTCTCATTTTTTCCAAATTTGGTTTGGAGGGAATGTGAAAAGGTAGAATTAACCTAGCATAAAGTCAATTTTCGCTTTAACCTTTAAACCCTTAATTAAGACACCTATAAAAGGACATTTTAAGGGAAAAGAAGGGTTTTGGCAGTGTTGGTAATGGGCTTTTGAGTGGAGCACGAGTTCTGAGGGTGTGAGAAGAGAATTGAAGGCTGAATTGGGAGGGTTTTGGAACAAAAGAGTGGGCAACAAAGGAACATTCTTTTTTTCCCCAAATTGAATCAAGAAGTCCAGGTTAGGGGAGTTGTATTTTGAATATGTCAATTTCATGATATTAATTATGATTTTGTGTCATTGCCTTATCAATTGGAGTATGGTTGTGGTGAATTCGTGTTTGTGTGATGAAATAATGAATTGGCTGGATGGTTAAAAGTTGCAAACCCTTTTGTGCATTATATGTTTTGGGAATGAGGGTTTTTGGTTTGGAATGGTTGTGGACGCTTAAACCTTGTGTCTTGTTAGTCTAATTTGGATATAAAGCACGATTCTGATGTGTTTTTGCCATTACATTGTGTTGGAAATGATTGGTTGGTGTTTTGGTGAATTGGGTGAGAAATCAGAGAGGGAAATCTACAATTCTTGCCCAAACGAGTCTATCTCGTCCAAGTGAGAGTTGTAGAACCTCGTTTCTGGTTTTGGTTCGCGCTGCTCGCTCAAGCGACTTGGTTCAATGTTGAGCGACACCTAGTCTCGCTTAGGCGAGAATGGATCGCCTAGGTGAGGTCGCGAGGAAACCTAACGTTTTGAGTGCGATTTCTCGTCTAGGCGAGATGTTTTGGAGTGTTGAGCGACAGGTACACTCGCTTAGGCAAGAATGGCTTGCCTAAGCGAGATCACGATGAGACTTGGTGTTTTCTTGTTGAATCCTCGTCCAGGCGAGGTGCTTTGTGTGTTGAGAGACCTAAGGTCTCGCCCAGGCGAGAAAAGCTTGCCTAAGCGAGATGAAGTGGTGCAGCCGCTGTTGCATACTCGCTCAGGCGAGGTAGTTTAGCCTAAGCAAGACAGATGTACTATCCTGGGCGAACAGGCATAGTTTAATCGAGAATGGTGAAGAGTCATGTTTATATGTGTTGTTTGTACTGTTTGTTGGTATTTCCTACCTTATAGGAAGTTATATGCATGTGTTTGTGGTGTTTGGACTTGAAGGACTAAGTCCTTAGGAGTTGGGATGTTCTTGGTTGAGTCACGAGCGAGGAGTTCGTGATGGGTGGACCGCATGCGGAATGTGAACGGTTTAGTTCATCGGAGGTACCCTTGTTAGGATGAATGAGCGAGGGAGTTCTTGTCATGCTCAACCGTGGAATGCTATGAGCAAGGGAGTTCATAGTAGGAAAGGCGGGAATGCGTGTCTCGGTTCGAGCGAGGAGTTCGGATGACGGGCGAGGGAGTCCGTGAAGCAGGTCTATGAGCGGGATAGGCTTGTAGGTTGGACCACGAGCGAGAGGGTCGTGGAAGCACATGAAATCCCATATTTAGAGTACATGCATGAACTCATATTGGTTATGAGTGTGCGGGAAGAGGGTATTTTTGCAAATTAAACAAATGAATACTTATGTTGGGCTGGGTTTTAATTTCATATTTGTTTATGATATGTGCATAGCTCACCCTATCTATTTGTGTGTGGCGATGATTGGGTAAATTTATTATCCGGGAGCAGATGATGTTTCACGTGAGCCAAGAGACGCTTAGTGGCAGAGTGTGGGCTCAGTGCACGAGGGGATTTTTATACTTGTTTTGTTGGATTTATATGTAATTTGATTACGGTCTTTATGGATTTTGGATTTTAATGTTTTAAAGTTGGAAACATTTCCCGTGTTTTTGGGAAAGGTGTTATTTAATAAATGAGGTATTTCTTTTATTTAACTTGTTTATTTGTTTATTTATTTATTTTAAGTAGTATCTTACCAGGATGTTACAATTATATTATTAAAATAATAGGATCTTATTATTATAAAACAAGATCACTCTTAAAATATTATTTTATAGGTTCTCACATTCTCACTAACAATAAAAAAATTGACCTCGAAAATTGGCTTACCAGAGAACAGATAGGGGTATGACTACTTTATATCCTCCTCTAACTCCCAAGTAGAGTCACCTATTCTCTTATCCCAAATGACCTTTACAAGAATGATGGATTTTTCTCTAAGCTATTTTGTCTCTGTTCCTCTATAACAACAGTTTGCACCTTTACTAAGAGATCTTTCTTGACTTGTAAATCCTCTCTTTCTAGCACATGAGAAAGGTCAGACAGATACTTCCTTAACATAAAGACATTTTGAAACACTGGATGAAGATTCGCCAACTGAGAAGGTAAAGAGATCTCTTAAGCCACTGGTCCAATTCTATATAAAATAGGATTTGGACCAATGAACTTAGAAGAAAGCTTTCTCGAACGAATAGCCTTTCCCACACCAACAATTGGGGTTACTCACAAAAAAACATGATCCTCAACTGCAAACTCGAAAAGTCTTCTCTTTTGATTAACATATGACTTTTACCTACTCTACGATGCCTTCATCCTTTCTTGTATCTTCTTCGCTTTTTTTTTTTGTGGTTTGTTTCAACAATTTTGGTCCCAACACCACTACTTCTCCATCTAGATACCAACACAGAGGGGCTCTACATCGCTTGCCATATAAGGCTTCATACGGAGCCATGCCAATTGTAACGTCCTAGCCGGAAATTACTTATTAAAATAAAAAAAAATAAAATTCAATAAAACAACCTCATTTATCATTCAACAATTTCCCAAAACGCGGGAAATATTTAAAACCTAAAGTTCAACGCGCCAAAACAGATAAAATAATTCGCATTAATACTATAATACAATTAAAATGGTCTATAAAATTATTACAATAACACCATAGTCCAATAAAATAACTAGTGAGAAAATTCCCCAAGAGATCCCCACTCCGTCTCTATGCACCTGTCCGCTCACCTGCATCAACATCTGCTCCCATGTAACAAGTTACATGATCATCGCCACACACACAGAGATAGGGTGAGCTCATTTAAATAAAACCAACTAATAAAATATTAAATACAACATCAAAACATTTAAACCTGGGTTATTATTCTTCTCCCTTTTTCCTTACTTCTCCACTTCCAATACTTTCATTAGACGTCTATCATCTCTATACCCTTTAGGTGAGAACAATGATCGATCTTTGCTGCACGAGTGTCTACTCGCCCCTCCGACTACAGGCCACCACTTGATAGTCCACACGTGGGAATAACCTTGCCACAGCATCTCACCATGACACCAAGTGGAGCTCCCCGAAACAAACATAAAGTTTGTAGCTATTCCAAACTACCAAAACTATATCAGAATACTCTGAAGAGGGAAATCATCCGAACCTCGCCGTACGAGCCACAAATCGCACACTCCACTGGACTTCCTAAACCACCAGGCTACAACCTAGAGTGGTCATGTGTTACTCCAATACGGGTTACACTCGTAATTGGACCCCCAGCCAAAGCCTCGCGTCATGAACATCACCTAAAGTTGTGTAGAAACCTTTCCTCGCGCACCATCACTGAACTAAAACCGCTTGGCGCGCATCTCACGTCGTCAGGCAAACACTGGCATCACACACCGCCAGGCGCCACGCGCCTGTAGCATCATCATTGCACCGTCACCGCCGGGCGGACTCCATCATGCCGCCGAGCGCCACTCGCCGCCACCGCATGGCGTTTTCTCCTCGCCCCGCCAGGCGCCAATGCGCCTTCAGGGTCTCTGCTGCACCATTCCGCCTGGCGGAACCCTCCCTACCGCCAGGCGCCCTGCTCGCACTGTGACCCCTGTCACAGATTTATACCAGTAGCGCAATGCTACTGGTTTTTGGCCCTTAAAACAGATCCCATTGGACCTCAAATCACACATTAACCAAACTCCAATCACATTCACAGTTATCCATTTATACTACGCAGCTCAATCACAATACACACATTTAAGTCACATCAACAAGACAATTCTTCTCATTTATTCGCACCATGTTGTTTTTCAGGTACTGAATTGAAACCTATCTCATCTCACTCAATATGGTCCAAATCTTATACTCATACTAATCAATATTTAGACACATCATGCTATCAAGATTTTCACTAAGATATTTTTAATTTTGAACTACACATACATGGATGCGTATAAACTCAATCATTCTTGGCATTACACACCTTCATTCATTTATGAATATAATTATAGTAAGCACTCCTACTCACCCTGTACCTACCATCCTACTCAATTATTAGCATATATTTTAATTAACTATAATGCACCTTCTTGTACACAATTCACTTCACAACTTCTAGCACCCAAAGTTCATCATCTCACATGTAAGGTTTTATTCTCACACTTCATCCCCTTACATAATTTTTACATGCCAAGGTTTCATTTACTTCCACTCCAGAACCCATCACGAGACAAACCAATGTCTCTGCTTGCGCCTGCGTTGTTGCCTAGCGGTAATCCCAGGTGCCACCAAGTGGTGTATAAAAATTATGGGTTTTGCCCGGATCGCTCTCGCACCAACCATGACTCAAACATCCCACTTACGGCACACCATCATATTGACATAAAATTCTAGTGCACACATAATACCAGATTAGAAATCATCCATATTATTCTCAAATCTGTAAAATCAGTGTACTAAATATTGAGATAGTTTATGTTCATTATCCACAATCCCAACATAAACCCTAACCCCCAATTTCCTTCGCGAGTTCATGCATTTTTTGTCAATTTAGTCACTGCAAACAATAATTCATCATGCAATTGATATATGTGCAATAAGAGTTCAATCCAAATACCACAACATCACTGACCAACCAATCAAAATGAAGAAAAAACAACATCAATAGTGCAACGCCTGGCGACAGTTCATGCGCCGCCAGGCGGTTTCTGGAAAAAATCCAGAAAACGTGAATAACACAAAAAATGCAAGCGTTCATAATTCAAACTTGATCCAGAATTCATCATCATACGAAATAACAATAAATCATACAACCAGAACTCCCAAAACCTGGATCCTTTTGCTTAAAACTTGAATGGCTCTAGATTTCCACTTGCTTTCAAAGGTCTCTCTTAGTCCTCTTGAAAAACGCCTCACAGATTCACCCAACTCACTCTCTTCACTCTGATTTCTCTCCCTTTTCGTGCAGTACCAATCTAGACCAAGAAAACCTTCTTTCTCCCTTCAATTTTGTCTTTTAATTACTTCTCAATGAAGGTTAATTAGCCAAAAACGAAAATTGATTTTATTGCTTGTGATAAATGTCATTCAAGACCATTATGGGGTTGTTTTTCAGCCCCTTTGGCTACCTTAACGTGGTTGCTGGGTTCTCTACCTCTTCTCTTCTTTTCCAAAAATCAAGTTTAGCAAAAAGAAAACTTAATTTGGGTCTCACCAAGGTTTGAACCCCTAGCCATGCAAATATTAAGTCAATGCTAAACCATCAAGCCAATTCATGTTTCGTTCTAACTATCATAATACTATATTCTTACTTAACCCGCACATTCATATTATTAAAACTATAATAATTAAATAACACATAATTGGCATACATAGGACTCGAACCCAAGTCCTCTCACACAAACCAAGTACTCTCAACCACATGAGCTAGTACTTTTCCACATCACATCAACCACTATCAAATGCCATGAAGGCTTCCACGACCCGCATTAATTAATTAATTAATTATTTAAGGTTTAATTAATCGCAAGGTACCCAATTTGATACTAGTGTGTCAAATTGGTACCCGCTTTTAAAAAAGTATCAATTGCGTACCCAAATACGTTTATGTGCATCAATTGGGTCCATACCGTTAAATTGTGAGAAATGGCGTTAAAAATGAGATGATGTGGCATTTGTGAACGGATACGTGTCAATTTAAAAAGCAGTTGTGGCTGAAAAAATAATTGTACAGTGACGTGGTGTGGTATATTTAAAAATCAGATTGTGTTGTGCCCTAATTGTAGAATTGGGTTTTCGCTATCATTGTGGTGGGGTTCTTCCTCTGCTCTTCTTTCTTCAATCATTTTGGTCTTCGTTCTTGATTGGAAGAGGTAATTTTTGGTGAATCTGCAATGTCTCGCAGTGAAGGCTGTTCGTGCTCTTCGTGGGGTTTGCAGAAGCAAAGTGTGTCCTCCACTGGTGGTTCGTATAGGGTGTTGGGTGAATGTCCTCTTTGCTTTTGTGCGGAGAACGCTGTGTTGAGAGTCGCTAAAACAGTCAGGAATGCCGACAAACAATTTTGGGGGTGTCCTAAATATAAGGTCGGAGTAGATGTTTGATTTTAATTTAATTTTGATTGAATCTTTATTAATGTTTTTGATGTTCTCTGTTTTTGATTAATGTTTGATTCTTTGTTCTTGCAAACAGCGGAGTGGTGGGAATGAGGTATTTAAAGGGTGCAATTACTTCAAATGGCTGAATGAAGATAATGGAGATGAAAAAGATGCTACCATTGGGAGACAAAGGAGAAAGATTTACACTCTGGAAAAAGCAATTGCGATTTCTGATAGATGGGTTAAGATTTTAAGTGTAATAATAGTGTTTTTGCTTTTTGTTAATGTAATTTTAGTTTGTAAGTTAGTTCAAAAGAGTTGCTGAACTGTTGTTAGACTGACTGCTTCTGTAAGTATCAGTGGTGTAATGTTGTAATGAATTCTTAATGAACGAATTACAAGTTTGAGTGAACTGACTGTGTTCTATTTATTTGCATTTAACATGATTTGATAATGAAGATAATCTGGAGATGAGAAAGCAAATAATATTAAAGTGGTTCATAATGCCATTTCAGTACATAATATTGTTCTTCAAAAGACCTGAATATGTAAATAACAGCACTTAGCAAGCTGTTTCCAAAATAACACTGCTACATTCTAAGATAACAACACTGAGTTTGTCAAAAAAAAGCCACCACATATTGATTTTCCAAAATAAAACAAGTGTTCCATAATTTCTTCATGGCTCCGTGATTGGTCCCCTCCTAAATGACAGTTTTTCTCTGAATGTGGTTGTTGTTGGTGGTTGAGGCACTTGAGTCTGTTCGCATGCAGAATTTTGGGTTGCTTGAGGCACTTCACTCTGTTGGCATGAAGGATTTTGGGTTGGCTGATTTGTTGCTGCTGGCATAACTGGTTCAGATGCAGTAATCTAACTTTGTTGACCACCACTGATATCAGTTGCCTGAGTTGGCTGATTTGCTTGTGTTTGTTAAGCAGTTGGAGTTGGTTGCTGTTGTGGTGGAGGTGCCTGCAGACAAGTATTTCTTTTGTGTCCAAGTGCTCTGCAAATGGCACATCTTTTACGGGTTCCACCTTGCCTGACTTGGGTGTCATCCTTCCTCAGCTCCCACGACTCCAGCCTTCGTTTCTTTTTTGGTCTTCCAGGCAGCACTCTTTTAGTAGGAGGTAACACATCAGCATAAGATGTCATCTCCCACAGATGAGGTCCATTAATAGGATATATGAGGGACAAATAGGTCTCCTCGTATGTTGACTTCAGAAACCAGTGTGGGAGGTAATCCTCTGCATTCAAATTCATAAATCGGATGGCAGTGATTGCGTGACAGCAGGGAATTGATGTTATTGCCCACTTCCTGCAGCTATACTCCTGTTTATCTAAATCCACCACATATTTCTCCCCAATCATAGCAGTATGGCTGACCTCAAATAGTTATTGTCTAGACCAGCTGCAATGAATACAAGATATAATTAAAAATTAGCCAGAAGACATTCATATTTAATGAAACATTATTACAATTAGGTGCATCAAATACATTTACCTTGGTAACCAATATTTGGTCTTTTGTGCTTCCTTGTTCAGTCTATCTTGAATTTTTGGGCAAATAGAACCATGAAATGCATTTACCTTCTTTCTATTGGAAGCCCATCTCTGCATGAGATACATTCGAATTTCTTCCATCATGGTTATGATGGGTTTACTCCTGGAATCTACTATAGTGCTATTGAAACCCTCAGACATATTGTTCACAACAGTGTCAGACGCAGGTCTTGATGTAAATCTGGGCTTGGACCAGAATCTGATTGCAGGGAAAAAACCTTTTTAATTTGAAATCAGTTTAAATCCAAAACAGTATTTATAAAAAATTATTTAAAAACATGCCTTGGGGGAATCTGTATGAGATGCTTAAAAGCATCAGCATTCAACTCTTTAATCTCCCTCATCACAGCCTCCCATGCTTGTGGGTGTAGGGCATATGCTGCTTTCCAGAGTAATTTCTTCAGATTTTTTCCAGGGAATTTTTTGCGGAATTTGGCCTATATATGACGCACACAGAATCTTTGGTCCACACCAGGCAACAGTTCTTGCAATGCTGGAAGCAGACCCTGCAATTTATAGAGCATAACAATTGATTGGTCAAATATTAAGGAATCACAATTAAACATCAAATAGCACATGGATATAGTTACTTACTTTTTGTTGGTCTGACATGAAAGTGATCTTAGAACAAATTTCAGCTCCT